>Ga0209802_1000212_pt1 | contig 43724 bp, 43 predicted proteins | sample GraSoiAngelo_129_FD_185886 | JGI IMG/M metagenome (GOLD analysis project Ga0209802, IMG submission 185886) | Grasslands soil microbial communities from the Angelo Coastal Reserve, California, USA - 14_0927_12_40cm (SPAdes) (version 2) | ecosystem: Environmental > Terrestrial > Soil > Grasslands ...
GTCGCGGCTGTCACAAAGAGGTCGATCGCAAAGTTTGCGAACATTATCGCGACAAGAAACGCGTCGGAGAAGAGGATCCGAACGTCTCGCTCGATGATCAGCGGGATGAGTCGCGTATTGCTCAACCGTAGATTCCTCCTTCTAGACGGCGGAAATAGAACGCAGCGCCCAACCCGAGGAAGATTACGACGAACGCTACTAGCCCCGCGATTGCGGGAAGGTCCAGAGTGAACCCGACAAGAGAACTACGTGCAGTGTCAGCGGCAAACGAAACCGGCGAGAAAGGGGCGAACAACGAGACATAGAACGGCATGAAAGCGATTGGGTAGAGAGCCGTGCTTCCCCTTGACACAGCGAGCTCGAGGAGAGCGAGAACCACGTCAAATCTGTTAGCGCTCTTCACGCTCACGGCCACGGTTATCGACATGCCAGTAACACCGAAGGCTAGGAGGAAGAGCGATACGAGAGCTGTGAGGATCGAGAGCGGCTGATTGAACCCCCAGAGAAAGGCGACGATGACAAACATTGGTATGGTGTAGATTATGGCTCTCATAGCCCCGCCAAGCGCTCGTCCAACGATAAACTGCCGTCTTGCGATTGGAAGCGTTAGCAGATAATCGAGTACTCCCTCTTCTGCTTCTTCGAAGATGTCGTAGCCGATGACGAACGAGATGGAAGCGATCGTCGCTACTACGCTCCCAACAGCGTAGTACTCGAAGAAATTGAGCCCTGGAATATGGATGAGTCCACTAATGAGGAAGGCAAAGACAAAGAGTTGTATGATGAAGGAAAGAGCTCGGGTTATGATGATCCATGGGGTCCTGAACAGGACCGATACATCTCTGAGAGCCATCTGAAGGATGAGATGCCGGGGCGATTCTGCGGCTACTGTGGTCTTACTCGAGTCGTTGGCCGGTGTAGGTGAGGAAGACATCTTCCAGACTGACCTCCTTCAGTTTGACGCTTTCGATCTTGAACCCTTGAGTGCTCAGGGTGTCGACTATCTTGGGAAGAAGAAGTGTGCCTGAGTTGAGGAAGACCAGGATCTTGTTGTCCTGTTTCTTGACATCATGGACCTCTGGGTACTTGGTCAACATGTCCGGTCTGAATTCGGACCCATCGTTCACGGTAAGCTCTAGCACTTCTCCGCCCTTTACGGTTCCCTTCAATTGTTCCGGGGTTTCACTCGCAACCAGCTTGCCCTTGTTGACTATTGCAACTCTCTCGGAGAGACGTTCAGCCTCGTCCATCATGTTCGTGGCAACGATGACGGTCGATCCCTCGTCCCTCAGCTGCCGGATCATCTTCCAGACCAGCAATCTGCTCGGGACGTCGAGGAAGGCGGTGGGTTCGTCGAAGACCGCTATGCTCGGCCGCTGAACCAGTATCTTCGCATCCTCAACCTTCTTTTTCATACCTCCACTCATCAGCCACGTCCGCTTCTTGCGTGCCTCCCAGAGGTCGAGAGCTTTCAGGACCTCTTCCACACGACGTCGGCGCTCGTCTTTGTCGAAGGTCGTGGTCATTTTGAGGTGCCAGTTCAACACCTCGAACCCGCTCAGAATACCGTCCACCCGTGGATCCTGGAAAGCGATTCCGATCAGTCTCCTAACTTCGTTAGGTTGCTTTACAACGTCAAAGCCGTTGACTGTTATCGTCCCGCTGGTGGGGCGGTAGACCGTTCCCATCATAAGCATCAGAGTGGTCTTTCCAGCACCGTTCGGACCGAGAAGTCCTAGAATCTCTCCATCCTTGATCGTAATAGAGAAGTCTTTGACAGCGTCAAGATCGCCAAATCGTTTTCCAGTTCTCTCGAATGTAATCATGGACAACCCATCATCAATTCTGAAACCGCAGGGAACACCTGTACAGCCGTTCGCTCAGCGAATCGGAGCGAAGCCGGATAAAAACCCGCGACTCGCCCACACACGCTTTTGAAGAGGCCCAGAACAAGGCCCATCCAAGATGGACTTCACGAGAACGGTTCTAGTCCGTAGAATGATTCGAGCCTTCAAACCAGACCCCGTGCCAAAAGAAAAAGTCGAACGGATTCTCTCCATCGCCCAACATTATCCCAGCGCCGGATACAGCCAGGAGGTTGCATTCGTAGTCGTAACCGACCAAGCGAGACGAAAGAGGATACGGGAGCTAAGGGACCTGAGAAGCGATGCCCCTGTTCTACTGATACCCTGCGTCAGCGAGAGGATTGTCCACGATCGCTATCATGAACCTGATAAGATCCGTTCGGGAGGAAAAGAGATCGACTGGCCCGTCCCGTTCTGGTATTTCGACGTCGGATGTAGCTGCATGCTAGTATTCCTAGCAGCTGCAAACGAAGGGCTAGCAGCGTCTTTCGCGGGCAGCGTTGGAATCTTCAAACCAGGAATTCTGAGAAAGGAACTAGGCATCCCTGAACACTACGAGCCGGTCGGAGTTCTATCGCTAGGTTACCCAGACCATGCTAGCAACGTTCCCTCGCCGTCGTTGAACCGTGGAAGACGACCTCTGAAAGATTTCGTTCACTACGAAAAATGGTGACGTTGAAATGATTTGTCGTCGAGATATTCAATCAGATGTTGTCCAGACGGGATCGAAGATCTTTGTTATGTTGGACGATAGACTTGAGGTTGATTAGGTGATAGATATTGATAATTTTCACTTGACGGGGTTTTGTGTATCGTAGTATAGTCTTCTGTTCGTTTTTCCCTTGTTCTCCAGCTTTAGTAGCTGTATTTGTCCGATCTCTTTGAGATGGGACACGTGTAGTCCTCCGTCGGCTTGACGGTCTATGCCTTCGATCTCGACAATTCTAAGCTGGGCTTCCGCAGGTGGCGCAGCCTCTGCGAGCTTCACCATATCGGGGAGCTTGAGGGCTTCCCCTCGTTCCAGAAAGTAGGTCTTGACTGGTGCGTCTTTTGTGATCAGTTCATTGGCTTCTGTCACGTATCCCTCAATCTGAGTCCGATCGAACGATTCCAGGTTAAAGTCCATTCTAGACCGGTCCACGTCGATCTGGTTCCCTGTTATTCGGCAGTTGGCCCTCGAATAGAACAGGGAGCTGAGAAGGTGGCCCGCAGTATGCATCTTCATCAGAGTATGTCTTCTTTCCCAATCGACCCGTCCTGTCACTTTGTCTCCAACCTTCAAAGATGAAGGGGATTCCATCGTGTGGAGTATCTTGTCGTCAGCTTTTGTTGTCTCTTGGACCTTTGACGCGTTCAGGGTCCCGGTGTCGCAAGCTACACCGCCACCCCGTGGGTAGAAGAGTGTCTGGTCCAGAACAACTGCTTGCCCTTCGACCGTAACTACCTTCCCGACGAAATCCTTGGAATACGGCTCTTCCCAGTATAGCTTCCTAGTAATCGATAATCTCCCCCAAACGATTATCGTACAGCAGATGGTCTTACGATTACTTCCTGTTTCGTATTCTTTGACTGGTTGTATACTTCCTGGGCTTCCCTTACAGTTGCGCCTCCGTGCACTACCTCTCGAATGGCCCTGATCATTGGCACGGGATGATCTGATTGCCAGATGTTCCGGCCCATATCCACTCCCACAGCCCCTTCCTGAATTGCGTCGTGGGCGAGTTGAAACGCGTCCAGTTCTGTCGCCAGCTTGGGTCCTCCGGCCACAACCAAAGGCACTGGACAGCCTTTGACAACTTTTCCAAAATCCTCGCAATAGTATGTCTTGACAAAATGCGCCCCCAGCTCCGCAGCGATTCTACAAGCTAAAGCGAGGTAACGAGCGTCTCGTTTCTCCAACTCCTTGCCCACCGCCGTAACAGCGAGAACCGGAATACCATGCTCCTCGCCCTCATTCACAAGCCTGCCAAGGTTCGTCAAGGTCTGATGCTCGTGAGCAGATCCAATAAAGATCGAAAGAGCCATCGCTGCAACGTTAAGCCGAACAGCATCGCGCACAGAAGTTGTGATGGCCTCGTTAGTCAATGAATCCCCGATAATGCTAGCTCCACCTGAAACCCGAAGGACAATAGGCACGTTGGATCTCGGGTCAATAGAGGTCCGGAGAACCCCACGCGTGCACATTATCGCATCAGAGTATGCCAGAAGAGGCTCGATCGTTTTCCGAGGCTCTTCCAGCTTGTGGGTGGGACCCATGAAGTAGCCATGGTCCACCGCAAGCATTACCGTTCTTCCGGTTTCAGGTTTGATCATTCTTGAAAGCCGGTTTTTCATTCCCCAGTCCATAATATGTCAGCTCAAACGGTGTTGCGGCGGCAACCGGATATTACAGTTTCTGCCCGAGGAATCTGGACCTTTATCCAGAGGAAATGTCAGAATGTTTGTGAAATCCTCAGGAAATAATCTTCGAGCAGAGTCAAGAACTCGATACCTGAATGGGCGGCCCGAGGCTACTAAATCCCTATATCACAACGGGGCGGCGCATCTCGTCAACGAACAGGCTGCTTGCAAGAGGCTTGTAGATGATCCGACAAGGCTGGCCATACTTTGACGGATGGCCCTTCCCAGAAAGATGGGTTCACCTAGACGGGCTCGCAATCCACTACGTGGACGAGGGCTCCGGCGCTCGTCCAGTTGTAATGGTCCACGGAAACCCAGCCTGGTCATACATGTGGAGGCGCCTCGTCCCAGCCATCACCGACTCCGGTCATCGAGCTCTCGCATTCGATCTAATGGGATTCGGAAAATCAGACAAGCCAAACCCGGACCTCCATGATTTTCCACATCATGCAAGGATAGTCTCTGGCTACATCGAATCTCTAGGTCTCAGGAATCTAATCCTGATCCTACACGATTGGGGAGGACCCCTAGCAATGCAGTACGTGATACGACACCCGCAAAACGTCGCCGGCCTGGTCATCATGAACACCTTCCTTACATCAGACTATCGACTTCCTCCTCAAGTAGCCGCAAAAATCACTCCCGCGATTATCAAGGAATCATCCCTCCATCCCGAGAACATCCCCGAGACCGCCATGGAAGCCTACTGGGCACCTTTCCCGGACGACGAGGCGAAGAAAGCCTACCAAGCATTTCCCAGAATGTTCCCAGACTCGCCCACGCATCCGAGCTTCAAACCGATGAAGGAGATAGAGCAGGGTCTCTCTCGGCTGAAGGTTCCAACGCTAATCATCTGGGGAACAGGAAAATCGCCTCCGACATACGCTGAGAGAATATCCAAGATGATTCCAAACGCAAAGTTGACCCAGGTAAAGGCAGGCCACTTCGTTCCGGAGGACGCACCGGACGAAGTCGAGAAGCTCATACTAGGCTTCTTCTCTGATAACCTCATCTAACCAAGAATAGAATGTCTCGACAGAGACTACTGCCGAATGGCAAACCTACTGCCCCCCTAGTATCTCCATCTCGTAGCCAAGAAATAAGTTAAAAGGTTCAACATAGATCACCGGTCGACGATCCAGATTGAAGAACGACGCGTTGCCCATAGAAGGAATAGACTACGTCGAGCTCTACGTTGGAAACGCGAAGCAGGCAAGCTACTTTTACAAAAACGGGTTCGGCTTTTCACCCGTCGCATACAGCGGACCTGAGACAGGAGTCAAAGACAAGACATCCTATCTCATGCAGCAAGGCGACATCCGACTCCTACTAACCTCCTCTCTCATCCCCGACCACCCTATCTCTAGGTACGTAATCACCCACGGAGACGGTGTAGCCGACGTTGCCATGCGAGTCAAAGATGTCGACTGGACATACAAAGAAGCCCTTCGGCGCGGCGCCAAGGGAATACAAGCACCCAAGATACTCAAAGACGACCATGGAACGATCCGAGGCGCCGCCATCGCAGCCTACGGCGATACAGTGCATACGTTCATTGAACGTCACGACTATCGCGGAATATTCGCCCCAGGATACACACCATTCCCAGGGAAAGAGGAGTCTGTCGGCCTGAAACACGTCGACCACGTGGTCGCCAACGTAGAAGAGGGAAAGATGGACTATTGGGTAGAGTTCTACGGCAACGTTTTCGGGTTCACCCAGCTCATCAGCTTCGACGATAAGGACATCAGCACCGAATACTCCGCCCTCCGCTCCAAGGTCATGCGCAATCCCAGCGGGACGGTAAAGTTCCCGATCAACGAGCCCGCCGCGGGAAAGAGAAAATCGCAGATACAAGAATACCTAGATTATTTCAAGGGCGCCGGCGTACAACACCTCGCCATCTCCACCGAAGACCTCGTCGCCACCGTCGCAAGATTGGCCGAGCGGGGAATAGAGTTCCTGCGCACACCCGACAGCTACTATGCGGAGCTTCCTAAACGCGTCGGAGGAATCTCGGAGAGGATAGATGATCTAAGACGCCTTGGCATATTGGTGGACAAGGATGAGAAGGGCTACATGCTCCAGATATTCACCAAACCCCTCCAAGACCGGCCCACACTGTTCTTCGAGCTTATCCAACGGAAGGGGAGCGAATCGTTTGGGAAAGGCAACTTCAAGGCCCTGTTCCAGTCCATCGAAGCTGAGCAGGCGAAACGGGGAAATCTCTAGCCTCAGATGAAACTGGTCGCCTACAGCACAAAGAAAGCGCCGAACAAGACTCGTACTGGGTTGCTGTGGGGAGAATGGATACTAGAGATCGATCGAGTTACTAGCGTAGCTGAGAAGCTGAAGATTCCGGCTCCACGATCAATTCGAGACCTACCCGCAGCACCCACCATCAAACAGATCCTATCCAGGAACCCCAAACTCCTGGATGACCTTCAATCCGTGTCGTGGCGGATCTTCAACAGAGTCGCGCCTGAGCATGTTCACCGATTCATGACTCGGACTGATGATGCTGGGATCAAGACTCCGATTCCAGATCCTCCCACGTTACGAGATTTTTACGCATTCGAAGACCACGTCAAGTCGGCCCGAGCACGACGAGGCCTTCCGATGCCGCAAGAATGGTACGAGTTCCCCGCCTTCTACTACTCTAACCCGCGCGTGGTCTACGGTCCCGAAGAGAATGTGCCCTATCCAGCTTACACTAAGACTCTCGATTACGAACTGGAAGTTGCTTGCGTAATCGGGCGAGGCGGAATCGACATACCCGAGACAGAAGCTGAAGCCCACATCGTGGGCTACACCATAATGAACGACTGGAGTGCACGAGACGTTCAGGTGGGCGAGATGAAAATCGGTCTCGGCCCAGCTAAGGCCAAGGACTTCGCCACGTCCCTCGGACCCTGGCTCGTCACACCCGACGAGCTACAAGATCGAAAAACCGGCCCTGGAAAGTTCAACCTCAAGATGACCGCCAAAGTCAACGGCAAACAATTGTCAATGGGAAACATGGACAAAATGCACTGGACCTTCCCCCAGATGATAGCTCGGGCATCACAATCTGTTCAGCTCCAGTCAGGAGAAGTGTTCGGATCGGGAACGGTAGGAACAGGGTCCCTGCTGGAACTCGGAGAGGATGCTCATCCCTGGCTAAAACCCGGAGATATCGTAGAGCTTGAGATCGAAAGACTTGGAGCGTTGAGAAACAAAGTTATACGCCCCGAGAAAAGGTCAGAGTGACCGAATTGCCTAGTTATTACAGCCTCGGCAAACTTCCAGCCAAGAGGCATACACAGTTCCGAAAACCAGACGGGTCATTGTATCAGGAAGAGGTTTTCGGGACAGAAGCATTCTCGGGCGTCTACTCAACCCTCTACCACATCAACCCGCCGACGAGAGTGTCTCACATCAAGAAACTGAAAGAGCTCGCGATAACTCGCTGGCAGCCCGACCTCCATCGTCATCACCACGTCCGCACCAAGAACTCCGAGCTGGCAAAGGACCCGGTCGAAGGACGCCAGCCACTCTTCTACAATGATGATGTTTTCGTCTCAACTGTCCGCCCCTCCCATGGCATGGACTGGTTCTTCAGAAACGCCCAGGGAGACGAGCTATACTTCATCCATGAAGGAAAAGGAAGCTTGGAGTCTGTCTTCGGGACCTTACACTTCCGCGAGGGGGACTTCGTTGTCGTCCCGCGAGGGACCACTTACAGAATAGACCTAGATGGAAAAGACAATAGGTTCATGATAACCGAATCCGCGGGGCCCATCGAGATTCCCAAGCGATATAGAAACGATTACGGCCAGTTGGTAGAACTGGCACCTTACGCGGACCGAGATTTCCGTCGGCCAGAGAAACTTGTCCCACACAACGATTCGGGAGAATTCGAGGTCCGGGTCAAGATCGACAACTCGCTAATGTCCTATGTTTTCGACTATCACCCAATCGATGTTGTCGGATGGGACGGCTATCTCTATCCCTGGATCTTCAATGTCAACGATTTCGAGCCCCTAACCGGCCGCGTTCACCAACCGCCACCTATCCATCAGACTTTCGAAGCACCGGGGTTCGATGTGCTATCGTTCGTTCCGCGAAAACTCGACTACCACCCTCAAGCCATTCCCGTCCCGTATAACCACAGCAACATCGACAGCGACGAGGTTCTCTACTACGTCAGCGGAGACTTCAGCAGCCGCCGAGGAATCGAAGTAGGATCCTTCACTCTCCACCGGAGAGGAGTACACCACGGACCCCAGCCAGGGGCCGTCGAAGCGAGCTTAGGAAAAGACTCCACCAATGAACTTGCAATCATGATCGAGACTAAGAAGCCGTTGAAAGTGACCTCTATTGCTGAGAAGCTGGACGATCCCAACTATCCCTTCAGCTGGCAGACACCCGCCAAGAAATAGACGGACCGTACACTTCCGAATCCGAAGCTGACACTCGTGTCAAATTTGGAAGTCGTCAGCGGCGAGTACTCCTACCTGCCCATCGAGAGGGTCCACTTTGGACCCAGTTCAATCGCTCAGCTAGCCGGAGAGCTTGACAAAATTAGGTCACAGCGTCCATTCGTGATAACAGGACAAACCATCGCCGAGAAGACAAGACTTGTAGATACCGTCGAGAAGGCATCAGGACGAAAGCTCGTTGGGGTCTTCTCGGGCATCAAACAGCACGCTCCGATAAGTGGCGTAAAACAAGCAATCAGTGAAGTACAAAGGGCAAGAGCTGATTCTCTCATCAGCCTCGGAGGCGGTAGCCCTATCGACTCGACAAAGATCGCTGTCAAGGAGCTGTCAGAAAGCTTCGCTAAGCCCATCATTGCTCATCTCGCGATTCCTACAACACTCTCAGCCGCCGAATTCTCACACTCAGCAGGAATGACAGATGACACCTCGAAAAGAAAAACCGGGATTCGGGATCCAAGGCTCGTTCCACGCTTCATCTTCCTCGACCCGAAAATAACAGGTGATACTCCATCCTGGCTCTGGGCTTGCACTGGAATCCGAAGTCTCGACCATGCAGTCGAATCCATTTACTCGCCTAGACACCAACCATACGTTGACACTCTTGCGCTCGAATCCATCAGACTCCTTTTCCGAAATCTCAAGCTCTCCGCCAACAATCCCACCGAAATAGGCCCCCGTCTCGCATGTCAATCCGCGGCATGGATGTCCTTCGCCGGAGTCCAAAGTGTCGGGACCGGGCTGAGCCACGCGATAGGTCGCGTGATCGGTGCTACCTGGAACATACCTCATGGCATCACATCATGCCTGACGCTTGCTGAGGTAATGAGACACCAGGCTCGGAAATATCCACACAGGCTGTCCTTGATCGCTGGAGCAGAAGGACAAGATTCGAAAGGGCTGAGCGAAAGCAAACAGGCCCTGTCCGCTGCCGAGCAAGTCGAAGAGTTAGTCAAAGAGCTCGGACTCTTCAAAAGATTAGGCGACTACGGAATCAAAAGAGAGAACTTACCGTCGATTGCAAGAGACGCCTCCGGGCCGGAAGAATACCCCATGGCACTAGACGTTCTAGAGGCCATACTCTAGTGGCTAGAAAGATGAAAGCTTTAACCTCAAGAAATTTCGTCAATCCGGTTCCAAGGTTGCACGATATCAGGTCCTTACGTCATGCCAGGGTTAACTGAAAGACTTCTCTACCGTGTCGCAAAGAGATGGATCGCAGGATATTCGCTTGAAGATGCAATCAAAGTCGCCCACAACGCAAACAGCAGAAAACTTAGGGCAATCCTCAACCGGCTAGGAGAGCACACCCCGGACGAGAAGCTTATTCAAAGCTACACCGAAGAATACCTCAAACTCCTCGATAGGCTACAAGCAGAGAAAATAGACGGGACAATTTCTGTAAAACCATCCCAAATTGGGCTCGCTGCGAATCCTTCTCTCTACAAAACGAATCTCCTGAGCATCATCGATAGGGCTGAAATCTATGGCGAGTTTGTCTGGATAGATATGGAAAATTCACCTTACACCGAGGCAACTGTAAGGACATACTTAGAAATTCTTCCTAGCCATCGGCGCCTGGGCGTTTGTCTGCAGGCAAACATGAAACGAACCGAGTCTGATCTCAAAGATATCATTGCCCGAGGAGGAATGGTCCGGTTGGTGAAGGGTGCCTACCCTGAGAACACAGAGTTAGCTTACAAGAGGAGAAGCGATGTCGAGGCCAACTATCTCAAGCTCATGGCGACGCTCTTCGAGGACGGAGACCATTTCGGTATCGGGACGCATGACGGAAAACTCATCGATGCAGCTAGAAACCTGGCGAAAGATCACAAACGAGACTTCGAGTTTCAGATGTTGAAAGGGATTCGGGATGACATTAAGCCATCTTTGATCGAGGAAGGATATCGGGTAAGCGAGTACATTCCCTATGGACCAGAATGGTACAACTACAGCAAAAGAAGGATGCGCGAGCGAAAGAGGAACATTCTACTCCTAATACGATCCATCACCGGCTAGGCCAAACTGGGAAAGCGGAGCAGAGCTTATGTACAGTTTCAGGCTGCCCGCTGAACATTCCGCGAGATGAGCCTAGGGGACGGAGGATTGGTTGTTACGGATCAAGTGGACAAGAACCTCATCGCCGATCTTCTAGTACTACTCGTCATACTCGTAGTTGTTGTCGGAGGCTTTGCCCTTCTCCACACCCCGGCAATTCTCCTCGGCGGAGGACTGGCACTAGTCGTCGCCGTCGCTGCCGAATTTGCCTGGTCTCGTTGACGCTCCCGCATCTCTTGCAGCTCTTTTCCTAGCCCTCGATCTCCTTGCTTGTCGTTCCCTCTTCTTCTTGGAAACTCTCTCCCGCCTCATTCGGGAACGGAGAGAAACGAAGAGCTTTCTCACTTCCCCAGCATAGGAGTCCTTTGGGCCTTTGATGTGTCTATCCGCGAAGACAGCAAAGAAGAGGCCTACCCAGGCGATCCAAAGCGGAGGTCCATAACTGCTTGATGCGAGAGCGGGTACTGTGGTCAAAAGGTCGACCAGTCCAAAGGTTGTTCCGAATCCAACGAGTTCCTTTCCTAGCCTCAGATGGTTTGCATAACAGAGCACACCCCCCAGAACGATCGTGACTCCCCCGATCTGCACTAGTATCGAGAGAATGCCTGCTAGTACCCAGAACACAGTTACCCCGTTTGCAGAAAGTCTCGTAAATAGAGCAGCCCATGGATTCGATGCAGTGCCTGGCAACAGGCTCGATAGGACAGGCCTCGTCAATGTGAGAATAACGCCGGCTACGATAGCTAGGGCGCTGGAGTATCTGTTGTCAATGTTTACAAATGCCATGGAAGCGTCCCCTTAGTTCCGCTTGAATTCTTCCGCTAAAAGGGTACAGATACTCTTCACGGGGGTTCTTTGTGGGTTTTCGTTTTGACCCACTCGACCTGGAGCAACTTGGGCATGTTGTCTTTCTGGATCTGCTCAATACCGGCTCTCAGGCGTTTGATGTCAAGACCCTTGAAATTGTCGAGAGCGCCCAGCTTTTCCATAGCCCTTCCAAGAATTGAGACGCAAACAGCGTTTTCGTTTTTCTGGTAATGAACGAGCCCTGCAGCAGTCAGGATCAGGCCCTGAATAATGTCTCGTTCGACGCCCGTTGCGGGATGCCATATCTCTTCAAGGACCTCGTGGGCTTCCCAGAATCTTTCCTGATTGAACAAATCGATTGCTTCTCGCAACGCTTCCTGTTTCCCTCCGATCGAGACACGAGATTCAAGAGATCTGAGTGTCACCACCTTAGAGATCTTGGTCTCTAGGAGACTCTTGGATCCGTTGAGGTCGGTTTGCTCTGCGAAGAGGTCGAACTCGATCGTGCTCGTGCCTATTCTTAGGTTGCCGATCTTATCAGCAGAGCCCAGCAATTCTCGAATCTTTGCTTGAAGCAGCTTGACGTCTCTGGGCGTGTAGCCCTGCTTGTTAGCCAGCCTCACGAGATATCTCATCATTCTCCTCCGTGTCTCGGATGGTTCGTGCTATGCGAACGCTTGTTCTCGAAGGAACTTGATACGAAGAAGTTCCTCACCGGTCAGTGAAGGTGATTCAGAGGAAGCGAAGTCTTCATCCACCTGCTCTCGAGTCTTCGTTCCTGGGATCACCGTAGATATGTCCTTGTGGTCAAGGACGAACCTTAAGACTGCCTGTGCGAGGGTTCGCTTGTTCGATTCCAGGAACCGCAACCTATCCGCTGCCAGTGTGAGTTGCGAGATATAGTCGGGGGGGAAGTTGTGCCTGATGTCTCCTTGGGGAAAGGTGGATTCCGCCTTCAGTTTACCTGCAAGGAATCCGTTCGCTAGTGGTTCTCGTGCGATGATTCCGACATTGTTCTTTGTCGCTTCTCGAAAGAGTTGGTTCTTGGCTTCCTGTCGTAGGATGTTGAATGCTACCTGGATGGCTCCTAGTTCGCCCGCTCTCATCGCCAGGAGCCCTTCTTGCGGATCGTGAATCGAGATCCCATAGTGTCTGATTTTTCCCGAGGCTTTGAGCCTGTCAAGGATCTTGAAGACCCTACCATCTTTGATCAGTTGGATTGGGGGATTGTGGAGTTGGTAGAGGTCAATGTAGTCAGTGCCCAGTCTTTCACAGCTTTTCCCTAGAGCAAACTCCAGATAGTCAGAGTTGAAATTCATTCGAGGAGTTCCATGATAAAAGTCACCACCTACCTTCGTTGCGATAATGACCTCTAATCGGTGGCCCTTGAGGGCTTGGCCAAGCAGCTCCTCGCTGTGTCCGTGACCGTAGACATCGGCTGTATCGAAGAAATTGCATCCCAGCTCTAGCGCTTTCCCTATCGCTTCGAGCGACTTTTTATCGTCGGTGGGCCCGTAACTGTTTCCATGAGCGTTGCCTCCAATTGCCCAAGCACCGAAGCCTACCTCGCTGACCTTTAGGCCTGTCTTACCTAGAACTCTGTACTTCATCCCGTATTTTCCAAGATTGGCCTACGGGGGGCTCAATAGATTAACCTTGGATGAGACTGACAATGGGAGATGGTGCCATCTGTTCCATCCCACGACCCGCAACAAAAGTTCACATGCCGCAACCATCTTGACGGCAATCTATTCCTTCCAAGAATAGGCATGCCTCTCCCAAACAGTCGGTCGCCCCTAATTTTCACCCGTTACAAATCTTCCTTTTTTTATGTAACTATTCTTTTTTCGCTAACTATTATGTGACCCCCCGGGGTGGTCGATTTTCCCGCGCCGCGCCCTTCGTGAAATCGCCAAAAAAAATCCACGTTCACAGGTCGCTGCCCAGAGGTTCTTCCTTGGTGAAATTGAATACCGGCGCCTTCCAGGCTCATGAGAGCCTTTTGTAAGCGGGGCCGAAGTGCTTTGCAGAATCTTTGCCGTGATTGTGCATCGGGGTGCGCCATGCACAGGCTCGGGGGTTACAGTTCGTTGATAGTCTACAAGCGTGGGTTACCTGTAAGGATGAACTTTGGCAGCAAACACTGCACCAAAGCCTACAGCAGCCTTCGCGCTGTCAGCGCTCGCAGGGCTAATCACCCTGATCAGTGCCTTCATCGCCACCACAGTCAGCTCCCTGCTGATACCAGGAATCAGCTCAACAATGATCCTGGTATGGGGAAGCATCGCAGGCATACTGACGCTCGTCGGATCTTGGCTGCTGTACAACAACGCGGCTCAGAGGAAAATAGGGTCAATACTCGTGCTCGTCTTCTCGGTAATATCACTGAACTTTGTCGGATTGATCCTAGGCCTCATCGGAGGATTCCTCGGATACACCTTCAAGGGTGCGTCCGTGGCCACCTCCAATACCTCAGGCCGCTAAGCTTCAATCCGCCCTAGGCAAAGGGCGGACCCCTTTCTTTGTCTACAAAAATACAGCCATAGGCAAGATCAGATTCTATAATCCTTAAATCGGCTACAATCAGAGATCAGCCCTAGCCTTGACCAGCACGGTCAGCCTCTCCGTTCTAGACCAGTTCGGCGGCAGCAAACTCCTATCCCCCGAGAAGCTCCGATGGATAAGACCACCACCCCTCCCAACGAAGCCGGTCGAACTCGCTTTCCGAGAAGCCCTTGCAGCCCCGATAGGCGCGAAACCGTTCGAGAGAGAAAAGTGCTGGAGCCCCGCCATCATTTTCTCCGACTTCACACGGAAACACTCACCCTTCATCCAACAACTCATCAACTTGATAGAACCAAAGACGGATGATATCAAGATCATCTGCGCGGGCGGAACCCATGTTCCATCTGAGCCAGATTTCATCAAGAAAGTAGTCGGAGAAGACATCTACAAACGCTACCAGAAGAACATCAGAGTAAGCTCGGTGAAGAACCCCTCGAGCAAGTACGAGTGGATAGGAGTCACAAGCAGAGGCACGCCCGTCGAGCTGAACAAGGAATTGTTCGACAGAGATCTTCTAATCTCAACCCTCAACGTTCAACCACACTACTTCGCGGGCTACGAGGGAGGGGCGAAGGCGCTCCTTCCCGGCTGCTCAGGACTCAAGACCATCACCACCAATCACGGATACGTAATCGGAAACCCGAACTGCAGAGAGCTTGCGATCAAAGGCAACCCTACGAGGGAGGACATGAACGAGGTACCTAACGTTCTTCGCGAGTTCATGAAGATAGAGCATCGAATCTTGGATTTCGTCCTCAACCAGGACGGAACACTGGTTAAAGCGGCGTATGGAGATCCTAACCTTGCGCACCAACAACTCGCCGAGAACTATTCCCGGAGAGCCCATTCTGTCACCTCCCGACCATCCGCTCTCGTAATTTCGGTTGCGGACGGACCCGCTGGAACAAACCTGTACCAGGCCCTCAAGGCTGCAACCTTCGGCGCGGGCCTCGTGAATCCCTCGCACCAGCCCAAGTCCACGGTATTGTTGCTTGCCGCGCTTGAAACGGGGATAGGAGGAGACGCGTTCAAGGCCGAGATGGAAACCTACGGCAAGATGGAACCTGAGATGGTAATCGAGGACTTGAAGAAGCGAGCGAAGCTGGGAAAGGTCACAGAGGCCTCGCAGAAGCCGAACCGCTTCTCCTTGGACGACAAGAAGACAGACTTCATCGTGGTCTCACCTATAGCGCCTCCCCCAGTTGAGGAGTTCTTGGGCAAGACTAGGATCAAATTCTTCAGATCAATAGACGACGCGCTGAGAACACTCGACCAGAAGCTGTACGAGAAGGATGTTGCGGTGATTCCCTACGGCTCATCCACCGTTCCAGTAGCCGCATAGAAAGAGCCCACCACGACAGTGCACTAGACCAACTAGGTTTAATCGCAACCTACCAGCCCGACTTTTTATGATCTACACACAACTAGGAAGCGACAAGTATGTCATGAGGCTCGAATCCGGCGACGACATTCTCCAATCCCTCCGACGATTCGCAACGGCGAAGAGGCTGAGCGCAAGTCTACTTGAGGGCATCGGCTCGCTGAGCAAGGTCAAGCTCGGCCACTACGACTTCACGACAAAACAATACAAGTACGAAACATTCGAAGATGATCTGGAAATCCTAAACCTCTCCGGCAACATATCAACCATGAACCGCCGGCCCCTCCCTCATGTTCACGTAACCCTCGGCCGAAGGGACTTTTCAGTAATTGGCGGTCATTTGGATGAAGGGTCAGCAGCCAACATGGTAGAGATCGGTCTATGGAAACTCTCAGGGAAACTGGTAAAGGCTAAGGATGAAGCGATTGGGTTGAATGTGCTACAGCTAGCGCGAAGAATATAGCCAGTTCCTCGTCAGTCTCACTCATCCCGGTTTTGATCCCAGTTTCTTCATAATCGTACCTTCAGGACCACTTAGCCTATTACACGCTCGACACAGTCCCGAACCAAAGATAGGTGCCTCATTGCCGCGTAAGGTCGGGCTACGAATGGTGCTATACCTATACGTAGCAGTCTTTCTGACAAGGATTGGATTCGGATCAATAACAATCCTCTTCCCGCTCTATCTCCAGGCACCAAGCTACGTTATCGGGGTCATACTCGCACTCTATCCAATGTCCGAAGCAGGCTCAGCTCTGCCTATCGGCCGTCTCGCGGACCGGTTCAGCCGCAAGAAACTCCACATCATCGGAATGATATTGATCACAATTCTCACCGCAGCGATAGGCTTTACCCGAAACCTGCTGAACGTCTCCGTCCTCCACGCAATGATGGGAGTCTCGGCTGCAATCACCGCAGTAACTTCGCTGACACTTTTGGGAGACGCAACCAAACTGACGAATCGGGGGAAGCAGATGGGAGGATTCGACCTAGCAAACCTAGGAGGCTACGGACTCGGGTTCGGAGTCGGAGGACTACTAGTCAACTCCTTCGCGGATAGGCTGTCGTATGCTTTCTGGGTGACTGCAGGGCTCTTTCTCTTCGCCGGAATATTGGCGGCCAAGTTTCTTGTGGAACCGGTCAGGGTCTGGGAGCTCAAGCAGCCCAAAATGAGACAGAGAAGAATCGGAGGCAAGATACGTCCCGTAATCCCTGTCTGGATCGCCCAGACTGTAATACTAGGAATGTACTTTCTACTACCAAAAGCCTTCAGAGACTCCAGCTCCAGCATTCCTGTTACACGAGATACGCTGATTTTCCTTGGAGTCCTCGGCGGGCTCTTCGCACTTGGGGCTATTGTGTTCGGCCACATATCCGATAAGATCGGGAGGACGAGGATAATGGTCGTTGGGGCGTTGGGAGAACTCGGATTCTTACTCCTCTTCGGGTGGTCCGTTCCGGGCGGCGGTTTTGTGAAATACGAGCTAGTGCTCTGGCCTATGTTCTTTTTAGCGTCTGCAATTGCCCCGGCAATACTCGCCTACGTAGGGGATATCTCGGGCAAAGCCAAGAGGGGCTCGGCGAACGCGCTCTACAGCATAGTTCTAAGCATCGGTCTAGCTATCGGGAATATCATCGGCGGGTTTGTCGCCGCTTTGGGAATCCAAATGATCTTTTACGTTGGGGCAGGAATATTGTTCCCCTCAATACTAGCCACGTCAACGCTTCTTCGGAGACGCCAATAGGCAACCGTAAGAATCATCTAGAAGCTAGCTCAATGCGACATCTCGGCCAATAATGCCTCTAGAATATGCCTGCATAATGCCACACGGCAGGGACATTATCCCACAGTTGGCAGCACGGAAAACCAAGCACCTGTTCGCGAAGACAAGAGAATCCGTGCGCAAGATTGCGAGAGATATCAGAGAGGTGAGACCTGACACGATCGTTATCGCAAGCCCGCACAACCTGAGACTTCAAGACAAGATCGGGATCGTGACCTCCGAAAACACAACAGGCCAACTAAACGGTCCAAGAGGAAAAAAAGTCAACCTGAGCCTAAAGTGCGACCGAGAATTCGCGCAAGATCTCCTCCAAGAATCAACCCGAAAGCATCTACCAGTCGTAGGCGCCAACTACGGAACCGCTGAAGGACCCGCTTCAGACATGCCCATGGATTGGGGGACCCTTGTCCCCATGTGGTTTGTCGTCAAGGAAGAACGGGTCAAAGCTAGGACGGTTATTGTCACACCGTCAAGAGAGATTCCCCTAAAGGAAAATGTCGCGCTAGGAACGACAATTGCCAAGATGGCCGAGAAGAGAAAGAAACGCGTCGTGTTCATTGCAAGCGCTGATCAGGCTCACGCACACAAGAAGTTTGGGCCTTATGGATATCATCGGAGCGCTGCAAAGTATGACGAGCTCGTCTCACAAGCAGTCCGAAAGAATCGCATCGAATCCATTTCTCGGCTCAACAAGCGATTCATCGAAAGTGCGAAGCCAGATAGCCTCTGGCAGATGGCCATGCTTGCGGGTCTAACACGAGTAGTCAAGATGCGGGGAAGCCTACTTTCATATGAGGTCCCAACATATTATGGAATGGTATGCGCAAGTTTCCACCGAGACTGAATCGCGATTTTGCCGGAAGTGTTCTTACTCTTGGGTCATTCGGTTCATCAGGTCTCTGACCTCATGCTTCATCACGGGTGAGGCCATTACCACGACAACTCCCTGTGATGGTTGTCCATAGACGATGAAGGCTTTGTCTGGAGACTCAAGAATAGCCGGAATGGCCAGCAGGTCTTCTTCGCCATCCACGTAGACTACTGCTTCTCTGTGTTGCAGGGCCTCTTTGATTGCGTCCCACGCTTCTTTTGTCACGACCCCTGCGGGATTCCTAACTCGGTAAACCCGCTCCGCCTTAATCTCGACTGGGCTGATGCTCTTTCTGAGGGTCATCTGGTCTACTATTCTCAGGTTGACTTGTATTCCGGTTGCTAGTGTTTCTCGGGATACTATGTCACCAACTGTAGTGATTTTAGGGGGTTTGCTCTGTTGAATCAGCGTCCTCAACTTGGGCATGGTTTCTGCGGGTGTCCCTGTGAGGAGTTTTCCTAGCGGATTCTTTAGGCGAACAAGGTCGGATTGAGACGGACGGAAACTTGTCAAGACGTTTTTCGTTAGAGTCTTGGCTTTCTAAACTAATCTTCGGGATCCAAGGTCAGGCTAGAAACAAAAATCTGCGCTGAAGAGCATGAGCTCGCAATTAGAAGTCGATAAGTCGACCTTACGGTCTCGCTGCTTCTTCTGCGAGTTTCTTGATGGTAATCTCAAGCCGACCCATTTCGGTGAGAATCAACGAACCATCGGTTACGTACTGGGGGTCTCTAGATACCTCTCCGATAAACTCTCGAATACGCTTCAGTAGCGCCATAGCCCCTTCCTCTCTTGACAGGGTCATGACTTCGCCGCAAGCTGGACAGGCAAAGCCTGTGAAGCTCCTCGGAGGGCTTGCGGTTTGTGTGATTGGTGGTGAGAAGAAGTTGCCCTCAAAGATGTGCCCGGCCAAGCACTCCCATCGGCTCAACAAGAAATCTTCCTCAACTGTAGGTGTAGTTCGATGTTAGGCTTCACATTGCAGCACCGGGGGAGTGACGCTTGACCCTCAAGACATCGAGGAGGTTCGTCGATTTAAGAGTCGCGTACTTTTTTTGCGAAACAAAGGAAAGGACGATCTTGATTTATCACGAGAGGCTTTGATATCCAGATTGACTCCAGCGTTTAGTGGAAATTGGGAAAACTAGAGCGACGAAGCATGCCCAAGAGGCTTGTCAGGCGTTTCTGGAGGGAATTTGCGGGGTGACGTGAGAGCGGTCGATTCGTTGCAGTGTATCGATCAAACGCATTGCGTATGCCCATTCGTTGTCATACCATGCTAAGATGCGAACCATCCCACCGATAGTTTCAGTTGAGAGCCCATCTAGAACCGCGGAATGAGGATCCTTTTTGTAATCAACGGACACTAACGGCTCGTGAGAGACTGCGAGAATTCCTTTCAAGTTTTCAGCCGCCGCATGCTCGTACGCATCGTTAACCTCGTTCCTGCTCAACTCGCCACCACATTCGACGACGAGGTCTAGAAGCGAGACCGTTGAAGTGGGCGCTCTTATTGCCGAGCAGGTAATTCTTCCTTTAAGTCGAGGGAGGACCTTGCCTATCGTCTTGCTGGCGCCCGTTCGAGTTGGTATGAGGGATTGGCCTGCCGCTCGGGCCCTTCGAAGATCATCGTGAGACCCGTCGAGCAGTCTTTGATCGTTAGTGTAGGAGTGGATTGTCGTGGCAAATCCTTGTTTGACCCTGAAATTATCGTCCATGATCTTTAGAGTAGTCGCTAGACAGTTTGTGGTGCATGAGCCCATGGAAATGATCTTGTGGTGATTCGGGTCATATGTTTCCAAGTTACAGCCAGGTATTAGTGTGATGTCCACTTCTTCCGAGGGAGCGCTGACTAACACTGTACCGGCCCCGTTAGAGATGTACGTCTCAAGTACTTCGCGCTGAAGTGGTTGTCCGGTGCTTTCTAACACTGCATCAATTTCGAATTTTTCCCAGTCGATCTTTGCTGGTGTCGTCTCGCTTTGACACGGTACCTTCTTCCCTGCGCACACAATGCTATCCGAGTCCCAGTTAACATCAAGTGGGAGCGTTCCGTAGGTTGAGTCGTACCTCAAGAGATGCGCAAGTGTTCGAGGTGGAGAAGTCGAGTTTATCACAGCGACTTCCAAGTCAGAGTTTTGATTCTCCAAGAGCGCCCGGTAGAAGCATCTTCCTATCCGGCCAAAACCATTTATCGCCACTCGCAACTAGAGGTTGACCTCCAGATTCATGATGATGGTTTCCAGCTGGCTCGATGAACTCTTGCGGATGACTGGTGGTAGGTAGACCCCTGCAGGACGAAGCGGCTTCATTTCTTCTGGTGGTTCTGTTGCGCGTCGAAGTATTTATTCAATCTTAGGTCTCCGACTATTATGAGGGCAGAAGATATCTCAAGATTTATTTGTCATTACAACGGTTGATATCGGTGGTTCCCTTTAGGAAGGGTTAAAACTCGCGAGTCTGCAAGCCCTCCGCAAGGCGGAGTTAGATACGAGCGGAGAAGCCATCGCGAGAACTGAACAGGCTCAGGCGATCGTGCAAACACGACATGGGTTCAATGTCGGGTTGATGAGGCCTATTGTCGATGAAGAGATGATTGAGGCAGGGATCTCCGCTCTACGAAACGAGAGGCTCGTTATGGGCGAGAGTGTCTACAAGTTCGAGGAAGAGTTTGCACGGTACTGCGGCACGCGTTACGCGGTTTCGACCGCGTCAGGGACTGCTGCGCTACAAATTGCCTTCCAGTCAATAGGGATCCACGGTGACGATGAGATCTTGACAACTCCCTTTTCGTTTTTCGCAACGTCTAACGCAATCATTCACGCAGGCGCGCAACCAAGGTTTGCGGACGTTGAGAATTCCGGATTCAACTTGGATCCTGAAAAGGCGTCCAAGAAAATTACCTCGAAAACCCAAGCAGTTGAGCCGGTGCATCTCTACGGCGAGCCAGCACGAATGGACGAGTTCCTAGCAATGGCGGAAGAGCGAGGGATCAGTATTGTTGAAGATTGTTGCCAGGCCCACGGTGCGGAGTATGATGGAAAGAAAGTTGGGTCGCTCGGTCTAGCGGGATGTTTTTCTTTCTACTCTAGCAAGAACATGACCGTCGGCGGTGACGGTGGCATGATAACGACGAACGAGGAAGAACTTGCCGATGCTGCTCGATCCTTCAGAGATTGTGGGAGGGCGTCGAAATACGAAATGTCCCGTGTCGGATATACATCGAGGCTGAATACTGTTAACGCCGCGATCGGCAGGGTCCAGCTGAGAAAGCTCGACAAGTGGAACAGCCTTAGAAGGGGAATCGCCAAACTCTACAGGCGGGAATTCAAAGGCGTAGAAGGAATCACGCTTCCGCCGGAAGAGAATTCGAAAGAGGTCCCCGTGTACCACTTGTTCGTGATCAGAAGCGAGCACCGCGACGGAATCGCGAAGCGGCTCGAGGAGAACGGAATAGAATCCGCCATCCACTACCCCATCCCAATCCATCTCCAAGCGCACTACCGGCGCCAGTATGGATTCTCAGAGGGCTCCTTCCCCGTATCAGAGAAGCTTGCGAAAGAGGTCCTCAGTCTACCCATGCACCCGATGCTCACAGAACAACAGGTCAGTCTGGTCTCTCGAACAGTTCGAGAGGCTATTCATCAGGACTCCTGAAACCCCTAGGAAGGCTTGGAGCGTGGAACCTCTCAGAATCGCCGTCATCGGCGCGGGTTATTGGGGAAAGAAGGTAATCCGCGAGACCCTAGACGTTGGCAGAACTACAGGACGCGTCCAAGTTCACGCAGTGGTCGACAACTCTCCCACTATGCTCTCCCACTGCCAGAACGAGTTTGGTCCCCTAGACTACAAACTGGACTATCACGAGCTTCTCACAGACCCGAAACTGTCCGGGGTTCACATCTGCTCCCCGAACGCGACCCACTTCGAAGTTGCTTCCGATTTCCTCAAGGCTGGAAAGAACGTTCTAGTCGAGAAACCCCTCACCCTACGATCGAAAGAGGCGTACCAGCTCGTGCAACTTGCGAAGGACAATAATCTCGTCATCTGCACGGGCCATATTCACAGGTTCAACAATGGCGTTAGGGAGTTGAGAAGAGCCCTCGCCAGCGGCGTCCTTGGAGATCTTTACTATCTCCGATTCGTTTGGGCAGGTTTTCTGCCTCCCCAAGGCTTCCGAGAAGTTATCACGGATCTCGCTCCGCATCCGTTCGACATTTGCAACTTCCTCCTTGACAAGTGGCCGACCAAGGTTACTTGTAGGGGCAAGGGGTACAGGACAAAGGAGAACGAGGAGTTGGCTTTCATAACCGCAGAACATGCAGGAGATCTAACCGCGCAGGTCGAGGTTAGCTGGTTGAGCAGAGAGAAACGGAGAGAGGTAACGGTGGTCGGGAGTAAGGCGGAGGCGTATTTGGATTGTTCTGACCAGAAGGGCGTTCTCCGGACTTCGGAGGGTACCCAGCAGATATCGATCACGCCTAGCAACACCTTGAGGGAAGAGGTCGAACACTTCCTGAATTGCATAGCCAGCCATCAAGACTCCAAGCCCTTCTCCAACCAGTCAGACGGGGTCCTCGGGGCCCGGGTAGTCAGCGTCTTGGAATCTGCACGTGAATCTATCCGTCAGGAGCGCACGATGCAGATTCAGATGCCTACTGCCGAGGAGATCCGTGCAAAGTGAGGAGCGGCTCGAAATATTCTGTTATCAAGAAATCTAGGATCGGGAAAGGTTCCCGAGTCTACGACCAGGTAAACCTTTACGGCTGCACGATCGGCAAGAACACGAAAATAGACGCTTACGTCTACATCGAAGAAGGCGTCACGATCGGCGATAATTGTAAGGTCAGACCGTTTGTTTTCATCCCGACCGGAGTAACGATCGAGGACGGCGTTTTCATTGGGCCTCACGTCAGTTTTACTAACGACAAGTATCCTAGGTCTCGCGGTGACTGGTCCCTGCTCAAGACACGGGTCAAAAAATTCGCGTCCATAGGAGCGGGGTGCACGATAAATCCGGGAGTAACCATCGGCGAAAATGCCCTCATCGGGTCCGGCTCCGTGGTTACAAAAGATATTCCCAGCAACGCTGTCGCAGTTGGTAATCCAGCCCGGGTCGTCGGCCAGAGAGAACTGCAAAGGTAAGGGACTCGCTTTCGAAAACTCTTGCGATAATTCCGATCTACAGCGAAGCCCTGTCAATAGGAACGGTCCTAGAGAGATTCGAGCCGGGCGTCGTTGACGAGATTTGCGTAGTCGCTGACAGCCCTTCGCCCAGGACGCTGAAGCGGATCGAAGAAGCCCGCCAACGTATCAATGTTCCAGTATACTTGATCCATAATCCTGAGAGGAAGGGAATCGGCTACGCCATCAGGCAAGGATACATTCGCGCCCTCGACAACAAGTTTGACCTGATTGTGGTGATGGCTGGGAATGGGAAAGATGATCCTAGGGAAATTCCCAGGCTGACCACACCGATACTGAAAGAGGGGATGGACTACGTCCAAGGATCCCGGTTTCTCCCCGGTGGACGACGAGAAAGGAATCCGTTCCTCAGAAGCATCTTCACCCGCCTGTTTCCAGTCATCTGGACCTCAATGACCGGTGTACATTGCACGGAAGTTACCAACGGATTCAGAGCTTACAGATCCTCGATTCTAAGAGACCCGCGAATCAACGTATGGCAGAACTGGCTTGACAACTACGAGCTCGAGTATTATTTGCACTACAAGGCTCTCACACTAGGCTACAAGTTTGCAGAAAGACCGGTCTCAAAAGACTATACGGAAATCAGGAAGGGAAAGTACTCACATATTTCTCCTTTGAAAGACTGGTGGCAGATAGTTGGGCCGGTATTCATGTTGAAACTCGGGGTCAAGAAATAGCCATGGAACCCGCTATCGTCCAAGGCATAGTTTTGAGAGGAAGACAGGATAGAGACCTTCGAGTTCTGCGAGAATACGCTGAATTCTGGAAATTACCATTTGTTGCCAGTCCCCTCCGTGAAGAGAAGCAGATTATCGTTTCGTCTGGGATGATACCCCGGACCCAAGCAAAGACCAGTGCAGGGGTCATTATGTTCCCAACCGGACCCGAAGACTCCAAAGATATTGCGAAAGAATACGGCCTCACGCTCCATACGAGGGAGACCCTTCTTCGACTTCCGGTTAGTCCCGATGTCTCCGTTTCAATAAGAACCAGAGTGAACGAGTTCTCAGGACCCGGCCTCGAGCCTGTGATTAGCGATGGTGAAACAGCGGTGCTTTCCAAGTTCGGAGATGCGCACATTCACATATCATCGGTGGATCTGGTCTCCGAATATGAGAGACTTGTCTCAGGGGGATTAGAGGAAGCTCCGAGCAGAAAATTCCGTCTTGTCACAAAGTTTCCATTCTCCTATCGAGCAATCCCTTCTTTCATCAGGAGTCGAGCATTCAGGGCCCCCGATGCTGTCACAGAACTTACCGAGGACAAGCTCTCACCCGTTGAATGCCTACGAACGATCTTTCTAGCGAGCCTAGTTGTTGCAACGGGACTTGCAATACCGCGCATAGCTTTCTGGAGGAAGGGAAAATCCCATGCGCTGGCGATCACCCACGATGTGGAGACAAGACTGGGCCTCGAGGAGGGTGCGGGGAGGTGCGCGGGCATAGAGTCTAAGCTCGGGGTCCGTTCGACCTGGAATATCCCCAGCGAACGGTATCCCCTTTCATCCCAATTACTGATCTCCCTGGCAAGTGCGGGGGAGGTTGGAGCGCACGATACGAAACATGATGGCCGGCTGATTTTCGAGAGCTTCGAGAACAAGGTGGAAAGGGTTGGCAGGTGCAAATCCCGACTTGAATCCCTCTGCAAAAAAGAGGTTCGAGGGTTCAGGTCCCCTCTCCTCCAGCATGGACGAGAACTACTGGGGGCGCTGGGAAAGGCAGGATACATGTACGATTCTTCCGCGCCGAGCTGGGAACCTCTCTCTCCCACATCCCTCAAGCCGCATGGGGTCGGAACTGTCTTCCCATTCTTCGTGTCAGGGGTGTTAGAGATTCCGGTTTCTCTACCTCAGGACCACCAGCTCATCAGGGTGAGCGGTCTCCCCGCTTCGGAGGCTGTTGAGGAGCTCTTTCGGGTTTCGCGATGGATCCGCGGCGTTGGCGGCGCGTGTGTCCTATTGGTTCACCCGGACTACGAGTTTGGCCAGCCGGAGAATGCGGAGGAGTATTATCGTCTTCTCGACAGGTTCAGGTCTGATCCCGAGTGCGAGATTCTAACGCTAGGGGAATTGGCCGAGTGGTGGACTCATCGGGCCAACTCCCGGATCGAGACGCACGACGGTAACGTGTCCATTCAGTATGGGGATAAAGACCGGCAAGGCGATCTCAAGCTTGAGCTAGTGACCGGGTACGGTCGTGATGGATTCAAGGTCTCCCGCCTCGAAAGCCCGGCAATCGCCTCGCGACATGGGGACATTCGCAAGGAGGAAGAGTTCTCCTGATCAATCTCGTCCTCGTTGCCTGGGTTCTAATCGGCCTCGTCCATATCGGGATTCCTCTCGCATACTTTGGCGTAATGGGGAGACTGGCCTCTTCACGAGGCTATGGCCTAACCCTCTCCAAGGAATGGGAGCCAACCGTAAGCATCATCGTTCCCACATACAACGAGAGCCCGGTAGTAGAGAAGAAGCTCCGCAACCTCGCCGAGATCGATTATCCAAGAGAGAAGGTCGAGCTTATCGTGGTTGACAGTGCTTCGTCTGACGGGACCGCTCGACAAGCCCGGAGGGCCTTCGAGGAAATGGGCTTCAAGGGAGCTGTGCTGGAGGAAACGGAGCGGAGAGGTAAGGCGTCCGGGCTCAACACAGGTTTGAAGCGTGCGTCGGGAGAGCTCGTCTGTATCAGTGATGCTGAGTGTTTGTGGAACAAGGAGACTCTGCGAAACGCTGTAAAATATCTCTCGGATCCATCGGTGGGCTCTGTTTCGGGGGTTCATGCTAGCCAGGCGCCGGGGTCTAGTCTGCCTGTTGGCATGGAGAATTCCTACCGGTCGATCTACCGCGCGGTGAGAATTGGCGAGTCCAAGATTCACAGCACTCCAGTCGCCGAAGGGGAAATCCAGCTCTTTCGTCGAGCGGATCTGCCAGGTTTCGACACTCGGATCGGAGGGGATGACACGGATGCGGCTTTGGCGATGGTGGAGAAGGGGCTCCGCGCAATCAGTGCAGAGGACGTAGTGTTCTTCGAGCCCACCCCCGGCGTTTGGGGCGCTCGGTTCAGGCAGAAGATAAGGCGAGGCCAGCACGTGATCCAGGCATTTCTTGGTCATCGACGCCTGTTCACTAGACGCTCAACTCCAGCGGGAATTATCTTTCCGATGGAGTTCTTCCTGTACGCTGTCAACCCGATTCTCTTTGTCCCATTTGCCGCGTTGACGATCTGGGTAGTCGCGATCTTTCCACTGCTTCTCTACTTGGCCCTAGCTGGGCTAGCTGTGATAGTCTTGGTTCCCAGTCTAAGGCAGATGGGCGCGACCTACCTGACTAACAACGTGATAATGCTGGCCGCCCTGTATCAGGAGGCGCGGGGCAACAAACAGCTCACGTGGGAAAAGATAGAGGAGAACCGGTTATTATGATGAATCTATCGGCGCAGGCATTAGGTATTTCCTGCGTGCCGGCGAATTATCTCAAATCTAGTCGTATTGCTAAATACATCCTTGGATATATGACTGCCCATTGTTATTTGGTTAGGTCTTGTTTCTGCTTCGCGTCAGCTTCAGAGTTTATTACGCGCTGTGCCTCTTTCAACCTAGTTTAGGGTCAGAGGGTGTCATGGAGAGCATAACGTATGTGAGTCCCCGATATCCTCCGTATATTGGAGGGGTGGAGACTCATGTCTCAGAGCTCACCGCAAGGGCATCTGGCCGGTTTCGCAGGGTTTCTGTTGTGACCACAGACCCCTCAGGGGGCCTTCCCTCGACCCAGAGCATAGGGAACGGTTCGACGATATTCAGAGTGAGATCATTCGCACCGGGGGGAAACTATCATTTTCCAATGTCGGCGAGTTTTGTCAAGATTCTTCGAGCGTGTCGTTCGCGTATTCTCCACCTGCACAGCATACATGATGTTCCAGGTCCACTAGCGGCAATCCTTGAAAGCAAGAGTCGTAGCTCCATTGTCTTCACTCCTCATTTTCATGGAAAATTCAGTTCTAGCCTTGGAGAGCTGTTCTTCGAAGCATCTCGACCCGTGTTGGGCATGGTCATGGACCGGGTGGATTGTCTGATTTGCGTGTCGGAGTTCGAAGCGGGAATAATGGGCGAGGCCTTTCCCAGTGCGGCGCGCAAGATCACGGTGATACCTAACGGTGTGGACTCTGAACTTCTCTCTCGGTATTCATGGTCTCCGCCTGCGTCTCCCAGGATCCTTTTCGTCGGCCGGTTGGAGAAGTACAAGAATGTGGACAAGATCTTGACGGCGTTTGCCGTCCTGAAGGCAAAGCACCCCTCTCTCAAACTCACTATAGTGGGGAGAGGACCGGTCAAGGAAGAACTCTTGTCCCAAGCAGGGCAACTCAAGCTAGGGTCGAGCGTGGAATGGCTGGAGGGATTGACGAAACCGGAGCTGTACCAGCTCTACGAGTCGAGCACCATGTTCGTTCTCCCATCTTATCTTGAAGCTTATGGGATCGTAGTTGCTGAAGCCGCTGCGGTTGGCACCCCTGCCATAGTGGCAAACTCCTCCGCCCTATCCGAGTTTGTAACCGCCGGGCTGGCTACTCCTGTCGAGCCTCCAGTCGAGACGGAAAAATTGGTGGACGCTATTTCCCTGGTTCTGGAGAACCCAAAATCATTCTCGTCCAAGAGCAAGGCCTCCGATATGATTCTGTCGTGGGATGACGTGGCCGAGAAGACCTTCGAAACCTACAGGTCGCTACTTTGAGAGGGTTGGTCATATGAGGATGGATTTTCTCGAGTCGATGGGGATAGTGAAGACCGCCCGAAAAGAGTCCGATTCCATCATCCTGGCTCGGGTCCTCCTCCGAAACGAGCCCCTGCCTTTCAACTCTGAAAAATTCGTGGAGCTAGCCAGGCTCAATAAGGTAGTGCTCAGGACAGCTTCCCAGCTGAAGATTCCTCCTCCAGTCCGAGAGCAGGCCAAGGTGGAAGCAGTGGAGGCGTGGGAGTTGTTCGATCAAATGAGCCGCGCCCTGGAGGAGCGAGGAGTCCCCTTCGTAGTGATAAAATCTTTCGACTCCTTACCTGACATCGGCCATGACCTAGACTTTCTAATCCCCTCGCCATCTGAATTTCGCAAAGCGAAGGATCTGCTAGTAACCAACTACAAAGTACGCCCGCAAGATCTGACACACTGCGACAAGCTTGTAGGCAAGTTCAGTTGCTACCTACCGAAGTTCGTTCATGATTTCGAAATCTACCCCACCATCAGCCAGCTCGGAGAAGAATACCTGGCACCGGAAGACGTTCTGAAAACTCGCCGAAAAGAGAATCTGAACGGTCGTGAAGTTTGGCTCACATCTGACGTTGATGGAGTTCTGATAAGAGTGATCCACGCGATGTTCCGTCACAACTTTCTGAAACTCTCTGACATCCTCGATTTTGCCAATATGACCCGCAAATGTTCCAGTCATGAGATAATCAGGGGGATTGAGAGAACCGGGACCCAGGAGGCTTTCCTCTTCTATCTCTCCACCATACAGCGATTCTTAGAAGCGTGCGAGGTCGATTTTCCACACGTTACAAATCTCAAAAGAGAGGCTGAAAGAAGATTCGGGCGCGACAGGCTTGCTTTTCTGGGAAGGGACAGGCTGGTTCTACCCTATCGGATTCCGGTCCCTGCGCTCGTAATGGTATTCCTCCTCAAAGCAGGTCGCGATACCGCGAGGGGCCGCATAGGAAGCGCGGTTAGATGCTTGCTCGCTCCTCCACTCGTGTTCTTGAACTTTGTCAACGCAGTCTCAAGCGATCGGCTTCTCAAAAAGGTCTGGTGAATGCGAATCTTGCTGGTGACGCTTAGCGGGACCCATGGAACAGGCAAGTCCACAAACGCTGGTAAGTGCTACTACCTTCTGAATAAACAAGGTCTAAGATTCTCCTATCTTCGGCATCAAGATCTGCTGGACCCGCTAGGTTTTGTACTGAGAAGGGCAGCAAGGGTCTTTGGGTTCAAGGACACCGCCGATTTTGAGAAGATAGAGCCTGTACGCACCGTTTCCTCCTTGTACTATTTATTCGTCTATCTCCCCCTTTTAGCGGGCGGAATAAGGGCCCGTATGCTCCTGGGCTACAACACCGTAGCGGACAGGTATCTGTACGACCTCATCGCTGGTTCGTGGGATAACGGGATGAGGTTGCCTCTGGAAAATCTCCTCTCGCGTTTGGTTCCTCGGCCCGACATCTCCTTCGTCTTCGATGCGAGTGAGAAGAGAATTCTCGCTAATCGGCCTGAGCATACTTTGGAGTACATCATGAATGAGAAGCAGCAGTACAACAAGCTCGTTCGCGTTTTCGGACTTACGAGGGTTAGCACTGACAACCCTCCCGAGGTTGTGTGGAACTACATACTTCACGAGATCGAAACCGCATTCTCCCGCCAGAACCAAGGAAGATCGGGTCCAGGTGCTCAGCTTTGAAGGCGATGATAATTGGCCTGGATTCTGCTTCTCCCCATCTAATTGACAAGTGGATAGACAGGCTTCCCAATCTCAAGCGTCTCTACAAGAAAGGAGTTCACGGGGTTCTAGAATCCATAGTGCCACCGTCAAGCGTCCCGGCGTGGCAATGTTTTGCGACTGGAAGGAATCCGGCGAAGATAGGGAATCTGGGTTTCATCTACATCGGCAGGGACCTACAAATCAAACACGGTAAGACATTACCAGAAATGGGATGCATCTGGGACACTTGTTCTCAGGCCGGGCTTAGGGTTGGAGTCTTTAATGTTCCAGGGACCTATCCCCCTTACCCACTAAACGGATTCATGGTCTCCGGATTCCCCATTCAACCAGGGAAGGCCTGGACGTATCCGGCCGACCTCATGAAGAAGCTCGACGCCGCTGTGGGAGGCTACGAGGCTGACGTGCCCCTAGCAAAGCCGTCAGAGATGAAAGGCGGAGAGAAGGCCTACCTCTCAGAGGTCGAACGGCTGCACTGGAAAAGCGTCGAGTCGGCAAGCCTACTCATTGACTGGTTTCCGCTGGACCTGTTCGTCATGACTCTTCAAGGCCTCGATATGATTCAGCATGATTTTTGGCACTATATGAACCGCCCCCAATCGCAGTATGCGAATGTTGTGCTGGATTGGTATGTCAAGATGGATGAAGCAATTGGGAGGTTAACGCATGGCACGGATGAAGACACCTTCGTCCTGGTCTTGTCAGATCATGGGGCAGCTTCGGTTGCTAGCACTCTCTACATCAATGAGTTCTTGAGATCTCAAGGGCTGCTAGAATGCAATAATAATGGAGGCGACTTGGCGAGGAGTAATGGATCATATGGGAAGATTCGACAGCTCGCCATAAAACACGTGCCCGCAAACATCGTAAGGACCCTCTACAATCTTTCTCCAGGGTTCATATCGAACAAGCTAACACTTTCAGCAGAGATGGAACGGGTCCTATCGGACCTTGTTCGTAGCATTGATTGGACTCGAACCCTGGCTTTCTCTACTGGCGGACACGAAGCAGCCATCTATGTGAATTCTCATCCAAACAGACCAGGAGAGTTGTCAGACCCTGCTGCACGCTCGGAAATAGTCCGCAACATCTGTAACCTGATGAGCGACCTCACTGATCCGCTCTCGGGCGAGAAAGTCCAGCCCGTGTTCTACCTCGGACAGGACGTATTCAAAGGACCATATCAAAGCGAGGCTCCGGACCTTTGTGTCGAACTTTTCGAACGAGATGAGAAGATTCAGGTCAACCCGCGTCTCGGGTCGCGGAAGACATGGAGCTCGAGCTCGCACTTCTCCGCAACGCACGTCAGGGACGGCTTTTGGGCATTAGCTGGTCCGCAAGTCAGCCCGGGGATCACTCAACATGCCGGGATTCTGGACTTGGCACCAACCTTGCTAAGCCGCTTGGGCTTGAAGGTTGCAGACGATTCTGACGGGCAAATCCTCCAATCCATATTCTCCGAGAATGGGGCACGATAGGTTTGCTCGATGGAGGTTGGTTATGATGCGTAGACGCAGGCTCCTGCTATCCTTCTCTGGCATAGACGGAAGCGGGAAAACCACTCAGGTCAAGTTGCTGGAGAATCGGCTGAAACAGAACGGCATTCCAACCGTTAGGATGTGGTCCAGGTGGCGCCCGCTGCTATCTCTTCCTCTCCTCCAAGTTCTCCGCTGGACTGGCCAGTTAAGAGTTCACAAAAAAGATTTCTTGTCCATTGTGGAGTTCCAGGACCACAAGAACGAGGGGGTCGCATCTCTCTGGTGTTTTGCGACACAACTGGAAAATTTCCTGAAGACCAGTTTGAAGATATCCCTTCCACTAGCGCTTGGACGAACGGTCATTTGCGACAGGTACACGCTTGACCTACTAGTCGATGGAATGTCCGATCTACACGATTCCCCGAACAGTCTGAGGCTCGGCTTCAAACTTCTCAGGCTTCTACCACGGCCAGACCGGGCCTTTCTGATCGACACAGACGCTGAAGTAGCTTTCGAGCGGAAACCGGATCTGCCTACCGTTTCGCATAACGTGGAGAGGATTCGTCTCTTCCGTAGCATGTACCACAATGCTGGCGTGAAACTAATGGACGGAAGACGATCACCTGATGCAATCCATCAGGACGTTTGGAGCCTTGTATCAGGAATGATTTCTTCTCGGTGAGAGATTAGATTTGGAGGTATGTTTCGTTGGAGATGATGCGCACCCGCCCTGGAACCACGCCGGATCCATTTTGACAAGGCGACTGATCGAATGCCTCTCATCAAGGGTCAATTGCACCCTCGTTACAACCCAGATTCCGGAAGAGGCGAGAGGCCTCAAGCCAAGTTGGAGTACGCTCGCAATAAGACCTTCAGGAACGACCAGTCTCGATGCAATCAAGCTGGGAATACTGGCGAGTCAAGATTCGCATGACATTATCCACGTTGTCGGAGCCAGCGCGATGATATTCTCACCTGTCTACAAGTTGCTAGGAGCCCATGGAGCAATTGTTCGTCAAATTTTCACTCCTCACGACAGAAATGATGGTTTGGTGCGCCCGATGAGACGGTTCGTGAACAATCTTTTCGTTGGTGCGTATGCGTTTACAAGTCCTTGGATTGGTCCTTGGGAGAGAGATCTGGGGCCTGGAATCAGAAAGTTCCTGCTGAGGCCCCCCATTGACTGCGAACTATATCGGGCGTCTAATGTACACCGCAATGATGCTTCCCCTAGCAGTTCACACGAATACACCGTCCTCTACCTGGGACCTCTGTGGCCGTCTAGATTTCCAGCGCAAAGCGTTCTGGGAGCTGTTAGATTACTTCTCAAGAAAGGGTTTGATGTCGGACTCAAAGTGCTGACTAGCACTAGAAGTTCGGCTTCGCTCGGTGAAGAGGTTTTAGCGCTTGCTAAGCGCCTCGGGGTTGATGGAAATGTTGTATTGGAAAGGAAGGATCTTCCGGAGAGCGAAAGGGTCGCCGCTTACAATTCGGCTGACGTGGTTATCTTTCCCTACGTGGGTCCCGAACCCGAGCAGCTTGCCGATCCGCCGTTTGCAATCTTGGAAACTATGGCATGCGGAAGAGTCGCTATCTCTACTGCGGTGTTGAGTGTCCCAGAGATTGTGAAAGATGGAGTCAACGGCTTCCTGATCGAATCGGCTTCATCCGATCATATCTGTAAGGGGGTCATCCGAGCGTTGACCTCTCCAGACAAGGACGCTCTAGGAATTTGCGCACGAGATAGCATTCTCAAACATTTCAGTTATCCGGTGGTTCGCCTGAGTTTGCTCGAAGCATACGAGTCTCTGATGGAACGTTGAATTCTTGAGGAAAACAACATCCCTCTTGCTAGTTCGGAACTTTCTATTCTAACGGTTTATCTCTAGACAACCGCGTAGCGCCTAACGGCGCGCGTCACATTGAGTTCTGTGATCAATTGCGCTGTTTTCTGAGGACTCAGGCGGCCTGAGAGTCCCCGGATTGGTTGAGTGACCGCGTCTCCTAGCCAATATCGCCACTGATACAGTCAAGGCTAGCCCTGCGGCGAGCGCGATCAGAAGCTGAGGAGATGAGAAGAGGGTGTTGAACAGGCATTGGAGACAGAACCCACCCGAAGATGCCTGTGGAGTGACGGCAGCAGTAAAGAATTCTGACAATACGGCTGCGCCGCAGTCGTTTCCTGATGCCAAGCAACCCAGAGACCAATTAGATTCGATCGTGGCAAGCCAGTTCAGATGAGTAAACTTGGTCGAGGAAGAGTAGCGGAGTTTTGCTCCAGGACCAGCAACTACGAAGTAAACCGGAGATGTTCCGTATGTTCCTGTAGTCGGTTCGTCAAATGTAACTACAACAGTCGCGGACATGTCAGTCTCAAATGTCTTGGTAGTAAGTATCGCGGGAACGACTACCGAAAGCCAACTGTTCGCCTGTTGCACGCTACAATCGTGGCTGTCATCAATTGTATTCGGGGTTACCCACGAGAAATTAGGGGCAGTACCATTGAGGTCCGTGACCAAACTGCTGATGACAGAGGTCGTTATAGATCCTCCACAAGAGGTCGCGCCGCCACTTGGACTTGAAGGCACTACCAACGAACATCGAGTTGAGTTGTTCACGATATTACCGAAGTAAACGAAGGGATTATGGTGAGCGACATACTTTGTTCCTCCGTCAGAACCGCCGTTGTTGTTGCAGATATTTGAACCCGGCATTCCTTCCATGTAGCCTTTCCAGGACATTCCAGTCGTAGAAAACCTGTCTACAATATTACATGGGCTTGAACAGGTCCATGGAGCCCTAGTGCATCCGCCTGAGTTTGGGAGAGGGTCGGAGATACATCCCCAGGTCTGTCCGGAGATTAAGCCAAGATAGTTGGGTAAGCTCGGGTTCCAAGAAGAAGAAACCGGGCCAACATAATTGGTACTGTTAGCGTATGAATTGCTTAGAGACATCATGTAGGGAGCGCAACCGCCACAAGTTACAGATGATAGCGGGTGATTCTCCAATATGATGAAAACGATGTGGCTGGAGTAACGGGGGCCAGGTAATGCGGAGGCCGGAAACCCCATGGGGCTTAGGCTATTGACAGGAGGGATGGCCGTCTCCGCCGCGATGGTCATTCCCAGCAGGATGAAGCACACGAAAAAAGGCTTCGAGGATCTCCATGAAAATCCGTTGGACATCATGACAGACGAAGTCTTCCTGTTGTGTCAAGCCTGCATCGTCTGGCTGAGGCCTCCAGGGAGATGTCTTTGATCATCGAGGGTCCCTTGTTAGAGCTGTGAAGATGAGACCTGAGGCCTTGGCGGTCTCGTCCTGTTCTTCTCAAGACATTTTGGCTTCCTCAAACCAGCTCTGCGCCTCGGGTCCTCGCCACTAGTCCGTAATATGTACGATGGGGTCCTTTGCGCTCACTCCAGACGTAGGAATTGAATGGAAGACTTGGTGTCTCGCAGTTGCCCCGTGTAAGAGCCTGATTCGCCCTTTTTGGTCATTGTCGTTATCTGTCGGTCAGGGTTTCTCTAGCGTGGGGCTACGTTGCAATCGCTCAAGAACTCTCATACATGTTTGACCTTCGTCCCGGCCAGTCTCACTGGTTGAGAGATCTCGCTCTCCGACGAGCGGCCGCAAGTTGCAGTCTAGCTCTTACGTGGAGAAGGGCGATCGTTGACACTAAGCCAATTAGCGCTCCCAACGCCACCAGCCACACATACATAGTCATGCCTTTCGGCAGGAGGCAGCTAAGGCATAGTCCTCCTCCTGAAGGCTGACTCGCGTTGCCTTGGAAGTTGAATGTTGCAGTTGTGGAGTGGACAAGTGATCCGCTAGTCCCTGTGATCGTTAGCGTGTGGTTGCCTGTGTCGGTTGTGTTGCATGAGATTGTCGCAGAGACTGATCCGCCTGTTCCAAGGTCTAATCGGTTTCCTGGACTAATAGAGCCGCATGTCAGCCCTGACGGAACTCTCTCAGTCAGAGAGACCGCTCCTGTAAAGCCATACAACGAAGCGGCTGTTATCGTGGATGTGGCAGATTGGCCAGTGTTGGCCGTGATTGGTGAAGATGCGAATATGGTAAAGTCTGCTGCCGGGGGGCCCACGGGTGTGAAGGCTAGAAGGCACCCCCATCCGATGGGGTGGCTGTTGCACTGTAACGAGCCTAATGTTCCGGCGCCGGGCGTGTTGGTCCAGCTTCCAGCAGTCCACCAGACCCAGTTTATCCTTTGGGGAGAATTACCATCATAGAGATTCGTCAGAGTCTGTGCGAAGTGAAAGGAGACGACTGAGTATCCTGATGAGCCTGATAGAACCTCATCGGGGGGAACCTGTGAGCCCGTGCTTGTTCCTCCTTCAGTGTTCAAGGCAGGCCAGCCGGTCGTCTTCATGCCTGTGACGACAGCGTTCAGGAACTCATGTGCTAGGAAGTCGGCCGTCGCATTGTTCCAGGATGACGAGTACCACTGGTAACCCATGTAACTGTGTAGACTGATGAATATCCTACCGCCCTGCGACAAGTTTCCGAGCGGGTCTGTCACCATCGGATAGCCCGCGGCCATGTTGGAGTCAGAGAACCCGCATGAGGCGCTGCACATGCTCTGGACTACAATCCAGTGAGTATCACCGAGGGCTCTAACCTCGTTGATGAGAGCCTGGTACGCGGAAGATAATCCTGCGACGTCCGTGTTACTCGTCATATGGGGCTCGTTTAGACCCTCCCAGATGATCTGGGAGTATGAGGATGTGAAGTTTGCCACGAGGGATTGCCAGAAACCGAGCCAACACTGCTTGCTAGAACTAGTCTCCAATTCTGTATAGCCGTGATAGTCTACTATTACCCAGAGACCATACTGTTTCGCCAGCCCTATAACCTGGCTCAGTTTTGTGGCGTCATATCTTCCCAGTATATTTCCATCAGGTGGTATGGTGCATGTCGGCTCAAAAGCGACTCTGACGGTGTTGTATCCCGACTGGTTCAGTGTCTGCATCTCGGTCTGGATATCACTCAACGTCTCACCCAGCCCAACACCACCCCAGCCGATGAGTACAGGTACAGAACCACTCGTCGAAGCCGGAGCCAGATTCAAATGGTGACTGATTGTAACTGCCTTCCCGGTGCTATCTGGAATATTCAAGGGGACAAATATCGGACCGGCTATTGACAGAACGAGTAGGACAAATGCAAGGCTTCTTCGGTTTAGAGGTTGAGCATCAGTCATTTGTTTTTCATTCCGGTCAAGCCGTTACGACTCCATACGCTGTCAGCGGGGGTAATACGGTGTTCGAAGCGAAGAGCAGGACTCTCTTCGATGGCGAGTTCTCCTACGAGGATTAAGATAGTCTCATGGTTTCCAAAGGCACTTCCGAACCGGACAGGCGCTTGTCCAGTTCTTGAGCCGAGCCTAACGTGGACTATAGTGTGGGCAGATTCAACCATCTCTTTCCTAACTCTCAACTCTGAGCTCCTATCCTATGCTCCTGATTTTCTTCCTCACATGTCCGGCGACAACAGACAACAATAAGGCTGGACCGTTGGGATTCACGAGTTGTCGGGAGACTGGATTCTGGGTGTCTTTCAGAGCACGCTGTCGCAGTCACGAGTGGAATTCCGAATAGAACGAATCACTCGAAAGCGTCTCAAAAATCTTTCCAGCGATTTCTTATGAATTGAGAGCATGTTATCCTTATTCTAATTACTACTGTTTCTTGCGGGTGTTTTGCGGGGCAAATCTTCGGGTTTCGGAAAAGTCTTACGATGGCGCTTTCTGACAAATGTGATGATACCGATAGCCAAAGTCAGCGCAACCGGGAGGCCGATCACTAGCAGTGACGCTGTGGGATTGCTTTCGAAAAAGCAAGGAATACATATCGATGACGCCGATACGGTCAGACTATGCGAGGATGTTGCGACCTTCCTAGCCGCGTCTGTCACGGTCAATGTTGTCACGTAGGTCCCGGATCTTTGGTACGCGTGGTTGATAGTCTGTCCCCTTCCATTGCCTTCATCGCCAAAGTTCCAAGTGAATGAGTAAGGCTCCACTCCTCCGTTGGCCAAACCTGAGAAGGCTATCGGCTGGTTTGCCTGCGGATTCTTAGTATTGTCCGTGAAGCCTGATTGGAGTTTGCACGGTGGACCGTTCGTGAAGATCTCGCTCATTGGAGGCGCCGAGCCATCGTTCGAAGTCAGATTCTGCAACCCCCAGTTCCATTCGATTGTGGATAGGAAGGAGTAGTGGGAATAGTTCTCGCCGCAGACATAGCGATTTTTCACTTGGGGCCCTGCCCATACGGCATAGGCGCAGTCGCCACTTCCTATTGGACAGGTGCCAGCGCCTTGGCGAACATCCGTGCCCTCATCATAGACTATGAAGAGTGCCGCTCTTTGGGTTGTAAATATTGTACTGCTCAGTATCTTTGGAACTATCATTGAAAGATAGATGTCTCCTTGACTTGTTCCGTTGTCGCAAAGATGATGCCATTGGTCGCATGAGGACGGGCTTAACCACATGAGGTTGGATGCGGTCGTGGTTGATTTGAGGTCGTTTAGAAATATGTCCGGGTTGCCAATTGTGTTTAAAGGCCATATCGCGCTTGCGTTGACGAGGTTTTTGCATCGTGTCGCGTTGTTATAGATGTCATAGAAGTAGTTGAAGGGAAGCGGTTGACCTCCGGGGCGGCAACCACCATTGTAGTCCTCCGCGTAGGCTTTCCATGTGAGGCCGGCTTGGTCGAACCTGTCAACGATATTTGTGGCATTGATTGGGCAACATAAATGGTCGCTACCGCAGGGCTTGGTCGGGAAACATTCTGTGGTCATGTTAAAGGTGGAGCCGCCGATAAGGGCAACATAGTTAGGAGGGCTTGGATGAGCGAGTGCCGTGTAGTGGGACAGCAGTGTGTTGTCTTGCGCCAGTTGAACATGGTAGGGAGCAGAGAGAGTAGCAGGACTGCAACCGATTACCATGTCCCCCGCTATGGGGCATAGAGAATGGTTTTCCATTATGACGATGACGACATAGTCAAAGGCCGCGCTTCGTGGCAAGGTTGCTAGCGGTCTTACGAGATTTTCGCTGTCGATTCGAGCGGACTGATCCGCCGTAACGGCGGTTCCGAGCAGAACGAAAAATATGAAAAGAATGCCTAGGGTCTTTCTCAATCCAGTCCCTTGGCAACATGGCGTTCCCAATATTCAAACCTCCCTGTTTTACTCAATTGATTCGATAGGTTTCAATCCCCTGCGTTAGGAAGCTCGCCCGGTCCCAGGATCATGGTTCGAGCCTCAGTGTCTTAGCTCTTCATATCAAGACTGGCGATTTCAATCGTTCTAATCATAAGGAAATCTGACGATATCACCCTCCCCTCCAAGCGTTTTTACCTAGGAGTTGAATAAATACGAAGTCAAGAATATTCCTTGTTGAAACCGCTATCGGAGACTTGACCCATATGGAGAAAGCAGGATTGCAAGAGGCGATCCCGATTAATCAGGGTTTACCGCGGTTCCGGAGAGAGTCAATAGAGGACTTACGGTCCTTTGGAAATTGCTAAGCCACGGATGGGTTGGAGTCGAAAAGGGAGCCGAAATGGAACGTCTTCAACGGAATGCATTCGTGAAGGAACTGAATATTTCCGGGGTTCGCGAATATCAGACTCTGGAGATGACAAAGTGTTAACTCGATCGCGAAAACGTGAATCTGGACAACCCGTGGCGGGTCATCGACTAGGCGAAGCCCTGATCGACATACAGACTATTATCATTGTTGGATTGTTGTACTGGTTGCTTCAAGAAGAACAGTCTAACGCCTACCTGCGCGGTTGGCTCTCGAGCAACTTCCCATTAGGATTGTATCTCCTTAGCCCTCTGACGGTTGCCGCGATCAGCGGAACTCTCTTGTTCATCACTGTGTTCCGGATCGCATTCTTCGTCACAGGCAAGGACTCGGCTCTAGTGGGTGGAGAAGTTCTTTACCTGCTGAGGAGGCAGGGGAAACATCTTCGAGAACTTGTCTCAACCAAGGCGACTAGCACCTCGGCCCTAGTACTCGCATCCTCTGGTGCGGCGTTAACTCTCTATTCCTATTTCATCATCCAGGTCGTCCCATTTACCGCGTTGGGTATCTCGTGCATCATCCTGGGTTTTACCATAATATCGCTACCTCGCCACACCGGAGGCGGTCCAGGGATGAGAGCCATGCTTCAAGGAGCCAGCCGCGGTGTCGAAGCTCTACTCGAACAGTACAACGTCGAGAAAGCAACCTATCTCCCCCCAGTTGAGGGCGGGGAAGTCTTCGCCTATGTCCCACTAACCCCTGATATCGGGGCTGTCAGTCTGAGCGAGATGAGGCGGGCTCCCAAGGCTCTCTCTGGAAACGGCCAAAGGGCCATGCTTGTCTACCCGGTCGGCTCGGAACTGGGCAAGATACTTGAATTTCAAGACGGGCTGTCTCTTGAAGAGAGGTTAAAGTATATTCTTATCGAGTCGACCGAGATTTGCTCCCGAGTGATGGTAGAGGAGACTGGAAACGCTATAGTGGTGGGAATGGAAGGCGCAAATGTGGATGTCCAAGGTCAGAAATACCGGAGGTCGCTGGGCAGCCTTCCCTCAAGCATTGCTGCCTGCGTTATCGCGGCATTGCATGATAAGCCCGTGACCTTGCTTGAAGAGAGGAAGATGGGAGACAGACTTATTGCCCGTTTTCAGCTGCTTGAATGAGTTGAAGGAGAGCTAGACGGTTGCGGCGAGAAAACGGTTTTCTTATGATTCTGGCAATCCTGCTTTTAATGTCTGTAGTTCTGCTTTCAGTGTGGGGAGTACAGAACCTTTCTGCTTACCTGAGCCTCTTCACACTGTGTTATTTCGCGGCTTCATTTGTTTTCAGGCCCAAGAGAAGAACAATCGACTTTGTAGGTTTAGGTCTCTTGTACTACAGTGCTCTCTCCATAGCGATAGCGTTCGGATTGTAGGGGTCTCATGCGGCAGCTCCTCGCCTTACTTCATTTGGCCACTTTCGGAGTATGCTCTCTTGTCATGCTGTTTCAAGCGTATACGCATGAGCTGCCCACGCTGGCGTATTATGCTGCCCTGGTCCTTTTCATCGCTTCTGTCGTATCCTCGATTATTCGTGGAAGCGAACACCTTGCTGTGGTGGGAGTCTTCTCCTTCTTTATCGTGCTTCGATTGATGTTTTATGTTTCTACCCTCTTTCTCGTCTTTCCCTTTGGCGATCCATATGGCCAGTTCGGTGTTTTGCGAGCATTCGACCAGACCTCTCACATTTCGATCGTGTTCCCTAAGATTCCTCCGTTTGATGCGACCCTCTACCTAGCAGTTCTTACGAATCAGTATTCCCAGTGGCCAGGATTCCAAATCCTGACACTAAGCTTCTCTAGGATAACTGGCTTGCAACTGCTCCAGTCTGCAATGGCGATGACCATGATTCTCGACGTCGGTTGGTTCATGGTTGCGTACGCTCTGGTCAGAAAAGTCTTTGCCAGAACGTTTGTGAATCTTCCGAACTCTGTGGCTCTATGCATGGCGATAGTATCGGCGTTGCCGACTACCGAGATGCCGTCATATTTCAAATACGACTTTCCGGCGACACTATTCCTCCTCGTTTCTCTCCTATTGCTGTTCCGAGTCTACGACAATCACGACCTCAAAGTTCTGATTCCGCTAACAATACTTAGTGTCGCGATAACAGTCACCCATAGCATAACAAATCTCTTCTGGGTGTCGTTGCTGCTACCTTTCGCGCTCTGGACAACTGCGCCCCGTCTTTTCGTAGCTCTATCTTCGAAGATCCCTTTCGTTTTCGGGCGGTCGATTCTGTGGCCGAAATTTACGCGCCAACCTCCGCTGCATGCTCTTTTCGTCTTCGCTTTGCTTTCATTCTTTTCCTGGTCAGCGTTCTATGCTGTATACTTGGTAAGGTACACTGGCGTCTCGGCGGGAAAGGTTCTCTCATCTTTTTCATTTGCCGCTCTCTCAGGCTCCCGACTCCCCACCAATCAGAAGCATATCGCTATGCTGACACCCAAATGGCTGCTTGAGCTATTGACTGTCCGTGACTACGTGTTTCTCGGTCTTCTACTAACGGGGCTGCTGGCGCTGGTCTTAGTCCCGACTCTGGTCCGAAGGGCCCACGTGAAGATTCTGCTTCTGACCGTGGCTCTGATTATCGTCGTCACAGAGTTCTCCGAGGCATTGAATTTCGGGGATCGTGCGTTTCTCCTTTTCGCCCCACTTGTCGGATTTCTCACCTTTGTTCCCTTAATCATCCTAGGGTATCGCTGGCCCAAGCCGAGCAGGGTTGCCGCCGTCTCGTTGATGGTCTTGCTGATGTTGAGCATAGGGCTCGGGTTTTGGGGATCCTCATACGCTCCCACCGGGCTCTATGTCCAAGGATCAAACACATCGTTAGCAAGCGGCAGGCCTTTAGTGTGGCCAGGGGTTGCTTCTTTCCTCTCCTTTTCCGGCAAGCCGGATTGTATTTTGACGAACGAGATCTATGTGACATCAATGGGCATTCCGGTGGAGGAGTGGAATATTTCCAAAGTGATTGGAAACGTCCCCCCTACATCTGGCTGCCTCGTAGTGGTCTACCCGCATCTTTTTTCGTCCCCCGGTGAGAACGCGTCATCATTTGGTTTTGACGATCCCTACAAGCCTTATCAAGGGTTCTCGCGCAGCTCGTTCTACAATCATCTCTACAATGACACAGACAAGATTTTTTCGACTAATGACGTTACTCAGGCGACAATCTACTACTATTCGTGACAACAACCCATTTTCGATCGGCAGCTTCTCGCATTGTCCATAAAAGTCGCCTCCCATTGCCGGTTCGTGGTCATTTCGTCGAGCGCGTCAAGCGAGACTTCGCTACTCTCCCATCATCACCTTCGCGAGACGATAGTAGGAATACTTTCTAAAAACGGTTAGAAGCAGCAATCCAATGGTTACGACGGTGAGCGACAAAGCCACAGGAAACAATGTGATGCCTAACGGGGTGAAGTTAACCGCTAGCCCAACCAGTGTTGTTAAAGCTAGACTCATTACAAAAGAAACCGATATTCGAGTGAGGTAATCGAGATCGTCCCTTTTGAAGTAGATGAATCCGACAAGAGCATACCCGGGCAGAAATAAGACCAATACGGACCCGAAAATATAACGTAGGAAGAGAGCCAGACCGGACGATGCAAAGATGAAACCGAGCGATGCCATGGTTGCGACCGAGAGCTCCCAGAACCAAAAGGAGATGGGAGAGAGAAGATAATCCATAAACCGCTTGTAGGGGACTGCTTCCCTAATCACAATTTTCTTGCCGACCTGCAACCCTAGGACAATCGATAGGATCCTATCAAAATTGTAGGGCAGCTCGTTTGATAATTCCTTAACGAGCCTCGCAAGCCGGATAGGCTGCGTGGCTGATTTCTGCAATACTAGAGTCTCGATCTGTTTCGCAACCTTCGACTCGTTGGCTTGGTCTCCTCTTCCACTCATCTTGCGATATAGTCGTGCGGCATTCTTTCTTGTCGGCGAGGAATCGGTGGCTTTGTCTATGGCGTAACGTTTAGCCAAATGTAATCCCATGATCCTGTGTATTCGAAGTTGGAAGCGGGGACATTATAGGACCATAACTCGAATATGATCCTCGTATTGTTTCCCGCCTGGTTGATGCTAAGATTCATCGGGAATGTCCATGTCTGATTCTCTCCGACGATGCGCCAGAAGGTCGCTAGTACCGGCGCGTTAGCGTATGTTGCATTATTCACTACTGTTGTTTGGTTGCCGAGCTTAACAAGCAATTGATAGTTCTCGACGTTGCCCTCATGGTTTCCCACAAAACCGTAGAGCCGAAACAACTGATTCACCGCCACACTAGTTGGATATCCCTTGGCTGTCCCGTCGGGACCTAGGATACCTAGTTCCGAATATTTTGGTTCTCTCACTGGTATCAGGGGTGTCAGAGCAGCCGCTACGATAAGTAGGGTGATGGATGCCAAGATGATTGTTGCTGTCTGCTTATTCATCGTTCTTTTCCACAACATGATTTCTGTAGACGTACAACCATAGTCGTCTGTAAACCCGGTCTCCCCTAAGATAGACTAGGGCAGCTATGCCGAGCGTGGCGACAACGGTGCCTAGGGCTCCATACAAACGGAGTTGGCGCGCCATAGAACCGCTAGTTGAGACGAGAGTAGAATTCAGGGAAACCATTTGGGCTATTGTAGTTGCGTTAGAGAGGTCGGCGATGGCCCCATTTGGGTCTGTCGCATTTTCCGCGGTGGCCTTCTGGATAAGGGAAACGGCCGTGTTCAGTTTTTCGACAAGCGCGGTCACGTCTCCACCGTTCTGTTCAGTGT
>Ga0209802_1000215_pt1 | contig 43484 bp, 41 predicted proteins | sample GraSoiAngelo_129_FD_185886 | JGI IMG/M metagenome (GOLD analysis project Ga0209802, IMG submission 185886) | Grasslands soil microbial communities from the Angelo Coastal Reserve, California, USA - 14_0927_12_40cm (SPAdes) (version 2) | ecosystem: Environmental > Terrestrial > Soil > Grasslands ...
GAGACGATCTTCGCCTGGCCGGGCGTCGGCCGGCTCGCCGTGCAGTCGATCTTCGTGCGCGACTATCCCGTCGTCCAGGCCGGGGTCTTCGTCCTGGCGCTCTCGTTCGTGGGCATCAACCTGCTCGTCGATCTGCTCTACGGCGTCCTCGATCCCCGCATCCGCACCGAGGACACGGCGTGAGGCGACTGCGCTGGCCTCTGCTGCTCCCGGCGCTGCCCGTGATCGTCGCCGTCGCCGCTGCGTTGCTGGCGCCCTGGGTGGCGCCGGCCTCGCCGACGTCCGGCAACCTGGCGGCGCGGCTCAGGCCGCCGGCGTGGATCTCGGGCGGCAGCGGCACGCGTCTTCTCGGCACCGATCTGCTCGGGCGGGACCTGCTCTCGCGTCTCATCTGGGGCGCTCGAATCTCGTTGCTGATCGCGCTCGCCGCCACCGTGCTGGGCGCCGTCGTGGGCTCGCTGATCGGCCTTGTCAGCGGCTACTACCGCGGCCGCATCGATCGCGTCGTGACGAAGCTGATCGACGTCCAGCTCGCGTTTCCGTTCGTGCTGCTGGCCATCGCGGTGATCGCGGTCGCCGGCGCCAGCATTCCCGTTCTCGTCATCGTGCTGGCCATCGGCTCCTGGGTTGGCCACGCGCGCATCATCCGCGGCCTCGTCCTGAGCCTGCGCGAGCGCGACTACGTGCAGGCGGCACGAGCGCTGGGCGCCGACACGCCCCGCATCCTCTTCCGTCATCTGCTTCCCGAGATCCTGTCCGTCATCCTGATCCTGGCGACCTTCGACGTCGGGCGGATTATCATCCTCGAATCCACGCTGTCCTTCCTCGGGCTGGGCGTGCAGCCGCCCACGCCGTCGTGGGGCTCGGACCTGCGCGACGCCGCGGCGTACGTTCGGCAGGCGTGGTGGACGTCGGTCTTCCCCGGGTTGGCCATCATGGTGGTCGTGCTCGGCGTCAACCTGGTCGGCGATGCGCTGCGCGACGCGCTCGATCCGCGGACCCAGTCCCGGGCCCGGGCCTGACGGCGCAGACCCTGGAACGCAGGCCCTGAAAACGCGGGCCGTGAAGCTGGCCGGGACATCGTGGCTGGCCGGTGCATATATAAGGAGGGGACCATGCGCGGGCGAATTGGCATCATTCTCGGTTTCGTCGCGCTGGCCGTGGGGCCGGCAGCGGCCCAGCGCTCGACCCAGATCGTCATCTCGCAGCCGGCCGACGCGACCACGATGGACCCCGGGCGCTCGACCCAGGTCCTCACCGTCAACTACTTCTTCAACCTCTACGACACGCTCACGCGCTGGGATGCCGCGCTCAAGCTCCACCCCGGGCTGGCGACGTCATGGAAAGCCATCAACGACACGACGTGGGAGGTGAGGCTGCGGCCCGACGTGAAGTTCCACGACGGCTCGCCGCTGACGGCCGAGGACGTCAAGGCCGTGTACGAGCGCAACATGGTGCCGGGCAAGACGGTCGTGCAGTCGGGATTTGCAACGCTGGAGAGCGTCCAGGCCGTGAACCCGACCACGCTCCGTATCGTCACCAGAAAGCCCGATCCGCTGGTGCCCGTGCGCATGGCCCAGATGGGCGGCTCCATCTATCCCGCGCGATTCACGAGCGACGAGGGCGCGCGCGAGCTGGCCCGCAAGCCCATCGGCAGCGGCGCCTACAAGTTCGTGTCGTGGACCAAGGACGACCAGCTCGTCATGGAGGCCAACCGCGACTGGTGGGGCTGGAACGGCAAGCCTCCGGCGGTCGACCGCGTGATCTGGAAGCCCATCCCCGACGACTTCGCCCGCCTGTCGGCGCTCCAGCGGGGCGAGGTGGACGTGATCACCAATGTGCCGCCCGATCAGATGAAGATCGTGCGGACGCTGACGGTGTCGTCCACACGCACGCTGACCTTCTGGATCAACACGACCCAGCCGCCCACGCAGGACAAGCGCGTCCGCCAGGCCATGCACTACGCGATGGACGTGAGCTCGATCGTGAAGGACCTCTACGCCGGGCAGGGCAAGCCGTTCTCGGGAGGGCTGGCGGATACCGACTTCGGTTACAACCCTGCGCTCAAGCCGTACCCGTACGACCCTGCGCTGGCGAAGAAGCTGCTCGCCGACGCCGGCTATCCCAACGGCATCGACGTGACGCTGTCGGCCGGCATCGGGACGATCGTCAACGACAAGCAGCTCCTGGAGGCCATCGCCGACATGTGGTCGAAGGTCGGCATCCGCGCGCGCATCGAGATGATGGAGATGGCGGCGCGCCAGAAGGTGAACAACGAGCGCTTGTTGCCGCCGAACGGCGTGATGCTGATCAATCCGCAATCGACGCTGCTCGATGCCGATGGGAGCCTGTGGCGCCTGTTCCATCCCAATGGCTTCGGCGGCAAGTACTGGATCGGCAACCAGCCCGGCCAGCGCTTCCACGATCTGATGGAGCAGGCTCGCTACACGCTCGATTCCAGGAAACGAAAGGAGCTCTACACCGAGGCCACGAAGATCATCCACGAAGAAAAGCCCTGGCTCGAGCTGTTCCAGGAAGTCGTCATCTATGGCGTGTCGAAGCGTGTGAGCTTCAAGCCCCGACCCGACTACCGTCTCATCGTCTCGGAGATGACGCTCGCGAAGTAACCGAGGGCACGCCGGGGGCGGGAACTGCCTGGCACTTGGCTTGCTATATGTTCACTCGGTTGCAGGGGCAGACGTGGGTGGGATTCACGGTCATGGATAAACACACGCTTGGCCCGAAAATACGTCAGGGCATCAGGGACGGTCTCCTGCCGACCCAGAGGCCATCGCGGACGTGGTTCGGCTTTGCCCAGGGCGATACGTCGTGCGCCGCGTGCGGGCAACCCGTCGCGATTCGCGAGCTCGAATGCGAGGCCGAGTTTCCCGGTGAGCCGCGGACGTACCTGTTCCACGCAGCCTGCTTCGAGGCCTGGCAGACGGAGCGCGTGACCGGGCTCGTGTGCGCCGTGTGTGGACACCCGAACGATGGAGCGCCTGGCGCTACCGTGAGCGGCGATCGTGTACACGCCACGTGCGCCGCCGGGTCAAACGGCGACGGTGCCGCGGCTGGTGCCCCGACTTCGAGGTTGAGCGTCCCGCGGGCGCGTCCGGATGATGGCGTGTCTGGCGCGTCGTGGCCGGTGCGGTTCCTTCGCGACGTCTCCGGCACCATTCGGCGCTCCGCAGGAGAGGTCATCCGCTTCATCGCGTCCGGCCGCCGCGTCCGTCCTCGCTGAGCGCCTGGAGGAAATGTCCGTCGGCCCTGCGCCGTCTTATCGATGACCATGTTGTACAGTGTCCGCATGCCCCGCGTGCTGGTGTACCCTCTGGCGGCCGTCGCCCTGGTCGCGCTGACCGTGGCGGGCCCGACGCTCGCCGGGCCGTCGCTGGACGACGTGGTCCGCGGCGTCGAGTCCGCCTACGGCCGGATGATCGACCTGAAGGCCGATTTCAACCAGACGTCGTTCAACAAGAGCCTCAACTCCACGATTCCGGCGCAGGGCGCGGTCTATTTGAAGAAGGGTGGCAAGCTGCGCTGGGAGTACAGCGAGCCGACGAAGCAGGAGATCGTGTCCGACGGAAAGAAGCTCTGGGTCTACACGCCCCAGCTCAACCAGGTCAACGTCGGCGACGCGCCGGAGGCCCTGGCCGGACCGGCCGGATCGTTCCTGGCCGGCCTCGGCAAGGTCCACGAGCACTTCACCGTGCGCTTCCTCAACCCGGCGCAGCCCACCGACGCCGACGGCAACGTGGTCCTCGACCTCACGCCCAAGCAGCCGCTCCCTACCATGTCGCGTCTGATCCTCGCGCTCGACGCCAAGACGTGGGAGGTGCGCAAGGCCACCATCCACGACCAGTTCGAGAACACGGTCAGCATGCGCTTCACCCGGCTGGCGGTGAACTCCGGCCTGCCCGACCAGCTCTTCACGTTCGTGCCGCCGGCCGGCGTGGCCACCGTCCCCCTGCGGTAGACTAGGGAGCCATGGCCGCCGAGAACTCGTTCGACATCGTCTGCAAGGTCGACATGCAGGAGGTCACCAACGCGCTCGACCAGGCGCGGCGGGAGATCGAGACGCGCTACGACCTCAAGGGCAGTAAGAACGAAATCACGCTCGAGAAGACCGACATCACGATCACGTCCGCCGACGACATGAAGCTCAAGGCCGTCGCCGATATCCTGCAGTCGAAGCTTCACCGGCGCGGCGTGCCGCTCAAAGCGTTGACGTGGGGAGCGGTGGAAGACGGAGCCGGTGGCATCAAGCGTCAGAAGATCACGCTCCAGCAGGGGATTCCCACCGAGAAGGCCAAGGAGATCGTCCGCCTCATCAAGGACAGCAAGGTCAGGGTCCAGGCGTCGATCCAGGAGAGCCAGGTGCGCGTCGCCGGCAAGAACCGTGACGACCTGCAGAAGATCATCGCGCTCGTCAAGGACAAGGACTTCGGCATCGCGCTCCAGTTCACGAACTACCGCAGCACGTGATGAAGGTCCACCTCACCACGCTCGGGTGTCCCAAGAACCAGGTGGATTCCGAGCTGATGCTCGGGATGCTGACCGAGGCCGGCTTCCCGCTCGTCGAGCGCGCCGAGGATGCCGACTGCCTCATCGTCAACACGTGCGCGTTCATCGACCGCGCGCGCGAGGAATCGGTCAACGCGATCCTGGAGCTGGCCAGGCTCAAGGAGCGCGGACGCTGCACGTCGCTGATCGTCACCGGCTGTCTCACGCAGCGCTACGGCCTCGAGATCAAGCGCGAGATGCCGGAGATCGACGCCATCCTGGGCACGTCGGGGCTCGAGCGCATCGTCGATCTCGTGCGCCAGGCCGACAACCGGCGCGACTGGGCGACGTCGGCGCCGCCCGGCTATCTCTACGACGCGAAGACGCCGCGACTGCTCACCGCCCGCGTGCCCTACGCGTACGTGAAGATCGCCGAGGGCTGCGACATGGGCTGCACCTTCTGCGCGATCCCTCAGTTCCGCGGCAAACACCGCAGCCGTCCGCTCGCCGACATCGTGAACGAGGTCGAAGGGCTGGCCGCGCGCGGCGTGCAGGAGGCGATCCTCGTCTCCCAGGACACGCTTGCCTACGGCAAGGACCTCGCGGGCAACGGTGACATCGGCGACCTGCTCATTGCGCTGGGCGAGACGCGCATGCCGTGGATCCGGCCGATGTACTTGCATCCCGCCCACGTCAACGATCGCCTGATCGCCAAGTGGCAGCGGGCCCGCATCGTGCCGTACCTCGACATGCCGGTGCAGCACGGTGACGACGGCGTGCTGCGTGCCATGCGGCGCGCGGTAACGGCCCGGCGGATGAAGGACGTCGTCCGCGATTTTCGCGCGGCGATTCCGGGCCTCGCCGTGCGCACGACGGTGCTCGTCGGCTTCCCCGGCGAGACCGAGGCGGCGTTTGGGAATCTCCTCGAGTTCGTGACCGACGTCGGCTTCGACCGTCTCGGTGTCTTCACCTACTCGCCCGAGGAGGGCACGCCGTCCGTCACGTACGCTGACCAGGTCGATCCGGAGGTGGCTGCCGAGCGCGCGGCCGCCGTGCAGGAGCTCCAGGATGGCGTCGTCTGGGAGCGCCACCGGGCGCTCATCGGCACCGAGCACGACGTCCTCGTCGATGGCCGCAGCGAGGATCCCGCGTTCACGTGGGAGGGCCGCACCGCCGGCCAGGCTCCCGAGATCGATGGCATCGTGTATCTCCGGGGCCCGTTCGAGCCTGGACGCTTCGCCCGCATTCGCGTCGTCGAGGTCGAGGGTTACGAGCTGGTCGGCGAGCGGGCGCTCAGCGTCGCCGGCGTCTGAGCCGACCGGCGCCGTGCCCGCGCGGTCCATCACGGACCGTGTGGCGCTCGCCGTCGCCACCGTCGGTGGCGCGGGCTATTCCCCGGTGGCGCCTGGCACCGCGGGAAGCCTGGTCGCCGTCGCCGTTCTCTGGCTGGTGCCCTTCTCACGCCTCGAGCTGATCGTCTATTTCATCGTCGTGACACTGGTCGGCACGTGGGCGGCCCACCGCGCCGAGGCGCTCCTGGGAGGCAAAGATCCAGGGGCCATCGTCGTCGACGAGGTGGCCGGCATGACGCTCTCCGTCCTCGCCCTGCCGCTGACACCGGCCGTGCTAGCGGTCGCGTTCGTGCTCTTTCGTGTCTTCGATGTCGTGAAGCCGCCACCGGCGCGCGGGAGCCAATCGCTCCGGGGCGGCGTCGGTGTCATGGTGGACGACCTGATCGCGGGCCTCTATGCCCTGGCCGTCGTCGGCGTCCTGCGCGGAGTGTTCCGGTGGCCGTGACGGCTCGACTCGTGGTCGCCGGCGCGGCGCTCGATGCCGATGACGATGCGGTCGCCGCCGTGACGACGGCGCTGGCCGCCGCCGGTGCGCCCGTCACCGCGCGGGTCATCGTCGAAGACGACGACGTGGCCCTCGAAGAAGCGCTGGCGGCGCCGAGCGATCTCACGATCATCCTGGCGGTGCCAGGCACCGCTGCCGCGCTCGCCACTCCGGCGGCTGACGTCGTGCGCCGCGCTCTCGCCGACGTGACCGGCGCCCGTCTCATGCCGAGCGAGAAGATCCGGGCGGGGCTCGAGCAGGCGGCGCTGAGCCGCGGCCGGCCCCTCCCGCGCCTGACCGAGCGCGCCACGCTCGTCCCCCAGGGCGCGACCGTGTGGACGACCGACGGCGCCGAGCCCGGATGGCTGATCGAGAGTCAGGGCCGCGCCTTCGTCGTGCTGATCCCGGGCGCGCGGCTGTCGCGGATGATCGAGCAGCATCTCGTGCCCTATGCTCGCTCGCTCACGGAGCGCTCGCTCACGACGGGGCACCCCGCGGTCGCGGTGAGGACGCTCAGAACGGCGGGCGTGGACCTCGCGGACATCGATGCGCGGCTCGGCGAGTGGCTCAAGCCGCGCGGCGCTGGCGGCGACGTCGACGTCACCACGCTTCCCGCGTCTGGCGAGGTGTGGGTGAGGCTCCGCGCTCACGCAGTGACTCCGAGCGCAGCCCAGGACGCGCTGGCGTTGGTCGAAGCCAAGGTGGTCGAGCGTCTCGGCGACGACTACTTCGGCCGTGACGGCGAGACGCTCGAGCGTGTCGTCGGCCGCATGCTCGCTCAGCGCAGCTTGATGGTGTCCGTCGCTGAGTCGTGCACGGGCGGCCTCGTCGGACACAGGATCACGAGTATTCCCGGCTCGTCGGCCTACTTCGAGCGCGGCGTGATGGTCTACACGAACCGCGCCAAGCATGAGCTGCTCGGCGTGCCCGAAGAGGTGTTGCGGGCCCACGGTGCGGTGAGTGGCCAGTGCGCCGAGGCGATGGTGCGCGGCGTCTGCCGGCTCGGCGGCAGCGCCTGCGGGCTGGCGGTCACCGGGATCGCCGGGCCCGACGGCGGAACGCCGACCAAGCCCGTCGGTACCGTGTGGGTCGGTGTCGCCGTCAATAGTCAGGCGGCCGCTCATCACTTTTTGTTCGACGGTGATCGCGCGGCGGTGAAATGGCAGTCAGCGCAGGCGGCGCTCGACCTGTTGCGGCGAGCCCTGCTCGCCTCCCGATGAGCACCCGACTCGCCCTGGTCGTGCTCGCCGTCGTGCTGGTTAGTGGCTGCGCCAAGCCACCGGCGCTCGAGCGCGGCCTGATGCTCTACGAACAGGGCCGCTACCGTCGTGCGCTGGCCACGTTCGACGAGGCCGTGCGCGAGCAGCCGAGCGCCGCGGCCTATGCCAACCGTGGCACGACACGCATCCGCCTCGGCGACACGGCCGGCGGGATCGCTGATTTCACGAGCGCGCTGCAGCTCGCGCCCAACGACTCCGAGATCCTGTTCAACCGCGGCAATGCGCGGCTCGTCGCACGTGATCCCAAAGGCGCCATCGCGGACTTCACGCGCGCGGCCGAGCTCCGGCCGACCTTCGCCCTCGCCGTCTTCAATCGCGGTATCGCCCGGCATCGATCCGGTGACGCGCTGGGCGCCCGCGCCGACTGGAACGAGGCGATCAAGCTGGCCAAGAACCCCGAGGTGCGCGCAGCGATGGAGCGTCGCGCGGAAGCGCTCGGGCGCGAGGCCGGCGCACCGGCATCCGATCCCGGCGCGCCGGCCGCCGATTCCGGCGCTGGCCGTGAGCTGGCCCGTCGGGCTCTCGATCGGGAGCTGGCAGGCGACCACACGGGCGCGCTGGCCGACCTCAAGTCAGCGCTGGCTCTCGAAACCGATCCCGGCCGTCGTGCCGCGCTCCAGGACTTGCTCCGGATGTGGGAGGAAGCTCGATAGCCGGCATCCGGTCGTTCGTCGCCATCCTGCTCCCCGACGACGTCCGATCCGCGCTGGACGCGGAGATCGAGCAGCTGAGACCGGTCGGCCGCGACGTTTCGTGGGTCGCGCGCGACAACATTCACGTGACGCTCAAATTCCTCGGCCACGTCGAGCCCGAGCGACTGGACCTCGCCGTGTCGGCGCTCGCCCGCGTGGCCGCCACTGTCGCGGGCTTCGAGCTCGCCATCGCCGGGCTCGGCGCCTTTCCGTCACCGACGCGGCCCCGCGTGCTGTGGGCCGGGCTCACGAGTGGCGCCGACGCTGCCGCCACGCTCGCCCGATCGATCGATGGAGCGCTCGCCGCTCACGGCTTTGCACGGGAAGACCGGCCGTTCTCGGGCCACGTCACACTCGGCCGTGTGCGACAACCCGGCCGCGATGAGCGTCTCGCTGCCGCGCTGGCCGCCGGCGCCCGCCATCAGTTCGGACGGCTCGCCGTCGATCGGCTCGCGCTCATGCGGAGTGAGCTCTCGCCTCGCGGCGCCCGTTACTCGATCATCTCCGCCTGGCCGCTGTTAGCGGCTCCCAGCCAGGGAACCACGACGGCCGTCGCCCGGTAGTTCAGAAAGAGCTCCCAGGAGAATCTCCGCGGGCCCGGGCGTGTGCCATTGCGCCAGTCCTCGGCGTTCGTCCCATTGGCGACGAATTTCCGGGCACTTGCGCAGCAAGATCACCGGCACCCAGCCTTGGCAAACCGTTTGCGATTACCCCCCATCGTCGAGCGATCACAAGCCGGGCACCAGGGGGGCCGATGAAACCGATTGATGGGATGGAGATGACGCTGATGAGCGACCGCCTGATCGGACTGATCGACACGCTGCTGCTGTGCCTCGGACTCACGATGACCATCGCTGCTATCGCGCCACTGCTGGAGTCGGTAACCGCCAAGATCTGGCGCCGTCCGGTCGCGGTTCGCTCGCGGGGAAACAGCCGATGAATCACGGCCGCCGTCTCTTCGTCTCCGCCGCGACCATGATCCTCACCGTGCCGATCGCCCTGGCGGCCTGGGCCGCACCCACGCCGACGGAGCAGGTCCGCGGCGCGATCCAACGGGTGCTTCGCATCCTCGATGACCCGGAGCTCCGCGGCGAGATGCGGCAGGCCGAACGTCGCGTGGCCATCCGCAAGGTGGCCCACGAGCTCTTCGACTTCGCCGAGATCACCAAGCGCTCCATCGGCCACCACTGGCAGCAGCGCACGGCCGCCGAGCGTGAGGAGCTGGTGAGCCTCTTCGGCGATCTGCTCGAACGCACCTACGTATCGCGGATCGAGGTGTACAGTGGCGAGAAGATCGCGTACGTCGGGGAGAGCGTGGAGACCGATCAGGCCGTCGTCCGCACCCGCATCGTGACCAGGCAGGGCACCGAGATCCCGATGGACTACCGGATGCTGGCTCACGGCACGCGGTGGCAGGCCTACGACGTGACGATCGAAGGCGTGAGCCTGGTGGCGAACTACCGCAGCCAGTTCAACAAGATCCTCCAGACCGGGAACTATCCCGAGCTCATCAAGCGGCTGCGCATCAAGCTCGAAGAGCGCGCCGATCCGACCGACGTGAAGGCTCGGGCAGCGAACAATTGAGGCCGACCATGGCTCATGCACTCGTCGTGATCGTCGCTGCGGGGCTCGCGATCACGTGCTGCGCCGGTTCCGTGTCGGCCAGCGTCGCCCCGTCAGCGGCCGGCGCCGCGCCGACGCCGAACACGCCGCCCAAGGCGTCCACTCTGGTGGCGCCGAACATCCTTCCGCGCCTGCTCGTGACGTCTCTGCCGACCCGCTGACCCTCCGCCGGAGCACCGTCTCGCGCTTCAGACATTGACGCCGTCGGGCGGGCACTCCTAGAATGCCCGCAAGACATTCTCCGAAGGGAGAACCCGATGGCGGAAGGCAAGAGCGACCGGCGGCAAGCTCTCGACCTCGCGATCGCCCAGATCGAGCGGCAGTTCGGGAAGGGCGCCGTCATGCGGCTCGGTGCCGGCGGCCCGCTCGAGGAGATCGCCGTCATTCCCACGGGCGCGCTCAGCCTCGATGCCGCGCTCGGCATCGGCGGCCTGCCGCGCGGACGCGTGAGTGAGATCTACGGGCCGGAATCCTCCGGCAAGACGACGCTGGCGCTGCACGTCGTCGCCGAAGCGCAACGCCTTGGCGGCATCGCCGCGTTCATCGACGCCGAGCACGCGCTCGACCCCGGGTACGCCCGGAAGCTCGGCGTCAACATCGACGAGATGCTGATCTCCCAACCCGACACCGGGGAGCAGGCGCTCGAGATCGCCGAGACGCTGGTGCGCTCGAACGCGGTGGACGTCATCGTGACCGACTCCGTCGCGGCGCTGGTGCCCAAGGCCGAGCTGGACGGCGACATGGGCGACTCGCTGCCCGGCCTGCAGGCCCGGCTGATGTCGCAAGCCCTCCGCAAGCTCACGGCCGCCATCTCGCGCTCGGGCACCGTCGTGATCTTCATCAACCAGATCCGCGAGAAGATCGGGGTCATGTTCGGCAACCCGGAGACCACCCCGGGCGGGCGCGCGCTGAAGTTCTACGCGTCGGTGCGCATCGACGTGCGTCGCATCGAGACCATCAAGCAGGGCACGGAGTCGGTGGGCGTCCGCACGCGCGCCAAGGTGGTGAAGAACAAGCTGGCGCCACCATTCCGCGACGCCGAGTTCGACGTCATCTACGGCGAGGGCATCTCCAAGGCGGGCACGCTGCTCGATGCCGCCGTCGACCAGGGCATCGTCGAGAAGTCGGGCACCTGGTACTCGCTGAAGAACGAGCGCATCGGACAGGGACGCGAGAACGCCAAGAAGTACCTCCAGGAAAATCCCGTCGTGCTCGACGATCTCGAAGCCAAGCTGCGCGAGGCGCTCGGGCTCCGGACGCCGGCGCCGATCAAGTAGATGGACCTCGACAAGCTGCTCATCAGAAGCGTCGAGCGGGGGGCGTCCGATCTGCACCTCAAGCCCAACTCGCCACCCGTCCTCCGCATCCATGGCCGGCTGGTGCCCCAGCCCGATCTCGGCGTGGTCAGTATCGGCGAGATGGAGGACATGGCCCGCCACATCCTGAGCGAGCGCACCTACGGCCAGCTCAAGGACGGCCGGGAGGTCGACGTCGCCTACGCCGTGCGCGACCACGGCCGCTTCCGCGTCAACCTCTTCCTCGCGACCGGCCACATCCGCGCGGTGATGCGGGCCATCCCGTCGAAGAAGCCGAAGTTCGAGGAGCTCGGCCTGCCCCAGGTGCTCGAGAAGCTGGCCATGGAGCGCCGGGGCATGGTGCTCGTCACCGGCATCACCGGCTCGGGCAAGTCCACGACGCTGGCGGCGATGATCGACTTCATCAATCGCAGCCGGAACGATCACATCATCACGATCGAGGACCCGATCGAGTTCTCACACGAGGACATCAACTGCGTCGTGAGCCAGCGTGAGATCGGCCACGATTCGTCGAACTTCGCCAGCGCGTTGCGGGCCGCGCTCCGCGAGGACCCCGACGTCATCCTGGTCGGCGAGATGCGCGACCCGGAGACCATGGCGGTGGCGCTCCACGCGGCGGAAACCGGCCACCTCGTGTTCTCGACCCTCCACACCCTGAACGCCGCGGAAACCGTCAACCGCATCCTCGGCACGTTCCCGCCGCATCAGGAGCAGCAGATCCGCGATCAGCTCGCCGCGGTCATCCAGGGCGTCATCTCTCAGCGCCTGGTGCCGAAGCTGGCCGGCGAAGGCCGCGTACCGGCGGTCGAGATCATGATCGGCACCGCGCTCATTCGCGACTGCATCCGCGAGGCGAAGCGAACGCCCGAGATCCCGGCCATCATCACCCAGGGCACCACGCAGTACGGGATGCAGACGTTCGACCAGTGCCTGCTCAAGCTCTATCGGGACAGCGTGGTGTCGTACGAGACCGCTCGCGAGGCGGCCACCAACCCGGATGACTTCGACCTCAAGGTCCGGGGCATCTTCTCGACCGGCGAGCTCACGTTCGAGGTCGAGAAGAAGAAGCAGGAAGAGGCGGCGGCCAAGCCGCCCACATCCAGCCCGTTCTTCAGGAGGCCATAACCGCTCGGCGACGAGCTCGTCGTGATCGCGCCGCGGCCGCGGAGCCCGGCGAGAGTCGGCGAGGTTCGCTTCGCCAGCTCGACGAGCGCGCGGCACGATTGGTCGCGGCCGATCTGCTCACGCGGCGTCCGTGGACCCGGGCCGACCTGGCGCGGCGCTTGGTCCGCCGCGGCGCCCCCGCCGAGGTCGCCGATGCGGTCGTTGCCGATCTCACCGCTCGTGGATATCTGGACGACGCCGCGTTCGCGCGCCAGTGGGTGGAGAGCCGGAGCGCGCGCGGCTACGGCGCTGCCCGGCTGCGCGCCGAGCTTCGGGCCCGCGGCGTCGACTCGGCGGTGATCGACGCCGCCGTCGGTGCCCTGGCACCGGACGCCACGCTCGCCCGCGCCCTGGCTCTCGCGCGCCGGCGGCTGCCGGTGATCGCCCGCGGGCGGCCCGAGCGCGTGGCCAAGCGGCTGCGCGACTATTTGCTGCGGCGGGGTTACGCGCCCGGCGTCGTGGTCCATGTCGTGCGCCAGCTCACACGCATCGCCGTCACCGCCGACGCGGTGGTCAGGTGACCTCATCCAGGTAGTCGCCGAGACGGCGCGGCTGGTCTTGCGCGAGCTGACCGATGCGGACCTGGAGGCGATCCAGGCCTACGCGTCCGACCCCGCCGTCGTAGAGTTTCTGCCGTGGGGCCCGAACACCGAGGACGACACGCGTCGCTTCCTGTCCGCCGTCATGGCGGGGCGTGCGGCGCGCCCGCGGCGACAGTGGGACCTCGCGATCGTGCTGAGGCGCGAGCCGCGGCTCGTCGGCGGCTGCCGGCTCCACGTCACCGATGAGATCGCCGGGGAGGCCGACCTCGGCTACGCCCTCGCGCGGGGCTACTGGGGCCAGGGCCTCGCCTCGGAGGCGGCCCGGGCGCTCGTCGAGTTCGCGTTCACGCGCCTCGGTGCGCGGCGCGTGTGGGCGGTCTGCGAGCCGGCCAATCCCGCCTCGGCGCGCGTGCTGGAGAAGGCCGGGCTCAGGCGAGAACGCTTCCTGCGCGCTCATCGGTTCATGAAGGGCCGGTGGCGCGACTCGTACGTCTACGCCTGCGACAGCCCGGGACGCTAGCCGGCCCCTCCGAACCGAAAGCCGGGATGTAAACCTCGTTCCAGCGGTCTTCGTCATCGTGGGTGCATGCTCTGCCGATCGCTCCCTGCCCTGCCGTTCACCGCCGTCGTGATCCCTCCCGAAGCCGCCAGGCCGGAGCGCCAGGGCCCGACGCCGTGACCGAGGCGAACGGGTTTGACGGTTACCTGGCCGCTCAGGAACACGCCCTCCAGGAATTGAGGCAACGACCGGAATTTGCACTGATCGAAGCGATCGGCGCCCTCTACGATCGCTCGGTCCACGTGCTCGGACCGAATCCATCCCCGGACCTCTTCCAGCTCCTCGTGGCCTGCCAGCAGACGCTCCTCTCCGCGGCGGCGACGATCAGCCGAGGGTTGCCAGCGGATGCGCTTGGAGTCATCCGGCGTGGGATCGAGGCCGCCTGTTTGGCGGTCGCCATCAAGGACGATCCGGAAAATCGCGACCGGTGGATCGACGCCGAGCGGCGACTGGCGCGCTGGGCCGATCGGCGGACGGGTGTGAAGCCGAAACAGCCGAGCAAGAACGTGATCTATCCCGGGAGTCAGCTGGTCGAATCACTTCGAGCGAAGCTCGGAGTCATGTCGGACTCCGGCATCCACTTCATGCCGGAGTTTCTTTCGATGCAACGGTGGCGCATCGAGCGGCAGCCGAACCCCGCGTACCCCCGTCCAGCCGTCGTGCGCTTCGCGAACGCCGAAACATCGCGACGCGGGGTCGACGGCGCGCTCATGTTCCTCGCCTCCGTGCATCTCGACATCCTCGACGTCTTCGTCGGCTGCTTCGATGGGCTGTTCTACCGCGATGCAGAGTGGCTTCGAATGCGTCGCGGCATCGTGCGTCAGGCCCGACTGCTGGTGAAGCCGTTCCGAAGCGAAGCAAGGAAGGAGAACGATCCGTGACGTCCCAGCCTATCGTGAAGGCTCCTCCGGAGACTGCGATCGCGTAGACGTTTCGACTCGCGTCAACGTCTTTGTCCACACGTGCCCGTATCTCGCGCACTCATAATGGAAGACCGTCGTCCCGTCGTCCTTCACCTCGAAGCCGAGACGATACATTCTTGATCGACATGTCAGGCACCGGCTCGCCCGTCTCACCTCTCGTCCGCTGTCGTGTGATGTCGTCTGCGATGGTGTTTCCGACCCGCCTCGTCACGAGTGAGCTTCGCGACGGCGCCTGCCGCATTTTGTCGTACCCAGGGATCGGCGTCTGTCCGGGCGGTCTGGGTCAGCGCGCCGAGGGCGTCCGGGCGCCCGGTCTCGCCGAGCGCTGCCGCCGCACTCTCTCGGACCGTGGAATGGGCGTCGCCGAGTGCTCCGACCAGGACGTCCATGGTCGCGGGAGTTCCGATCTTGCCAAGCGCTTCGGCGGCCGCCTCGCGGACGGAGTGTCTCGGATCCACCGAAAGGGCTCGCGCGAGCGCCTCCACGGCGGTTTCGCTCCAGAGCTCTCCGAGCGCGTGGGCCGCGGCCTCGCGAACGAAGGAGCCCTGATCCTCGAGCAACGCCTGGATCAGCGGCGCGACGGCGTGCTCGCTCCAGGTCCTTCCCAGAGCGGCCGCAGCGGCTTCCCGAACGGCGGTCGCCGGATCCGTCGCAATGGACGCGGCCAGGTGGACGATTGCTTCGGCCCCGCCGATTCTCCCGAGCGCGATGGCCGCGCGCGCCCGCGCCGACGGCTCGTGCTCCTCCGACAGGGCTCGAGTCAACTGCCGGAGGGCCGGCGCCGATCGTCCGGTATCCGATTGATCCTCGGTACTGCTCGAAGAACGGGCGAACGTCCCGCTGGCTCCGCCGGTACTGGCGACGTCCTCGGCCGATTCGACGCGCCATTGCTGATCAGCCGAAGCAGCCGCAGGAGAGCCCGGTGGGGGCGCTTGATCCGCGTAGACACGGACTTCCACCAGTCTTGGACGGTGACCGGCCGCGGCGTTATCGGAGTACACGAAAACGGCGCTTCGGGCTCCGACGATTCGCGTCAGACCCTCGTCGAGAGCGATATCGCGAAGGTTCGCGGTCACCGTCTCTGCGATGGGCGCATCGCATCGGATGCTGACGCCGCTCTGACGCGCGATGACGTCCAGGACGATGAAGAGCGGCGATCGGTCAACACTGACCGTCAGCAAGCCGCCCGTGACCTGAATCACGTCGTGCTGGTTTGCGCGAACGACTCCATCGGCTTCATCGTTGGCGCCGGCGTACGCCCAGGCGACGTGGAGGAGCAAGCACGCGACCACGGGGCCGACCCTGCGAGCCTTCATTCAGTCTGCCTCGGCTTTCTCGGTGCCATGGGCACTCGACGGTCCGCCGGAGCCCCCCGAGCAGGGGCGACCGGCGTGACGAGCCTTCTCGCCTTTACTTCGCGCTGCACTTTGCCGAGGCGGTGGCGACGACAGCCCCGCCCTGGCTCACCGTCGCCGTCACGATTCCGCCAGCCGCGACGAACGCCGCGTCGATCGTTCCCCGTGTACCTTCGGCGATGTCACCAACGGCGATCGCGCTGTCCCACTCCGCCGCAGCGTCGCCCAGTGCGTCGACCGCATTGGTGAGGACGCTCGAAGCATTTCCGCCCGCCGTCACCTGGAATTGCGCAGTGCCCGCGGCCAACCCGTTCGCGCCAACGGCGATCTGCACGCGAGCGGGATTCGCTCCCACCCGACACTTCGCCTTGGCATCGGCGGCGTCGGCCTGCGGAACCAGCGTGAGCCACGGCGCGACAGCGAGTCCGACGAGAGCCAACGAGAGAGCCAATCGTGAAACGTTCATCGTGATCCTCCTCAAAACAATGTTGTGCTGCACAACCAGGGAGAGAGCGCCGAGGCACAAGTCGCGCCAAACTCCTAAACCTCGGAATGAAGGAGACCTAATCTTCGTGAAACCAACGAACTGGAAGCCGGCAAGACTCTATCGTCTGGATGAGGCCGCGGCAAAAGATGCGGATTTCGCAGCGATCTGGAACGACGACCGCACGCCTCGCGCCGTCACCACTGTAAAGTTCTATATCCGCGACTCAACGAATCGAAGGGGCGTGGAACCTGACGGATTCGAGGGATGACGAGACGCACGGATGCCGTCACCTGCGTCAACGCGTGAGTTTCTCCTCGGGTGCGCCGCTTGCATGAGTCGGTGTGGGCGCCTGTGATGTCTCTTCGTTGTGGATGTTCTCTGAAGGAGGAGCGGCGCCGTTCGTCGTGCACCGTGCCCCACGCGAACGGCGCCCGCTCTTCGGACTGAAATCGCAACGACTCGGCGGGGTCGGCGTCGCGGTCTCCTGAGAGACTTCGACCGCGAACGAGCCGCGTCGAGATACGAACCGGCGGCGCGCGCGTCGATACGCGATGCGTGGTCGTTGACGCGATCTCCTCCGCTCCACTGCGTCCTGAGTCCGCGCAGCGGTCGGCGCGGTTCGTCGACCCGCCTGCTACAATGAGCCACGATGACCGGCGACCGCTTGCGTGAAGAATTTCTCCGCTATTTCGAGGACCGCGGCCACCGCCGTGTGCGCTCGTCGTCGCTCGTGCCGGGCGACGATCCCACGCTGCTCTTCACCAATGCCGGCATGGTGCAGTTCAAGCGTGTCTTCACGGGCGAGGAGCAGCGGGAGTACAGGCGCGCCACCTCGTGCCAGAAGTGCGTCCGCGCCGGCGGGAAGCACAACGACCTCGAGAACGTCGGACGGACCGCCCGCCATCACACGTTCTTCGAGATGCTCGGCAACTTCTCGTTCGGAGACTACTTCAAGGCCGACGCCATCGGCTATGCCTGGGAGTTCCTGACGCGTGATCTCGGCCTCGACCGAAAACGGCTGATGGCCACGGTCTTCACCGACGACGACGACGCGTTCGCGCTCTGGAAGAAGGTCGCCGGCTTCGGCAACGATCGCATCCTGCGCCTCGGCGAGAAGGACAACTTCTGGGCCATGGGCGATCACGGTCCCTGCGGCCCGTGCTCGGAAGTCCACTTTCATCAAGGCGATCACCTGCCGTGCGCGGAGGAGGCGGCCGGCCGGAAGTGTCTCGGCCCGGCCTGCGAGTGTGACCGCTGGCTCGAGATCTGGAATCTCGTGTTCATGCAGTTCTACTGCGACACGACCGGAACCCGGACGCCCCTGCCGCGGCCGTCGATCGACACCGGCATGGGGCTCGAGCGCATCGCCGCGGTCATGCAGGGCAAGCTCTCGAACTACGACACCGACCTGCTGCGCCCGCTGGTCGATCGCGTCGCCACGCTGTCGGGCAAGCCGTACGGCGGCGCCGATTCCGAGGACGACGTCTCCATGCGCGTCATCGCCGACCACGCGCGGGCGACGACGTTCCTGATCGGCGACGGTGTGACACCGTCCAACGAGTGGCGGGGTTATGTCCTGCGCCGGATCATGCGCCGGGCCATGCGCCACGGCCGCCGGCTCGGACTCCGGGAGCCGTTCCTCTACAAGTCGATCGATTGGGTCGCCGCCGTGATGAAGTCGGCCTATCCGGAGCTGATGCCCGAGCGCGCTCGCATCCAGGAGGTCGTCCGCCAGGAGGAAGAGCGCTTCGCGCAGACGCTCGACGTCGGGATGGAGAAGATCGAGGAGTTCTTCACCGCGCAGGGGCGGCAGGGGCAGGGACGGGCCATCGACGGGAAGTTCCTGTTCACGCTCTACGACACGTACGGCTTCCCGCGCGACCTCGCCGAGGAAGTCCTCCAGGACGCCGGCTGGCGCGTGACCGACGCGACCGAGGTCACGTGGAAGCGCGAGATGGACGCCCAGCGTGAGCGGGCCCGGGCCGGCGCGGCGTTTGCGGCCGAGGAAGGTGGCGACGGGTCGGGGCTCTATCATCGGCTCGCCGCCGACATCACGCCGGTGCAGTTCGTCGGCTACGAGACGCTCACGTCGCCGGCACGGATCCTGGCCCTCGTCGACGGCACGGATGGGCTGCGGCGTGTGACCGAAGTGGCGGAGGGCGCCGAGGTCGAGGTGATCCTCGATCGCACCCCGGCCTACGCCGAGTCGGGCGGTCAGATGGGTGACACCGGCGCGCTCGTCGGGCGCAACGGCCGTGGCGAGATCGTCGACACGTACTACCGCGGCCCGAAGCTTCTCGTCCACCGCGTGCGCGTGAGCAGCGGCGGCTTCCGCGAGGGCGAAGACGTGGCGGTCAGCGTGGAGTCGCCGCGCCGCCAGGGCCTGCGCCAGCACCACACCGGGACGCATCTGCTCCACGCCGCGCTCCGCAAGGTGCTCGGCTCGCACGTCGCGCAGGCCGGCTCGCTGGTGGCGCCCGATCACCTGCGCTTCGACTTCTCCCACGGCGCGGCCGTCAAGGACCGCGAGGTGGAGCAGATCGAGGACCTCGTCAACGAGCAGGTCCAGGCCAACGTCCAGGTCACGCGCCAGGAGATGGACCTCGACGAAGCGCTGCGCTCGGGCGCGCTCGCGCTCTTCGGCGAGAAGTACGGCCAGCGCGTCGCGGTCATCCGGATCGGCGACTTTTCCGTGGAGCTCTGTGGCGGCACGCATCTGGACCAGACCGGCCAGATCGGCCTCCTCAAGGTGGCTAGCGAGGGCGCCGTCGCCTCCGGCGTCAGGCGCGTGGAGGCTGTGGCCGGGCCGGCCGCGCTGGCCGCGGTCGCGCGGCAGGAGCGAGCCCTCAAGGAGGCCGCCGACATCTTGAAGATCTCGCCCGGCGAGGTCCCGCAGCGGCTGCGCAAGCTCGTCGACGAGCAGCGCGCGCTGGAGAAGCAGCTCCAGGAGATGGAGGCCCGGCTGGCGCGGTCGCGCGCCGACGAGCTCGTGGACGGGGCCCGCCAGGTCAACGGCGTGGCCGTCATCGCCGGCCGTGTGGACGGGCTCGACGCCGAGGGCCTGCGCACGGTGGTGGACCGTCTGCGAGAGCGGCTCGGCTCGGGCATCATCTGCGTCGCGAGCGTCCAGGACGGGAGGGCCAACCTGGTGGCGGCCGTGAGCAAGGACCTGATCCCGCGCTTCCATGCCGGACGACTGATCCAGGAGGTGGCGAAGGCCGCCGGCGGCAGTGGCGGAGGTCGTCCCGAGCTGGCTCAGGCTGGCACAAAGGAGCTTGGCCGCGTCGATCAGGCCCTCCAGATCGTTTACGAGTTCGTCGGCCGGGTTGGGGGGTGAGCGGCTAGAATAGTTTTTATGAGTGTCGGGGCGGTGCCGAGCAGCGCCTCGGCCAGCAACGAATCAACGGCCCTCGCTGCCCGGTTGCTGGCGGACAAGACCGCGACGCTGGCCCGCCTGGCCGCTGGTATTGCCCATGAGCTTCGGAATCCCCTCGCCGTCATCCTTGCCCGAGTCCAGCTCCTCGAGCTCGCCATGAAGGGGGGCAAGTCTCTGCCGCCCGGCAAGCTCGAGACGACCCTGCGCACGGTGGGAGAACAGGCCGTGCGCGCGTCGAAGATCATCGAGAGTCTCTCGATTTTTGCCCGCCCGCGCGTGCCCGTGCTCGAGTCCGTCGATCTCGGCCAGATCATCGGGCACGTCCTGTCGGACCTCCGAGCCGAGAGCTCCGAGGACCGTATCGTCACCACCGAGGTCGACGTCGCGCCCGAGGCCATGACGGTGGTCGCCGACAGCGGTCAGCTCACGACCGCGCTCAGACAGCTCACGCTCAACGCGCTGCAGGCCATGCCCGACGGTGGCCGGCTGCGGATCCACGCCCGTGCTCGCGACGGCAGCGTCGAGGTGATCGTGGGGGACACCGGCGGCGGCATCGCGACCCACGATGCAGCCCGGATCTTCGATCCGTTCTTCACCACCAAGCCGTCGGGGACAGGTCTCGGGCTGTGCGTGGCCCAGACCATCGCCGAGGCTCACGGCGGCAGCGTGCGGCTCATGGCGAGCGGCGGACCGGGGGCCGAGTTCGTACTCTCGTTGCCGACGCGATGGAGAATGCCATGACGGAGAGTCTGGGACGCCTCTTGCTCGTAGACGACGAGGCGCCGGTGCTCGAGGTCCTCAACGAGTACTTCAGCTCGCAGGGATACGCGGTGGAAACCGCCAGCACGGGCGCCGATGCCCTGACGGTCGCGCAGCACTACCGGCCCGATCTGGTACTCCTCGACATCCGCATGCCGGGGATGGACGGCGTCGAGGTCCTCAAGAAGCTCCGCGAGCTCGATCCGGACCTCGCCGTGATCATGGTGACCGCCAACGAGGACTCGGCGCTGGCGCGGGAGACACTCAAGATCGGCGCATTCGACTACGTCTCCAAGCCGTTCGATTTTGGACATCTCGACCGGGCCGTGTCGGCCGCCATCGTGCACAGCGGCGGCCTCGCGCCGGTCGGAACCACCGAGGCCACCCCGGACTGGTTCCAGGGCCTGGCGCTTCAGGTGTTTCGCGCCACTCGTGGCATGGCCCCGGTCGCGCGCGAGTCGGTTGGGACGCGGCTCGAGAGCGCCGTGCTCGAGTTGACCCGTGAGGCGAGCGCCGGGCGGCCGATGACGGCGGTCGCCGCGCTGGCCGAGATCGAGATGCTGACCGCGATCGCTGCCGACCTCGGCGATCTGACTGCAGCCGTCCAATCCGCCCTCGAGAGCGCGCTCGCCAGCGTACGAAAGGCCCTCTCCCACGTCTGACCGCGGCGGCGTCGAGCACTACCTTCAGATCCTCCACTCGGTCGCCGAGACGGTCAGCCGCAGTCTCGACGTTGAGCAAGTTCTGAAAACGGCGCTCGACTCGCTGACCCAGGTCACCGGCCACGAGATCGCCAGCCTGCACGTACTGTCGGAGGACGGCACCCGGTTGCGCCTGCGCAGCGAGCGCGGCATGTCCGCGCACCTGCGCGAGGTGAACGAGACGCTGCCAGTGGGCGCCGGCCTCATCGGCAAGGTCGCCGCCACCGGCGAGACGGTCCTGCTCGATTCCGCCGCCGACGATCCCCACCTGTTCCCGCCGGCCAAGCGCGCGGTGAAGACCGATGACATCCGCGGCTTCGTGTGCGTACCCATCCGCAGCCGCGGCCGCGTGCTCGGCACGCTCTCGCTCGGCCGCCAGACCAGCGATCGCTTCAACGAGCTGGAGGTGGCGCTGCTCGAAGCCACCGGCCACCAGATCGGGATCGCCCTCGACAACGCCAAGCTCTATTCGGAGAGCCAGCGGCAGATCGAGGAGCTGAAGCTCACCCAGGCCCAGCTCATCCGCGCCGAGAAGCTCTCGGCCGTCGGCGAGCTGGCCTCGGGCGTCGCCCACGAGATCAACAATCCGCTGACGACGATCCTCGGCCAGTCGCATCTGTTGCTGGCGAGCGGCGACATCAAGGAAGGCGCACGCGATCGGCTCAACATCATCGCCGAGGAGACCTCGCGGGCCGCCCGCATCGTCCAGAACCTCCTGATGTTCGCGAGGCACTACACGCCGGAGCGGCGGCCGTGCTCGCTGGCCGATCAGGTGCGCCGCGTGCTCGAGCTCAAGGCGTACCAGCTCCGCCAGGACGACGTCGAGATCCGGACGGAGTTCACGCCGTGCCCACCCGTCTACGCCGACGAGAACCAGATCCAGCAGGTGCTGCTGAACCTGGTCCAGAACGCCCATCAGGCGATGGCCCGGCAGGCGCCGCCCCACATCCTGACCGTGCGCGTCGGGCCCGTGGACGGCGGCGGCCGCATCGAGGTGCTCGACACCGGCCCCGGCATCCCGCCCGACGTGCTGCCGAAGATTTTCGATCCGTTCTTCACGACGAAGCCGCCGGGCGACGGCAGTGGCCTCGGGCTGTCGGTCTCTTACGGCATCATCTCGGAGCACTCGGGACGCCTGTGGGGCGAGAACCGGCCGGACGGCGGCGCCGCCTTCATCGTCGAGCTTCCGGTCGGAAAGACCACCAGCTGATCCTGCGGCTGCTCCGTCTCACCCTCATCGCGCTGGCGTTCGTCTGTGTGGCGTGCGCCCGCGTCGGTAACCCGGTTCCCGGCGCGCCAGCCCATCACCGCGAGCAGGGCTTCGCGAACGTCAATCCGAGCCATCCTCCGGCGGGTGGCTGGTTCCGAACGTGGTTCTTCGTCGCTCGCATCTGGTCCACCACGTTCAACCCGCGCAAGGTCTCGCTCCCGGTCGCCGTCAACGACGGGGCTCGGCTGCGCGACAATCAGGCCGCGACGACGGTGACGTGGGTCGGGCATTCGACGCTGCTCGTCCAGCTCGATGGCGTCAACGTCCTCACCGATCCGCACTGGTCGCCGCGGGCCAGCCCGGTGTCGTTCGGCGGGCCGGGTCGGGTGACGCCACCCGGTCTGCGTTTCGACGACCTGCCGGCGATCCACGTGGTGGTCATCTCGCACGATCATTACGACCACCTCGACGTCGAGACCGTCAAACGTCTGGCCGCGACCCACCGTCCGCGCTTCCTGGTGCCGCTCGGCCTGAAGGCGTGGTTCGCCGGCCTCGGTATCGACGACGTGGAGGAGCTCGACTGGTGGCAGGCCGCGAGCCTGCGTGGCCTGACGTTCACCTGCGTGCCCGCCCAGCACTTCTCCGGACGGACGCTGTGGGATCGCAACCGGCGGCTCTGGAGTGGCTGGACGATCGCGGGCTCCAGGCGCCTCTACTTCGCCGGCGACACCGCGTATTACGGCGTCTTCAAGGACATCGGCGCTCGCCTTGGGCCGTTCGATCTGGCCGCGATCCCGATCGGCGCGTACTTGCCCCCGGAGATCATGCGCCTCAGCCACACCACGCCCGAGGAAGCGCTCCAGGCCTTCGAGGACGTGGCGGCCAAGGCGTTCGTGCCGATCCACTGGGGGACGTTCGACCTCGCCGACGAGCCTCTGGCCGAGCCGCCCAAGCGCCTCGTGGCGGAAGCCCAGCGGCGCGGCCTGGGCGCGGACCGTGTGTGGATCTTCAAGCACGGCGAGACGCGGAGATGGTAGTGCGAGCTGAGGCCGGCCGCCGGCCGAGGCGAGCGGTGAAATGGCTCGAGGGGCGTGCGAGCCGCAGGCCGTGCGCCGGCCGAGGCGAGCGTGGTAGTGCGAGCTAAGGCCGCCGCCGGCCGAGGCGAGCGGTGAAATGATCGAAAAGTGCGAGCTGAGCGGCCCCCGAGTTGCCGACGATTTTCCATCTACTCTGAGCGCCTGCCTGCCGCTGCGGGAAACGGGTCTCACAACGCCGCACCGACCGCCCGCGTCGGCGGGCCCGACGTGCGCCTCGCCGCGTTTCAGACGGCGTGCAGCAGCACGCCTTTCAGATAACGCGTCTCCGGGATCGTGAGAGCTTCGGGATGATCGGCGGACTGCGTCAGGCGGTCGAGGACGCGGAGCGACACACCGGCGTCACCGGCGGCCTCGCGGCAAATCGCCTCGAACATTTCCGCCGACACGTGGTGCGAGCAGGAGAACGTCGCCAGAACGCCGCCCGGAGCCAGCAGCCTCATCGCACGCAGATTGACCTCCTTGTAGCCGCGCGCCGCGGCGTCGAGCGCGTCCCGCCCGCGGGCGAACGGCGGGGGGTCCAGGACCACCAGACCGAAACGCTCGCCTGAGCGGTCCAGGCGCCGCAACTCGTCGAACGCGTTGCCAGCCACGATCCGGGCCCGATCGGCGACGTCGTTCAGCTTGAAGTTCTCGTGCGCCCCGGAGATGGCTTCCGGCGACGACTCCAGGCATACGGCTCGGCGCGCGCCGGCGACGAGGGCGTGGCAGGCGAAGCCGGCGGTGTAGGAGAACGCATCGAGGACGTCGCACCCGGCGGCATGGGCGGCGACCCTCAATCGGTTCTCGCGCTGGTCGAGATAGAGGCCGGTCTTGTGGCCCTGCCCGAACGTGACGCCGATCTTCACCGCGCCTTCTTCCACGATCACGTGGTCGGGGCCGTGCTCGTCGAGCCAGGTACGTGCGGGATCGAAGCCTTCGAGGGTGGCCTGGCCGGGTTCGTCGGCCGAGAACACGGGAACGTCGCCGATGGCCTCCCGAAGGGCGCTGACGAGGTCACGGCGGCGAAGCGCCATCCCCAGCGTGAGGCATTGAACGACGGCGACCGGGCCGTAGCGGTCCACGACGAGCCCGGGCAGGCCGTCGGCCTCACTCCAGACGAGCCGGCCGAGTGTTGGCAGCGCTCCGTGTTCCGTGCGACGGGCAACAGCCACCGCGATGCGCCGGCGCAACAGCGCATCGCCCACGGCCTCATCCCGCCACGTCACCACCCGACAGCAGAGCGCGGGGCGGGGGTTGTAGAGGCCACGGCCAACGAAGCGGCCGGCAACGTCGACGATGGTCACGACCGCGCCCGGCTCGACGTCGCTGACGTCCGCCACGTCCCCTTTGAAGATCCAGGGGTGGACGCGGACACGGGGGTCTCGGCCGCGCTTGAGCCGGAGGACCGGAGGCTTCACGCGGCAAGCTTACCGGCCTCGGGGAGGGTTAGACCAGCACGGACCTCGACTTCCGCGCCGCCCGGGTGCTGCGACCCTGCGACAGCTTTCGCTCCGCGTCGAGGTCGAACGCGTAGTAGTTGCACGTGAGCTCTTCGCCGCGCTCGATGTCGCGCGCCGCGAGGTCGGCCTCGCCGTCGGTCACATTCGCGTCGTTCGAGTGATTCACGTGCCTCGCGTGGTCTCCGCAGAGCACGATCGTCCGCCGGTCCTCGTGCATCTCCTCGTAGCCGTACTTGCGCAGGAAAGCCCGCATGGGAGGCGGAAAGGTCGGCAGATCCGAGATGGGCACTCGAACGTCGATACGGGCGTCGAACACCCAGATCATCTGGCCCTTGGGGATCCGTTCCTCGGCAAAGACGCCAATCCCGTGAATCTTGCTCGGCCCTATCCGCGTCTTGACCAGAAACATCCGGCCCCTTTCCCGCGCTCCGGGCTAGCGTCGTCGGAGCACGACGACCATGAGTAGAGGGTGCTTGGACCGCTCGAGGATCTGGTGAGGCTTGAAGCCGAAGAACCACTGAACGAACTCGAACCCCCCGGCCAGGTCGACCAGGGCTCTCAGCTCCTGCGGAAACACCATGCGGCTCAGGTGGGTCTGACGATAGACCTGTCGCGTGCCGTTCTCGACCGCCTCGATGAACATCCGTTCCCGGAAGACCTGGCTGACCGGATTGACATCGTGCAGGGCGGAGAACGACGCGCGGACGGCGAGGCCGCCGCGCCGGCGCGACCACGACCAGCTCCGCGCCGGGTCCGTCCAGGAGGACGCCATGTAGCGGTCGAAGACGTAGAGGCCGCCGGGCCGAACCGCCCTCGCCACGCACTTGAGGTGGGAGAGGAGCTGTTCGTTCGTGAGCAGGTGGCCCTGAGAGTCCTGCATGCAGATCGCCGCGTCCACGGGTCGGCGGAGACGGAAGTTCGTCATGTCGCCTACGACCAGGTCGGCCGTGTGGCCCTTGTCGGCGATCCGCTCCGTGAGGAACGCGATGTTCTTCTGCGAGAGATCGAGGCCGGCCATCTGGTAGCCGCGATCGGCCAGGCGGATCAGGTGTGGCCCGGTTCCGCACGCGATGTCGAGGACCCGGCGCACGCGGCGTCGGGCGAAGTGGCGGAAGGCGTGGACGAGGAAGTCCACCTCCCGTTTGCGATTCATGTCGAACGCGATCTCGTACAGCCGCGGGGCCGAGTATTGTCTCAGCGAATGTCCCCCCACCAGGTCAGCATGGCTTCGCGGATCACGCAGGATGCCGCGATGCCGGTGCGACCGCTCGGGTCCCAGGCCTGAGCTACTTCGACGAGGTCACCGCCGATGACACGACACTGGCTGAGCAGGCGGACGATCTCGACCAGCTCCGGAACACGCAGGCCGCCGGGCTCGGGTGAGCCGGTGCCGGGCGCCTCCGACGGATCCAACACGTCCACATCGATCGTGACGTAGAGCGGATGCCGGCCGAGCTCCGGCAGAAGCCGGCGGACGGCGTCGTACGGATGGATCGCGTGGGCAGGGAAGACGTGCGGCCGCTCGCCCTCCCACTCCTCGCGTGATCCCGTCCGGATGCCGACCTGCCAGACGCGCTCCTTGCCCACGACGTCCATGACCCGCGCCATCGCCGAGGCGTAGTTGAACGGCTCGCCGAGGAACTCGTCACGGGTGTCGGGATGGGCGTCGAGCTGGAGGATGCGGAGGTCGGGAAAGGACGGGAAGACGGCCTCGATCACGGGCACGGTCGCGGTGTGATCGCCGCCGAGCATGAATGGGAGCAGGCCCGGCCGCCACCAGGAGGTGATGTCGGCCCGGGCCGCGTCGAGCTGCTCTCGCGGCGGCGCGCCGTCCGGTAGCTCACAGTCCCCGAGGTCGCAGAGCGGAAGATCCTCGAGGTCCCGGCCGAGGCCGGGTGAGTACGTCTCGATGGAATCGGAGGCCAGGCGAAGATCGCGAGGGCCGCCGTCGGCGCCCTTGCGCAGGTTGACGCGGCCCTCGAACGGGATGCCGTAGACGACGATCCGGGCCTCGGCGAGAGACCGAGTACAAGCGATGAACGGCGGCGAGGCCGGACGCAACGGCCGGTCGCGAGCTCCGCGCTAAACGAGGTCGTCTTCGGCGAGCAAGGTGATGGCGGCTAGCGCGCAGCCCGTCCGCTCGACCGTGTGCTCGACCGCGAAGATCTTCATCTCCCGGATGGGCTCGCCCCGAACCCGGAAGGCTTCTTCGAGCATGGCCTCGATCGTCCGCTCGGCATGCTCGCGGGTCGCGTACCCGTGGAACTCCATGATGACGCCGTTCTTGGCTGGGTCGTCTGGGATGGCGTAGCCAACCGCGGCCGCCACCGTCTCGCCCGGCTTCTCGCTCGTCATGGCCGCGTAGGCCGTGGGGATGAGCGCTCCGAGCTTGATCTTCGGTAGCTCGATGACCGGGACCTCCGGGGGAAGAATGCTGGAGATCTTGACGAGGTTGATGTTGCCGATGCCGGCCGCGAGTAGCGCATTGTCGAAAGCGTTGAGAGGGGTGCCGCCCTCCGCGTGTCCCACGGTTGCCGCCGCCATCGTGATCCGCTTCGTCATCCGATCGATCCTCCCATCTCCTCTGTTGTTCCGCCTCCTTCTGCAAGCGGAGCGCCGTCGCACCGCACATTCGCCACTCTACGGGCCGCGAGAACGAATGCAAGAGAAAAGTGTGGTTACGTGACGCTCAGACGGTGGCTGCGCGTCCGCGCCGCCGCAGTTGGCGCTCCAGACCCGAGCACTGAGCCGTTCGTGGTGTCGCCTGCGAGCTGATCGACGATCGATCCGACGTCTCGACGGTCGCGCGAAGGCGACGGCCGCGCGTCCGCTCGCGACGAGTCACGCGCGCAGCGCGAGTGAGGAAGTTTCTGATCGCGCCGGGCGCCGCCGGAGCCGCCACGGGCGGGCCGGTCGGGTCGCGCGCCTGAGGCGGGCTGACGAGGCGCCTCCTGCCTGGCTGTCGCGTGGCGAGTCGCCGCAGTGCGAGCCGCAGGGTGGTTGGGGCTGAGGTCTAGCGCCCGAGGCGAGCCGACGAAAACGATCCAGCCCGCTCGTGTCGCTGCCAGCGCGACGTGACTCGCTGGCGATCGCGCGGCAAATTTTGCCGGAGCGGGGTCGAAGAACGTGTCAAGTCGCGTTTTTTCCTTGCAATCGACTTTACGCGACCATACAGTGACTTTGTTTTTGGCTGCGGCAAGTTTTTTTTGCCGCGTAACAGCGACGCCGATGAGCGCGTTGCAGGAGAGGTGCGGTAGATGGTCGAAGGCGAAAGGAGGCCGCTGGATTGAACGCCTTGGGACGACACCTGCTTCTCGAGTTGTTCGATTGCGACTCCGAGTCCATCAACAACCTCGAAGCCGTGAAAAGCTCCCTCATCGAAGCGGCGAAGCGGGCGCAAGCCACGATCGTCGACGTCGTCTTCCACGAGTTCAACCCATTCGGGATCAGCGGCGTGGTCGTCATCGCCGAGTCCCATCTCTCGATTCACACCTGGCCCGAGTACCGCTATGCGGCGGTGGACGTCTTCTCCTGCGGTGAAGTCCTCCAGCCGGAGATCGCCGTGAATTACCTGGTCGAGCAGTTCGGCGCCGAGCGCGCCTCCGTGGTCGAGATGCAGCGGGGCGTGTTCGTGAACGCCGCCGCTCCGGTCGCCAACAAAGCGCCGGTCGCAGTCAGTTGATCAATCCTCAGTCGTACAAGTGGTTCTTCGAGACCACGACGCCCGTCGAAGGGCACATGCACGCCATCGTGCGGACCCTCGTCCAGGCTCAGACCAAGTTCCAGCAGGTCGAGATCATGGAGACGGCGTCGTACGGCAAGTGCCTGGTCCTGGACGGCCGCATCCAGTCCAGCCAGCATGACGAGTTCATCTACCACGAGGCCCTCGTCCATCCCGGTCTGCTGGCCGTGGAGGGCGCGCCGAAGAGCGCGCTGGTCATCGGAGGCGGGGAGGGAGCGACCCTCCGGGAGTTCCTGCGGTACCCCTCCTTGACGCGAGCCGTCATGGTCGATATCGACGGCGAGGTCGTCGAGCTCTGCAAGCGCCATCTGCCCGAGATGCACCAGGGCGCCTTCGACGACCCGCGCACCGAGCTACGGCACGAAGACGCCCGGGCGTACCTCGAGCGGACCAGCGACCGCTTCGACCTGATCGTCAGCGATCTCGTCGAGCCGCTAGAAGAGGGCCCGGCCTGTCTGCTCTACAGCCGGGAGTTCTACAAGGTCGTCTACGATCGCCTGACGCCCGGTGGCGTGCTCACCATGCAGGCAGGGATGACGAAGATCGGCGAGCAGGCCTTCTTCACTGCCATTCACCGGACACTTCGGGAAGTTTTCCCGGTTGTCGCCGGCTACCAGACATTCATCTCATGCTTCGGGACTCCGTGGGGGTTCATCCTGGCCGGGAAGAAGATCGATCCCCGGAAGCAGGATGTCGCCACGGTGGACCGACTCATCGCCGAGCGCGTGAAGGGTGAGCTGTCCTACTGGGACGGCCAGACCCACCAGCACGCTTTCGGCCTCCCCAAGCACCTCCGCCGAGCGATCGCCGCCGAGACGCGCGTGGTCACGGACGCCAACCCGCTGATCGTGGCATAAACATCGCCTCCGGCGCGGCGGCCCAGCGTGGGTTCGGCCTCGTCGTGTTGATCGTCGTGGCCGGTCTCGTCGTCGGCTCGCTCCTCGGCGAGTTGCTCGGTAATCTCACCAGCGGATGGGTCCAGGAATTCCTCACGAAGGGCCCGACCATCGGCGTCACGCCGCCCGTGACGCTCGATCTCCGGCTGATCGCGTTCACGCTGGGTGTGGCGTTCAAGGTCAACGTCGTCGGCGTCCTCGGCATCGTCATCTCCGCCGTGACGCTCCGCCACCTCTAAGCCTCCGCGACGACCAGTGGTCATCCTCGCTTCCGCCTCGCCCCGGAGGCGGGAGCTCCTCGCCCGGCTGATTCACGATTTCGTCGTCGTCCCATCGAACGTCGACGAAGCGCTCGCGGCGCCGATCACGCCAGCCCCGGTCGCCGCGCTGGCGCTCAGGAAGGCGCGTGCCGTCGCCGGCCGGGTGACCGAGGGCGTGGTGCTGGGCGCCGACACGATCGTCGTCGTCGACGGCCAGCCGCTGGGCAAGCCGACGAGCCATGATGATGCGCGCGCCATGCTCCGCCGCCTGCGCGGCCGAAGCCACGAGGTCATCACGGGCGTCGGCGTCGTCGATGCCGCCAGTCGGCGCGAGGCCGCGACGGCGGTCGTGACCCGGGTGTTCATGGCGTCGTTCACCGATCAGGCCATCGACGACTACGTCGCCACGGGAGAGCCATTCGACAAGGCCGGCGCCTACGCGATCCAGGAGAAGGGGAGTGATCTGGTGGCGGGGTACGTCGGCTCCTACACCAACGTCGTCGGGCTGCCGCTCGACGCGACCCGCCGCCTGCTCAGGGACTTCGGCGTTTGAGAGCCGACCGGTGGATGAACTCCTCGGGCTTGGGCATCTTCAGCGTGGCGGGCAGCGGGCCGTAGGCGCGGACGATGTCCACGGTCTCGGTGAGCTGGGCGGGCGTCACCGTGCCGTTCGGCAAGAAGATCTCGCGCGTAGTGTTGAGCCGGCGCGAGAACTCGTCGGGGGCGCCGATCAGGCTGGCGGGCCACCGCGCCGCCAGATCCTCGGCGGACGTGTCGGCGATCAGCCGCTCGGCCGCCAGCACCGCACGGCCGAAGGCGGCGAGGTCGGCGTCGCGCGGCATGCGGTCGGATCGACCGAACACGCCCGCGTTCACAGTCGGCGAGCCCAGTGTCCTGGCCACGGCCTCCGGGCTGCGCAGATCGGCCAGGACGACGGCGCCGTTGTCGTTCACCAACCGGCTCACGTTCGGCTCGGCCACGAGCCCGGCCTGGACGTCACCGGTCTCGAGGCCCGTCACGAGCCCGCGCGTGCCCAGGCTGACGAGGTCCACCCGCATCAGCGGAACACCGGCGCGAGCCAGGATCGCGTTGAGCCAGGCGTGCTCGGGAGCGCCCGGCGTCGCGACGCCGATCCTGAGACCGACCAGGTTCTTGACGGAGGTCAGCGTGCCCTCGAGGTTCCTGGTCGTGAGCAGCGCGACCGGAGGCGCCGCCGTGAGGCCGAGCACCAGCTTCGACATCTGACGAGGCTGCCGCGGCCCGAAGCGCAGGATGGCCTCGAGCGAGGTCGCCGCGAGATCCACCTGGCCCTGCGCCAGGGCCTCGGCCGCGCCGACCTCCGCCCGCGTCGTCTTGAGGACGACGGTGAGGCCTTCGCGCTTGAAGTAGCCCTCGGCGTCGGCCACCCGCAGCGGGAGATACTCGGGTGAGGTGGGCGGCCCCGTCACGGCCAGCAGCAGGGTCTGCAGCAGGACGATGAGTCCGAGCATGTCGTCAGCGCCTCCGTTCAGACTCCGCCATCGCCGGATTCCTGGGCCGCCGCCGGATCCCATCAAGGCCCGGCTCTTGCGGCTCCACGTGGCTCTCCTGAGACGGTACGGGCCTCAGCGCTGGTGGCCGGGCAGATCGGCCTACGAGATCGCCGTGGGTGCGATCCTCACCCAGCACACCGCGTGGACCAACGCCGCCCTCGCGATCGCCGCGCTCCGCAGCCGCCGGCTGCTCGACCCGACGCGGCTCGCCGCCGTGAGCGTCGACGAGCTCGCGCCGATCATCCGCTCGGCCGGCACCTACCGGCTCAAGGCGCGCCGGGTCCACGACTTCACCGTGTGGCTGCTCGAGCGCTTCGGCGGGCGCTGGGAGCGGCTGCGCCGCGAGCCGCTGGCTTCGCTGCGCCGCGAGCTGCTCGACGTTCCCGGGCTCGGCCCGGAGACCGTGGACGCGATCCTGCTCTACGCCGCCGGCCGGCCGGTGTTCGTCGCCGACGCGTACGCCCGGCGCGTCCTGGCTCGCCATCGTTTCATCGGCCCGCGGGCCGGCTACGAGGAGACGCGCGCATTCGTCGAGGCTCACCTGCCGTCCGATCCCGCGCTCTTCAACGAATTTCACGCGCTGCTCGTCGCCGTCGGCAAGTCGCACTGCCGCACGGCGCCGCGCTGCGAGGCCTGCCCGGTGCGCGTCGATCTTCGGGGCCGTCGGCCAGCCACGTAGCGCGTTGGGGCGGAGCGCCCGCCGCCACTCGATCGTCACCGGCGCGCCGTCGTGAGGAGCACGTCCACGATGCGCTCGGCGGCATCGGGGACGGCCACGGCACGGGCGTGCTCGCCCATTTTCTTCAGGGCGGCCCTGTCGGCCAGCAGCTCGCGCACACGTTCGACGAGGCGGGCCGGCGTCAGCTCTTTCTGTGGGAGCACGGCGCAGCCACCAGCGCGCTCGGCCACTCTCGCGTTGGCCATCTGCTCGTCCCCGCTGGCGCCGGGCAGGGGAATGTAGAGCGCCGGCACCCCGAGGTGGCAGCATTCGTTGACCGTCCCCGCGCCGGCGCGTCCGATCACGAGCGTGGCGGCCGCGTAGATCGCCGCCAGCTCCTCACCCACCCACGGCTTCAGCGTGTATCGGGCGGCGAGCGCTGGTGGCAGGGTGGCACGAAGGCCCTCGAGCCACGCGCGATCGCCCGTCGTCGGGTTATCACCGCACTGGTGGATCACCTGCGTCTGTGCGAGCAAGGCGGGCAGCGACTCACCGACCGCGCGGTTGATGCGCTGAGCGCCCTGGGCGCCTCCGGTGACGTAGACGAGCGGCGTGGCCGGATCGAGCTTGAACATGGAGATGGCGTCGGCGCGCGAGCCGGATCTGAGCTCGGGCCGGATGGGGTTGCCGGTGACGATGACGCGCGCACGCGGGAAGCGTCCGTCGGCGTCAGGAAACGTCACGGCGATGCGCGAAGCGAGGCGGCCCGCCAGCCGATTCGCGAGCCCGGGGACCGCAGTCTGCTCGTGGATCACCGAGGGCACGCGGCGGACGGCGGCTGCCAGCACGACGGGCAACGCGACGTACCCGCCGGTGGCGAAGACGACGCGTGGACGCAGGCGGCGGAGGGCGTGAGCCGCAGCGAGGACGCCGGTCGGCGTGTTCACCAGCAGATCGGCGACGTTGCGCCACGACCAGTAGCGGCGGAGCTTGCCCGTGGGTATGGCGGTGTACGGTACGTCGCGCCCGGGGACGATCCGCGCCTCGACGCCGTGGTGGCTGCCGATCCAGGCGCACGTGAGGTGACGCTGGCGAAGGAGCGCCGCAACGGCGAGGCCGGGACTCGTGTGACCGCCGGTGCCGCCACCGGCGATCACGACGTCAACCATGTGCGACCTTTTGACCGCCACGCTCGAGATTTTCGGTCATTTCACCGCTCGCCTCGCACGGCCGGCAACTCGGGCGCCGCTCACCTCGCACTTTTCGATCATTTCAGCGCTCGCCTCGCGGCCCTCGTGCCTGCGGCAACTCGGGGGCCGCTCAGCTCGCACTACATTCGTCCCCGGCCATCCCGGTGGCGCTCGAGGGCGAGGTCGATGAGGCGGTTGACGAGCGTGACGTAGTCGAGGCCCGACGCCTCCCACATGCGCGCGTAGCCGCTGGTCGCGGTGAAGCCGGGGATGGTGTTGATCTCGTTCAGGAGCAGGCGGCCGTGGTCCTCGAGGAAGAAGTCGACGCGCGCCATGCCGGCGCAGTCGATGGCCTTGAAGGCCGCCACACCCAGTTCCTGCACCCGCCGGGTCAGCTCGGGCCCGATGGGCGCAGGAATCACGAGCTGGGCCTGGCCCTCGGCGTACTTCGTCGCGTAGTCGTACCACTCGGCGCCGTAGCGGATCTCGGCCGGCAGCGAGGCCACCGGCTCGTTGTTGCCGAGGATGCTGACCTCGACTTCGCGCCCGACGGCCGCGCGCTCGATCAGGATCTTCCTGTCGTACCGCGCGGCCTCGTCGATCGCCGCGGGGAGATCGTCGACCTTCCGCACCTTGCTGATACCCACGCTCGAGCCGAGGTTCGACGGCTTGACGAAGCACGGGACGCCGATGCGCTCCGCGACTCGCCGGGTGACGCCGGCACGATCAGCGCGCCACTCGTGACGCATGACGACCTCGTGCTCGACCATCGGCAGGCCATGAGCTTGAAAGACGGCCTTCATCGTGACCTTGTCCATCCCGACCGCCGAGGCCAGCACGCCGGCGCCCACGTACGGGAGGTCGGCCAGCTCGAAGAGCCCCTGGATCGTGCCGTCTTCACCATACGGACCGTGCAGCATGATCACAACGACGTCCAGGCCCTGACTGAGACCCGCGGGCAGGCCGCCTGCCGGCTCGATGCGGACCAGCGCGGTGTCTCCCGCGGCCTGGGCCTCGGCACGGTCGGCGAGCGCCTTTTTCACGGATCCGGTGTCGTCGTTCGAAAGGGAGACGCGGGCTTGATTGGCCAGAGCACGGAGCGGGTCGCCGCCGACGATCCAGCGTCCATCGCGCGCGATCCCGAGCGGCACGACCCTGTGACCGCCGCGCTCGAGAGCGGCGATGACCGACGCCGCCGAGGCGAGCGAGACTTCGTGCTCGCCGGAGCGGCCGCCGAAGACGACGCCGACGCGAAGCGGCGACATGAAATTGATTCTAGCAGGCGACGTCGCGCCGATCGCCGATCTCAGCGGTTGTGTGGCGACCTCCCGGGCTCGGTGCGAACGAAGCCGACTGCAGTGAACGGCTTGCCGTTTTCGGCCGTCCCGAACACCGTCACGACCTCGCCGGGCCGGATGTCCCTGGCCATCGTGCCGTCGAATCGCGACACGTCGATGTCCACCTGTTGGCCGTCATCGCGTCGGATGACGAGCGTATGGCCGGACACCGATTGCACGGTCCCACGCACCCGTTCCCACGGGCGGCTGGTGGACGGCGCAGGTGGCGCCGTCGAATCCGTGCGCGGTGACGCCGCAGCCTCTCTGGGGACCGGTGGCGCCGCGCTCGTGCTGGGTGGCTCGCTCGAGACCGCGGCCGCGTCGGGTCCGAGCGCCGTCGCCGTGAGCTCGTGAGGCCTCGCACCTTCGGTCCCGACGATGGCGACGCGGTTGCCCGCCCGCAGCGCAGCCGTCCCGCGGCGCTCAGCGGTGGTGACGTCGGCGTAGTAGAAGCGGCCGTTGTCGGCGCGCACGACCAGGAACGGCTCGTTGGCCAGGATCGCGGGCCAGGCGAGGATCCCACGAACCGCGACGGCATCGCCAGGGTTGGCCCATACGGTGACGGCACCGCCGATCAGGACGAGCATCGGCGCCAAGGCGACGCGCAAGATTTTCATCGCACACCTCCCGCGGAGGTATCCGCAAGTGAGGTGCCAGTAGACGTCGGTCAGCTCGACCGGTTTCGTTGCTCAGCGCGCCATCGGCGCCACTCGGCGAGGCGGCGGCCGAGCTCGGCTTCGAGTCCACGCTCGGTCGGCTGGTAGTACTGGCGGTCGCGCAACGCCTCGGGCAGGTGCTCTTGATCGACCCGCGCGTCCTCGGCGTCGTGAGCGTACTGATAGCCGCGGCCGTAGCCGAGGCCCTTCATGAGCCCGGTGGGCGCGTTGCGGATGTGGAGCGGCACCGGCTCGGTCGGGCGCTCTTCCACGTCGGCCTTGGCCTCGTTGTAGGCCGTGTAGACCGCGTTCGACTTCGGCGCCAGGGCCAGGTACAGCGTCGCCTGGGCGAGAGCCAGCTCGCCCTCCGGCGAGCCCAGGAAATCGTAGGCGTCCTTGGCAGCCAGCGTGAGCGTCAGCGCGACGGGGTCGGCGTTGCCCACGTCCTCGGACGCGAACCGGACCAGGCGGCGCGCGACGTAGAGCGGATCCTCGCCGGACTCCAGCATTCGCGTCATCCAGTACAGCGACGCGTCGGGGTCGGAGTCGCGGAGCGATTTGTGGAGCGCGGAGATGAGGTTGTAGTGCTCCTCGCCCGACTTGTCGTAGAGCAGCGTTTTCTTCTGCGCCGCCTCCCGGATCGCCGTGTCGGTGACCCGGGCCGGCCGGGCGCCCCGCGCCACCATGGTGACGGCCAGCTCCAGCATGTTGAGCGCGGCGCGGGCGTCGCCGTTGGCCAGGCGAGCGATCAGGCGGAGCGCGTCGTCGTCGGCCTCGGGCCGGAGCGCGGCCAGGCCGCGCTCTCGGTCGGTGAGCGCGCGGCGCATGATCCCGAGCAGATCGTCCTCGGCGAGCCCGTGCAGGACGTAGACGCGGCAGCGCGAGAGCAGTGCCCCGTTCACCTCGAAGGACGGGTTCTCGGTGGTCGCGCCCACCAGCACGACCGTGCCCTTCTCGACGTGGGGCAGGAAGGCGTCCTGCTGCGCCCGGTTGAAGCGATGGATCTCGTCGACGAAGAGGATCGTGCGCCGGCCGCTGCGGGTCCGTTCGACGTCGGCCTCGGCGATCACCTGGCGGATCTCCTTGACCCCCGAGAGGACGGCCGAGAAGGCGACGAACCGAGCGCCGGCGACGTGGGCCATGAGTGAGGCGAGCGTGGTCTTGCCCGAACCGGGCGGACCCCAGAGGATCATCGAGTGAAGCTCGCCGCGCTCGATGGCGTCGCGCAGGACGCGCCCGGGGCCGACGAGGTGCTCCTGACCGACCATCTCGTCGAGCGTCTGCGGCCGCATGCGGTCGGCCAGCGGCGTACCCGGCGATGCTCGTCGCGACGCTGGATCGGGCTCTGAGCCGAAGAGATCTCCCGTCGATTTCACCGCTCGCCTCGGCCATCGAAGTTTGCCGCGAGCCACCCCGGCAACGTGGCGAGGTCATCCAGGATGGTCTCGGGCTTCACCTGCCAGCGCTCGAGATCCTCCAGGCGGGGTCGGTAGGCGACGAACGGTACGCCGGCGGCGGCCGCGGCCACGCCATCCACCCAGGAGTCGCCGACCACGACCGCCGCGCAGTCCCCGAAGCGCTCGCGAATCACGCGCCAGCCGGCGGGATCGGGCTTGAGCGCGTCCATCTCGTCGCGCGTGACGATCAAGTCGAACCCGCCGAGCAGGCCGAAGCGGTCGAGCACGTCGGCCGTGATCTCCCGGGCGTTGTTCGTCCACAGCGCGACGGCGAAGCTGGCAGCGCGTGCGCCCTCGATGGCGTCGCGGGCCCCTGGCTCGAGCGACGCGCCGTCCAGCGCTCGCCGCTCGTGATCGAGCGCGATCGCCCACAGCGTGTCGAGGAGCGCCGGCGCGTCACGGCGGCAGTGCGTGATGAGCTCGTTCACGCGATAGCGATCGGAGCGCGGGGGCAGGGGGCCGCACGTCACCTCGAGTCGGGCCCGCATGTCGAGCGCCATCGCGGCCAGATCGAGCGGCGAACGGATCAGCGTGTGATCGAGATCGAACACGCACAGACGCACGGTGGCCGTAGGATACCGTGCTACGATACTCGGGTCATCATGAAGCGCCGCGGCTTCACGGCGTTGGCGTTCCTCTTCTTCGCGTTCCTCCCCCTCTCGGCCGCGCGTGCGGTGGAGGAGGCCGACCGCCTCTTCCTTGTCGGCGAGCGCGCGACGGCCGACGGCATCGTGCCGGTTGCCCGTCGTGCGCTGGAGCGATTCGTTCAGGAGTTCCCCAAGGACTCGCGCCTGCCCGACGCCGTGCTGTTGCTCGGACGCGCCCGGCTGGCCGTCGGCGACAACGAAGCGGCGCTCGAGGCCTTCAAACGCGCGCAGACCTTTCAGCCACCTCCGGGCCGGCCGCTCGAGGTGAAGTTCTGGGAGGGCGAAGCCCTCTTTCGTCTCCGCCGTTTCGCCGACGCGCGGGCCGCGTACGAGTCCGTCCTGAAGGCCGATGCGACCTCGCCGCTCGCACCCGAGGCGCAGTACGGCCTGGCGTGGACGGAGCTCGAGCAGAAGCACGCCGAGGCGGCCAAGGCGTTCCGCGAGTTCATCGACACCTGGCCCACGCACGCGCTGGCCCCGTCGGCCACCTTCTACCTGGCGCGCGCGCTCGTCGAGCAGCGGCGCTTCAACGAGGCGGTGCCGTTGCTGCAGGGCTTCGTGGCCAAGAATTCCTCCCACAAGCTCGCGCCGGACGCGCGGTACCTGCTGGGAATGGCCAAGGTGAACGGCGGTGATCCGCGTGCGGGCGTGGCCGACCTGCGAGCCTTCATCGAGGCGGCCCCCCAGCATCCCGACGTCCCGGCGGCGCGGGCGGTGATCAACGAGACGCTGGCCCGCCACGGCGACCGCCAGGAGATGCAGGACACGTACGCGGCGCTGATGGCCCAGTCACCGACGACCGCCGAAGCGCTCAACGACGCGGCGGGCATCGCCGGGCGGCTGGCTCGGCCGAAGGATCAGGAGGCGGCGTGGAAGAAGCTGCGGGCCGAGTTCCCCGACCACCCGCTGGCCCATCGCGCCGCGCTCGACCTCGCCAAGGCCGCCTTCAAGCGCAAGGACTATAAGGACGCGGCCACGCAGGCCCAGGCGGCGACCAAGAGCGAAGAGGACGGCGTGCGCTCCGAGGCGCTCCTCCTCTCCGGCGAGTCCGAGCTCAAGCTCAAGCGCTTTCCGATCGCGGCGAAAGCCTTCGAGGCGGCTGCCGAGATGAAATCGGCCGACGCAGCGGTGCGGTATCGCGCGCTGGCCGGGCTCGGCCTGGCGCGAGAGGAACAGCGCGAGTGGCGCGCCGCGCTGGCCGCGTACGAGTCGGTCGCGGCCAAGAGCCCGGATCCCACGCTTCGCGACTGGGCGAAGGAGCGTGTTGTGGCCGTGAAGCAGCGCATGAGCAGTGGGGGCCCGGCGGTGAAGCCGAAGAGCGGATCGTGAGTCGCCGGTTGTTCGGCCTCGCGACGATGTGGCTCGTCTTCGTCGCCGCGACGCCGATGCCGCCCAAGCCGCCGCCGCCCGACGTCATCTCGCTGGTGCCGTTCGTCTCCGCGCCGCTCGACAAGCCAGCACTTCAGATCGCGCGTCTAGCGCCGCCGCCCCCGCCCATCGACGTGCCGCCGCTGCCACCGGCGACGGTGGTGCTGCCGGCGGCGAGCAAGCCGACCGCCGCGGTGCCGGCATCGAGAGTGCTGCCGTGTGCGGGCGCGTGGCTCCGGATCTCTTCGGAGTCGCTCGAGTGCGGCCGTTCGAAATTCGCCAAGGGAGAATTCGACGAGGCGGCCCGAGCGCTTGAGCAGGTGCTGAGGGGCACCAGCAATCCCGACCTGCTCGTCGATGCGCGGTACTGGCTCGGCGAAACCAATTATCGGCTCGGACGCTTCGAGGAAGCCGATCGCCTCTTCCGTCAGGTCGCCGCCGATCGCGAAGCCGCCGATCTCGCGGCGTGGGCCGTCTTTGGGAGCGGCTTCACCGCACTGCGCCTCGGCGACGGTGCCCGTGCTCTCGACGCGTTCAGGCGTCTCGAGAAGACCAACCTGGCGGCCCCCGCCGACACGTGGGTTCGCCACGGCCTGACCCTGGCGCTGTACACGCTCAAGCAGTACGACCAGGCGGAGAAGGCGTGGGCCGATCTGATGCAGCGCCGGCCGGCCTCGGCGGGTCTCGAGCGCGACGTCCTCTTCTGGCACGCCGAGGCCCTCGCCCGGCTCGGCCGTTCGGACGATGCGGCGCGCGAGTTCGTGCGCTTCGCGCAGCCCGGGCTGCACCCGCTGCTCGTCACGAGCCTGCTCCGGCAGGGATGGGCGCTGCGCGATGCCGGCAAGCCGGCCGAGGCCGCCACGGTGTTTCGCACGTACCTCGGCGCTCCCGCATCGCCCGAGAGCTCGGCCTCGGAGCGCGACTGGGCCGAGCTCGGCCTCGCGCTGACCTCCATCGCGTCGGCCGATTGGAACGGCGCGTCCCAGCACGTGAACCAGCTTCAGTCGCGCCGCTCGCCGCTGGCCCTGCCGGCTCGCCTCCGCTTGGCCGGCGGCGCCATCGAGAGCGGCCAGGCCCCCGTTGCGCTCAGCCTCACACAGGACCTGCTGGCCATCACCCTGACGCCGGCCGCCCGCGCGTGGGTGCTCCTGATCAAGGGCGAGGCTCACTACGCCGACGGCAACCGCGACGAAGCGCGGACCCAGTACGAGCTGGCCCGCGGGATCGATCCGGCCAGCGTGGTCGGACGTCGCGCGACGTTGAGGCTGGCCCAGACCAACTTCGAGCTGCGCGAGTTCGCGCAGGCGTTGAGTGATCTGGCGCCGCTCCTGAGCGCCAGCATGCCGCCCGAGATTCGCAGCGCCGCCCTCATGCTCCAGGGCGAGGCGGCCTATCACGCCGGCAACTACGCTCAGGCCGCTGACGCGTACCGCCGCGTCCTCGTGGAATTCCCCACCGACGGCCAGACGCCGACGCTGCGCACGGCGCTCGCGTGGACGGCGCTGCGCCAGGGCCGGCGAGACGAGGCGCTCCAGCAATTCCTCGAAGTCTCGCGCACGCAGTCCGGCGATCCGCGCGCGGCGGACGCGCTCGTGCTCGCCTCGGAGCTGATGCTGGCGGCGGGCAACGTCGAGCAGGCGCGCCAGCTCGTCGAGCGGATCATGGCCACGCAGGCCAACCATCCGCACACCGACTTCGTGCGTCTGAATCACGCGCTGTTGCTGGCCCGCACGGGGCAAGCCGGGCTCGCCCAGCGCCAGCTGCGTGACTGGATCACCCGCGCGCCGTTCCCGCCGCTGCTCGGACGCGCCCACGCAGGACTCGGCGCCACGCTCCTGGCCACTGGTCGGCCCGCCGACGCGGCCCGAGAGTTTGCAGCGGCGCAGCGCGAAGGCGTGGCCGATCTCGCTGGCCTCGGCCTCGGCGCAGTGGCGCTGGCGGAGCGCCGGTTCGACGACGCGACGAAGAGCTTCACCGAAGCGCGGGACCAGGGCTCGGCGCCGATCACCCGAGCTGCCGAGTACGGCCTCGCCGTCGTCGCGTACGAGCAGGGGAAGACGCGCGAGTTCCGTCCGGCTGCTCAGGCCGCGCTCGACGCCGCGCCGCGAAGCCCCACCGCTCCGCGGCTGCTCTACGTCCTCGCTGCCCTCGGCGCCGAGGACAAGGACTGGCCGGCTGCCGTCGGCTACGCCAAGCGACTCGTCACGGACTTCACCGATGACGAGGCGGCCGACGACGTCCTGATGCGTGTCGGCGACGACGCTGGCAAGGCCGGCGCCTGGCCGGTCGCCTACGAGATGCTGATGCTCCTGCGCCAGTTCTATCCGAAGTCGCCCTTCGTGGAGGACTCCCGGCTGTTGCTGGCCCAGGCGCAGCTCGAGACCGGCAGGGCTGGTGAGGCGCAGAAGGCGCTCGACGACCTCGTCGCGGCCGCGCCCAACGACGCCCGCGCGCCGCAGCTCCTCCTGGCGCTCGCGCGCGCGCGCGAGGCGGCTGGCGATCGCACCGGCGCGCTCGATGCGTTCGAACGCGCGGCGCGCACGGCGCCGGCGACGGCGTGGACGCCGGAGACGCGGCTGGCTCACGCCCGTCTCCTCTCCGCCGACAAGCGCTGGGCCGACGCGCGCACGTCGCTCGAGCCCGTGCTGCGCCAGTCCGATCCGGGGCTCGCTGCCCAGGCCGCGCTCGCGATCGGCGCGACGTTCGCCGGCGACGGTGATCAGCTTCAGGCGAGTGAGTACTACCTGAGCGCGGCGTACCTGGCGCCCGACGCCCCCGCGGGGCGTCGCGCGCTGCTCGAGGCCGGGAAGGCCCTGGCCGCGCTCCGCCAGCCCGACGCGGCGGCGACGGTTTACCGCAAGCTGATTGCACAGAGTGGCGTGCCCGCCGATCTCGCCGCCGCCGCCCGGCAAGCCCTGGCCGACCTCAAGCGCTGATCGTGCGCGGTTACGGTGGTCGGGTCCTCGCCGTCGATCTCACGCGGGCGACCTCGCGCATCGAACCGCTCGACGAGGCGACCGCGCGCGCGTTTCTCGGCGGCAACGGATTGGCCGCCCGCCTGCTGTACGACCGCGTGCCCGCCGGCGTCGACGCGTTCGATCCCGCCAACGCGATCGTCTTCTCCGTCGGTCCCATCACCGACACGACGGTTCCCGGCAACAGCCGCGCGTGCGTGGCCGCCAAGTCACCGCTCACCAATCTCTTCTTCGACTCGACGTTCGGGGGTCGCTTCCCGGCCACGCTCAAGCGCACGGGATTCGACGCCGTCATCATCACGGGCCGCGCGGCCGGCCCGGGCTATCTCGTCGTCACCGAGCAGGGCGCCGAGCTCAAGGCGGCCGACGATCTCCGCGGGCGGACGACGCGCGACACGGTGCAGGCGCTCGTGGCTGCCGAAGGCACCGACGCGGATGCCATCGCCATCGGCCCCGCCGGCGAGCGACGCGTCCGCTTCGCCGCGATGGCGCATTACTGGAAGAACCGCGAAGGCGTGTCCGGCCGCGGCGGCCTCGGGGCCGTGCTCGGCAGCAAGAACCTCAAGGCCGTGGTGGTCAAGGGCGGTCGCAAGACGGAAGTCGCTGATGCTCCGGGTCTGAAGGCGCTGATCGACCAGACCCGCGAGCCGTTGAAGACGGGCACCCAGGCCCTGTCGACCTTCGGGACGCCGTTCCTGGTGGGGCCCATCAACGCCATCGGCGCGCTCGGCGCCTATAACCTGCGCCAGGAGACGTTCGCCGAGGCGGCCGCCGTGAACGGCGACACGATGAAGGCGCACTACCACGACCGCGACACGACGTGCCTCAAGTGTCCGGTCGCGTGCGGCAAGCAGTACGCGATCGGCGAGGGTGAGTTCGCGGGCACGCGCGCGAAGATGCCGGAGTACGAGACGATCTTTGCGCTCGGCCCGATGCTCGGCATCGCCAACCCCGAAGCGTTGATTCTTGCCAACGACCTCTGCGATCTGCTCGGCATGGACACGATCTCGATTGGCGTCACGCTGGCGTTCGTCTGCGAGGCGCTCGAGCGCGGCTGGCTCAAGCGCGAGGACGTCGGCGTGCCGTTCGGCTGGGGCGACTGGCGCGGCATGCTCCGGCTCGTGGAGATGACCGCGGCGCGCGAGGGATTCGGCGCCCGGATCGCCGAGGGCGCGTGGCGACTGGCCGAATCGGTCCATCCCGAAGGGACCAAGCTCGTGTACGCGGTGAAGCGCCTGGAGCTCCCGGCCCACTCGGCGCGCGCGCTCAAAGGGCTGTCGATCGGGTACGCGACGGCCACTCGCGGCGGCAGCCATCACGACACCCGGCCGACGCCCCAGTACGCGGCGGGCTTCGATCGCCGCTCGACGGCCGACAAGCCGGCCTTCGCCATCCGCAGCCAGCACTTCACGGCCGTCGGCGATTCGCTGGTGATGTGTCGCTTCACCTCCGAGCGCGGGTTCGGGCTGTATGTCGGCGAGCCCTACGCGGCGATGATCCGCGCGGTCACCGGGTGGGACGTCACCGTGGACGAGGTCGAGCGCGTCGGCGAGCGCATCGTGAACCTCGAGCGGCTCTTCAACGTGCGCGAGGGCGTGCGCCGCCACGACGACGTCCTGCCGTGGAAGGTGATGCACGAGCCGATCCCCGACGGCCCGTCGGCCGGGATGTACTGTCCACCGGACGAGCTCTCGGCCATGCTCGACGAGTACTACCGTCTGCGCGGATGGGACACCGACGGTGTCCCGACGCGCGCCCGCCTGTCGTCGCTCGGTCTCTGACCGCTCAACCCTCCGAATCGGCACGTCGTGTGCTTCGGTACCTTCAGGTGTTAGGGGCAAAGGAGGGGTATGCAAGTGTTTGCCCACTGGTCCCTGCCGGCCGTCGTTCTCATCAGCGGATTC
>Ga0209802_1000216_pt1 | contig 43140 bp, 39 predicted proteins | sample GraSoiAngelo_129_FD_185886 | JGI IMG/M metagenome (GOLD analysis project Ga0209802, IMG submission 185886) | Grasslands soil microbial communities from the Angelo Coastal Reserve, California, USA - 14_0927_12_40cm (SPAdes) (version 2) | ecosystem: Environmental > Terrestrial > Soil > Grasslands ...
CTCGTACTCTTCCAGAAGCCGGCGGCGAGCGACGTCGTGCCCGGCGTGCTCACCGAGCGCGGCGTGGTCAGCATCGCCGACGTCGTGCCGTCGCGCCACACGCCGCAGCTCACGATGCAAGGCATCATCGACGCCTTCGACGCCTTGCGTCCGGCGGTGGAGCGGTGCGCCCGCGACGGAGACGCCATGCCGCTGTCGGCGGTCAGGCTGCGCGCCCCGTTGCCCCGGCCTGGAAAGATCCTGGCGTGCATCGCGAACTACTGGGAGCACGGCGCCATGGAGCCGAGGGCGCTGAACATGTTCCTCAAGAATCCCGACGCGGTCATCGGCCCCGGCGACACGATCGCGCTGCCCGAGCACACCGAGCCCTGGATCTTCATGCACGAGGCCGAGCTGGCGCTCGTCATCAAGGGCCCGGCCAAGATGGTCAAGCGCGACAACTGGCGCAGCGCGGTCTTCGGCTACACCGGCATGATCGACGTGTCGGCGCGCGGCGAGGGGCGGCGGACGTGGAAGACCGGAAGCTGGCTCGGCAAGTCGTTCGACACGTTCGCGCCCATCGGGCCGTGCATCGCGACGATCGACGAGATCGCGGACCCCAACGACGTCCACGTGCAGTTCTGGGTGGACGGCCAGCTCCGCCACAACTACAACACCGACGACATGGAGCACCTCGTGCCCGAGCTGGTCGAGTTCGCCACCACGATCATGACGCTCCACTCGGGCGACGTCATCGCGTGTGGCACCAACCACGAAGGCCTCGGCCCGCTGCAGGACGGCGAGGTCGTGGACTTCGAGATCCACGGCGTCGGGCGCATGCGGCTCCACGTGCGCGATCCGCTCAAGCGCACGTGGGAGAAGGGCATCTACATGGGTGCCGACTCGACCAATCCCGAAGCCGTCAAGCGCAACCGACCCAAGGCCGCGAGCTGACGCCGATGGCCACCGTCGATCAGCAGCGCGTACGCCGCACCCGCACCGGCCTCGTCGCCCACGATCCGGGGCGCGCCTTCGCCGGCTACACGCTCTTCACGCCGATGTTCGGCGACGGCACCGTGTACCTGGTCGACATGCACGGCGACGTCGTCCACACGTGGCGCATGCCGTATCGCCCGGGCCTCTACGGCTATCTCCTCGACAACGGCCATCTCTTCTACTCCGGCAAGGTGATGGAGGACCTCGGGCGCTTCGAAGCGTGGGCGCGCTTCAAGGCGGGCGCCGCCCTCGAGGTCGACTGGAACGGCAAGACCGTCTGGGAGATCAAGCATCCGGACCATCACCACGACGCTCGCAAGCTTCGGAACGGCAACGTCGTCCTGCTCTGCCTGCGCCCTCTCCCACCGGAGCTCCACGCCCGCGTGAAGGGCGGACTTCCTGGGACCGAGGTCAGGGGCACGATCTACGCGGACTACCTGATCGAGGTCACGACGCGCGGTGAGATCGTCTGGGAGTGGCGGAGCTGGGAGCATCTCGACTTCGCGACGGAGATCGTCACGCTCCAGGACCATCGCGAGGAGTGGACGCACGGCAACACCGTCGCGGAGTGGCCCGACGGTAACCTCGTGGTCAGCTTCCGCAACATCTCGACGGTGGCCATCGTCGATCGTCGCACGGGCGCCATCCCCTGGAAGCTCGGTGGCCCGCCCCTGGCCCAGCAGCACGATCCCCGGCCATTGCCCAACGGGAATCTCCTCATCTTCGACAACGGCCCGCACCGTCGCGATCATCCGGCGCCGTACTCGCGCGTGATCGAGGTCGATCCGCGGACCAGCGCGATCGTGTGGGAGTACCACGACCAGTCGCTCTTCGACTTCTTCAGTCCCTACATCTCCGGCGCCCAGCGCCTGCCGAACGGCAACACGCTGATCTGCGAGGGCTGCGACGGCCGGATCTTCGAAGTGACGCGAGATGGCGAGGTCGTCTGGGAGTACGTCAGCCCCTACTTCTTCCAGGAGCCCGGACGCCCCGGGCTGAACAACTGGGTCTTCCGGGCCTTCCGCTGCACGCCGGACGAGATCGAGCGCGCGCGGCGAGCGTGACAGGAGAACAGGCGTGGCTGATCGCGACGCGGCGTTCGTCGGGTCGATTCCGGAGAACTACGATCGGTACCTCGGTCCCCTCCTCTTCCACGACTACGCCGATGCGATGGCGGCGCGCCTGAACGTCCGGCCCGGTGTGCGTGTCCTGGAGACGGCGTGCGGGACCGGCATCGTGACCGAGCGCCTGGTGGCCCGCCTGGCCGGCCACGGCAGCCTCGTGGCCTCCGACCTGAACGAACCGATGCTCGCCTATGCGGGGGCGAAGCTGCGCGGTGCCAGGCGCCTCGAGTGGCAGGTCGCCGACGGCACGAAGCTGCCCTTCGACGATCGCTCGTTCGACACGGTCGTGTGTCAGTTCGGTCTGATGTTCTTTCCGGACAAGGCGGCGGGCGTGCGCGAAGCGTTTCGCGTGCTCGAGCCTGGCGGCCACTTCCTCGTCAGCGTGTGGGATCGCCTGGAGGACAATCCCGTCCCCCGCATCACTCACGAGACGATCGCCACGTTCTTTCCGTCCGATCCTCCGCAGTTCTACACCATTCCCTTCAGCCTTCACGACCCGGCGGTGGTCAGCCGTCTCCTGGAAGGCGCCGGCTTCGTGGACGTTCGCTGGGAGCGCCTTCACAAGACGGGGACGAGCCCTTCCGCGGCGGACGCCGCCACCGGATTGATCCACGGCAATCCCGTGTATGCCGCGATCATGGAGCGGCGAGCCGCCGCCCTCGCCGACATCAAGGCCACGGTGGCCAGGAACGTCGCGGCCGCGTTCGGCGATCACCCCGTGCGCTGCCCGCTGCGCGCCATCTTTTTCTCGGCGCGACGCCCTCGGTGACGCCCCGCGACCGCCACGGCCGGCGAAAGGAGACGACCTGATTCAGACGAGCCGGGTCCGGATGTTGATCTCCGACGTCAGGGTCCGGTGCACGGGGCACTTCTGCGCGATGACGAGAAGTTGCTCGCGCTGCTCGGGGCTGAGCGGCCCGGTCAGCGTGATCGCGGTCTCGATCCGATCGAGCTTGCCTTCCTTCGTCTCGCACTCGGCGCAGTCGACCGCGTGGATCTTCGAGTGACTGAGCGTGACGTCGACGGCCCGGAGCGGCCACTGCTTGCGTCGCGCATACAGCGCGATCGTCATCGAGGTTCAGGCGCCGAGCGCCGCCAGCAGCAGATCGTAGGGCGACGGGCCGGCGTCGGTCCCGCCGCCCGCGATCGGCTCGTCGGCTTCGAGTCGATGGAGACCGGCGGTCATCTGTTGCTTGAATCTCGTAGCGTCACCGTGAACCGTGACAGTCGCCATCTCGCCCTCCTCATGTGCTGACCACGAAAATCCGGTGATCGCGAAGATCCTATAATGTTCGACGCGCCGTCGCTCGACGAAAAGGAGGAAGCCATGGACGAGAAGGACGTGATCCTGTCGAACGGCCTCAAGGTCCACTACTACGAGTGGCCCGGATCGAAGCCCGCGCTGATCTTCCTCCATCCCTCCTCCGGCTATGGACGCATGTGGGAGGCGACGGCCAATCATCTCGGCTCGCGGTTTCACATCTACGCGATCGATCAGCGCGGACACGGCTCGAGCGGCCGGCCCGACGGCGACTATTCCGCTGAGGAGTACGCCGACGACCTGCGGCTGTTCCTCACCTCGGTCGGCGTGGACAAGGCGATCCTCGCGGGCCAGTCGCTGGGCGGGCGCGTCGGCATCGTGTTCGCGGCCGTGCATCCGGAGCGGACCCTGGGGCTCGCGCTGGTGGGCGGGCCGCACTTGAGCAACTTTTATCCGACGCGCGAGGCCGTGCTCGGCGTGCTGGCGGCGTCGCAGCGGATGCTGGAGTCCGAGACCGAGTTCGCCTCGAAGGACGTGGCCCTCGCGTATCTGCGCAAGCTGCGGCCTCGCGATCGTGAGGAGGCGCTCCGCCATCGCGTCGAGCACAACCTGGCTCAGGCCGGCACCGGCTGGGCCGTGAAGTACGACAAGGTCCGCGTGGCGCTGGGCCTCGCTCACATGGCCGACGACCTCAAAAAGTATGCCGTGCGAACGACGTGCCCGGTGGCGATCCTCCGCGGAAGTCACAGCTCGGAGCTCACGCTCGAGGAAGCCAAGCGCGTGGCCGGCTTTTGGAAGAACGCCTCGGTGATCGACGTCGAGGGCGACTACGCGCTTCAGATGGAGAACCCGACAGGATTGGCCGAGGCGCTGATTCGCTGGACCGTATGAAAGACCGCGGCCTCGCCCGCGTTCAGCAGGCGAGGCCGCGTGGCGCTTGACGTGCCGCCCTTACACCGCCAGGTACATCGTGCCGTCTTCCCGCTGCAGCAGAAGGAGGAGCGGCGTGCCGTTCGGGTGCTTGTCGACGATCCGCTTCAGCGCGGCCACATCCTTGACCGGCTGACGATCGACCTCGAGGATCACGTCGCCCGAGCGGATGCCGGCGTTGGCGGCACGGCCGCCGTCCTCGACGCGCCTCACCACCACGCCCCGGGTCTCCTTGAGACCGAGCTCTCGGGCCACGGCCGGCGTCACCGGCTCCACGGCCACGCCGAGCTTGCCCTTCTCGCTCGCATCGCTCGCGACCTTCTGGTCGGGCTCGTCGAGCTTCGCCACCTTCGCGGTGAGCTTCATGGTCTTGCCGTCACGCAGCACGGTCACCGGCACCTCGCGACGGGCTGGAGTCTCCGCCACGAGGCGCGGCAGAGTCTCCGAGCGGGCCACCTTGTGGCCGTCGAACTCCGTGATGATGTCGCCGGCCTTGATCCCCGCCTTCATGGCCGGGGAGTCATCGGTGACGCTCCCGACGAGCGCTCCCGTCGTCTCGGTCAGGCCGAAGCTCTTGGCGAGCTCGGGCGTGAGCGATTGGATCGACACACCCAGCCAGCCTCGCGACACGTGGCCGGTGTCGGCGAGCTGCGTCACCACCGTCTTCGCCAGATTGCTCGGGATGGCGAAGCCGATGCCGACCGAGCCACCCGTCTGGCTGAAGATCGCCGCGTTGATGCCGATGGCCTGGCCGCGCGCGTTGATGAGCGGCCCGCCGCTGTTACCGGGATTGATCGACGCGTCGGTCTGGACGAAATCGTCGTACGGCCCCTGCCCGATCACGCGGCCCGTGGCGCTCACGATGCCCGTGGTCACCGTCTGCTCGAGCCCAAACGGATTGCCGATCGCCATGACCGGCTCGCCCACCTTCAGCTCCGACGAGTCGCCGAGCGCGATGGTGGGAAGCCCGGTGGCGTCGACCTTCAGCAGCGCGAGATCGGTCTTGGGATCGCGCCCGACCACTTTCGCGCTCAGCTCCCGCCCGTCGGAGAGCTTGACCGTGATCTCCGTCGTGCCGTCGACCACGTGATTGTTGGTGAGAATGTGGCCGTTGGCGTTGATCACGAATCCCGACCCCATGCTGCGCACGCTGCGCCGCGGCTGATCGCCGAACTCCCTGAAGAACTGATCGGACGGATCACCCGATCCGAACGGGCTCCTCATGTGAGGCCGGGCCTCCATCCGCTTCGTGCTGACGTTCACCACCGCCGGCTTGAGCTTGCTGACCAGCTCCACCCAGTTGGGCCCCACTGCCGGCGCTGCCGCCACGTCCACCGTCCGCTCGCTCCACAACGGCGTGCGTGCGCTCGCCGTGAAGCCGAGATGCGGACCGAGCCCGACGCCGGTGGCCAGCGCCAGGGCGACGAGGGCAGTAATCGCCAGTTTCCCTCGATGATTCCGGAAGAATCTGCTCATGCCATGCTCCTCCTCGATGTCGACGTCGATGTACGACTTGCGATCGTCTGCACGGAAGATAGCGGGCCAGCATGAGAGCGCAGTGAGATGGACATGAGAATCTTCTTAAGAACGCCGGCCTGGAACCGGCGGGCGGGTCAGGCCGGCTCGGGGGCGAGCGGGAGACGGATGATGAAGCGAGAGCCGGCGCCTGGCGTGCTCTCGACGTCCAGCACCCCGCCGTGGGCGACGACGATCGACCGGGCGATGGCGAGCCCGAGACCCGCGCCGCCCTGAACGCGGGCCCGCGCGTCGTCGAGCCGGACGAACGGCTGGAAGATCCGCCCGAGCTGCGCAGGGTCGATCCCCGGGCCGGTGTCCTGCACGGAGAGCTCCGCGCGGCCGTCGCGGCGCGTGAGCGTGAGCTCGACCTTGCCGCCGGCCGGCGTGTACTTGACCGCGTTGTCCACCAGGTTCATGAGCGCCCGCCAGAGCGAGCGCGGCTGGCCGATGACGGCCGCCGGCTCCGCGCCGGCCAGCCGGAGCGAGACGCCGGTCTCCCGCGCGAGTCGGCTGCCCAGGTCGAACACCTCGAGGACGATCGGCTCGAGATCGACGCGCGTCCGTTCGCCCTCGACGCCGGCCGTGAGGCGCGAGAGCAGGAGCAGGTCCTCGGCGAGGCGGCTCACGCGCTCGACCTCTTCCAGGCTGGAGGCGAGCACGGACCGGTATTCGTCCCCCGAACGCTCGGCGCGCAGCGCGACCTCGATGCCGCCCTTGAGCACGGTGAGCGGCGTGCGCAGCTCGTGCGCGGCGTCGGCCGTGAAGCGGCGAAGCTGGACCATCGTGCTCTCGAGCCGGACGAGCATGCCGTTGAGGGTCTCCGCCAGCCGGTCCAGTTCGTCGGCGGTGCCGCGCACGGGGATCCGCTGAGAGAGGTCCTCGGCCGTGATGCGCCGGGCCGTCCGCGTCATCTCGTCGACGCGGCGGAGAGCGACGCGGGCGATGGCAAACCCGCCGGCGGCGGCGAGGAGGAGTCCGAGCGGCACCAGCACGAGCAGCGTCTGGGCGTAGCGCCAGAGTGTGTGGTCCATGCGCTCGAGCGGCAAGCCGGCCTGGATGAGCTGAGCGACGCGCCCTCCCACGATGAGCGGCAGTGTCACCACCCGCACCCGCTTCTTGTCCGGCAGCTCGACCGTCTCGAAGGTGGGCAGGCCCCGGCGCGCGTTATCGCGCGCTTCCGGGGAGAGCGGCAACGTGCCGAGGGCGCGCGGCATCGAGCGGAATCCGAGATTGCCCTGGGGGTCGAAGAGCTGGACGAACTTGTCGTAGAAGTCGGGGCCGAGCAGCTCGCGCAGCGCCTCCGAGGCGAGGTCGGGGCCGGCGCCGGCGGGGCCGGTGTCGCGCACCACGCGCGCCACCGTCAGGAGCGACGCGTCCAGGTCCTGACGGAGACTCCAGGCCAGCGCGGAGTACGAGAGCACGCTGATCACCACGAGGATCGCGAACAGCACGCTCGTGTACCAGAGCGTCAGCCGGGTCCTGATCGCGAGCGGCGGCAACCCGAGCCTCACGCGGCGTCCATCCGCATCACGTAGCCGGCGCCGCGCATGGTGTGGAGCAGGCGGTGCTCGCCCTCGCCATCGATCTTCCGCCGCAGGTAGCCCACGTAGACGTCGATGATGTTGCTCTCGGGATCGAAGTCGAGGCCCCAGACGTGCTCGGCGATCATCGGCCGCGTCAGCACGCGGCCGACGTTGCGCATGAAGTACTCGAGCAGCGCGTACTCGCGCGCGGTCAACGCCACCTTGCGCTGGCCCCGGGTCACCTCGCGCGTCGAGGGATCGAGCGTCAGGTCGGCCAGGCGGAGCACCGGCGCCCGCGAGGCGCTCCGCCGCCGGAGCAGCGCGCGCACCCGGGCCAGGAACTCTTCGAACGCGAACGGCTTGGTCAGGTAGTCGTCGGCGCCGAGATCGAGGCCCATGACCCTGTCGGACACGCCATCGCGCGCGGTCAGGACGAGGACGGGCGTCTCCACGTGCTTGCTCCGCGCCTGCCGGAGCACCTCGAAACCGTCGCGCTTGGGCAGCATGAGATCGAGGACGACCAGATCGTGGGGTGGGCCCGCGACCATGAGGTCGAGCGCGGCGGCGCCGTCGGCGGCGACCTCGACGGTGTGACCTTCCTCCTCGAGGCCCTGCCGGATGAAGCTCGCGACCTTCCGCTCGTCCTCGACGACCAGGATGCGCATTCCCGCCTCGTTCCAGGTGTGATGATATCCTCCCGCTGCGATGAAGCTCTCGGTCGAGTTCCCCAGCGTGTCGTATCGCGAGGGCCAGGAGGCCGTGGCCCGCCTGGCCCGGGCCATCGAGCAGATCGGTTACGACCACATCGACATGTTCGACCACGTCGTGATGGGCTTTCCGATCGAAGGCCGCGCGCCCGGCCCTTACCCGGCTGGCATGCCGATCCTGGAAGCGCTCATGACGCTCTCGTACATCGCGGCCGTCACGTCACGCGTGACGCTTGGCACCGAGGTGCTCGTGCTGCCCCAGCGTCAGCCGACCCTGGTGGCCAAGCAGGTGAGCACGCTCGACACGCTGTCGGGCGGCCGCGTGCGGCTCGGCGTCGGCGTCGGCTGGCAGGAATCCGAGTACGAGGCGCTCGGCGAGGACTTTCACACGCGCGGAGCGCGGATGGACGAGGCCATCGCCGTGCTGCGCGCATGCTGGGGCGATGCGCAGGTCGATGTCTCGGAGAAGCACTACCGCCTCGTGGCCATGGGCATGGAGCCGAAGCCGCCGCAGGGCCGGCGTCTGCCGATCTGGATCGGTGGCCGCTCCGAGGCCGCCTATCGACGCGTGGGAAAACTGGGCGATGGCTGGCTCGCCGGCGGGATGCCCGACGCCGAGACCACGCGCCGAGCCGTCGCCTCGATCCGTCGCCACGCGGAAGAGGCCCACCGCGATCCCGACACGATCGGCCTTCAGAGCATGGTCGCGACGCCCCCGAAAGATCCCGAGGGCAAGCGCTTCTACGCCGAGCACGACCGCGTCGCCGCCCGCGTGGCCGAGCTGCGCGCGATGGGCTTCCAGGGCGCTGCCCTCAACGCGACCGCGATCTTCCAGGCGGGCGCCCGCTCCGTCGGCGCCATGATCGACGCGCTCGGCGCGCTCCACACGAAGATCCGGGCCGAGGTTGGGTGAGCCGGCCGAGCGGTCGCTGGCTTCGCGTGTCCACGCTGCAGAAGATCGTCCGCGAGTACTGGTCAAATCGCCCGATGGAGCTGGCTGCGGCTCTGTCCTATTACACGCTGCTCTCCGTCGCGCCCCTGGTGTTGATCGTGGTCGCCGTGGCCGGCCTGGTCTTCGAGCGCCCGGATGTGGAAGGCCGGGTCGTCACGGAGATCCGCGCCCTCGTCGGCGATGAGGGGGCCGCGGTGGTTCGGACGGTGCTGCGGAACGCGAACGACCGGGAGAAGGACGCGCTCTCGGTGGCGATCGGCTCGGTCCTGTTGCTCCTGGGCGCCACCACTGTGTTCATGCAGCTCCAGGACGCCCTGAACCGGATCTGGAAGGTCGACGTCAGCTCGCACGAGAGCGCGGTGCGGGTCTTCGTCAAGGAACGGCTGCTGTCGCTGGCCATGGTCCTTGGCATCGGGTTCCTGCTGCTCGTGTCGCTCCTCGTCAACGCGGCGCTGTCGGCCGTCAGCGACTCGGCCCGCGGAGCGCTCGGCTACGCTCCGAGTGTGTTCCACGCCCTCGACGCCGTGCTGTCGGTGGTCGTCATCACGCTGCTCTTCGCGCTGATGTTCAAGGTCCTGCCCGCCACGTCGGTCGCCTGGCGCGACGTGTGGTTCGGCGCGGTGACGACGTCGGTGCTGTTCACGCTCGGCAAGTCCATCATCGGCCTCTACCTCGGCCGCGCCAGCATCGGATCCACCTACGGCGCCGCCGGTTCGCTGGTCGTCGTGACGGTGTGGGTGTACTACGCGTCGATGATCGTGTTCTTCGGCGCGGAAGTTACCTGCCTCAGAAGTCGATACAGGCACTGACGCCGATTACACCACCGCGCGCAGCCGCCGGATCTCCTCGCGCCAGCCGGCGACGAGCCGGTCGTGCTCGGGGTCCTCGCCTTCGTCGCGGACCCGTCGCTTGCGGAACGCCAGCTCGTGTTGCGCGTTCACCAGCGCCGCCGATTCGCGGCGGTGCATTCGGGCAATGCGGCGCGTGCGCAACGCACGATCGCGGACGACCTGATCGTACTCGTCCGGGCTCACGGTACGCCCGACCTCCTCGGCCAATTCCTCGCGGATCACCCGCCGTTCCCACACCCCACTGCGCCACAGGGCGAGCGTCATGATCACGACGAACGGCAGGAAGGTCGTGAGCTCGCTGAGGCTGCCACTCACGAAGGCGCGGAGAAAGCCCACGTCGGGCGGCGGCTCGTGTCCCGAGGGCGGCGGCTCGCCGGCGGCGGCACCGGCGAGAGCGAAGAGGAGCGGCAGCGCGTTGTTCCAGAAGTGTGCCCCGAGGGCGAGCGCGAGACCGACGATCGGCGCGAGGATGCGCAGCCACCGCCGGCGAGTTTGGAACACCAGCCCGAGCAGGGCACCGAAGATCCCCGTGAACATCGCGTGCCCGCTGAACCCGAACAGCGCGTAGCGCCAGCCGAGTTGCATGCCCCACGGCGCGACGCCGAACTCGGCGTAGCCCTGGGCCACGTAGAGCGGCGCCTCGAACCACGTGAAGCCGAGACCGACGAGCGCGCCGTAGACGAAGCCGTCGCGCATGTTGTCGAACTCGGCGCGCAGCAGCCAGAAGACCGCGAGCACCCCCAGGGCCTTGGTGAGCTCTTCGACGATCGGGGCGGAAATCGGCGCCGCGAGCATCGAGCCGGCATCGGGACCGAGCACCTGCTCCATGACCGGATTCTGGGCGACCCACGCGTCGACGATCCCAGAAAACGCGGTGTTGAACGGTAACGCCAGTCCCGTGGCGATGCACGCCCCCCAGAAGAACGTCACCGCGAACAGCCACGGCGTCTCGCGCTCGCGGCGGTCGAGGAACCAGAGCACCGCGATCGGCACAGTCGCGAGCAGGCTCGAGAGACACAGTGCGCGGAAGAAGACGCTCGCGATGTCAGACCGCATGGCTCTGATCAAATCGAGCTGAATGCTCGCCGCGATGGACAGCACGGCGAGGAGCGCCACGCCGATTGCGACACACACCCCGGGCCGCCGCAGCGGCGAGCCCATCAGCAGGCGATCGTAGTCCGGATGCGACAGCAAGGCGGTCTGGCTCCTCTGCGCGCGAGTCTACTATGAGAGAATTTTCATGCCCGTCTCACGTGTCTCTCACACTCGGCGTGTAGCTTCCTGCGAACGAGCGAGTCGGGACGCGGTCTCGATCTGCTCTCGACGGAACACACGTTTCAGGAGGAGGAGACATGAGGACGTTCAAGTGCCTGTTGGTTGCCGCAGTGGCGATCCCCGCCGTGGCCGGGCCGGCCTTCGCTCAGAGCGGCAAGTCCGCGACTTCGCCGGCCACCACGCCGGCGGCCGCGTCGAAGAGCCTCGCCGGCGAGCTGGTCGCGGTCGACCACGCCGCCAAGACCGTGACCGTGAAACACATCGTCGACAAGAAGCCTGTGCAGATCACCTTCAGCGTGGAGGAGAGCGCCGTCGCCGCGCTGGCCCAGTTCAAGCCGGGTGACCAGATCATGGTCACGTATGTCGAGATGGGCGACAAGCGGGTCGCCAAGAGCATCGTCAAGGCCTAGCCACCTCGGGCGAGAGCCTGTCTTTTGGGGACGGGCTCTCGCCCCGAGGCAGGACCGGAGACTCAGGAGGATGCGTGTGCGGACATTTCTGATCCGGTCGATGCTGGTGGTGTTGCTTCCGCTGGGCCTGGTCGGCGCCACTTCGCTCGCCGACGAGAAGCTGCCGACCGATCCCGCTCTCGTGATGAGCACGCTGCCCAACGGGCTCACCTACATCATCCGCCCGCATCGCAATCCCGAGGGCCGCGTGAGCATCTGGCTCCACGTCGCCTCCGGCTCACTCAACGAGACCGACTCGACGCGAGGCCTTGCCCATTATCTCGAGCACATGGCGTTCAACGGGTCCGCCAACTTCGCGCCTCGCTCGGTCGTGCCCTTCTTCCAGTCGCTCGGCCTCGCCTTCGGGCGCGACCAGAACGCCTTCACGAGCTTCGATCAGACCACGTATCAGCTCACGTTACCCGGCGGGGGACGCGACGTCGTCGAGAAGGGACTGCTGTTCATGTCGGACGTGGCCATGCGCATGAGTCTGGGTGCCACCGAGATCGACGGCGAACGGCAGATCATCCTCGAGGAGAAGCGGGCACGCGCGAGCGCCCAGCAGCGGGTGCAGGACCAGGTCTACGAACGGCTGGCCCCCGAGTCGACGCTCGGCCGGCGGCTCCCCATCGGCGTCGAGCAGACGATCACGTCGGTGACGCGCCCGGACTTTCAGGACTACTACTCACGGTGGTACGTGCCGAGCAACATGACGGTCATCGTGGTGGGCGACACGGATCCCGCCATGGTCGCCGAGGTCATCCAGCAGCAGTTCGGCGGCGGCCGCCCCGTCCAGCGGCCGACACCCCGCGACGCCGGGGTCAAAACCTCCGCGGGGCCACGGGCCATCGTCGTGACCGACCCCGAGCTGACGTCGGCCGAGGTTTCGATCGTGCGCCTCGAGGCACCGCGCGGCCCGGTAACCACGGTCGCCCAGAAGCGGCGCGACCTGGTCGAGACCATCGGCACGTGGGCGTTCAACCGCCGTGTGAGCGCGGAGCTCGCGGCGGGCAACGCCTCCTTCCTCGAGGCGAAGGCGTCGGTGGAGGAGTGGCCGGGCATCATGCGAATGATTACCGTCGAGGCATCGGGTCGGCCGGGAACGTGGCGCGCCATGCTGAAGGACCTCGGGACCTATCTCCAGCGCGCCCGTCTCCACGGCTTCAGCGAGCGCGAGCTGCAGGACGCACGCGTGGCACTCGTCGCCGGGGCGGAGGAGGCGGTGCGGCGGGAGGCGACGCGCCCGGCGCGCGAGGTGCTGCGCCAGATCAATGAGGATGTCACCCGACAGGGCTCCCTGATGTCAGCAGCTCAGACGCTCGCGCTGCTGAAACGGCTGCTTCCCGACATCACGGCCCGCGAGGTCTCGGACGCCTTCGCCGCCGCCTTCGATCCGCGCCGCGCGATCTTCATCGCCGAGCTTCCCGCGAGTGACGACGTGCCGAGCGAGGCCGACTTCCTGGCGCTCGGCCGGGCGGCCGTCGCCGTCGAGCCCGGCAAGCCTGCCAACGTGGCGCGGGCGGCAATGCTGCTGGCCGCTCGGCCGAGGGAAGGCGTCGTGGTGGAGAGCGTCCCGCACGCCGCGAGCGGCGTGACGTCGATGTGGCTCGACAACGGCGTTCGCGTCCACCACCGGCCGATGGATCAGCGGAAGCATGAAGCAAGCATCGCGATCACGCTGGCCGGGGGGCAGATCCAGGAGACGGCGGCAACCCGCGGAATCACCGAGGCGGCGCTGCGCGCGTGGGAGCGTCCCGCGACGAGCACGTTGTCCAGCACCCAGATCCGTGACCTGATGACGGGGGCGAAGGTGCGCGTGCGCAGCGGGATGAGCGCGGACACCGTGACGCTCACCATCTCCGGAGACCCCGCCGAGCTCGAGCGCGGGCTCCAGCTCGCCTATCTCCTCCTTACCGATCCCGTCATCGAGGCGCCGGCGCTCGAGCAGTGGAAAGACGTGGAGGCGCAACGGATCAGCCAGCGAAAGACTCAGCCGATGCAGGTGCTGGAGGACACACGCGCGGCGGCCATCTACCCGCCGGGTGAAGTGCGGCCGAAGTCGTTGACCGCCGAGCAGGTCCGCGCAATCACCCGCCCGGCCGCGCAAGCCTGGCTCCGGCACCTCATCACGGAGGCCCCGACCGAGGTTGCCGTCGTCGGCGACGTGGACCTTGAGGCAGCCACGCGTCTGACGAGGCAGTACCTCGGCGCGCTGCCCGCGCGGCCACGCATCAGCGACAAGACACTCTCGGCGCTCCGAGCGATCCCCCGACCGCAGGGGCCGATCAGCGTCGGGAAATCGGTCGATACGCTCACGCCCCAGGGCGCCGTCCTGGCCGGCTTCTTCGGCGCCGACCTCCGCGACGTGCGCGATGGGCGTCTTCTCAACCTGGCCGCGCGCGTGCTCAGCACTCGGATGACGAAGATCCTCCGCGAGGACAAGCAGCTCGTCTACAGCATCGGCTCCTCTTCCGAGCCGGCCCTCGTCTATCCAGGGTTCGGATCGTTCGCGGCGATCGCTCCGACCGACCCAGGGAAGGCAGCGGCGCTGGCGGCGGCGGTCGAGGAGATGTACGCCGTCTTCGCCAAGCAGGGGCCGACGCCCGACGAGCTCGCCGTAGCCAAAAAGCAGATGACGAACCTCCTCGACGAGATGTTGAAGACGCCGGACTTCTGGAAGAGTCGTCTGTCGACCCTCGACTACCGCGGCGTCGGCCTCGACGAGCTGCTCGAGGCCCCTGCTCAATATCAGCAGTTCACCGGCCGGGACATCCGGGAGGCCTTTGCCCGATACGATCGGCCGGAAGCCCGATTCCGATTCGTGATCACACCGCGATCGTAGGGCTGCGCGTGATCCGGCGGTCGGGACCGCGTAGGCCCAAGGTCCCATTGCCGACGAAGGCGGCTTAGGAGAAACGAGCGCCGAGTGACTCCATGACCCTACCCGGCGCCTTCCTGTCGCTGCTGATCGCCGTCGTCGGCGCGCTCCTCGTCGGTCCGCTCCTGGACACCGGGCCGAGAGCGGTGATCGACCAGGCGCTCTTTTCTGCGGTCCTCATCGCAGCCGTCGTCTCGGTGCGGCGCCAACGAGGGCAGCTCATCGCGGCTGCCGCCGGCGCCCTGGTGGCCGTGGGACTGGGATGGGCCGCTCTCGTGACCGGGGACGACACCATCGTGCTCGCGTGGCTTCTCCTGACGGTCTTGTTCCTGGGCTTCGTGATCGTCTCGCTTCTCGGCGTCGTCTTCAGGACTCGGAGAGTCGTCACCGACACGGTGCTGGGGGCGATCTGCATCTACTTTCTCATCGGCTACGCCTGGGGGCACGGTTTCGCGATCATCGAGTTGAGGAGACCGGCCTCGTTCGGAGGCCTCGACGAGGCCGTCGAGCCCGGAAGGCTTCACGCGCTGATCTACTACAGCCTGGGAACGCTGACGACCCTCAGCGCCGGGGACATCGTGCCGCTCACTCCACCGGTGCGCACGCTGTCGGTGATCGAGGCGGCGACCGGACAGCTGTACCTGACGGTGCTGATTGCTCGTCTCGTCGGGCTCCAGATCGCGGAGAGCTCCGAGAGGTAGCCGCCAGCAGCGCGTGATTCGTCTTCGGAAAGCCGATGTACGGCGTGCACTGCACGATGGTCTCGACGATCTCCTCGTGGCCGGAGTAGCGTATCCTCCCGGGCATGACCCAGCCCAGGCAGATCGGCGTCGCGGTCGTCGGCTCCGGCCGGATCGGGACCCTCCGCGCCCACATGGCCGCCCGCCACCCCTCGGTGCGCTTCCTCGCCGTCTCCGACAAGGATCCCGAGCGGGCCGGCACGCTCGGCAGGGCCGTCGGCGCCCAGCTCGCGTCCGGCAACAACCTCGACGTGATCGCTCACCCCGAGGTGGACGCGGTCATCGTCTCGACGAGCGAGCACGAGCACGCCGAGCCGCTGCTCCAGGCGATCGACCTCGGGAAGCCGATCCTGGTCGAGAAGCCGCTCGCCCTCAGCCTCGACGACGCCGATCGCGTCGTGGCCGCCGCGGATCGAAAGGGCGTGGACATCCGGGTCGGGTACTCGCGACGTCACGATCGGCGCTGGATGCTCGCCAAGGAACAGATCCGCGAGGGCCGGCTCGGCCAGATCCTCGGCGCCACCGCGCGCGTCTACAACAGCCGGGCCCAGATGTTCGAGATCCTCAAGCGCTCTCCGCACGCGACGCCGATCACCGACGTCCTGACGTACTACGTCGACATGGCCTGCTGGTTCCTCGAGGGCAACCGGCCGGTCGAAGTCGTCGCCCGGGGCCAGTCGAAGATCTTCAAGGAGCTGGGCTACGAGGCGCAGGACGTGACGTGGACGATCCTGACCTTCGAGGACGGCGCCGTCGTGAACCTCGGCGTGTGCTACGTTCTGCCGGCCCAGTACCCCACCTACGGCCAGAGCGCGCGCTTCGAGGTGCTGGGCACGGAGGGCGTGATCCTGCTCGACATGGACAACAAGGACAGCGTGCTCTTCACCGACCAGGGCGTCCCGCACGCCTACGTGCCGGGCCACGCCGCCAAGATGCTCTTCATGCAGAGCAACTCGTCGGGCGACTGGGCGATGGGTGACTACTGGGGCCCGATCGCCAACGAGACGCGCTCCTGGCTCGATCACCTCCTGACCGGGCGGCCGTGTCCCCACACGACCGCGCGCGAAGGCCGTCTGACGCTCGAGGTCACGCTCGCCATCGAGCACTCCACGCGAACGGGCGAAGCGGTGAAGCTGCCATTCCACGGGACCCATCCATGAGACTGAGCCTTGCCTTCGAGATGCAGCGGCCGCAAGTCGACGACCACGCGGTCGTCGAGGAGACGCTCGCGCAGTGCGTGCTCGCCGACGAGGTGGGCTTCGACACGGTGTGGTTCGTCGAGCACCACTTCCTCACGACCTTCTCGGGCTCGCCGTGCCCGGAGGTGATGTTCGGGGCGCTGAGTCGAATGACCAAGCGCATCCGGCTCGGCTTCGGCGTCGTGATCCTGCCCTATCATCATCCCGTGCGCGTGGCCGAGCGCGTGGCGATGGTCGATCACCTCTCGGGGGGACGCGTCGAGTTCGGGACGGGCCGGTCGGCGCCATACGAGCTGATCGGGATGGGGATCGATCCGCGCGAGACGCGCGCCATGTGGGAAGAATCGCTGCGGATGATCCCGAAGATCTGGGAAGACGGCCTGTTCTCGGCGGAAGGCCGGTACTGGAAGGTCCCGCCGCGCGAGGTGCGTCCCAAGCCCTATCAGAAACCGCACCCGCCGATCTGGGTGGCCGCGCAGCAGCCGGCGACCTATCAGCTCGCCGCCGAGCTGGGCATCGGCGTGATGGCGCTGAGCGTCGCGGCGCCGACCTATCTCGCTCCGCACATCAAGCAGTACAAGGAGCGCGTGCGCCACACGAAGCCCGTGGGGAAGTTCGTCAACGACCAGTGGCTGAGCGCGACCATGGCCGTCTGTGACCGGGACAACCGGGCGGCGCGCGACCTGGCCGCGAAATCACTGCGGACGTTCTTCGGCCCGGATCGTCCCTATCTGAAGGACCAGACGCACCTCTACGAGCAGCTCGTCGCCTCCTGGGGCGGCGTGCCGGATCACCTGCGGGCGAACTTCTCGCGCTACCTCAAGACGGAGGGCGCGGAGGGCGCGCCCGAGGTCGATCTCTCGGGCGGCTCGGGGCAGATCGCGTCGGCACTCTGGAACCAGATCGACGCCGACACGCTGGTCGAGCGCGGCGTCCTCGTCGCCGGCGATCCGGAGAGCTGCCTGCGCGCCATCGCCATCCACGAGGAGGCCGGCGTCGACGAGCTGCAGTTCCTGATGGCCACCGAGACGGTGTCGCACGAAGCGGCGATGTCCTCGATCGAGATGTTCGGCAAATACGTCATCCCCGAGCTTCGGAGGAAGGGCCATGCCCAGTGATCGGCGCCTACGGTCAGGGATCGCGCTCGCCGCCATCGCGCTCGCGTGTGTCCTCCTCGTCGCGGGCTTCCTCGACGCGACGGCTCAGCCCAGACCAGCCCCGGCCAAGCCTGAGGGCGAGATGCGCTGGGCGCTCTACGTGACGCTCGCACCCCTGTGGTTCGACCCCGGCGAGGTCGCCGGCTTCATCACGCCGTTCTGGGTCCTCTACGCCCTGCACGATGGACTGGTGAAGCCGATGCCCGGCAACATCATGACGCCGAGCCTGGCCGAGTCCTGGACCGTCAGCAGCGATCAGCGCGTCTACGAGTTCAAGCTCCGGGAGGGCCTGAAGTTCCACAACGGCGATCCGTTCACCGCCGAGGACGTGAAGTTCAGCTTCTACCGGGCGAAGAGCGCCCGGGTCCTCAAGGAGAAAGTCCGCGAGGTCGAGATCGTCGGGCCGTACCGCGTGCGCTTTCACCTCCACGAGCCGTTTCCCGACTTCATGGCCTTCTATGGAACGCTCGCCACCGGAGCGAGCTGGGTCGTGCCCAAGAAGTACGTCGAGCAGGTGGGCAACGAAGGCTTCAAGAAGCAGCCGGTCGGTCTCGGGCCCTACAAGTTCGTGAGCAACACACCCGGCGTCGAGCTGGTCATGGAAGCGTTCGAGGGCTACTGGCGCAAGACACCGCACGTGAAGCGCCTGGTCTTCAAGAGCGTCCCCGAAGCGACGACGCGCGCGGCCATGCTGAAGAAGGGCGAGGTGGACGTCGCCTACCTGCTGGACGCGCCGACGGCGCTCGAGATCAAGCGCGATCCGGATCTTCGCCTGGCGTTCTCGGGCGCGATCGGGATCCACTTCGTCGAGTTCTTCGACCAGTGGGATCCCAAATCGCCGTGGCACGACCGCCGCGTGCGGCTGGCCGCCAACTACGCCATCGACCGCCGATCACTGAACGAGGCCGAGACGCTCGGCGCGTCCCGCCTCACCGGCGGCATGGTGCCGCGCAAGTTCGAGTTCGCGCTGGCCCTCGAGCCCTATCCGTACGATCCCGCCAAGGCCAAGCAACTCCTGGCCGAGGCCGGCTATCCGAACGGCTTCGACGCCGGGGTCCTCTATCCGTATCCGCCCTACTTCTCGATGGGCGAGACGGTCGCCAACGATTTCGCCGCGGTGGGGATCAAGACAAAGCTCGTGACGATGGAGCGGGCGGCCTTCCAGTCGGCGTGGCTGGCAAAGAAGCTCAACGGGGTCTGTGTCTGCGTGCTCGCGCCGTACGGCAACGCGGCCACGCGGCTCGCCGAGCTGGTGACGAGCGACGGCACCTTCGCGCGAGGCGCCGATCCCGACGTCGAAGCGCTCTACAAGCAACAGGCCCGGGAGCTCGACAAGAAGAAGCGCGAGGCGCTCCTCCATCAGATCCAGCACATCCTCCACGACCGGGTGCGGTTCGCGCCGATCTGGGAATACATCTGGCCGAGCGGAATCGGGCCGCGCGTGGCCGAGCCAGCTCTCTTGATGATCGATCCCTACCCGTGGTCGGCTCCGCTCGAAGACGTGCGGCTCAAGAAAAACTGACGGAGTACCGGTCCGAGAAGGAGGACGCTATGCTCACGACGACCCGCGACGGAGTGAAGATCGCGTACGAAGAGCGCGGAACCGGCTCCCCCGCGTTCGTCTTCGTCCATGGCTGGACGTGCAACCGGTCGTTCTTCGCGCCACAGGCGGAGGCCTTCGCGAAACGGCATCGTGTCGTGTCGGTCGACCTGCGTGGACACGGCGAGAGCGACAAGCCGCAGGGCGCCTACCCGATCAGCGCCTACGCCGACGACGTCGCGCACTTGATCGGTGAATTGAAGCTCGGCAAGGTCATCGCCGTCGGGCACAGCATGGGCGGCGTGACGGTGCTCCAGCTCGCGGTCGCGCATCCCGATCGCGTCGCCGGCATCGTCATGGTCGACCCGGCGCCCTTCACCTTCCCGCCCGAGCTCCGGGCGGCGATCCAGGGCCTGGTGGCCGCCATCGAGGCAGGGAACCGGGGGCCACAGCGCCAGTTCATCGAGGAGCATCTCTTCCTGCCGACGTCCGACAAGGCCCTCGTCAAGCGTGTCGTCGACGTGATGACGTCGGGGCCCGCACACGTGGCGGCCGGCGCGATGAAGGGCATCCTCGGCTTCGACGGCGTCGCCGCTGCTGCGCGCTGCAAGGTGCCGTCGCTCCACATCGGCGCCACGCCCCCGCTCAACCCGCCGCACCTGATGTCGCAGTGGCTGCCGACCGTCGTCAACGGCTTGACCGTCGGCGCCGGCCACTTCAACCAGCTCGAGGTTCCGGAACAGATCAACTCGATGATCGAGGGCTTCGTGCGCCACCACGTGTGAGCGCGAAAGGCGTCGAGACTAGAGTCCGCGGCTGACTGAAGCAATGACGTCGCGGAGCCAGCGGTGGGCGGGGTAGCCATCGAGCTTTCGGTGCCACAGCATCGACGTACGGACCATCGGTGACGTGAAGGGCAGCTCACGGAACTGTACGGCGGCTCCCCGGGCCAGCGCTTCCGCGACCCGCCGGCTCAGCGTGGCGACCATGTCCGACTTGGCGAGAACGGGCCCTGCCGAGAGATACGGTAGGCGCAGGGCGATTCGTCGCTTCGTACCCCGCGTGGCGAGCGACCGGTCGATGAATCCGGTGTCGTCACCGCTCGACGAGATCGCCACGTGCGCCAGCGCGCCGAAGGCCTCGGCGGAGAGCTTGCTCCGACCGGCCGGGTGTTCCCGGCGCATCACGGCGACGAACCGATCCTCGAGCAACGCCGTGCTCCCAAAACGCTCGCCCACGGTGTCGAACGTGCCGATGGCGACGTCGAGCGCGCCGCTGTCGAGAAGATCGAAGACGTCGAGAGTTCCGCTGGGCCGAAGATCGAGTTGCACGAGCGGAGCCGCCGCGGCAACGGCGGCCACCAGCGGCGCGGCCATGACGATCGCGGCGTAATTGTTGATGGCGATCGAAAAGCGTCGGTTCGCCTGCGCGGCCACGAACGTCTCGGGCTCGAGGGCCCGCTGCATTTCCGCGAGGGCATGGCGCAGCGGCAGCGCCAGCTGCTCGGCGCGAGGTGTCGGCACCATCCCGGTCGGGGTGCGGATGAACAACTGATCCTTCACCAGATACCGCAAGCGGTTCAGGGCATGGCTCAGGGCTGGCTGACTCATGCCGAGCCGTTTTCCCGCCCGCGTCACGCTGCCGTCCTGCATGACCGCCTCGAACACGACGAGCAGGTTGAGGTCGAAGGCTCGCCAATTCATCTGAGACATCTCCACGTGATGAGAATGAATTTGCTGCATTGTAGCGCCGCGCGTAGCGTTGGGGTGTGAGCCAAAGACGGATCGAAGGAGCACGGCGATGATCGACTGGATTCACGCAGGTCCCGCGCTGACGGCGGCCTTCCTGGCATCACTGGTCGAGTGTGTCGAGGCGGCGACGATCGTGCTGGCCGTCGGCACGGTACGCGGCTGGCGCTCGGCGCTCGTCGGCATGGCGGCCGGACTCGCGCTGCTCATTGCGCTCGTCGTCGTTCTCGGCCCCGCCCTCGGGATCGTTCCCCTCACCGTCCTTCAGCTGGTCATCGGCGTCCTGCTCCTGCTGTTCGGCCTGAGTTGGCTGCGCAAGGCGGTGCTGCGCGCGGCGCGTGTCATGCCGCTGCACGACGAGCACCGAGCGTTTGCGGCCACGACCACCGCGCTGGGCACGATCGCGCCCGCGGCGTCGGACGGCTGGGACACCGTCGCCGTGGCCACGACCTTCAAGGCGATGGTCCTGGAGGGCATCGAGGTCGTCTTCATCGTGCTCTCGGTGGGCGCGGCCCATCACATGATCATCCCCGCGAGCCTTGGCGCCGCCGCCGCCGGCGTCGCCGTCGCGCTGGCCGCGCTGGTGCTACGCCGGCCGCTGGCCAGGGTCCCGGAGAACACGTTGAAATTCTCGGTTGGCGTTCTGCTCGCAAGCTTCGGCGCGTTCTGGATCGGCGAGGGGTTGGGATTTCACTGGCCCGGCGCCGACCTCTCGATCCTCGGCCTGGCGGGTGGATTCCTGATCCTGTCGTCGGTGACGGTGGTGGCCCTGCGCACGGAGGCTCTTCGCGCCCGGACCGTGAAGGAGATCTGAGTCGCCATGTGGATCGTCAGGCTCGCCCTACGCCGGCCGTATACGTTCGTCATCGTCGCCTTGTTGATCGTGCTGCTCGGGGTGGTGACGATCCTGCGCACGCCGACGGACATCTTTCCCGACGTCAACATCCCGGTCGTCAGCGTCATCTGGTCGCTGACCGGGACCTCGGTCACCGACATGGAGGCGCGGATCGTCACGCCCTCGGAGCGCGCGTTCACCACCTCCGTGAACGACATCGAGCACATCGAATCGCAGACGATGCCCGGGGTGGGCGTGATCAAGGTCTTTTTCCACCCGAACACCCAGATCGGCGCGGCGATCGCCGAGGTCACGGCGGTCTCGCAGCAGCTCCTGCGCACGAGTCCGCCCGGCACGACGCCACCGCTGATCCTCCAGTACAACGCCTCCAGCGTCCCCATCCTCCAGCTCGGGGTGGACAGCAAGACGCTGACGGAGGGTCAGCTCTACGACTACTCCCAGAACTTCATTCGCACCCAGCTCGCGACCGTGCAGGGCGCGTCGGTGATGCTCCCGTATGGCGGCAAGCCGCGACAGGTCATGGTCGACCTCGATCCGCAGGCGCTGCAGGGCAATGGCCTGAGCGCGGCGGACGTCGTCGGGGCCGTGAGTGCGCAGAACCTCGTCCTGCCGACGGGCACGGCGAAGATCGGGAGCCGGGAGTATCCGGTCCTTCTCAACAGCAGCCCGGACACTGTCGCGGCCCTCAATAACCTGCCCATCAAGCAGGTGAACGGCAAGGTGGTCTACATTCACGACGTTGCGCAGGTGCGCGATGGCTTCGCCGTCCAGCAGAACATCGTGACCAGCAACGGGCAGCGCGGGAGTTTGCTGTCGGTCCTCAAGGCGCAGGGGGCCTCGACCCTCGCCATCGTGCAGCGGGTGAAGGCGGCGCTGCCCGCGATCCAGGCCACCTTACCCCCGGAGCTCCGGATCACGCCGCTCTTCGATCAGTCGATCTTCGTCCGCGCCGCCCTCAACGGCGTCGTTCGCGAGGGCGCCATCGCGGCGGTGCTGACCGGATTGATGATCCTCGTGTTCCTCGGCAGCTGGCGCAGCACGGTCATCGTGGCGGTCTCGATCCCGCTGTCGATCCTCACCTCGCTCATCCTGCTCGGTGCTCTCGGCTACACGATCAACATCATGACGCTCGGCGGCCTCGGGCTGGCCGTCGGCATCCTCGTCGACGATGCGACGGTCACGCTCGAGAACGTGCACCGCAACCTCGGCCTCGGCAGCCGCCTGCGGCAGGCCATCCTCGACGGGGCGCAGCAGATCGCCACGCCCGCGCTGGTCTCGACGCTCTCGATCTGCATCGTCTTCGTGCCCGTCCTCTTCCTGAGCGGCATCGTGCAGTTCCTGTTCACGCCGCTGGCCCTGGCCGTCGTGTTCGCCATGCTTGCGTCCTACCTCCTGTCGCGAACGCTGGTGCCCACCATGATCGACTACCTGCTCGGCAGTGAGGCCGGCCGCTACGCGCCCGGCGGTGGCGATCACGCCGGCGGCGACATCGTCTGGCGCATCCACGAGGCGTTCAATCGCCGGTTCGAGCGCTTCCGCGATCGGTATCGCGAGGCCCTCGGGTGGGCGCTCGGTCACCGGCCCCTCGTGCTCGGCGTCTTCGGCGGCTTCTTCGCCGTGTCCCTCCTGCTCGCCGCGTTCAGCGGGCAGGACTTCTTCCCCCAGGTGGACGCGGGCCAGTTCCGCCTGCACGTCCGTGCCCCCGCGAGCACCCGTCTCGAGGCGACGGATCAGCTCTTCAATGCCGTGGAGGCCCGGATCCGCCAGACCATCCCGCCGGACGAGCTCGGCCTGATCCTGACGAACATCGGACTGCCGGTGGGCGGCGTCAATCTCGCGTTCAGCGACGGCGCCACGACCGGATCCGCCGACGGCGAGATCCTCGTCTCGCTCAAGGCCCCGGGCAACACGTTCGCGTACGTGCGGGAGCTCCGGCGACAGCTGCCCGCCGCGTTCCCCCAGGCAACGTTCTTCTTCTCGGCCGCCGACATCGTCAGCCAGATCCTCAACTTCGGCCTTCCCGCGCCGATCGACATCCAGGTGGTGGGGGCGAATCCGGCCAACCAGGAGGTGGCGCGCCGCATCGCCCAGCGGATCACATCGCTGCCCGGTGTAGTCGACGTGCATGTCCATCAGGTCACGGCGGCTCCCGCCCTCAACATCAACGTCGACCGCACGCGCGCCGCGCAGGTCGGTCTCACGCAGCGGGACATCGCGAGCTCGGTGCTGGTCTCGCTGGCCGGCAGCGGCGACGGGTCTCCCAACTTCTGGCTCGACCCCAAGAACGGCGTGAACTACCGCGTGGTCGTGCAGACGCCGCAGTACCGGATCGACTCGGTCGACGCGCTCGCCAGGGAGCCTCTCCTCGCCACGACGGCGGGCGGCGGACCGCAGCTCTTGACGAACCTCGCCACCGTCGACCCCGGGACGACGCCGGCCGTGGCGAACCACTACAACGTCCAGCGCGTGTTCGACGTCTTCGCCAGCGTGCAGGACCGGGATCTCGGCGGCGCCGCCCGCGACATCGGCAAGGTCGTCGCCGACGAGCGGAGGCACCTGCCGCGCGGCAGCACCTTGACGGTGCGGGGCCAGGTCCAGAGCATGAACTCCGCCTTCCTGGGGCTCGGCGGCGGAATGATCTTCGCCGTCGTCCTCGTGTACGCGCTGATGGTGGTGAACTTCCAGTCGTGGCTCGATCCCTTCATCATCATCACGGCGCTGCCGGGCGCCATCGCCGGTGTGCTGTGGGCGCTCTTCGTCACGCAGACGACGGTCAACGTTCCCTCCCTCATGGGGGCCATCATGTCGATCGGCGTGGCGACGGCGAACAGCATCCTGGTGGTGACGTTCGCCAACGACGAGCGGCAGGCCGGCCACGACGCGGTGAGCGCCGCGCTGAGCGCCGGCGTCACCAGGCTCCGTCCCGTGCTCATGACCGCGCTGGCCATGATCATCGGCATGTTCCCCATGGCCCTCGGGCTCGGCGAAGGCGGCGAGCAGAACGCGCCGCTCGGCCGCGCCGTCATCGGCGGCCTCGTCGTCGCCACGGTCGTCACGCTGTTCGTCGTCCCCGTCTTCTACAGCTTGTTCCGCGGGCGTGCGCCACACGTCGAAGAGGAGGCAGACCCGTCATGAAACACCCATCCTCGCGCTTCATCGTGATCTCCACCGTCGTGCTCATCGCTCTCGTGGCGATCGGGGTGGTGCCTCGCCTCGGCCAGAGTGCCGCGCTCCAGCGCGCGGCAACCCCTCCGATTCCAACCGTGAAAGTCATGACGGCCTCGCGCGCGGCCGCCGCGACCGATTTCACGCTACCGGGAAACATCCAGGCCATCCAGGACGTGCCGATCTACGCGCGCGCCGACGGCTATCTCAAGCGGCGCCTCGTCGACATCGGCGACCGGGTGCAACAAGGCCAGGTGCTCGCGGAGATCGACACGCCGGAGCTCGATCAGCAAGTCGCGCAGGGGCAGGCCGCGCTGGCGCAAGCGCAGGCCAGCCTCGCGCAGGCACAGTCCGCCCTCGAGCAGGCCCGGGCAGCGCTCCAGCACAGCGAGGCGACGATGCGCCTCAACGGCGTGACGCTCGCGCGCTGGCAAGAGCTCAAGCGACGCGACCTGGTGGCCCAGCAGGACGTCGACAACTTCCAGGCGGCGTCCGACGGCAGCCGCGCCGACGTGGCGGCCGCCCAGGCGAACATCGCGGCGCTCGTGGCCAGCGCGAACGCTGCGCGCGCCAACGTGACGGCGAGCGAGGCGAACCTGCGCCGCCTCACGGATCTGCAGTCGTACCAGACGCTGCGCGCGCCGTTTTCGGGCATCGTCACCGTCCGCAACGTGGACCAGGGTTCGCTGATCTCCTCCGGCCGCGTGCCGAACGCCATGCCGGCGTTCCGCGTGGCACAGATCGACAGCTTGCGCGTCTACGTGAACGTGCCGCAGACCTTCGTGTCGTCCATCACGCCCGGCCTGTCCACGGACACGGTGGTGCGCGAGCTTCCCAACCGCGTCTTCAAGGCGAGCGTGGTCAGCACCGCGGAAGCCCTGGATCCTGCCTCGCGCACGCTCTTGACGGAGATCCGCATGCAAAACCAGGGCGGCCTGCTCCGGCCGGGCATGTATGCCGACGTGAAGTTCCACGTGACGCGGACGGATCCGCCGTTCCTGCTGCCTTCGAGCGCGGTTATCATCCGATCGGGCCCGCCCCTCGTGGCGACCGTCGCTCCCGACAGCGTCGTGCATCTCACGCCGGTCCAGCTCGGGCGCGATCTCGGATCGAGCGTCGAGGTCACCGGCGGCCTCGGCGAGCGGGACGCGTTCATCCTGGCGCCGGCGGACAACCTGGACGAGGGAGCCCGCGTGAATCCCGTGCGTGTTTGAGCCGGCCGAGCGGGCAGCTCGACAAGAAGAAGCGCGAGGCGTTGCTGCACCAGATCCAGCGCATCCTGCACGAGCAGGCCGTGCAGGCGCCCGTCTATCACCTGGGCTTCCCGATCGGCGTCGGGCCGCGCGTGGACGACATCATGGCCACCGCGATCCCGGGCTTCTACATGTCGCCCTACGAGGACCTCAAGCTCCGGCGCCCCTGAGCGACGTCACCGACCCGTGCGCGGGAGCGTCTTCACGACGTCGGCGTGCGCCATCACGATGTCGGGCGACTCCTGGAGCGCGGCCTGGTACTTGGGCGTGAACGCGCCGACCTCACCGGAGCGAAGCAACCGCTGAGCGTCGCGAAAGTAGGGCTCGACGTCGGCCGGTCGCTCATCTTCGTCGAGCGCAGCCTCGATGGCCGCGATGATCCCGGACAGCGGGCGCAGCCAGGCGAACGCGTCATCGTGGATCAGGAGCTGGAGGAACTGGCCCGACGTCACGGGGCCGTGCGTCGCTTCCCAGGCACGTCGCTCACGATCGAGCAGCGCCGCGTGAAGCCGCAACAAGCGGTCACGCAGCATCTGCAGACGCTCCTCACCGGGCGAGGTCATGGCCATTCGGCCGGCGGGCGATCGAGCGCGGCCCGATCCCAGCGAGCGAGATCGGCCGCCGCGTCGTAGGCGCTCTGACAGAAGTCGAGCACGGCCGCGTCCGGCGAAGATAGCGACCGTACCGCTTCGTAGGGAAGGATGAAGTTGGCCAGCTCGCGACTGTAGTATGCCTGCGCCGGCCGGACCAAGCTCGTCGCGAGGCCGGCTGGCTCGGGCCGCGCATAGGCATAGAACGCCGGCTCGGGGACCGCGCCGCTGCCGGGCCAGAACCCGACGCTGATCTCCTCGTGCGAGTTCGCCTCGCGCAGCATCGCGCCGGCGTTGTCCGGGTGCGCTGCCCGCCGTCCGTTGAACCGGGTCAGCGCGAGATCGTTGACGCCCCAGAAGAAATGCACCGGGCTCGACTTGCCGAGAAACCGTCCCTTGAATCGCTTGAGGAGCCGATCGGCCTGCCGCAACATCCCGAAGAAGCGATTCGCCTGTGTCGCGTCGTACGTCGCGTGAACGCGATCGTCGGGAAACGGGATCGTGTGCTCGGCCTCCACCGGCACCGGCCACAGCGTGAGCGTGATCCCGAGCGAGCCGAGGACCCGAAGGTACTCGTGGTAGAACTCCGCGACGGCTTGCGGTCGCAGCGCGATCGCTCCGGTCCTCCCGTCGCTCGTCTGAATGATCAGCCGGTGGTCGACGAAGTCGAAGGAGGCCTCGAACGTGCCGGCGCCGTACGGCATGGGCGTCGTCGTCAGTCCTCGGGCGGTGACGTACAGCGCCACGTGCCACCAGTGGTTCTCCCGCGGGGCGAGCGCCAGCCGTGTCTTGCCGACGATCTGCATCCACATGTGCAGCGTGTCGTGCGTCTCGCGCCACTCGGCGAGCGGCAGGCGCGGCCAGGCGGTCGCCATGGGCGAACGCTACCACATTGAACTATGATGCCGGGCACCATGGACTTCGGGCTCTTCTTCCTCATGCAGCGGGACGACGCGTGGAGCGAGCGGGCCGTCTACGATTCCGTCCTCGAGCAGATGCTGGTCGCCGAATCGCTGGGCTATCACTCGGTGTGGATCGCCGAGCACCACTTCAGCGATTACGGCCTCTGTCCGGCGCCACCGGTGCTCGCGTCGTTCGTGGCCGCCCGCACGGCCACGCTGCCGGGCCTCGACACCGCGCTGGCGCTGCGCTCGATGCGCCTGTTCGCCGACGAGGTGGCTCCGGCGATGACCCCCGTGGCCCACGGCGCCTAGCCCCGCGATCGCCACGACGAGGTCAGCGCGATGACGACGTTCGGGATCGGCGCGTCGGTCAAGCGACGCGAGGATCAGCGACTTCTCACGGGCGAGGGCCGCTTCGCCGATGACTTCAACGGGCTCGGGCAGGCTCACGCCGCGTTCGTGCGCTCACCGCACGCCCACGCCGACGTGCTCGCCATCGATGCGGCGCCCGCGAAGGCGGTCGCCGGCGTGCTCGCCGTGTTCACCGGGCACGATCTCGCCGCCGACGGTGTCGGTGGGATCCCGACGCTGATCGCCGAGCGTGGCGGCAACATCCGGAGCCGTGACGGCTCGCCCTTCGCCGAGCCGACGTGGCTGGCACTGGCCACCGACCGCGTGCGCCACGTGGGCGAGCCGATCGCGATGGTCGTCGCCACGACGCCGGCCCAGGCGCGCGACGGCGCCGAAGCGGTCGTGGTGCGCTACGCCGCGCGGCCGGCGGTCGTCGACGCCGTCGCGGCGCTTGGCGACGGCGCGCCGCAGCTTCACGCCGTCGCCACGCGCAATCGCGTCTACGACTGGGAGTGCGGCGACGCCGCCGCGACCGACCGCGCGTTTGCCAGCGCGGCCCACGTCACCAGGCTCACGCTGGTCGACAACCGCCTGATCACCTGCTTCATGGAGCCGCGCGCGGCCCTCGCCGCCTGGGACGCCGCCACCGGACGCTACACGATCCACGCCTCGTTGCAGAGCGTGCATCAGCTCGCGGCCAACCTCGCGCGCATCCTCGGCGTCGCGCGCGATCGCGTGCGCTGCATCACCGGTGACGTCGGCGGCGGCTTCGGCTCGAAGATCCAGCCCTATCCCGAGTACGTCGCGCTCGCCTGGACGGCTCGCCGTCTCGGGCGCCCGGTCAAGTGGGCCTCGAGCCGATCCGAGGGCTTCGTCACCGACGCTCAGTCGCGCGACCATCGGCTCACCGGCGAGCTCGCGCTCGATGAGGATGGCCGCATCACCGGCCTGCGCGTGCACTCCATCCAGAACCTCGGCGCCTACGTCGCGACCGGCATGCCGATGTCGATCATCCTCAACATGGAGCGGATGGTGTCCGGGGTCTACGCCATCCCGGCGATCCATCTCCGGCTCGAGGGCGCCTTCACCAACACCGTGCCGATCAACGTCTATCGCGGAGTCGGCCGCCTCGAATGCGTCTACACCGTGGAGCGGCTGATCGAGCGCGCGGCGCGCGAGACCGGATGCGATCCGGCGGCGTTCCGGCGCGCCAACATGGTGCGCGCGTTCCCGTATCGCACGGCGACGGGGGCCGTGTACGACTCGGGCGATTATGTCGCGCGGCTCGACGAGGCCATCGAGCACGCCGACGTCGAGGGCTTCGCCGCCCGGTGCGCGGAGTCGGCGAAGCGCGGGAAGCTCCGCGGCCTCGGTCTCGGGCCTTACGTCGAGGGCACGGGTGGAGTCCCGCAGGAGTTCGCCGAGGTGAGGGTGTTGCCGACGGGAGTCATCGAGGTGCCGATGGGCAGCCAGTCGCAGGGCCAGGGCCACGAGACCGTCTTCGCCCAGGTCGTGGCCGAGCGCCTCGGCGTTCCGTTCGAGACGGTGAGCATCGTCCAGGGCGACACCGACCGCGTCGCGCGTGGTGTCGGTACCTTCGCGTCACGCTCGATGGTGCGGGGCGGCAGCGCGGCCGTCGAAGCCTCCGACGCCGTCGTCGCCACCGGCAAGCCAATGGCCGCGCATCTTCTGGAGGCCGCCACCGCCGACATCGAGTACCGCGACGGAGCCTTCCGCGTCGTCGGCACCGACCGATCGATCGGCCTCTTCGAGGTCGCCCGCGCGGCGACCGGTGGGAAGTTGCCGGCGGCGCTCGGCACCACGCTCGGCGCCGCGACGTGGCACGAGAACCCGGCGTTCGCCTTCGCCAACGGCTGCGAGGTGTGCGAGCTCGAGGTCGATCCCGAGACCGGCGCCGTGACGATCGTCGCGTGGACGATGGTCGACGACTCGGGCCGCTCGGTGAATCCGATGATCGTCCATGGCCAGCAGCACGGCTCGGTGGCTCAGGGCATCGGCCAGGCGCTGATCGAGCGCTGCGTCTACGATTCGACGACGGGCCAGTTGCTGTCCGGATCGCTTCTCGACTATGCGATCCCGCGCGCGGACGATCTGCCTTCAATCACCGTCGTCAGCCGTGACGTGCCGAGCCCAACCAACCCGCTCGGCGTCAAGGGCGCGGGCGAAGGCGGAACGGTCGGCGCACCGGGCGCCGTGATCAACGCGATCCTCGATGCCCTCGCGCCGCTCGGTGTGACTCATATCGACATGCCGGCCACGCCCGAGCGCGTGTGGCGGGCGATCCAGGACGCGCGGAATCTTCGAAAAGGAGCCCCTTCATGACGACCATCACGCCCAACGTCCGGCAGATCACCGCCGGCCTGCGGTTTCCCGAAGGACCGGTGGCGATGCCGGACGGCTCGGTCATCCTCGTCGAGATCGAGCGCCGCACGCTCTCGCGCGTGACGCCCGACGGGAAGATCCACGTGATCGCCACGCTCGGCGGCGGCCCGAACGGCGCGGCCATGGGGCCCGGCGGAAAGATCTACGTGACCAATAACGGTGGCCTCAAGTTCATGGACCGCCCGGGCAAGCTCTTTCCGATCGCCCAGGCCGACGATTACCGGAGCGGGAGCATCCAGGTCGTCGATCCCGAGAGCGGCAAGTTCGAGACGCTCTACGACGCGTGCGATGGACGAAGGCTGTGCGGGCCGAATGATCTCGTCTTCGACGGCGCCGGCGGCTTCTGGTTCACGGACCTCGGCAAGACGCGCGAGCGCGATGCCGACCGCGGCGCCGTCTACTACGCGAAGGCCGACGGCTCGCTGATCCAGGAAGCGATCTTCCCGCTCGAGCGACCGAACGGCATCGGGCTGTCGCCCGACGAGAAGACGCTCTACGTCGTCGAGACGCCGACGGCCCGGTGCTGGGCGTTCACGCTGTCCGGCCCGGGACAGATCGAGTCAGCGAACGGTCCGTATCGCGGGGAGAAAGGCCGCGTGATCGCCGGCCTCGGCGGCTATCAGATGTTCGACTCGCTGGCCGTCGACGGCGACGGCCACATCTGCGTGGCCACCTTGATCACCGGCATGGTCAGCGACATCTGGCCGGACGGCAGCCGCGTCGATCAGTACAAGCTGCCCGACATGATGGTGACGAACGTGTGCTTCGGTGGCCCGGGATTGCGCACGGCCTTCGCCACGCTCTCGATGGGCGGCACGCTCGTCAGCTTCGAGTGGCCGCGGCCCGGCCTGCCGCTCCACTATCTCAACCGCACGCGGGAATCGCAGGCACCGCGGGAGTCGCAGGCACGTCGGTGACGCTCCGACTCGGCATAGCCGCGGCCGTCCTGTTCGTGCTAACGTCCCTCGCCATGGCCAACGACATCACTCCGTCCGTGCGGTCCGAGCTGGCTCCGACCGGAAAGCTCCGCGTCGGCATCAACTATGGGAACTTCCTGCTCGTCACGTCCTACGCTCCGGGGGCCGAGCCTCGCGGTCCGGCGCCCGACCTTGCGCGCGAGCTCGGGCGGCGGGTCGGCGTGCCGATCGAGTTCGTCGCCTTCGACACGGCCGGCAAGCTGGCCGACGCCGTCAAGACGGGCGCCTGGGACGTCGCCTTCCTCGGCGCCGAGCCGCAGCGCGCGAACGAGATCGCGTTCACCGCGGCCTATCTCGAGATCCCCGCGACGTATCTCGTTCCGGCCGGATCACCGATCCGCTCCGTCGCCGACGTGGATCGCGAGGGCATCCGCATCGCCGTGTCGGACAAGAGCGCCTACGAGCTCTGGCTGAGCCGCAACATCAAGCACGCCCAGTTGATACGGACGCAGGGCATCGACGCCTCGTTCGACCTGTTCGTCGGCCAGAAGATGGACGCGCTGGCCGGGCTGAAGCCGAGGCTCCTGATGGACGTCACCAAGCTTCCCGGCGCGCGGCTGCTCGATGGCCAGTTCACCGCGGTCCAGCAGGCGATCGGCACGCCGAAGAGCCGCGACGCCGCGGCGAAGTATCTCCGCGCGTTCGTCGAGGAGGTCAAGGCCTCGGGCCTCGTCGCCGAGGCGATCTCGAAGAACGCGGTGAAGGGCGTGTCGGTCGCACCGCCCGCCTCGGCTCAGAAGTAGCCCGCCTCACGGGCGGCGCAGGCGGATTTCCTCGTAGGGCGCGGTGTACGGGAAGCTCGCGATGGCGCCGAAGCGCGCGTCGGCCACGGCCGGGCCCGTCGCATTCAAGAACGTGTACTGCCACAGCGGCGCGAACATCACCCGCTCGTACACGAGTCGCTGGGCCTGGTGGAGCAGCTCTTCGCGCTTGCCTCGATCGAGCTCGCGGGCCTGCGCACGCATCAGCTCGTCGATGTCGGGATAGCCGCCGTTCGTATAGGGCGCGCCGCTGACGACGAAGCTCTCCATGCGCGTCGCCACGTTGCCGTGGGCGCCGCTGGCGCCGTAGCTGAGGCCGCGGATCTTCCGGTCGCGCCACGCCGAGAAAAAGGCGGCGCGCTCCATCGTGCGGAGCCTGGCGCGGATCCCCACCGCTTGCAAATACCCGATGATCGTCTCGCCGACGGAGAAGTACGGCGGCCCCACCGAGAACTCGCCGGCGTCGAAGCCGCTCGGATAGCCGGCCTCGGCCAGGAGCTGCCGCGCCCGGGCAGGATCGTAGCGGTACGGCTCGAGCGGGAGCGAGAACTCGAACTCCTTCGGGATGATCCCGCCCGTCGGCCGCGAAAACCCGAGCGTCTCGGCCTGATTGAGCGCGCGGCCATCGATCGCCTGGGCGGCGGCCAGGCGCACGCGGCGATCGTGCCACGGCGACTTCGGCTCGAACTGGTCGTGGAAGTTCACCCAGTGGGTTGCGGCGATCGAGGTCGGCACCAGCTTCAGATTCGAGTCACGCTGGACCTCCTGCGCCATCGGGCCGAGCAAGCCGTAGGCGACGTCGGCCTCGCGCCGCTTGAGCATCGCCAGGCGCGTCGCCTCGTCGGGCACGACCTTCATCACCAGCCGCTTGACGCTCGGGACTCGCCGCCAGTACGTCTCGTTGGCCTCCAGGACCAGCTCCACGCCGGGCTTGAACGACACGAACCGATACGGGCCGAGGCCCACCGGCGCTTTCAGGAAGCCGGCGTCACCGACTTTCTCCACGTAGCGCTTGGGCACGATCCAGCCGGCGCCCGTCGCGGGCGTGCCGTAGACCGTCAAGAAATCCGGCCACGGCCCGGCGAGATGGAACCGCACGCGATGAGGATTGACGACCTCGACCTCGCGCACGCGCTCCTTGAGGAGCTTGGCTTGCGAGCCCTTGTAGCGCTGGAAGCTGAACTGCACGTCCTCGGCGGTGAACGGATCGCCGTTGTGGAAGGTGACGCCCTTCCGAAGCGCGAAGTCGACCACGGTGCCGTCCTTCGACACCGTCCACGACTCGGCCAGGCTCGGGGCGATCATGGTGCCCGGCATCGACTTCACCACCGCATCGTGCAGCGCGTAGAAGACGACGAACGGCGTGATGAGCCCTTCGAGGTCGCCCGGATCGAGCCAGCGCGTGGCGAGGCTGATGTGCAGCGCGTAGGTGAGCTGGCCTTCGGGAGCGGCGGTGGCCGGCGTGATGAGAGCGAGCGTGAGGAGCAGCGCGAGGAGAAGACGGGGCACGGGCGAACTCTGCGTGCCCTCGTTCAGGTTGTCAAGCCGACGCGTCGACAGCCGACGCGTTGACAACGCGCCGCTGCCCGGCCCGCGCGCGTGTGCTACGCTTCGCGCGCGCCGGGTGACCGGCCATTCCACGACTCGAGGTGCGACAGTGCGACCGAACAAGATCAAGCAGATGTGGCGCGACGGACGGTTCGTCACGCTCGGCTGGCTCTCGGTCTCCCATGGGTTCACCGCGGAGGTCATGGCACGGCAGGGCTTCGATGCCCTCTGCGTGGACATGCAGCATGGGACGACCGACATGAGCGACGTCTGGCCGATGCTCCAGGCGATCTCGCAGACCGAGACCGTGCCGGTGGTCCGGGTGCCGTGGAACGACCCGGCCACGATCATGAAAGCGCTCGATCTCGGCGCGTACGGCATCATCGTGCCGCTCATCAACACCGCCGACGACGCGGCGAAGGCCGTGGCCGCGTGTCGGTACCCGCCGGTGGGCATGCGCTCGTCCGGGCCGGTGCGCGCCGTGCACTACGGCGGCTCCGACTACCTGGCCAAGGCCAACGACGAGATCGTGGTGATGGCGATGATCGAGACCAAGGAAGGCCTCGCCAACCTGGACGCGATCTGCGCGACGAAGGGCCTCGACGCCGTGTACATCGGTCCCGCCGACCTCTCGTTCGCGCTCGGACTGCCGCCGGGCCCCGACAAGACGGACCCCGTTCACCTGTCCACGTGCGACAAGATCCGCGATACGGCGCACAAGCACGGCATCAAGGCGGTCATGCACTGCGCGAGCGCGGCGTTCGCGGCCGGCTCGGTCAAGCGCGGCTTCGACATGATCATGTTGACGTCTGACCTGGCGTCGATGATCGCGGGGGCCCGCCGTCAGCTCGACGAGCTGAAGGCCGCCACCGCCTGACGAGTGATGCTCCGAGAAAGGCCGGTGCTCGCATGACGCCCGAACGCTTCGCCCGCGGCATGACCTTCGACGACTACGTCAAGTTCACCGGCTCCCCCGAGAACCTGGGCCGCGAGGGCTTCGACGTCCGCCGGTTCAGTCTGGTTCGCCCGCGCGTCGACTGGAGCGGATTCCTCCGCGAGCGCTACGCGAACGCCAGGCTCACCGACGACCAGAAGGCGGCCATCACGTGGCTGGCCGCGCAGCCGGGCGGGCCGGCGAAGGTCCTGGTGCTGTCCGAGGACTGGTCGTCCGACTGCCGGCGCGACGTCCCGTACCTGGCGCGCCTGGCCGAGGCGGGTGGCCTCGAGCTACGCATCTTCGTCCGCGACGGCGACACGATGCTGCGCAAGGGGTTGCCCGCTCCGTCGGCGGGCGGCAACGCCGATCTCGTGCTGGAGTACGCGAACGAGAAGAACGGCGAGCGCTGGGCGACGGTCCCGGTCGCCGTCTTCTTCACCCGGGACTTCGTGGAGCTCTACCGCTACATCGAGTATCCGGCCATCTACCACAAGGACCGCGTGCTCGGTCTGCTGCGCGCGGCGCGCGCGGGCGAGACGGAGGAACAGACCAAGGCCCGCAGCGGACGCGACATCACGGCGCTGCTCGAGTCTCCGTTCTTCGACGTGTGGGCGCGGGCCGGCATCGCCGAGATTCTGAGCGCACTCCACGAGCGCCTGGTGGCGGCGCCACCGCGAGGATGACGATGCGATACCGCCCGTTCGGCCGCACCGGATTGCAGGTGTCCGTCGTGGGCTTCGGTTGCTGGCCGATGGCCGGCGACCGCTACGGAGCCATCGAGGACGACGAGGCCGTGAAGGCCATCCACCGCGCGCTCGACCGGGGTGTGAACTGTGTGGACACGGCGCCGGCCTATGGCGCCGGCCACTCGGAGGAAGTCGTGGCGCGCGCCCTCGACAAGCGGCGCGGCGAGGTCCTGCTCGTCACCAAGTGCGGCGTGAAGGTCCCGCCGCCCGGCCAACCTGGGCCGCTCCGCGATTCGAGCCGCGCCAACGTCCTGCGCGAGATCGATGCGAGCCTGAAGCGCCTGCGCACCGACTGGGTGGACGTGCTGCTCGTCCACTGGCCGGATGCCGGGACGCCGTTCGAGGAAACCATGCGCGCGCTCGAGGACGTCGTGGCCTCCGGGCGCGCCCGCTTCGTCGGCGTGTCCAACTTCACCGGCGCCATGATCACCGAGTGCATGCGCACCCGGCGCATCGACGTCTCGCAGGTCGGCTATCACATGTTCGACCGGCGCCAGGAGCAGGAGACGTTTGGGACTTGCCTCACCCACGGCATCGGCGTCATGGGCTATGGCTCCCTCGGTCACGGCCTGCTCACCGGCGCCTTCACCGCGGCGACGACGTTCGACGCCGCCCGCGACTGGCGCGCCAACGGCGTGGCATTCGGTCAGCCCATCTTCCGCGCGGACAATTTCAAGACGAACGTCGGCGTGGTCGAGCGGATCCGCCGCGAGGTCGCCGCGCCGCGCGGCGCGACCGTGAGCCAGGTCGCGCTGGCCTGGGTGCTCGGCCACCCCGCCATCAGCACCGCGCTGGTCGGCGCCCGCACCCCCGCCGAGGTGGACGCCAACGACGCCGGCGCCGATCTCGAGCTCTCGGCGGATGAGCGCGCGAAGATCGACGCCATCCTGGCCGGTGTGGCAGGCCGCGTGCGCGAGTTCACGCCGCTGCGACCGGCGATGGAGCCGTGGGGCGACGAGATGAGGAGCGCGTCATGAAGCTCGGCCTGAGTATCGGCTATTCCGGAGCGGAGCTGAAGGTTCCGGTCGAGAAGGTCCTGCTCGCCGAGCGCCTCGGGTTCGATTCGGTGTGGACCGCCGAGGCGTATGGCTCGGATGCGATCACGCCACTCGCCTACCTGGCGGCCCTCACGAAGCGGATCCGCCTCGGCACCGGGATCATGCAGCTCGCGGCGCGCCCGCCGGCCTCGGCCGCGATGGCGGCGGGAACGCTGGACGCGCTCGCCGGAGGCCATCGCGTCATCGCCGGGCTCGGCGTCTCGGGGCCCCAGATCGTCGAGGGCTGGTACGGCCAGCCGTGGGGCAAGCCGTACTGGCGCATCCGCGACTACGTGACGATCATGCGCAAGGTCTTCGAGCGGAAGGAGCCCGTGGCCCACGAGGGGCGCGAAATCTCCCTTCCTTATATAGGGCCGGGCGCGCTGGGGGTCGGCAAGCCCCTCATGACCATCCTCCACATGAACCCGAGGCTGCCGATCTGGCTCGGCACCGGCACCGAGGCCAACGTGAAGCTGACCGCCGAGATCGCCGACGGCTGGCTGCCGCTCGGCTTCGTGCCGCGGTTGATGCCGATGCTGCGGCCGTGGCTCGAGGAAGGCTTTCGTCGCGCGGGCACCGGCAAGAGCTTTCGCGACTTCGAGATCCAGGCGCGCGCCGAGGTGGCCATCACCGACGACGTGCGCGGCGCGCTCGCGCGCATGAAGCCGCGGGTGGCGCTCTACGTCGGCGGCATGGGCCACCGCGACAAGAACTTCCACAAGGAGATGATGATCCGGCGCGGCTTCGGCGACGCCGCCCAGCGCATCCAGGAGCTCTTCCTCGCCAAGCGCAAGGACGAGGCCACCGCCGCCGTGCCCGACGAGTTCTGCGACGAGATGTCGCTGGTGGGCCCGGTCGCGCGGATCCGCGAGCGCTACCGCGCGTGGGCCGAGTGCGGAATCACCGGGCTGACCCTCGTCACCGAGCAGCCCGAGGCGATGGAGCTGATGGCGAGCCTCGGCCGATGAAATCCTCGGCGCTGGGGAGGATGCCGCTCAGGGAGCGACGGCGGAAAACGTGAACGTTCGCGGGGCCGGGGTCTCGCCACGCTTGAGGGCGAGCACGATCGAGAACCCGGAGCCCGGCGCCAGGCGTTCGAAGACCGCCGGTGAATTCCAAACACTTCCGGATCGTCCCGCTGGCGCATTGAAGCGCACTCCACCCGCGGGGAAGATGAACTCGTTGATGGTGGCGCCCGCCGCGACGCGCGACGAGAGCATCGGGGACGTGAGCTGATTCAGCTGAACGCCTCGGTGGATGGTCCGGTGCGTCCGGCCGGCCGGGTCAACGAACACGCACCGCTCCCAGTCGATGTCCAGGTCACCCCCCGACGTGTTGGTGACGATGACCGACAGGGCGTGGAGCCCGATGAGCCATTCCTCGGGAGCGAGCCCGGGGCCCTCGAGGCTCGTCTTGGTGTAGGCAAATCGCCAGTTGCCGACGTCGTCGGTCACGACGATGGCCCCGGATGCGCTATCGGTTACCGTCTCGGCCCCGTCTTGCCGCCCGCTCTCTCGCTTGAGCTCGAGGGCGCCTTGCCCCTGGGGCGAGGTGAGAACGAGTTTGTGGAGGATCCGAGGCGGACTGGGAGCGGGCTCCGCGACTGGCGGCGGCGGTGGGGTCGGCACGGCGCAGCCCGATAGCACAACGATCGCACACGCGAGCAGCAGACGGTTCATAGCTCCTCCAGGGATTGAGTGGGTGCGACCGTCCCCGATCACGGTGTGCACGCGACGACCGTCGGCATTGTAGACGAGATCCGAGCGAGCTCGAAAGCTATGCGATCTGGATCTCGGCCGGAACCTCCGGGTTCATCAATGATGCTCCTCCGTCTGCATAGATCACCTGTCCAGTAATCCAGCGCGCTTTGGGTGAGCAGAGGAGCGCGACGACATTTCCGATATCTTCCGGGGTCCCGAGCCGTCGCATCGGAGTCCACCCACTCGTGTGCCAGTTCCGGAGAAGTTGTTGCGCTTGCTCCGGCAACGTGTTCAGAACGCTGTCCTCGGTCCAACCGGGGCTCAGCGCATTCACGGTGATACCGCGCTTGGCCACGGCAACGGCGAAGTATCGGACGAGGGACTCCAGAGCCGCCTTGGCCGAACCCATGCCGACCCACGGCTGCAACCCGCCCGTGCGGCTGCCCTCGGCGTAGGTGATCGCGAAGATTCGACCGCCGTCACCCATGAGGGGAAGCGCTTCTCTGACCCCGACGAGAAAGGCCTTGGCCTGTGAATCAAAGGCCGTGTCCCATTGCTTCAGGGTGATGTCGAGCGGCCCCTGGAAGAACTCGGGCACCTCGGGCCGTGCGTTGCTGACGAACACGTCGAGTTTGCCGAACTCCGCCTTCAGCGTGCGGAACATCGAGGTGATCTGCGCCGGATTCGTGACGTCGGCCTGCACCAGGATCCCCTGTGCGCCACGCTTGCGGACCTGCTCGAGCGTCTCTCGAGCGGCCGACTCGTTTCGGTAATAGTGAATCGCGATCGTGACGCCGTCCTCGGCCAGCGCCAGCGCAATGCCTCTTCCGATGCCGCGTGAACTGCCGGTAATCAGTGCGTGTCTCACACTGTGCGCCATATGCGTCCTCCTTGGTGGTGGGGCCCACTCTGAGTTCGGTCCACCGTGAGGTGGACCCGCGTTTCACGCGAGGACGGGACGGGTCGCGGCCGACACCTCCCTTGGTGCGGACGGCCGACTATAGCGTGAGGATGAGGGCCGGACAAGATCGCACAGGCTGGCACCGCCATAGAACGCCCGGTCGCGGACGGGGGCATGGGGCTAAGATACGTGGCCATGCCTGGACCATTGAACGGAGTCCGCGTCGTCGATTGCACCACGGTCGTCCTCGGCCCCTGGGCCGCCCAGCAGCTCGGTGACCTCGGCGCCGAGGTCATCAAGGTCGAGCCGCCCGAGGGCGACACCACGCGTCAGCTCGGGCCCATGAAGAACCGCGACATGGGCGCGTTCTATCTCGCGGTGAATCGCAACAAGCGCTCGATCGTGCTCGACCTCAAGCAGGAGTCGGCGCGGCGCGTGCTGTTGCGCCTGACCGAGCGCGCCGACGTGTTCCTCCACAACTACCGGCCACGGGCGGCAAAACGCCTCGGGCTCTCCTACGAGATGTTCCAGGCCGTCAATCCCGGCATCATCTACGTCGGCACCTACGGCTTCAGGGCCGCCGGCCCCTACGGCGAGAAGCCCGCGTACGACGACATCATCCAGGCCGCCTCGGGGATCGCGTCGCTGCAGTCCGCCCTCGTGGGCGAGCCGCGCTACGTGCCGACGATCGTCGCCGACAAGACCAGCTCGACGAGCGTGCTCACCGCGGTGCTCGCCGCGCTCTATCACAAGGCGCGCACCGGCGAGGGCCAGGAGGTCGAGGTGCCGATGTTCGAGAGCCTCGTAGCCTGGGTGATGGTGGAGCACCTCTACGGCGAGACGTTCGTGCCCGCCCAGGAGAGCATCGGCTACAAGCGCGTGCTCAATCGGTACCGCCGTCCCTTCAAGACCAAGGACGGCCACCTGGCCATCCTGCCCTACACCGATCAGAACTGGCGCGACTTCTTCGTCATCGCGAGCCGGCAGGATCTCCTGGACGATGCGCGCTTCAGGACGCTCGGCACGCGACTACGCCACATCGACATCCTGTACGAGGAGCTGGGCAAGATCGCCACCACCCGCACGAACGCGGAATGGCTCGCCGACCTGGACGAGAAGGGCATCCCGGCCATGGTCGTGAACTCGCTGGAGTCCCTGCTCCACGATCCCCAGCTCGAGGCGACCGGCTTCTGGCAGGTGGTCAATCACCCGAGCGAAGGGACGCTGCGTCTGCCCGGAATCCCTACCCGGTACGGCAAGACGCCGGGCGACATCAGGCGCCTTCCGCCTCGGCTCGGCGAGCACAGCATGGAGATCCTGAGAGAGATCGGCCTCGGGGCGTCGGAGATCGACGGCCTCCTCGCCTCGGGGGCGACGCGCGGGGAACGGGCGAACGGGACCGGAGATCAGGCATGAAGGTCACGAAGATCGAGCATCTGCACGCGGACGCCGGCCAGCGCAACTTCGATTTCCTGAAGATCAGCACCGACGAGGGCCTGATCGGCTGGAGCGAGTACAACGAATCGTTCGGCGGCCTCGGCGTGTCCGCCGTGATCGACGGCCTCGCGTCGCAGGTCATCGGCAAGGATCCGACGGCGTACGAGGCGATCGTCACCCTGCTCTACGCGGTCCGGCGGCAGGCCAGCGGCGGCGTCGTCCAGCAGGCGATCGGCGCCATCGAGAACGCGCTGCTCGACATCAAGGCGAAGGCGCTCGGCCTGCCCGTGTACGCCATGCTGGGCGGCCCGGTGCGCGAGCGCATCCGTCTCTACTGGTCGCACTGCGGCACGTATCGGCTCGCCTGGGCGGACTCGATGCAGATCCCGCCGCTGCGGACGCTCCAGGACGTGGTGAACGCCGGCAAGGAAGTACGCGAGCGCGGCTTCACCGCGCTCAAGACCAACGTGTTCGTCCTCGGCAAGGACGCGTACCTGCACTCGCCCGGCTTCGCGCGCCGGGGCAGCTTCCCCGAGCTGAACGCCGATCGCCACGTCCTGGGGGCGCTCCGGGAGGAGCTCGCCGCGTTTCGTCAGGGCGCCGGCGCGGACGTGGACATCCTCGTGGACCTGAACTTCAACTTCAAGACGGAGGGCTTCCTGAAGGTCGCGCAGACGATCGCGCCCTTCGACATCTTCTGGGTGGAGATCGACACGCGCGACGCGAAGGCGCTGCGCTACATCCGCGACCACGCCGGCATCCCCGTCGCCTCCTGCGAGTGCCTGTTCGGGCGCCGCGACTACCGGCCGTTCTTCGAGCAGGGCGCCGTGGACGTGGCGATCATCGACACGCCGTGGAACGGCGTCGCGGAATCGCTCAAGATCGCGGCGATGGCCGACGCCTACGAGATCAACGTCGCGCCCCACAACTTCTACGGCCACCTGGCCACGATGATGAACGCGCATTTCTGCGCCGTGGTCCCGAACCTCCGGATCATGGAGATCGATCTCGACACGGTGCCCTGGTACGACGAGCTGGTGACGGTGCCCCCCACGATTCGCGACGGCCATCTCCACCTGCCGACGAGGCCGGGATGGGGAACGGACGTCAACGAAGACGCCGTGCGGGCTCATCCGCCGCGTAAGCGGTAACGCTCGCGCTCGTCAGCGCGCCTTTGCGTTGGGATCCTGCGTCTGGCCCGCCGCTGGCGCCACCGGCCGGCGCTGGGGTATCGCGATGTTTCGCAGGCCGTTCATGTCGATCACGGGCATGTCGAGGCTGAGCGCGCGCGTCACGCCGTTGGCGAGCTCGTTGTAGCGGGCGAAGGAGCGGCGCAGCCGGGCGCGCCAGGCCTGCAGACCGCCGTTGGCATGGAGCTCGAACGCGGACTCGCGGCCATCGAGGGCGGAGGCGACGTGGTCGGCCGCGAGCTGGAGCAGGGCCGCGCGCTGCAGCGCGGAATACTCGCCACCGCCGAAAGATTCCTCGAGCCCGGCACCAACCTCCGGCGCGGCCAGGTCCTTGTCCGACGGCGCCACGACGAGCGAGGATCCCGGCACGATTCTCAAGATCTCGGCCATGCGCTGCCGTGCCTTCTGCATGGCGATGCTGCCCGCGGCCACGTGGGCGCGGCCCGGGACGCAGTACCCCTCCGCCGTGAGGTCAGGATCCAGCTCGGCGGCGGTCTGGCAGCTCCGGACGGTCTGGACGTCGATGACGAGGTCGATCAGGTGCTCGATCGTCGGCTCGTGATCCGCGAGGCCCATCGCGTGAGCGCAGGCGAGCGCGAGCCCGAGCGTGAACTCCGCTTTGGCCAGCCACGCGTAGAGCTGATGCCAGAAACACCACGACGCGATCGGATCGGGCGACGGCTCGGTGAGGAACACGCGGTCCCACGGGACGAGGACCTCGTCGAGCCACATCTGCCCGTCCAGCTCGTCGAAGCGGCTGCTGAGCGGCGCGAGAAACGGATTCGCGTGGCGCGCCGACACCTTGCGGCAGAGCACGGTGACGCCGGGCGCGTTCACCGGCACGACGAAGGTCGCGCGGTGGCCGTCGCGATCCACTCCGGAGTGGGCGCCGATGTAGACGTCCTCGGCATAGACCGGGCTCGTGTGCATCCCGACCTTGCCGCTCAGCACGAGGCCGGCGCTCGTCTCCCGGACGACGCGAAGGGCGGCCCGCTCGCCGGGATCCTCGCGGAGCCGGTAGCCGATGGTGGCCGCGCCGGCCGAGAACGTGAGGAAGCGGCCGGTGGCGGCGATCAGCTCGCGGTAACGGGCGGCGCTGGCGATCTGCTCCGACGAGACCTTCCGCTGCTGGACGACGTCGAGGATGCCCAGCGCGATGAGGTTTCCATAACCGGGCGTGTGGGTCATGTTGCCGGCGGTGAGGAAGATCGTCGCCGAGTAGCTCCGGCCCATCGCCCGGAGGTCGGCCGAGGTCTTCGGCAACGCGAAGGCCCACGGCGCCCGCACGCCATCGGCGTCGGGCGGCATCAGCAAGACGTCGCGCCACTCGGGATCGCGATGACGGTCGTACCACGCGACGTACTCGTCCACCATCGGGGACGTGGCGGGATGGACCGTCACGTCCTCGATGAGGCCCTCGCCCATGACCCAAATCCGCCGGCCGTCGCGCAGGGCGTCTCGATACTCGCTGCCGGTTCTCACGGCGCGTATCGTATCGCAATGTTAAAGTCGAGCGCGGTGCTGGATCTTTACACCGAGCTTCGCACTCTCGCGGCCGC
>Ga0209802_1000217_pt1 | contig 42942 bp, 63 predicted proteins | sample GraSoiAngelo_129_FD_185886 | JGI IMG/M metagenome (GOLD analysis project Ga0209802, IMG submission 185886) | Grasslands soil microbial communities from the Angelo Coastal Reserve, California, USA - 14_0927_12_40cm (SPAdes) (version 2) | ecosystem: Environmental > Terrestrial > Soil > Grasslands ...
GGGGCCCTTGATAGTTCGCGATTCGCATGGGAGAGAGCGCCGTCGTGCGGATTCGAACCGCAGACCACCCGATTAACAGTCGGGGGCTCTACCGGACTGAGCTACGACGGCTTGCGACGCGATACAAAGGGGGTCCTCAAATAGTTTCTCAGCCGCACCGGAGTGAAGAGTCGTCAAGGACCGTGCAAGGTCGAAGCATGCAAAGCTATTAAATAACCAGTACGCCGGGGTCGACGTCCGACTCACAAGGCTTAGATAGGAGGGCTCCCTCGGCCCGCCGATGATCGGCGAGAAGCGGCTGTTCGGCCTCCTCGCGCTCGTCCTCGGGCTCGTCGCGGGAGTCCTGATCCTCCTCGATGTCCAGGCGAAACAGAATCTCAATCTCGTGGACTTGATCGCCGGGATCGGTGTCCTGTACGGGAGCTACCTCATCTACCGCGGCAAGACGAGCATTCTGTTCGGCTGGGGGAAAACCCGTCTCGGATCGTTGATCAACCTTGCGATCGGCGTCTTGACGCTCCTCATCCCAGGAGGCATCGGTGGCATCGCGTCGATCCTGGCAACCGTCAGCGGCATCGTTGGATTTCTTTCCGCGTGACCTCTGGCCGGGCGAATGCAGGCGGACGTCATCCGAGCGTCTTTCGGAGCTCTTGAACCGTACCGGACATCGAGTCGAGGACGCCTTTCAGGTAGTCCAGGAACTCCTCGAGCTTGTCGGTCGTAATGGCCCCTTCGGGCGATGGTTTGATCAACCCTTCTTGCTCCAAGATTCGCAGGGAGTAGCGCACCTTGTGCTGGGGAAAGTTGAGCAGTTCCGAGAGTCGAATAATCCCGATCGGCTGGTTCTCCATGATGGCCTTGAGCATCGCGACATGTCGCTGCAGGAGCTTGACCTCGGCCTCGATCTTGCTGGTCAGCGCGCTCCTCCGAGCCACGAAAAACGTCCCCCTACAAACCGTGACATGGTCCGTGATAACGTGGGCTCTCTTAAAAGGTTCGACGCGCGGACGATGCGAAAAACGCCATGTCCCGATTGCACGATTCGCCCCATCCGCGGGATGTCAGCGCGAGAATTCCGATCGGGACATCCTGGGGGAACAGAGCGAGTCCGCGATCCGCAGCCGCCTGCGGCGAGAGGCCATCAGCGATTCGGTCGTACACGAACTTGGAGAGGACCTGCTTGATGATCTCCTCACCGATCCCGGTAACGGACACCGCGCCGCGAGGACCCGCGTACAGTCCGGCGCCCACGATTGGAGAGTCGCCGACGCGTCCCGGCAGCATGAACGCAAGCCCTCCGGTCGATGAGCCGGTGGCGAAGTGACCCCGCCGGTCGCGCGCGACGGCACCCACCGTGTCGTGGAGGGCGACGCCTTTCCACTTCCGCGCGTATCGCGGGAGCCGGCCGTTGCGGATCTTCTCCAGGCTCTCCTCGAGGTGGCGGCGAGAGTCTGGTGTCGACGGATCGTATCGGGCGTGGCCTTTCGACCGCGCAAACGCGATCGCGTCGGGACCCACGAGGAGGATATGGGGCGTCTTGAGGACGTCGTACGCGACCCGGATCGGGTTCTTCACCTCCTCAATCGCGGCGACCGAACCCGCCTCGCGGTCCCAGTTCATCAGCGCCGCGTCCATCTGAATCCGACCGTCGATCCGCATTCGCGACCCTGTCCCCGCATTCAACCGCGGATCGTCCTCGAGGACCACGATCGCTTCGACGACCGAATCCAACGCGCGGCCTCCGCGCGTCAAGACCTCCATTCCGCGGGCCCCCGCGAGATCCGCGGCATCCTGCACGGATGCATCGGAACCGGCGCCGCAATGCGTAAGCAAAAGAGGCCGCACGACGCCGGCACAGACGCCGGGCGTTTCAACCTTTGCTCACACGGACTTTGCGGACACGGTTGAGGCTTCGAGACGCGCCGAGAGTTCGCCAACGCGGCGTCGGAGTTCGTCGCGAATCGCGCGCAGTTCCTCCCGGGTCTTGCCGGTCGCGCCCGGGATGGGCCAGTCTTCCGACTTCTCGCGAGCGCCGATCGGGCACCGGTCGAGGCATCCAAACGTGACGACCCGGGTCGCCCGGGCGGTCATCTCGGGCGTCACCTTTCGTGGCGTCTTCGGACCGAGCTCGATCCCGATTTCCCGGAGCAGCTCCGGCACGACCGGGTTGATGCTCGCGGCCGCTTGGACGCCCGCGCTCTCCGCGCGCCAACCGGGAGGCGCCGTCGCGTTGAAGAGCGCCTCGGACAGCACGCTCCGGAACGTGTTCTCGACGCAGACGAAGAGGACCGCGCGCATCCTGTGGGACAATCGTGCGCACACCAAATAGCTTCGGGCCGCGGCGCTCGATAATCATGAGCCAAGTCCTAAATAACGCGGCTCGCGTCGTCGGCGGAGTGCCCGCGATCCACGCGTCCCAGCTCACGAAACGCTACGGTACGTTGGACGCGTTGAAGGGGATCGACTTGGCAGTCGAGCCGGGCGAATTCTTCGGCCTGTTCGGCCCGAACGGGGCGGGCAAGACGACGATGCTCCGAATCCTCACGGGCCAGCTGCGTCCGACGTCGGGCGAGGCGCACGTCCTGAACGTCGACGTCGTACGAGAGCCGCTCCAGGTGAAGTCTCTCGTCGGCATCGTGCCCGAGGTGGAGTCGCCTCCATCGTACTTGACCGCGCACGAGTACCTGTACTTCGTCGGGCGCGTTCGGAAACTGGACCGCCTCGAGGAGCGAATCGCGCACTGGTTCGAGTTTTTCGATCTCGATGAAGGTGGGACGACGCTCTGCAAGGACCTCTCGAAAGGGACCCGACAGAAGCTCATGCTCGCCGCCGCGTTCATCCACGAGCCGGCCCTCGTCTTCCTGGACGAGCCATTCATCAACCTCGATCCCATCTATCAACGGAAGCTCAAGGACTTCCTCGCCCAATACGTCGCCGGCGGGGGGACGGCGTTCATGGCCTCGCACCTGCTCGAGATCGCCGGGAAGCTCTGCGATCGCGTCGCGGTCATCCAGAACGGCTCGATCATCGCGACGGGGACCGTGGACCAGATTCGGGGCGGGGACGCCGATCTGGAGTCCGCCTTCCTCCGGCTCGTCGGTGCGTGGCGATGAGCTGGCTCCTTCGCCTCATGCTGAAAGAGGAATTCCGGGTCCACGCCAGCTACTCCGGCCAAACGATGTTCGTGTCCTTCCCGTTCATCATCACGATGTTCAGTCTCTCGATCGCCGTCACGAGCGAGCGGTTGTTCGCATACACCCCGCTCCCGGATGCGATTCTGCTCCTGCATGTGAGCGTCTTCCTCTACGGGCTGAGCGTCGGCGCCTTCGGATTCCTCGGCCGGCAGTACCTGGAGCGGACGACCGGGACGCGCAATTATCTCGTCGCGATGCCCGGAATCCTTCCGATGCGGTTCCGGCGGACGTTCCTGGGCATGTTCGTGCGAGACGCGATTTTCTACATGGTCTTGCTCCTCGTGCCTGCGACGATCGGCCTCGTCCTCTCCGTGCCGGTGACGCACTTTCGACTGACGAGCATCGGGGTCCTCTTCGGCACGGCGCTCCTGTCGTTCCTCTTGGGGATGTCCCTGAGTTTCTTCGTCTCGACCGTCTACATGCGAAGCCGCGCGGGATTTATCGTCGCCGTGGCGGTTGTTTCCGGAATCTTCGCGACCGCGGGGGCCGCGCGTGCCATCCCCTTCTCCTGGATCCTCCCGAGCCTCGCCGCCCACGAGCTCCTCCCGCCCCTGGGAACGAACCTCGCTGCGGCCGCGTCCCTCGCCCTGTTCGGATTGGGCATCGTGGGGGCCCTGATTGCGGGGGCCGCGATCCTCGTCCCCGAACGGTACGAGCCTCCGACGGTCAGCGTACGCAACGAGCTGCCCGGAATCATCGCTCGACTCGGCCGGCTCGGAGGGTACAGCACCCTCCTCGGCAAGGAATTCGTCGATCTCCAACGAAGCGGGACGTATGCGAAGATGTTCTTCTCTTTCGTGACGCCGCTCTTGCTCCTGTCCTTCACCGCGTGGTTCGTCCGGTACGGACTCCGGGTGCCGGTCGGCTTCAACACGGTCTTCTACGCCGGCATGGTCGGATTCTTCGGCGTGATCCTGTACAACTGGATGAACAACGTCGACGCGACCGACTACCTCGCGACGGTCCCGGTCTCGGTCCCCCAGGTGATCCGGACGAAATTGATCGCGTTCCTCCTCCTGACGACGTGGATCGGCGTCGGATTCGTCGTGATGATCGCGTGGCTGAACGCCGACACCCGATTGCTCTGGCTCGCCATCCCGATCGTCCTCGTCACCTCGTTGTACATCGTCGTCATGACGGCCTACCTGACCGGCCTCCGGACGAACTCGTTTCTCTTCGATCCCGGCGTCCTCGCGCGCTTCAGTGTGATGTCGATGCTGCCGGATTTCGGACTAACCATCTTGTCGTTCACGATCGACCGAGACCTCCGGCTGTCGGCCATTGGCATCGGCCTCGTCCTCACGATCCTTGGCGCGATAACGTATATCTTGCTCAAGGGCATTGACGAGAAATGGCGCGGCACGGAATTCGGCGAGTGATGGCCGCGGGGTCAGCACCATGGACGGCAACGCCGCCTTCCGTCGAGCCATGCACATCGTCTCGCCAATCTTCCTGTCGTACTATCTTCTCCCCGAACAACTTGGCGCCGGCATCACCCGCACGAGCGTGACGCTGCTCTTTCTCGGAACGGCGGCGTGCATCGAGATTGCGCGGATTGCGCTCGGTATCCGGCTCTTCGGCATGCGCCCGTACGAGGGCAAGCGCGTCTCCGCGTATGCCCAAGGCGCCCTCGGTCTGGCGCTTGCGTTCTTCCTCTTCGGAGCTCTCCTCGGGACGCGGACCCCGTATCTCGTCGTTCCCGTCTTCCTCGGCATGGCGTGGATCGATCCCCTCGCGGCGCTCGCCCGGAGGAGGTCATGGCCTCGCGCGGCGGTCGTCGCGGCCTATTTCGTGCTGTTCCTCGCCACCGAATACGCGATGCTCGGAATTCGAGCCTGGAGCTGGCAGTTCTTGTTCGCGGTGGTGGCGACGGGATCCGCGATGATCGTCGAAGGGCCGAAGCACGCACAACTCGACGACGATCTCCTCATGCTGGTCGTGCCGCTCACGGTCCTCACGCTGGCCGTGCTAATCTTCCAGCCACCGATGCTACCGTAGAACTTCGAGTTTCCCGAATCGACCGGCGCTGACCTGCATGTTGCCTCGCCATTCCCGCACCCAGCCGTTCGTGATGCGGATGCGGTCGTTCGCCTGGACGCGTTCGATCTCCTCGTTCCACAGGCTGACGGAGACCTCCGTGCCCTCGTCGTCCACGGCCTTCGCATCGGCCACCTTCCCGGTTGAGCCGCTGCGGCTCGAGAAATCCCGCGTCTCGCCTTTCTGACGAATCGTCAGTTCGATGACGTCGACCTTGCTCTCCGGGCGAAGTTCCTTGACTTTCATTCGACCCGCGCCACGAACGCCCCGGTTTCGCTTAAACATTTCCGCGGCCCGGCGGAGCGCGAAACCATGGAGGGGGAGCGACGCGCGCATCGAGCGGAAGCGAAGGTCGTTCCGCTGATTTCCTCCACGCCCGTGAAATTCTTTTACCCATCGAAATAAAACTTATAACGGCGCAGCCGGATATCGAGCGCGTCGGTCCATTTGAATCGCATCAAGGTTGTTAGCGAAGTCGCCGAACTCGTTCCCATTCTTCGCGCGGTCGATACCGAGGTCAAGAGCGAGGTCTTCAAGGAGGTCTCCACGGGTTGGAAGACGGCCCGCGAGATCGAGGAAAAGTTCGGCGGATCGGGCTCCGATGCGCTCCGGTTCTTCGAGAAGATGAAACTCGTGGAGACGAAATGGCAGACCGGTCCGACCGCCTCCCCGGAAAAGGCGTACCATGCGTTCTACTCCTCGTTTCATATCAACGCGACCGCCCCGGTCCCGGAAATCTCCGATGTCCTCCACGCCGCGATGATGACGGAAGAGGCGTACGCAGCGATCGAGGAGAAGATCTTCGAGATGGTCGGGACGGAAGGCAAGTTCTCGGGTGACGTGGCCGACGCCCTCAAGGTGACGCAGACGAAATTGAAGGCCCTCGTGAAGCGCTCGCCCCGCCTCGACTTCCGCGGTCACCGGATCATCCGGTTCGAGGATTGATCGGTGATCACGGTCCTCCGTCTCGGGCACCGCCCGGCACGAGACAAGCGGGTCACGACCCATGTGGCACTGACCGCGCGGGTCTTCGGTGCGGACGCGGTCCTGGTCTCGACCCGGGATCCGGTGCTCGAGCGGACCGTTCGAAACGTCGTGCGTCGATTCGGAGGCTCGTTCCGGATCCTGACCGGGGTGCCGTGGCGTCGCACCTTGCAAGACTGGAACGGCCCGAAGGTCCACCTGACGATGTACGGGCTACCGATTGAGGACGTGCTCACACGGATCCCGCGGGAAAATCTGCTGATCGTCATCGGCGCGGAGAAAGTCCCGCGAGAGGTGTACGATCTCGTCGACTTCAACGTGGCCGTGGGGAATCAACCCCACTCCGAGGTCGCGGCGCTCGCCGTGTTCCTGGACCGGCTCCATGGCGGCCGGTCCATCCGGGCCGAGGCCGCCGCTCAGGTGCGTATCCGGCCGAACCCAAGGGGGAAATCCGTGAACGGCTCGGGCCGCTGAACCCGCAAGCTTAATCGACCGCAGTCGAAATGGCTACGTGTGCGCGCCTCGATCCTCCTTGCCGCGGTGCTGGCCTTCGCCCTCCTGGCGCTTCTGGCTTTTTCGGACCGCGGCGCGGCGGTGAGCGGGCCGCTCCTGACGCCCGGCGACTCCTGGACGTACCGCACGAACACCTCGATTGGCGGAGCCTTCTATCTCGTCGGCAACGTGACGCTGACGACGAAGGGCGGAGAGCGGGTGTCGGTGGACGGGACGACGTACGACGCGGTCCGATTCACCCTGTCGGGCGCGGGCAGGGCGAACGGGACGGTCGCGACCCAGCTCGGCCCGGCGCGCGCCTCCGGAAGCTGGGTCCTCTCGGGGAACGAAGTCCTCGAATCCGCCGGTCTCAAGGTGATCTCGAGCGTCCTCGACCTCGAGGCCTCGGGAACCCTCCATGCGGCGCCCCTGGCGATTCCGTTCCAGCTGAGCGTCCAGAACACGACGACCTTCCGACTCGTCGCCGACTCGTGGCGCTTCCCCCTCGAGATCGGGAACTCGAGTGTGGTGGCGAGGCGAATGACTTTCTCGGAGGACTTCCGGTTCTTCTACGGACTGCAATCGACACCGTTGCACACGCAAGGCAGTCTATGGTGGAATGCGACCTACACGCTCGAGGCGCAAGTCGCGATCGACACCCCGGCGGGCCATCTCGACGCGTATCGGATCCGTGAGGCCGCCCCGGACGGGACGTACGGCCTGTTCTACTACGCGCCCGCGACAGGGAACGATGCCCGGACCGAGGCGTACAACGGCACGGCGAAGGTCGCGACCAGCGAACTAACGTCGTATCGATACCAGGCTCTCGAACCGGCGCGGTTCTTCGGTCTCTCCGGGACCGATTGGGCAATTGCCGGAACCGCGGTTGCCGCCGTCGGAGGTGCGGTTGCCATACTGTGGATTCGACGCCGTCGGCAATCGAGGCCGCCGGGACCGGAGCCGAACCAGCCGCAGACCTGATCATCTCAGGTCGTCGAGGTCCGTCGGTCGGTCCTCAAGGAGGACGGTCATCGTGTGCCGCGACGTCTTGGGCGGGAACAAGTCACCGGTACGGCCGCGGCGAATCACATCCTCCTTCGTGACGACGGAGACGACTGCGTCCGGCCACGTCGCGAGGTGCACGATGTCGGAGAAATAGTCGATCAGGTATGCGGGAATTCTCCGGGCCCCGAGGGCACGGACCGCCTCGACGCGATGATGCCCATCCAATATCACGAGCTCGCCATCGGCCACCAGGACCGGTCGTCGGAGGTATCCGTCCTTCCGGATCTGGTCCATCAGCTGCTCGAGGAGTGCGGGTCGGATCCGCTCGTGGCCGAGGAGTCGGCCGATCTCTACGACTGCGAATCGGACGCTCGGCGTTCGCTGAGGCAGGCGGCTCTGGCGGGCCATCGTGAGAATAACGGGCTTGCTTGGGAATAACGGTTTCGCAGCGACGCCGCTCGAGCCTATTTCGCAGCCGCCGCGATGGGCGGTGCCGCGCTCCCTTTCCGCAGGGAGACGCGCTTGGGGAAATATCGCAACACGACGATGTCCCCCACGCTCTGCACCCAGCGGTACGGAACGCTGACCGCCCGGCTCCCTTCCACGAGGAGCGGATTTGTCTCCCCGACGAAGATGCCGTCGACCGCGCCGTTGTCCACATCCACGACCAAGTTGTTCACGTTTCCCAGGAACACGCCGTTGTGCGTATACACCTGGAGCCCGATAATTTCGGACAGCTCTTCGAGCAACGCGCTACACCATCCCTTCTGATGGCGCGTATCTGAGGAGGCGTTCTTAAACGCTTCGGTGAAGCGGCGAGTTCGTCTTGACCCGAGGGAATGCGATCGTCAGAGAATGTGACTCACGATGTCTTCGAGCTCTCGATCGCAATACTTGCAGACGACGCGGAGGGGACTCTTCGAGCGCACGACGAACGACGATTCGATCGGCTCTCGGACGTTCGAAATGCAGTTCGGATTCGCGCACCGGAGGATGCCGACCGCCCGGTCCGGGAGGGCCAGGGGACGTTTCTCCGCGACGTTGTAGTTCCGGATCACGTTCACGGTCGAGGTGGGAGCGATGAGCGCAATCTTGTCGAGCTCCCGCCCGCCGAGCTCGCGGTCCTCGACCTTGACGATGTCCTTCCACCCCATGGCCTGACTCGGAACGTGCATTGCGACTGTCACGGTCGAAGTCACGGCGTCCCCGATGCCGAGGATCTTCAGGACCTTCAAGGCGAGCCCCGCCGGAATGTGGTCGATCACGGTCCCGTTCTTGATCGGGGTGACGCGGAGTTCCCTCATGCCCCTTCTCCCAGGATCAGGTCGAGGAGCGCCATCCGGACCGGGACGGCGTTGAACGCCTGTTTGAAGTACACCGCGTGTTTCGTTCGATCGACCTCGGGAGCGATCTCCGTCACTCGAGGGAGGGGATGCATGATGATGAGCCCGCGCTTCGCGTCCCGCAGCACGTCCATGTCGACGCGGTAGGATCCGGCGACCTTCTCGTATTCCTGCGGGTCGGGGAAGCGTTCCTTCTGGATCCGGGTGACGTACAGGACGTCCGTGTCCCGGATCACTTCCTCGAGGCGGTGTGCCGCCCGGAACGAGAGGCCTTTTTCCTTCACCTGTTCGAGGATCTCCGGCGGCATCTCGAGGGTCGGCGGGCTCACGAAGGTGAGGTGGGCTCCGAGCTCTGCGAGCGCGTACGCGAGCGAGTGGACCGTCCGGCCATACTTGAGATCGCCGACGAGGGTGACGCTCTGTCCCTCGAACGAGCCTTTCTCGTCCCAGATCGTGTACAGGTCGAGGAGCGTCTGCGTCGGATGCTGGCCCGCCCCGTCGCCGGCGTTGAGGACCGGCTTCTCGGTGAACTCCGCCGCGAGACGCGCGGCGCCCTCGTGCGGATGGCGAAGCACGATCGCATCGCTATACGCCTCGACCATCCGGATCGTGTCGGCGAGGGTCTCCCCCTTTTGGACCGAGGTGCCCTCCGCGCTACTGAAACCCAGGGCGCGCCCTCCCAGCCGCGCCATCGCGCTCTCGAACGAGAGCCGGGTCCGGGTGGACGGTTCGTAGAACAGCGTCGAGAGGATCTTTCCCTCGAGCGACCGGGAACGCTTCTCGCCGACGGCGATCGGGACCATCTTGCGGGCGGTCCTCAAAACGAGCTGGATGTCGGCCGGGGTGAAGTCGCGGATCGAGAGGACGTCTCGCCCTCGGAAGCTCGACATCAAGTCCCTAATTCATAGGTTCGATTTAAAACAATCCGGGCACGCGGTCGCGCCGGAAGGAAGAGTGCCGGGGACCGCCCGCGGCCGGCTTATGGCTTCAGATCTCTCCGCCCCAACTGGGTGACGTTCGAGGGGAGGATCACGATCCCGCCCTCGGCTTCCATGTACCGCTTCCAGTCTTTCGTGTTCTGCTGGGCCTGCTTCGCGCGCTCCACGGCGATCGTCGCGACGACCTTTCGCACGACATCGTCCACGTCGACGCCCAGGATCTCCCGGAACAGGTACTTCATCCGCTCACGGTCCATGGTGAGCCGGACCATCCGAGGCGGCCGTATAAGAGAAAATCGTCAACGTCACCTAAACTGATAATGAGTATGGAGGGGTCCGGGCCCGGGTTGACAAAACTCCCGTCCCACGGCCCCTCGGAACCCTCTTGAGGGACTGTTCACGGCAACGCGGCCCCGATGTCCCGAATCGAAAGGAATTTGCCGATATGGAGGGATAGAGGTTTCGACATGAATGGAAGCATAGCGTCGCTCCCGTTCCGTTCCCGTCTCGCAATCGCCATGATCTTCACGTTGTTCTCCGGAGGAGTCGTTATCTGGCTTCTCATGGGCGCGGGTATCCTCCCGAGAGAATCGAACATGGTGTTTCTTGCCGTCCTCGTCGTGATTTACGGCCTGGCCGCGGTTCTTAGTCTCCGGATGACCAAAACCAGGTGATTGCGGCACGGCTCGTCGAAACTACATGAGGCTTTCCCGCCACGCGTAGGGAGCCGCAACGGTTACGAGGCTTCGCCGGTGAGCCGCCGGAATTCCGCCACAAGCCGAGCGTAGTCGTCAAGGAACGCTTGGGCGACCTTTCGTTCTGCATCGCCTCCCCACGTCCCTTCGCGTTCCAGATCGTCGTAGGCTGCGAGCGTGGCGGGAGCCGCAAGGTGGCGGTGCAGTTCGCCTAACTCGCTCGTCATGTGCTGCCGGAACCTCGTACTGTACTCGGCGTCGCGCTCCAACCTCGCCTTCGCCACTTTCAACCAAGGAGCGTACAAAAGCTCGATTTGAGCCCGAACGCGCTCGATGCCTGTTCGCTTCTTCTCGTTTCGCCCTGAGACGATCTGAGCGAGGACGCCCGCGACAATCGGGATAGCGACGAGGACCACACTCTGCTGAAGGTATGCGGCCACGACGGCCACGATGGCGATTACGCCCCAGACGAGCACGAGGCGGTCAATCCGCGATGAAGCGATGCGACGGGATGCGAGAGAGCAAGGTGAACGTTGCGGTGTGAGCCCTGGTCCTTAGGTGCCGCTCCTACAGTAGTTCTAAACTGACACATACCATGGGGTGGAAACGTGTTTGCATCCCACCGGTATGGAGACAACAACAATCCAAAACGAGTCGTCCGCTATCGCTTACTACTACTGTAGTTCTAAACAGAGTTATCCTTCGTTCCTCCAACCGGTCCGTGTTCCCCGTCCTACCCCCCACGCCCTGGGCCTACGCGGATGCACCCCACGGTATGTGCCGATTTAGAACTACTGCATCAAGGCGTCGGCCTCTCCCCTCGCAGGACAGGCCCGCATACGCTGCACTGCATTTCATCCGTTGCGTCAAGTTCCTCGCGGAGCCTTCGAATGACTTGGCCTTGCCTTTTCTTGGAAATGTGCTCCCGTCCAACAGCGCGTTCGACGGCGCAATGCAGTGCAGAGACACTTGCGATATAGCTCGTCGGTCGTCCTCTCCCGGCCACCAGAAACTCCCTTAACGTCTCCTGCCCCGGCTCTCTCAGAGGGTAGTGTCTGGTACCGTTCTTGACGAGAAACTGCCGAACTTCGCGGAGCCACTGAAGGCTGCTGTTAAGATGAGTCTCGGCAGGGAGCCATTCGTCCATGACGACATCGAGATAGCACATGGCGGTTACTTTGTCCAGAATGGCGTACACGCGCCGACGAATCTCGGCATGATTCTCCTTCACTTCCCAGTCCTCTACCCGTATCGACCCATGGCTACGCGGCCTTAGGTCCGCGACTTCGGCCTCTAACTGAGCGATGCGTTCCTCCGGGGACTTCGTGACGGTGACGAGTTCGCTCATGGCCGTTCCTCGAAGGGAACCGGGATGACGGCGCGAACCGCGGACTTCGCTATCCAAGCTCTGTCGCCGTTGGGTCGGACGACAATTAGGAACAAACCGTCGGGCGTATCCGACTCGATGACACCACGCAAGGCACGGGTGCCTTCGCCGTCGTCGTAGACGATCTTGACGAACGGCTTAGCTTCGCTCTCGTTCATGTTCGTTCTCGCGGGACGTAAAGACCGTCCCGATGTCCCTACGTGGACGTTGAGCTTGAAGTTTAGCTGTCACGTATACACCTAAATAGCGGGCGGGATGGCCGGATAGGACGCTTGTCGAAAAGAGACTGTTTTCCGGCTCCCCGCTGGAGAAAGAAGCCCCCGGGCTCCATGGAACACGCTCCGTCTCCAAGATCGGAGAGCAGGCCGCAGCCCGGGTTGAAAGTCATTCCTACTTGCCCCCACACTTCGGACAGAGGACCTTAGACGGAACCATCAAGAGGCCGCCCGGCGTGAGAATCCATGAAGGACTCACGGGAGCCCGGCATGTCTCACAGAACACACCGCGAACGACTCCGCTCTCCAGGTATCCGTTCGGAAAGTTGTATTGGATGTCTCGCCAAACCCCGGAGTCTACCGGATTCCCCATCGGGAGAACGGGTTCGGGCTCCTGCTCCTTGGTGCGTCGGAACATTAGCGGAACCCCAATATTTTGTTGAGTTCTCGTTCGGAAATCTCTCCCCGGAGCCGAGCGACCACGGCCCGGGCCACGGGCTCGGGTAAGCCGCTCTTGACCAGCTTGGCGATTTCCTCCGCCGCGGGGATAAAATCCGCCATTTTACACCACTCCAAAGCCGCTATCATTATTCAAAGCGCCCGCGAGCATGGTCAAGGAGACATCGACCGTTCCACCGCCTCCGATTACAGTCGTGATCGCGACTCGCACGAAGCGGTGCGCTCCGGTGACGGCGTCGTTGAAGTTCCCGGCCACGGTTAGCGTTCTCGTCGCCAAGTCGTACCAATTCGTGCCGTCGGCGCTCCCCTGAAGCTTGGTTACCCCTGAGGATGTCGTGCCGTTGGAGACGGTCGTCATACTGAGATACTGGAAGCCTCGCGTGTCTCGCGTCGGTCCGTTCTGAACCGCGGTCTGCGCGGCAAGCTCCTTGTTGTTGAAGTTCAAACTGATGGTCTCACTCCCTCAACTGGGGCTTGAGTCGCCCCTTCTTTTCTTCGGGAAGCGGCGTGTTGCCCATGGGGTTTTGAGCCTGGGGCTTGGCGGGCAACGGGTTCCGAGTGACTTCTGTTGAGCCGAAGCCGAAGGGGTCTTTGTGTTCCTGGTACTCGGAAGGCTGCCGAGTGCGGCCGAGAATATCCCGGGAGACTTCGGCCGGACTCACTGCGGGGCCGGGGGCTCCAGGGAGTCCGCCCGGAGGGGACGCGACACCGTAAGCCGGTTTCTTCTCTGGTTTTTCTTCTGGCATTTTGTGTGCTCACCCCTGACGCACGTTCACGATTGCTGAACCTTTCCGCTTCCGCGACACAGGCGACAGGAGGTCGTGGATATCCGGCTCCGCGTACAGGATGCGAAGTCGCTCGTCACGCGCCGACAACGATTTCGCCAGACCATGCACGGCCTTACCCTGAGACGGGGGCTTCATTTGCTCAGATGGCCAGCGAGCGACGGTTCCCCTCCGCGGGTCGGATTTGTCGTCGTCTTCTTCATCGTCTTCTACGTCGATGGCCTCTGAGTCCTCAGAGTCGGCTTTCCGCTTGCGACGTGGAACGATGCTAACCGCGAAATCTTCTTGAGGTGACTTCTGGTCATCGTTCGCAGGCTCCTCATCCTGGCTCTGCTCGTCATCCGCATCGAGCTTCCTCAGGGGAGGGGAGCCCATGCCACGATGGGCGGCATCGAGTAATCGTTTCACTTCCTGCATCAAGAGTTGGAGCTTTTCGAAGTCGTGGACGTTCTCGGTTCCACTTGAGAGGAATTCCCCGGTTCGGCGGACTATCTCATCGAGCAACCCCAGAATGTCTCCGGCTGCTTCTTCCCCCGCCGCCAACGACAACGTGGCTCTGGCGTCCTTGGTGAGACGCTGCAGTTCCAGTGCCCGACGAATCAAACTCTCCCTGCTCATTTCTTCACCAGACTGAAAATCGCAAAGCGTGCAAACATGGTCTTGTCGGCTCCGATCTCGAAGCAGTACTTGGTCAGGTCGTCGTACTCTTGTTTCGACAGCCATATTCCGAGAAGCTTTTTCCCGGCGTGTTTGTTGTGCGAATCCGCCACGGTGTAAACCCCGCGTGTACGATGGGGTTATTGGGGTATTTTCGACGAAAACGACGCCTCCCCCTCCAATGCGACGGGTAGTTTCACCGTCCTCTCCGGCCGTCGTTTATCTCTGCCGGGCTGGGTTCGGAGAGCATCGCGAAAGTGGTTCCAACGATGGAGGAATGGGAACTGGAGTACGTCGAGAACTCATGTCGGTCCTACATGCGCGGCAAGGAGGGGTGCACGGACAATTGGCTTCGTGGCATTCTGAGGGCATCGGAACCGGCCACGGTGGACCGGGTGCTTAGGAGACGATCCGGGGAGTTTCAGCGGCTCAATGCGGAGCGGTTCCTACGGTTAGGCGTCGTCTGGAACGAAGTCCGGCTTGATTGAACGGGGGCCGAGCCCTGCTCACAAGCCGGGCACGAGGGTCAGCAATACGCCAGCGAGTGTGGCCGCGAGGCATACCACGAATGTTACGACGCCCGCCCGGAGGTACCTGTATTTCTTGGCCTGCGTGTGGGCCAACTCCCACGCCTGCTGTGCGAGCTCACGGTCGAGTTCCCCGCTCTTGAAACCTTGAACGTGTGCGAGGTACTTTTCGCCTGACTTGAATTCCATAATTGCGACAAAGTACAGCAAGGATGAATGTTCTTTCGGAGTTGTCCTCGGGAACACCGTAGCGAGGGACATTCCCGTGCTCAACAAGGCGAGCCCCACAGCAAGAATCAAAATACCTTGGGCTACGGCGTTGGAGGTCCGTACGGCCTCAGGGACCAGCAGCCCCGCGAGGATCGCGCTCGCGACCACGAGGATGTCCGCCTTCGTGTCCGCAAGCTGAATCATCCAAAGCGCGAGGTCGTGGGATTCCTTCAAGAATGACCGTGCCTCGGTCCGAGACTCCTCCATGCCTCACGTCGAAACGATGCGCAGCGCATCAAGATTCCGTGGGAAAACCGGCGAGCCTCACATAACCTGAAATAGGGAAGCGATCCATTGACTCGGAAGAAAGGCGTACGAGAATGAGCGACCGCGCGAAACACAAAGTGTTCACCAGAGCGATGCGGGGATTAGGGCCGGGCGAAGCGGTAGAGATTCCGAAGACCACCGTACGGAACCTACCGGGAAGCTACGAACAGACCATGCTTGGCGTGCCGTCCTCGCTTGCTGTTCCAGGAGGTCGGCGTCAATTCAGAGGACCGTGGAACCGACACGTGGTCGAGACGCGAGATTCATGGGTAGCCCATCGGGACACCGCGGACCCTCGGGAAGACCCAATCGGACACCTGGCGGTTGATGCGCCGGAAATCGGGGCAGGGCTCTTGGTAGGAGCCGGAGCAGGCTACCTTTGGGGTCGGGCGAGATACGAACGCGCTCTAGCACAGGGAGTGGACCAAAAGACGGCGGCCGTCGATGCCGTGCTAGAAGCACTCCTCGCCGGGACTGCAGGCTTCGTCGCTGGGTACGGCACCGTGCGGTTTCTCAAGTGGATTTTGTCAGAATGATCTCGGTCAAACCAACGACGCGAACCTACACTGAATTTTCGGAGACTGGAATGGGAAAGGGGGCCAATGGGCTTTCCGATAGACGGCGATGCGTACCGCAATGGACTCAATTCGCGGCATCCCTGAGAGGACGCGGAGACGCGATCTGCCACCACGAGGGCCGGGCGTTTGTGCCACATGCGGGAAGCCGCTTCCAAGGAGCTTTCAGGAGTGTCGCCCGGTTCTGTTCGGACGATTGCCTCCGCGAGCACAGGCGGACTGTTCATGGCATCGTTAGCTGAGAATCAATCCCCGTTCAGTATGGCCGAGTGGGAGGAAATCCTGCGCTACCGAGTTCATGCCTTCGAGGAAAGAAAACGAGAGTATCTTCGATGGACGGCAACTGGACTCACGGCCATTGGGGTGCTCGTGGGCATCGTGCTTCAGAGCATCGGCACGGTCCGTCTAGGCGCACATTTCTACGTCTCGCTGGGCATCCTCTTCCTCGGCAGCTATCTGACTTCGCAGCTTGTCTGGGAGCTTGCACACGAGAAAATCCTTCTTGCAATAGGAACGGTAATCGGTGCAGGCCGAGCTGCTAGACCATGGGATATCGTGACGACGCCTGCCGAGGCCGCAAAGATTCCTTTGCCTAAGCTTGTCTTGGAACTCAGCTGGAGCGTGCTCGTCACCATCTTCGTTGCTCTTGGTGCATTGGTCGTCCTCACGCCGGCGTCCGGCACGCTCTCTCAACTCGCCGTGTTTAGGATTGCGACAATTTTGATTCTGGGGCTTATTTTCTTCGGATATCGGTCGTTGAAAATCGAGTTGCCAAAGGAGGGGTCTGTGAGGATCGTCGGATTCTTGGTCGGAAAGGTGCTCATTGTAGGATACTACGGGTTTCAAATGTGGCTGGCGACACAGGCGTTCCTCACCGTATCCATCCCAGACATCCAAGGCAGTCCACTCATCCTCATTGTTCTGGAAGGTGTCGGGATTCTCAGCATCGCCGGCGTGATTTGGAGAATAGCGTGGCCTCTGGTCAGATACAACGCGAAAGCAATGGGCATCCTGTCTGGGATACACGATGGCATCCTCTCTGGCAAGTATCCCAATCCGGACGCCATATCCGTGGAAGTGAAGCAGGCGTACTCGGGGGAACCGAAAAATGATTGAGAGTCAGGGCCGCCTTCGCGTCCATCGAAACCAGTTGTCAGCCTGGTCTCGGATGGCGGGCCGCTTGGTCTCACCGACACGAGCCAGGACGAGCTTCCCGGTCTCGTAGTTCAAAGACAGGATGGCCTCAACGGCGTCCTGCGGTGTCGGCTTCGAGATTGGCTGTGTGGCCTCCAGCGCAGCCGCGCTCTGTGTTCTAAACGAGTGTGCGAGGATGGCTTTCTCGCGCATGTCGGCCAAGGCTATCGGCCCGATCTGAACCGGGTTCCGGTCGTGCTGGGGGTCCGCGGTCCGAGGAGAGAGTCCTAAGCGCACACGGCGCCGGAGGACCGCCTTCTCAGAGACGCCGACGTACTTGGCGATAGCCGCCACGGCCACGCCATGAGGCCACATCTCTCTAAGGTCTGCGTCCATCTTCTTGGACCACGTCAGATGCATATCCCTAAGGTGGGGTGATAGCTGGAAAATGAATTGCGGCCCGTTTCTGGCCCGTGGCGAGGATTCTGGAGGCCTGTAGGATTGCTTCGGTTCGACCGTCTTAGGGGGTGGTACGATTCGAGGTGCAAGTAGGGGTGGTGTCGGGGGCCGTTCCACCACTGGCCACTGGAGCAGGAGGCTCCGGCATACATGTACCCCCGATATCTCAAAGGGGGAGTGAAAATTGAAAGGGGGACCGGAATCCGTCTATGTTAGTCACATGGTCTAACAGTCTTACATGATAGCTCGCACCTAAAACCGAGTCTCATATCATGACTGCGACGTAGCTATTTAGTGCCTGGAGCTTATATAGTCCGGGGTCACGGTCACGCGACATCCTGCGATTGTCAAGCGCTCGCGTTTGTTACCGTCCGATGGTATTGGCTAAGGGCAAGCGCCGAGCCGCCGACGACGGTTCCCGACGGTACGAATCTGAGCGCGTCAGGGACAATGAAGACGCCTGGAACGTAGGGAATGTTCTAATGTGTGCTGCTTGAGGAAGGAGGCCACGACGGGACGAACGCGCTTTCGCGGCCCCCGGTGGGATTGCGGGCGCCGGACCGAGTCCAACTTTGGCGAATCGGATGCGGTCCGACGCTGTCCGCCCCTACGCGCCAGTCGCGGCGCGAGCCCGCTGTGCTCGCCGCCGCACCACCTGAGCCTTCTGATCAGCTGAGAGGACCGGCTGCCCGGATTGGAAAGGGGCAGGCGCATTGAGCGCCGCCGTCAGCCCCAGGGCCTCGGCCCTCTGCCGGAGCCACGCATCCGCGCCCTTCTCGATCTCGGCGAGCCGAGCCTTCAGGGTGTCCAGTTCGTCGCTCAGTTCGGGAATCTCGGCCCCCATCTCCAGGGCCCGCACCTTGACCGGGCGACGTTCGACCTTCAACCCGAGCTTGGCAGCTACTTCATCGTCGGCTTGGCTGTCGGCCAGGGAGACGTACCGCGAGAGCATGGTGCTCCCCTTGGTCCATCCGAGCCGGAGCCGTATTGCGTCGTCACTTACTCCGGCCAGTCGAAGCTCGGTCGCTCGGCTGTACCGGAACAGGTGCGGATGAACGCGCTTCCGAATGCCCACCTTGGCCGCTGCGTGGCGGACCGTGTTGAGCCCGGCGGAGTAGCCCATCCGGCGGACTTCCCCTTCGTAGATCGTCACGAATAGCGGCCCATCCGTTCGGTCCTTCCTGAGCAGCGGGTGCACGGCGAGCCACTTGCGGACCGCGTCGGCGGACTCGATGAGGCGAACGCGGGTTCCTGATTCGCTTGCGACCTTGGTCTTCCGGAACCGGACGCTCAACCCCTCGCGGGTGCTCACGTCCGCGATGTCCAGCGCGAGCACTTCATGGATGCGTCGGCCCGTGTCCCAGAGGATGCACAGGAGCGCCTTGTCTCGGATGTCCGTCTCGCCTGCGACCATCTTAGAGACTTCATCCCTGGAGAGAATGGTTTCGGGGTCCTTCGGTCGGTTCAACCCGACGGGTGCCCTTCCCTTCGGCCACTCGCGCACATCGCGGCGTTCGTTCCAGGTCAAATACATCTTCAACACGACGACGTACCATCGAACGGACTTGCTCCCGTTCAACGTGACGACCAGCTTGGTAAACTGGTCCCTCGTCAGATCGGCGAGTGGCTTCTCCGTCATGTTGGCGAGCTTTGCGAGGCTCGCACGATACGCGCGAAGCGTATTACGCGCCTTGCCGTCCGCCTCCTTCTCCAAGAGGAACCGCTCAACGTTCGCGGCGTCCTTCTCCGGGAGTTCGATTCGCTCTTTCCCCGGTATCATGGCACCGGTCGCTCCTACCTGTCTCTTTTTCGTTTCTGTCATCCGATTCGCCACCCCCTACATGGAGAGGGGGCTACTTAAGGATGTGCAGATAATTTAGCTCGATAAGAGAAAATTGTCAATGGTCTCATTTCCGAGAGGACCGGCGGCCCCGTCGGACGATGGGACGTTGGCGCCTTTGTCAACCGGGGCCCGGGACGCCGTCCGCGACGGTCGGTCCCCTCCCTTCGATGGCAAGAATAAAAAAGGCAGGACGAGGGGTTCTCGGTCCTGCCTGTGGGTTGTGGAGGAGGGGTTATTGGGTTGGGTATTGCGTCGGGAGGATCGGTTCGACGACGTCGACGGCCCTCCAATCGCCGCCGAAGTCCTTCGTGATGCCGGTCGCGAGCTGGAATCGGACCCGCAGGCGGCCGTTCTCGAAGAAGATGTAGGCGTTCTTCAACTGGGACATGTAGAGCGAGATGCGCTTGCCCTTCTGGGTCAGGGCGCGCTCCGTGCACCGGATCAGCCCGGCGCGCTCGAGGGCGTGGATGCGGCGGTAGCACGCGGCGATCGGGATGCCGTATTCCCGGCTGAGGTCGATCGCGGATTTCGGCTTCTTGAAGGTCGCCACGAGAATCTTTGCAGAATACTCGTCGGTCACGAGTCGCGACGCTTCAAGCGGATCCATCGTCAGTTCCTCCTCGTATGGAGGAATCGACGCGATTAGGGATATTAAAGCGAAGGGTGCCGGTTATCGGCACTGATTCTCAAACGTGAAAGTGTTCGCAGGACCGGCCGCGCTAGCCGCCGCAACAACCGCCTTCTTCCTGACGTCCGCAGTCGCAATTCGGGCCGCACGTGCCCTCGTGCTCTTTGTGCATGACAGGGAGCAGCGTCAGCGCTTCGGTTGGCGCAGGAGGAGCTTTCTTCTTGCTCGCGAGCATTTCGATGAGGCTGCTCATCAAATCCCTCGAAGGATTCGGGCGGTATTTCTAACTAACGTCACGACAGATGCTTTTTGACACGTTCCTCGAACGGCGCACGGGGCATCGCTCCGACGACCTGATCGATGAGCTTCCCGTCCTTGAAGAAGAGCAGGGTCGGGATGCCCATGACCATGTATCGCTGCGGGACCTCCGGGTTCTCGTCCGTGTTGAGCTTCACGAACGTGACTTTGCCCGCGTACTTCTTCGCGAGTTCTTCGACGATCGGGGCGATCGCGCGACACGGCGCGCACCACTCCGCCCAGAAATCGACGATGACGTAGGGTTTCTCCTTGACGACCTTGTCGAACTCGGCGTCGGTGACATGAATTGGCTTGTCTGATGCGGACACCGCAACCTGCTTCTCTGCCATGATTGGCACCTAGTCTTCCATAGGATGATGGTTCCATATAAATCTCAGCGCACCACACCCGAATGGGTACGCCAACGAATCACCAAGGACGGGCGTCGCTTCCGACTTCCGAATGTTTCCAAGCCAACCGGACGGCATGCTTATGTCGGCACCCCGCATGGAGAACTCCATGAGCCCCGGTTCCTGGGAGCGATTGGCCGAGTGGTACGACGCGAAGCAAGGTGACACCGGTGATTTCTGGCACCGAACCCTCATCGACCCCACCTTCCTCCGGGTCGTGGGGGACGTCCGTGGGCTTCGCGTCCTGGACCTCGGCTGCGGGAACGGGTACCTCTCCCGTCGATTCAGCCGGGAAGGCGCGAAAGTCGTGGCCGTCGATGCATCGGCCCCGATTGTGCAGCGGGCCCGCGGTCGGGAATCGCAGGAGCCACTCGGGATCGAGTACCGTGTCGCGGACGCTGCCCGACTTGAGTTTCTCCGGGACGCCAGCGTGGATCTCGTGGCGTGCAACATGGCCTTGATGGACATGGAGGACGCGGGCGCCGCGATCAGCGAAGTCGGTCGGGTCCTCCGTCGTGGCGGCCGATTCGTGGCGAGCCTTTCCCATCCCTGTTTCGACCAGGGGCCCAGTTCGACGTGGCTGATCGAACGGTTCTTTCGTTCGACGAGAGTCTCGCGGAAGGTCGAGAAGTACCGAGAGCCCTTCGCCGACGAGATCCCTTGGCAAATCGCTCCGGGCCAAATCGTCACGACGACCGGGTACCATCGACCTCTCTCCTGGTACGCGGGAGCCTTGCGTACGGCGTCCCTACTAATCCAATCGCTCGAGGAACCCTCGCCCTCGCAGGAATTTGTGGAGGGCAGTTCCGAAGGGCCGTATGTCGCGCAGATTCCGGTCCACCTCGTGATTGAGGCGGTCAAGGTCTAACAGAAAACCGCGGACTGAGGACGGGACCGTCCCCGGGAGGAGTGCCCGTCGGGGCGAGTTCGACGATTGGCGTTATCGAGCGAGGACGCCCCGCCGAGAAGCTAAGGCGGGATACGCGGTCACCTGCTTTCGGCATCGCCTCAGCGGACGCGGGAAAACATGCGTGCTCTGAAGAGAGCGAGCCCGAGAAATGCGAAACCAATGATGATGACAACGATAGCGTTCGACCAGCTGTAGGTACGGCCGCACAGGAGTTCGCAAGCGACCGAGTACCAGGCGAACAACATTACCAACCCAACGGCCATGAAGAAAATCCCGATCGCGACCGTCGCGATAAGCTCCAGCACCGCAGCGGTTCTTCTCGTGACGCCAGTCATGCCGAAGCCTCTATCCTCTCGTTACGGCAAATCCCTACCGGCCGCGAATCACTTGGTTTTGGTCGCTCGCCGAGCCAGGAACCGCCAGAACAACCATGCCGGGGCGCCTGCCAATGCCACAAAAATCCCCGACATGATAAGCCAGGCAGGAACGTGTCGGAGGGAAGATTTGGGCCCTGTGTTCTGCACGACCCAGCCCCAAAAGAACACGCCAAGAAGCGTGAGGAGAGTCCCGGCGACGATAAGCACGGTCGGCCCCCACCTCCCCGAGGGGGTCGATAGACCCGCGCCCCCCCTTTTCGCTGGAGTCCGCCTCGCGGTCCATGCCGAAACCTCAATCCCTCCATATCGGCATATCTCTGTCGCTCGTAACCAAGGGGACGATTCACCGAGTTATGGTCAAGTAACTATAACTCGCGCGTTCAACCTCACCCCGTTGCAATCCGCCCTCCCGCGGGGGCTCGCCGCCATGAAGCAGGGCGACCGTCGTAATACTCATATAGAAGCCCTCGTATAGACCCGCGGGAATTCTCATGATGGGCGGGCAGCAGATCATCATCCTGAAGGAAGGGACCGAGCGCGAGAAGGGGAAAGGCGCGGTGTTCAACAACATCGCCGCGGCTCGCGCGGTGGCCGACGCGGTCAAGTCGACCCTTGGCCCGAAAGGCATGGACAAGATGCTCGTGGACTCCCTCGGCGACGTGACGATCACGAACGACGGGGTCACGATCCTGAAGGAGATCGAGATTGAGCACCCGACGGCCAAGATGCTGGTCGAGGTCGCGAAGACCCAGGACGACGAGGTCGGCGACGGCACGACGAGCGCCGTCATCCTGGCCGGGGAGCTTCTCAAGGAAGCGGAGAGCCTCATCGAGCAGGAGGTCCACCCGACGCTCATCGTGAACGGCTACCGCATGGCCGCGGCGGAGGCCGTCAAACTCCTTCGAGAGCTCGCCTTTGCCGTCAAGCGGACCGACAAGGACACGCTCCGGTCGATCGCGCGGACCGCGATGTCCGGCCGAAGCGTCGGGACGAACGCGAACTTCTTGGCCGACATCGCCGTCGACGCGGTCCAAGCCATCGTCGAAGAGGTCGCGGGCGAGGTCCGCGCGGACGTTGACAACATCCTGGTCCAGAAGAAACACGGCGGCAACCTCACGGACACGACCCTCATCGATGGAATTGTCCTCGACAAGGAACGCGTCCACCCGCGGATGGCGAAGTTCGTCCGCGATGCGAAGATCGCGCTCATCAACCGCGCCCTCGAGGTCAAGAAGACCGAGGTGAACGAGGAGATCCGCATCCGCGATCCGGCGAAGCTCCAGATGTTCCTCGATGAAGAGGAGAAAACCCTGCGCACGATGGTCGAGAAGATCAAAGCCTCCGGCGCGAACGTCGTCCTGGGTCAGAAGGGAATCGACGACGTCGCCCAGCACTTCCTCGCCAAGGAAGGCATCTACGCGGTGCGCCGGGTGAAGGAGAGCGACATGAAGAAGCTCGCAAAGGCGACCGGTGCGCGGATCGTCACGAACCTGGACGACCTGACGCCGAAGGAACTGGGCCGTGCGGACCTCGTCGAAGAGCGAAAGGTCGGCACGGACGACATGACGTTCATCACGGGCTGCAAGAAGGCCCGGGCGGTCTCCATCCTGATCCGCGGCGGCACAGAGCATGTGGTCGACGAAGTGGAGCGGATCCTGCACGATGCGCTCCGGGTTGTCTCCGCGGCGATCGAGGACGGCAAGGCGATCCCGGGCGGCGGATCCGCCGAGATCGAATTGTCCTTGGCGCTCAAGAGCTACGCCGCATCCGTTGGCGGGAGAGAGCAGCTCGCGATCGAGGCGTTCGCAGACGCGCTCGAAGTCATCCCGCGGGCCCTGGGCGAGAATGCGGGCCTCGATCCGATCGATGTCCTGATCAAACTTCGGGCCGCCCACGGGAAGAAGGGCGGAAAGGCGATGGGTGTCGACGTCAACAGCGGTGAGCCGCTCGACATGCTGAAGGCCAACGTCGTGGAGCCGCTGCGCGTGAAAATCCAGGAGATTGACTCGGCCGCGGAAGTCGCGAGCATGATCCTCCGAATCGACGACGTCATCGCCTCGAGGAAGTCGCCTCCCCCGCCGCCGGGAGCCGGTGAACACGGCCACGGTGGGATGGGCGGAATGGGTGGCATGGGCGGGATGCCCGGCATGGGGATGTAGGGTCCCTCATCCGTCGGGCGGCGACCCGCCTGCGAGGCGCTCCATGACCTTCTTTCGAAGAGCTTGAGCCTCGGCGCCATCCCTCGAGGCCGACGACTCCACGATCTCGGTCCATTCGAGGCCGCCCTCCGAGCCCGCCGCATGCCGGGTGACTTCGATCCGGAAGCGCGCCTGGATCCCCTCCGCCGTCACGATCCGAGGCGGACGCTCGGACCGAGACTTCACGATGTCCACCCGCGGGGTCCGCCCGGACGCCTCGATCGCCTCCCGGACGGCCTTCACGGCCTCGTCGAGCGATCGACGCGAATGGAAGCTGAAGCTGGCGGGTCCTCGACGCGCGAGGCGAGGAACGAAGACGAGGACCGAGAAGACCAGCAGGAACATGGCGACCGCGAGCAAGGCCACGCCTCCGTTCGCGGCATCGCTTCCATAGGCGGTGACGGCCAGCAGGCCGATCGCCAGCAAGACGATCGCCAGGGCGAGGAAGACGAACGCAATCCGGCCGTCGTTCGAGTACGCCCATTCGGTCTCGCGGGTGGCCATTCACGCGGCCTCCACGAGGAGCGCTCCGAACTTCCCGCGGGATACGTCGAGACCGAAGTTCGTCCGCTTCACGTAGCAATCGAGTGCGCGGACCGTCGTGCCGACCGCGACTTTGCCGCGTTCGACGAGGCCGACATCCTCGTCCCAGAGGGCGAACCGACACGATCCGCTCTCGTCCCGGAGCTCCAGGTTCGTGACCCGTCCCTCCCTCCCGTCTTGACGGGTGAACGTGCGGACCGGCGAAATCGAGACGACGGTCGCCCGAAGGTTCGCCTCCATTCCCTCTTCGAGGTCGGCCACCCGGGTGAACGACGTGACACTTCGCCCGAGGCGCTCGACGACGACCATCGCGGCGGTCTCGCGGTCCAGCAGGCCTCCCCATTCCGCGATAACGGAGTCCAGACGGGCCTCGAACGCTTCCGGGCTTAACAGGTCCTGGACTTTCTCGTAGTGCGGGCGGCGCACGGCCGTTCATCGCGGGTGCACACAAAAGGTTTGCTCCGCACACATTGTCCAGAGGTCGTATGCCTAACATTCCTGACCCTCGAGGCACCTAGCCGGCGGCATGTCCGCGTCGGAGATCTCCGCCCCGCGGTGGCGGTTCCTCGACGGCTTGTGCAAGACCCAAGGCTACAACGTCGTGACGGAAGGGGAGCGCGTGACGGTCGCATTTGAGCCGTGGGCGCTCGAGCAAACTGACCCGTTCGACATCCCGTGCCTTCGGCTCGAGTTCCGTCAAGTCGACGGACGGATCGTCCTCGAGCGCTTCACGATCGAGAATAATGGAGAAGACCAGGTCGTCAACCTGGAGGCGGCCCGCGACGCCCTCCAGGCTTGGATGGACTCGATGGCGGACTAGCGCATCACGCGTTCCGAGTCTCGCCGACCATCCGCCGACACAGTCGAACCGACGATCTCATCCCGACGGCACGACGCGTGCTCGGATCGCGGTTCGAAGCCGATCCAGCGACTCGCGGTTGTTCGACCGAGGGAACAGCAGAACCGTCGTCGACGCATCGACCGGCGACCGAAAGATGCCGATAAAGCAGAGCGGTTCCTCGACCCGCAGGACGGGATTGCACCTTCGAAAGAGTCCCCCGTGGCCGACATCGGCCGGGGACGCCGGCGTCGGGTGCCGGTCACGAAGCGCTTCGAGCACCGCGCCGGCGACGCGCGCCGGCTCCTCCCGAACCTGGAGGGCCCAGACCGGGCGAGTTCGGATCCCGACCGCGAGCCAGGCGATGGGGAAGAACGCGGCGAGGGCGAGGAGGACCACGACGAATTCCGGTTGGGCCAGCTGCCACGAGAGGACACTGCCCAACCAAAGTCCCCCGGAGAGCACGAAGAACAGGAGGACCGCGCTCCCGGAGGCCCGCCGCGTCCATCCCGGCCCGGCGGGGCCTGGCGGTGCGGGCATCGCGAGGCCTCACTTGAGTCGGATCGTCTCGAGGTTCATCGGCGCCCGCGTCTCGAGGCCGAATTTCTTGTAAAGCCCGGACGCGAGGTCGGAGCACTTGAACTCCTCGCCGTGGTTCACGATGACCCGTTCCGGCCGCGGCTCCATCGTGCCGACGTAGTTGAGAAGCTGCAGGCGGTCGGAGTGGCCCGAGAAGCCGTCGACCGTCTCGACGTCCATCTTGATCGGCAGGGTCAGGGGCTGCCCGCGGTCCGTCAGCGTGATCTCACGGGCCTCCCGCTGGATCCGGCGACCCAACGAACCTTCCGATTGGAAGCCGACGAACACGAGGGCGTGCAACGGGTTGTCCGCCCAGCCTTTGAAGTACTCCAGGATGGGGCCGCCGGACATCATTCCGGACGTCGCCAGGACGATGCACGGCTCGACGTCGTCGATGATGTTCGCCCGCATATCCGCGGTCTCGACCCTCTTGAACATCGGGGAGAGGAACGGATTCTCGCCGGTCTGGAAGATCTGCGTTCGGAGCTGGCTGTTCAGATACTCCGGATACGCCGTATGGATCGCGGTCGCCTCCCAGATCATGCCGTCCAGATAGATCGGGACCTCCGGGATCTGATGGTTCCGGATCGCGTCCTCGAGGACGAGCATGACTTCCTGGGACCGGCCGACCGCGAAGACCGGCACCAGGACCTTCCCGCCGCGGGTCAAGACGCGGCGTAAGACCTCCTTCAATTGCTGCGCGGCCTCGTGTCGCGACGGCTGGATGTCGTGATACCCGCCGTACGTCGACTCGAGGACGAGCGTCTCCAGCCGCGGGAACTTGTTGACCGCGGGGTTGAAGAGCCAGGTCTTCTCGAACTTGATGTCCCCGGACATCGCGACGTTGTACAGCCCGTCCCCGATGTGGAAGTGCGCGACGCCGGAGCCGAGGATGTGACCCGCGTTCTGGAATGTGAGCCGGATGTCCGGGGCGATGTCCGTCGTCTCGCCATATTTGAGCGGGATCGTGTTCGCGACCGCCTTGCGGATGTGGCTCGAGTCGTACGCGGACTTGCGGGCCTCGCCCATCGCGACCTTGATGAAGTCGAGCTGGAGCAGGGACATCAGATCGCGGGTGGGCGCGGTCGTGTAGATCGGGCCTTCGTATCCGTACTTGAACAGCGCCGGCACCAGTCCGGAATGGTCCAGGTGCGCGTGGGTGATGACGACCGCATCGATCGAGCTGAGCGGAGTGACCTCCGGGGCGTTCAGGTACGGCGAGCCGTTGTCTTCCGAGATCAACACACCGCAATCGATGAGGACCTTCGACTCCCGCGTGCTCAGCAACGCCGCGGACCGTCCGACCTGACGGAATCCTCCGAGCGCCGTGATCCGGACGTAGTTCTCTCCCGCCGGCACCTCGCGGGCAAGTCGCCGGCCGACCTGCTTCAGGAACGTCTGACGCTCGTCGTTGATCGTCCGGAGGTATTGGCGGATCTCCTCAACGGTCTTGGAGGGAATCGGCGGCGTCCGGACGACTTTCGGGGCCCACCCGATCTTTTTCTTGACCTCGTTGAGGATCGAGCCGTGGCGGCCAATGACCATTCCCGGGGAGAGAGCCTCGATCGTCACCTCGCCCGTCTCCGTCTCGAAATAGATCCCGGTGATCTGCGCTTCCGGCGGGATCACCTCGCGGATGACCTTCTCCGCCTCCTCCGGCGTTGCGAGCAGGGACGGGTCCGGTCGCACGACGATTCGGCGCCGCAGCTGCTGGGCGATCTGTCGCACGAGGTCGTTGGACTCTGCGAAGACCTCCATGTTCTTCGTGTAGATCACGATCGTGGGGCCTTCGAAGTCGACCTGCGTGATTTCCACGTGGTCAGGGACCACTTTCTTCACGACGCTTCGCGCGTCGTTCAGAATGTCCTCGATGGTCATCGGACATCACTTTGGCCGGAGCCGCTTTTGGGACTCAGGCCAGTTTCATGCTTGCCTTGCGCTTCTCGACTTCCTTGTCGTCGAACATCTTGAAGCCGTCTTTGGAAATGAGGGCCACGTCGATTCCTTCGCCGGAGACCGCGTCGCGTTTCATCGCGGCGGTCACCGCGCGGATCGCGAGGTTCGCACCCTCGTCGAGCGTCATGTCATCCTTGTAGTGATCTTCGAGGACCCCGTACACGTAGGGGCTTCCAGAGCCACTGGAGACGAACTTGTCCGGCAGGGATCCCCCCGCCGCGTCGAGCGAGAACACGTGCCCGCCGGAGCGGTCCCAGCCGCCGATCACCAGCTGGACCCAATACGGATAGAACCGGCTTCCGCTCAGGATGTTCGCCGTCAGGGTGGCGCAGGCCTCGACCGGCATCGCGACGCCTCGCTTGAGCTTGTACAGTTCGACCTCGGCGGTGATGTATCGGGCCAGGACCTGCAAGTCTCCGACGAGACCCGCCGTCGTCAGGCCGATGTTGTCGTCGAGCCGGTACACCTTCTTCGTTCGCTTGTGGGCGATCAGCGTCCCGGCCGTCGCGCGGCGGTCTGCCGCGAGGACCACGCCGTCCTTGCAGACGAGGCCCAGCGTCGTGGTCCCGGTCTCGACTTCTCTGGAAACAGTTGCCATCCGTACACTCCCGTTCAAAAGGGTGTCAAAAAGACAACCGAAGCATACGGCCGGCACTATTTAAGAATTTCTGGTTCTATCTCGAATCCGAGATAAAACGAAACTCGGTCGGCCGCTCGCTCTCGCACTCTGGTGTCGCGACCGAATTGACCGGCGCGAATCGGATGAGGTGGACCCGCTCACATTCGGAAGTACGCCCACCAGACCCCGACGACGACAATCACGATGACCACGACGGCGACCCCGACGTAGAGGTACATCTTCCTCTTGCCTTTCTTCTCGCCACCGAGACCCAGACCCGCGACATCATACGACATGTCGGACCTCGACCGCCCAAGTTACCGACTCGTAATAAGGATTTCGTCATCCGGAAGGCGACGGCACCACATTCAGAAGGAGACGGTGAACCCGGGCGGCGGGCCGCAGCTGGACCGCATACGCGATCTTTTCCTTGGGAAGCGCGACGTTCGCGGCGCTCACGTACACCGTGATGCCGTCGCCCTCCTTTTGCGTCCGAAGAATCTCATCCCGTGGGATCGAGATCATCTCCCGTCCCTCTTGATCCTCGAAGAAGTAGTGGACCGCACTCGGCATCGCCCGGAGCTTCACGAGAAAGAAGCCGGGATCGTCCGGGTCTCGGTGCGCCGGGCTCGCGAAGAAGAGAAGTCCCGCCTCGTGGCGAAACAGGTGGCCCTCGACCGGGCGGAGAAGCGGCACGCGCTTCCCGTCGTGGTCCATCAAGACTTCCGCGATTGCGTCGGCTTCTTCGAGGATTCGATACGATGCCGATCCAGCACCCGCCACCTGGGAGAAGGTGACCCGCGAACCCTCCTTGGGTCCCAGCGCTTCGATTCTCACGCGCAGCCGCAACGTCGCGAAGTTCAGGTCGTAGATGCGGTCCTCCACGTCCACGTAGCCGAGGATCATCCGTCGCCTCAGACCCCGAAGCCCTTCCGGAATTGCTCCGCGATCTCGCCGAGTTCGACCTGCGAGAACGTCTCGAAATCTGAGACCGCGGAGTACTCGGCGAGCTGTTCCTCGCGGTAAATGTTTGGGAGCGCCGAGGCCACGGTCTCTTCAGAGAGGATGAACTTCAACGCCGCTTGCGAAAGGGTCATCCCTTTTCCCTCATAGATCCAACGGAGATTCGTGGCCTGCTTGCGGGCCCGCTCGATCCACGCCGCGTCCTTCGTCTGAAGATCGCCGTCCGCCGGAAAGGACGTGGCGTTTGCATCCGACTCGAGTACGCCGCCCGCGTGGGGCGCGCGGATGACCATGCCCTGATTAATCTCGAGGGCCACTGGGAAGAACTTGCGGCCCGGCTCTTCCTCGAGGATGTTGTAGTACGCCTGGATGCAGCCGAGGTCATGTTTCCGCATCGCTGCGCGCCCCTCCTCGAGACCTCCCGGGCCGGGTCCGAGTGCGATCCCGTAGTACCGAATCTTGCCCTCGCCTTTCAACCCCTCGAGGGTTTGCCAGATGGCCGCATTCCCGACCGTAGCTGCGTCGGGGTAGTGCAACTGAAGTACGTCGGCGTACGACGAGCCCAGGCGTTCCAAGGTCCCGTCCAGGGACTTCCGAATCCCCGCAGGGGAGAAGTCGGTCCCCGTCGCCGAGCGTCCGACTTTGCTCGAGACAATGATGAGTTCCCGCTTGTCGCCGAAGGCCCGTCCGATCAGACGTTCCCCTCGGCCGTTTCCGTCCGTCGGCGAGACATCGAAGTAGTTGATCCCTGCGTCGTAGGCCTTGTGCAGCAGATCGACCGCTTGATCATCCGTGAACGAGCCCCAGCGGCCGGAGGCGAGAGTCCAGACGCCAAAGCCGACTTCGGACACCTCGAGTTCGGATTTTCCCATCGGCCGATAGTTGACCACGGCGTTCCTCCGCGCCCGCAAAGGGGGCGGGCGTATTTGACCGCAACGCCCGACCACCTACCTCCACGACACGTAAAAGAGGGTCGCGAAGCCGACGAGTTCGGCCGCATTCAGGGCGAGCATGGGCACGGCAACGCTGGCGCCGGCCCACTCGCTCATCGCCATGTAGAAGTAGATCGCCGCGAGGTTCTCGACCAGAAACAGAGCGGCGAACACGATGAGGCCAGCGGAGAGCGGGGATCGGAGCCCGCGGTAGTTGCCGACATAGATGTAGAGCAGGCCGATCAGGACCGCGATGCTGGCCCCTGCGAGGACCAGGTCGATCATCCAAAATGTCCCAAACGCCACGGTATCACCGTGAGACGCGGGTCCGCTCCATATCTACTTTTCCCCCAGTCGCGGCTCGATGCGTCGCCAGATTTCGAGGAAGTCCTCGAAGTGGACTTGCAGCCGCGGCGACAGGGAATAGAGCGTCCCGTAGCTCTCATTGCCCAGCGTCATCACGCAATCGTTTTCGCGCAAGACGTCAAGGTGATGGCGAATCGTTTTGTAGTCCAGAGCGAGTCGGGTGGCCAGGTCGTTCGCGTTGTACGGACGGTCGTGGAGCGTCCATAAAATCCGCGCGCGGTTGATGCCGCCGCGCGTCCCGGCGATCAGGTACCACAACCGTTTATCCATGAAGCGGCGTCCCCAACCGTCTTGCGGTAATCTAGGTTGCGGGACGTCCATCGAAGACCCCATCCGCGAACGTTCTAATATTACTATCTCAATAGTCAAACTCTTGGCAGCCATCCCGCCCGCGCCTCGTTGGACGCGCAAGGCGAAGGGGTGGTTCCTGGAGTTCCGCCTCATCCCGGTCCTCTTGTGGTCCTACACCGCGGTCGCGCTCGGGACCGCTATCGCGTATCTCGCGTCCGGTTCGCTGAACGTCTTGTGGTTTCTCGCGGCTCTCGCGCTCGGCGCGTTGATCCAAGGATGGGTAACCCACGCGATCAACGAAATCTACGATTGGAGGAGCGGGACCGACCAGGTCGGAGGACGCGCGTTATCGGGCGGCAGTCACGTCCGAAACCTGGAGCTTCTCGGAGAGCGCGATCTTTGGTGGGTCTTCGCGATTTCGAGTGTCGCCGTCGCGGCGCTCACCGCGTGGGTCGTCCGCGAGCGCGCGGCGTGGCTCGCCCTCCTCATCGTCGTCGGGTACGGCCTTGGGCTGGCGTACACGGCGCCGCCCGTGTCGACCTCGTACCATCCCTTCGCCGGCGAATGGCTTGGCGGATTTCCCGGTGTCCTCCTCTCGGGACTCGGCGCATACGCAATCCAGACCCTCTCGATTTCGCTCGTCGTGACGACGGCGCTCACCGCTCATGCGCTCGTTTGCATGGCGATGCTCATCGTGCATCACTACCTCGATGAGCCGATGGATGCCGGGGCGACGCCACCGAAGCGGACGACGGTCGTCGCCCTCGGCTTCACGAACGCGAAGCGATACGCCGGCATCATGGCCGGGATCGCGGCGGCCCTCTACGCCCTCCTTGGGGCCACGGTACATTCGGCATTCTTCCTCGGGGCGGCGTTCACCGTGCCCGCCGTGTGGATTCACCTCCGCATCGACCCGAGCGAGCTGAAATCGGTCACCCGGAACGAACTCCGCGTCATCCAGCTCGGGGTCGCGGCCGGCCTTTCGACCGCGGTGGGCCTTGCGCCGCCGTTGTGGCCTCTCCTCCCGATCGCGGCGGTCGGCTACCTGGCGCACCTCGCGGTCGCCGCGCCGCCCGCGGAGTTGGCGCGCGCATGGCGAAAGGTGCGTGCGACGGATTCGGGTCTCCGCCGGCCCTGAAGGAACCGCGGAAGACGGAAATACGTCCGGCCCGGTCCAGACGACGTGCGTCGCATCGGCTTCGTCGTGAACCCGATTGCGGGGATGGGAGGCCGCATGGGCCTGAAGGGGACGGACGGCGTCGTGAACGAGGCTCTAGCGGCCGGCGCGGAGCAGGTCGCAGGTCCCCGGGCAAAGATTTTCGCAAAGACGTTCCTGGACCTTTCGAAACGCGACGAGAGCCTTCGCGTCCGGTGGTTGACGTGCGGCGGCGCGATGGGCGCGGATCAGCTCCGAGCTGCGGACGTTGGCGAGAACACGATCGAAGTGGTCCACTCACCCGGGGAGCGAACCACCTCGGCCGACACGAGTAAAGCAGTGGAGGCGTGCGTGGACCGAGGCGCCGAACTCCTCCTGTTTTGCGGAGGCGATGGAACGGCGCGAGACGTCGCCGAAGCGACGAGAGATCGAATCCCGATCGTCGGGATCCCCGCGGGGGTCAAGATGCACTCCGGCCTCTTTGCGGTCTCGCCTCCGGCCGCGGCGCATCTCCTGGTGGGCTATCTCCGTGGACAACTTCGGATCGGCGCGGCAGAAATTCTCGACCTCGATGAAGAGGCCTACCGCACGGGCGAATGGCGGGTCCGATTGTTCGCCACGGCGAAAACTCTGGTCGAACCGAACCTCGTTGCGGGAGGGAAAGTCATGATCGACGAGGTCAGCGAAGAGGCGATCCGCGGCGAGCTCGGGGTGCACTTCTCGGAACTTTTCGAGACCGAACCGGACACCCTATTCCTCCTGGGTCCCGGCTCCACGGTCCATTCGATCGCGACGGCGATTGGGATCGACAAGACGCTTCTCGGAGTGGATGCGGTCGTCGGCGGCAAGACGATCGCGAAGGATCTGAACGAGACGGGGATTCTGGCTCTCTTGGACCGCCAGCCGAAAGCGAAGCTCGTCGTGAGCCCGATCGGTGCCCAGGGCTTCATCCTGGGCCGGGGGAACCTGCAGGTGAGCCCCGCCGTCCTCCGACGAATCGGGACGAAGAACGTGGTCGTGGTCGCGACGCCCGCCAAGCTCGCGATGACGCCGGTCCTCCGGGTCGATACGGGCGATCCCGCGCTGGACGAGGAGCTCCACAAACGGGAATACCTGTTCGTCCTCATTGGATACCGCACGTCGAAACTCCATCCGATTCAGAGCTGAGGACCTCGACGGCGCGGCCGCTTCGGATGGGCGGAATCGAATGATACAAAGTTGAAATACCGCAAGCCCATGCGCAGGCGCGCGGACGGGGGACTGGGTCATGACGTCGATGATGAAGGCCGCGGTGAAACTCAAACCGGCGCCGAAGAGCACGGAAGTCCGGAAAGTCCCGATCCCTGAGCCGACTCCCTCGGAAGTCCTGATTCGCGTGGACATCGCGTCCATTTGCGGCACCGACGTCCACATCTACGATTGGGACGCGTGGGCGGCCGCCCGGATCAAGGTGCCGTTGGTCCAGGGTCACGAGTTCGCCGGGCACATCGAGAAGCTGGGCTCCGGGGTCACAGGCATCCGAAAGGGCGATTACGTCAGCGCCGAGGGTCACATCGCGTGCGGCCGGTGCTACATGTGCCGCACGGGGAACGCCCATGTCTGCAAGAACGTCTCGATCCTCGGGATCGACCGGGACGGCTCGTTTGCGGAGTACATGACCGTCCCCGCGTCGAATGTGATCGTGAACGACGACGACCTTCCACTCGACCTCGCCACGATGCAAGATCCGCTCGGCAATGCCGTCTACACCGTCACGAACGCGAATGTTCCCGGGAAGACGATTGCCATCTTCGGTCTAGGGCCGATCGGCCTGATGGCGGTCGCCCTCTGCCGAGCCATGGCGGCCCGGACCGTCATCGCGATCGGCCACAAGAACCAATACCGGATGGACCTCGCCAAGAAGGTCGGCGCGAGTCTCGTGCTTCGGTCCGGAGAATCCCTCCTCGACGAGGTGATGGACGCGACCGCGGGCGAGGGGGTCGATGAGGTGCTCGAGTTCTCCGGGAGCGAGGCGGCGGTCCAACAGGCGATCCGGGTCGTGCGACCGGCGGGCGGAATCCACCTGCTCGGACTCTTCCCGAAACCACTGAGCCTCGACATCTCCGAGTTCGTGACGAAGGGACTGTCGATGTACGGGATCCACGGACGCCTGATGTACAAGACATGGATGCAGATGGGCGGACTCCTGAAGAGCGGGAACGTGAACCTGAAACCGATTCTCACCCACAAGTTCCCGCTGGATGATTACAACGAGGCGATGGGCGTGATGCGCAGCGGGAACTGCGGCAAGGTCGCCTTCCCGATGGAGGCCTGACGATGCCGAAGCGAGACCCGACCTCGTGGATGCGCGCGGAGTACGAGGCGCTCGTCGCGCAGAGCCTGGACTGGAAGCTCCGCGTCCTCCAAGGACCCTCGGCGCCGCGGAGCGTCGTGGACGGCAAGCGCGTGATCATGCTCTGCTCGAACAACTACCTGAACCTCTCGAACCACCCGAAGGTGAAACGCGCTGCTCGGGAGGCCGTCAAGACCCACGGAGCCGGGAGCGGGAGCGTCCGGCCGATCGCGGGCAACATGGACCTCCACGAGGAACTCGAGCGGCGAATCTCCCGCTTCAAGCGTCGGGAAGCGGCCCTGTTCTTCATGAGCGGCTTCGCGGGGAACGCGGGACTCATCCCCCAACTCGCAGGCGAAGGGGACGCGATCCTCACGGACGAACTGAACCACGGGAGCATCATCGACGGCGTCCGCCTGACAAAAGCCCAACGCGTGATCTATCGACATCGCGACGTCGGGGATCTCGAGCGGGCCCTCAAAGAAGTCGACGGCTGGGCGAAGAAGATCCTCGTCATCACCGACGGGGTGTTCTCGATGGACGGCGACATCGCGCCGGTCGGCGACATCGCGCGGGTCGGCGAGGAATTCGGCGCGATGATCTACGTCGATGACGCGCACGGCGAAGGCGTCCTCGGCGATGGCGGCCGCGGCGTCGCGTCCCACTTCCATGTCGAGGACAAGATCCAAATCGAGCTCGGTACGTTCTCCAAGGCCTTGGGCGTTGTCGGAGGATACGTCGCGGGGTCGAACGACCTGAGGAACTACGCCCTCAACAAGTCGCGGACGTGGCTCTTGAGCGGCTCCCACCCGCCGGCCGTGGCCGCGGCCTGCACCGCAGCGATTGACGTCCTCGAGACGGAGCCCCGCCACGTGAAGAAGCTCTGGGCCAACACGAAGTACTTCAAGAAGCGACTCGTCTCGATGGGGTTCGACATCGGCCGGAGCGAAACGCCGATCACACCGGTGATGCTCGGCGATTCGGCGACCGCCAAACGATTCGGCGACCGCTTGTTCGAAGAAGGGGTCTTCGCCCTCCCGATTGTGTATCCGATGGTGGCCAAGGACCGGGCCCGCATCCGGAACATCGTGAACGCAGGCTTGCGGCGCGAGGACCTCGACGAGGCGCTCGCCGCCTACGAGAAAATCGGGAAGGAACTGAAAGTCCTCACCTAGACGCTTTCGCGAAGTTTCTTTCGCGCATACAGGATCGGCAAGATTTCGTATCCGAGGGACCGGAAGAATGCCTCGGACGCCCGGTTCTCCGGCTCGATCAAAGCCGTGAACATCTTGAGTCCTTGCTGACGAAGGACGCGCTCGCACGCTCGCACGAGTCGGGCCGCGATCGACCGACGACGATAGTCCGGATGGACCGCGAGACGGTTGATCCAGGCCTTGCGAGTATCGCTCGTCCCCAGGACTGCACCCACGAGTCGGTCTCCATCGAAGGCGCCAAGATACGAGCCGCGATTGCGGCGCAGTTGCTCGCTGAACGAACGAGGGCTGTCCCGCCCTTTCGTCTTCGGATTCAAGTCGGAGACCTGGAACAAGGCGATTATCGCGTCGTAGTCAGATCGACGTAGCCGACGGATTTGAACCGCCACGGTCACGCCTCCCTAGAGATGAGATGCCGTGTCGGTTGCACGAAGTGCTCGCGGGCATCGCGGGGCAGCTCGTCGCGGAGGAACGGAGGCATCAGCGCGGACGAGGGAAGCCCCGCGAGGGGGAGGAGTCGCATGCGGATGTGCGGTTCGCGGCTCGGGATGTATCCGGCGGTGTCCGGAGCAGGGAACTCCGAGTTCAAATCGACGAGGAAGTAGAACCCGATTTCGTGAGTCGTGACCCCTTTCAGGTTGTAAAAGTTCTCGTGCACGTACACGAGCTTCTCCGCTTCCACGTTGAGGCCGGTCTCCTCGTAGATCTCGCGGCTCATGCACTCGCTCAGGCTCTCCCCAGATTCGAGATGACCTCCGGGGAGCGCGTAACTCTTGTCTCCTCGGCTGTCGTCCGCCTCCTGGGCCAGCACGGAAAGGTCGTGAATCAGGATTCCGCACGCGCGGATCAGGAATTCCCGATACGGGTCAGGCGATCCGAGCACCGAGCTCCCCCTCCGTGTCCGGGCGGAGCAGGATGACCCGGCGATCCGACTGGACCGCTCCGAGGCAAAGGACCTCGGACATGAACGGACCAATCTGACGCGGCGGGAAGTTTGTCACGGCGATGACGGGTCGACCGACGAGTTCGCTTCGCGGGTACCACGGCTGAACGGCCGCGGACGACCCTCGCACACCATGGGGTCCGAAATCGATTCGCAGCTTGTACGACGGGTTGCGCGCCTCCGGGAAATCGTCGGCGGCAACGATCCGGCCGACGCGCATCTCGACTTTCTGAAATCCCTCGAGGGTAATGGTGGCCATAGTCTCCGGCGGCGCGGAAAGGCCTCGGTCGATTTGACTCTTTCCGGGAAGGCTCGGACGGGGTCGGCACGCTAGTGGGCGCGGGAATCGGTCACGCGGACTCCGAGTCGACGACACAGCCGTTCGTGTTCCTCACGGCTTGTCCACTCGACACGGAGATAATCCGCAATCTCCCGGTCCGACATCTCGAGCTTGCGGGCGACCTCCACGGCGAACTTGTAGGCTTCCACTTCGGTCGGCCGGTCCACATAGCTGTAGCGGCGATCCCAGAGTTTCTTGCCTTCGTGCCATTGACGAATGTGGACTAGTTCATGGAGGATGTCCAGATACAGCGTGCGCTCCTCCCCGCTCTGCAGATAGTAGAGCCCCACCACGACGTGGCCCTTCTCGTCATCGATGTACGCGTAGGCGTCTTCCGGTACGAGGTGGATGAGCGTGTCCTTCAAGACGGTCTCTCGGAGGCCGTCGTTGGCAAAGAGACGCCGGAAGTGAGCGTCCCGATCCAGGCCGGGGAAGACCTCGACGATTGGCCACCTCCCGGCGCTGAGCTTGCGGTTGATCGAGACGGCCACGAACGGAGTCGAAGGGATGCTCCCACTTAAGCCTCACTGCGACGGGGGTCTGACGGCCGGTGACGTCCGCGCTGCGTCAGGCGCCGTCAGCGGTCGACCGGCATCAGCCCCGCACCAAAGTCTCGGTTGGACCTCGAAACGGCATCCGAACCGAATCAGAATGGGAACTTGCGGACGTATTCGGGGATCTCGGGTTCGGCGTACATCCGGGCGATCTCTTCGCACGCGATCGCGTCGCGTGGCCGTCCAAGGTCCTTCAGGATCCGCGCGCGCAGCCACCAGACACCCGGGTAGTCCGGCTTCCGAGACACGAGCCGGTTCAACAATTCCAGCGCGTGGTCTTGGTCTCCGACGATCTCATCCCACGCCGCAACGGCGAAGAGCGCATCGACGTCCCCAGGATCGTCGAGAAGGCGGCGGTGAGCGGCCTGCACGACCTCCCGGTCTCCGGGTGTCGGGACGATCTGGACGTCCTGGCGGATCGCGTGTCTCTTCTGAAGGTCCTGGGCTTGCATGGACCTCACCGGCGCTCCGGAAGGCGGGAGAGGGGTTCTTCTAAGAACGCCGGGAGGTTGATCGGGAGCTTGCGTCGGGATTCGGGAATCGTCTTGGGTGGGTCAACGAAGTGGACGCGTTCTGCGCCAACCCGCCGTCGGTGCGAACGGGCCCTCGGAACGGGAGCCGTGTCCGGCGCTTCGATCATCGTCATGGACTCCGAGACGAGTGGGATCGAGCCCTCGTTCACCGCAATGCGCGTCCGAATCTGGTCCTCCGCGAGGCTCACACTGATCGACTGCAGCGCCGACCGATACCGCCGGGGCGGCACTCCACTCCTCTGCGGTCGGCCTTCCCGCGAAACGAGAAGCCCAAGGGACTCGAGCCTGCGCAACCATCGATAGCATCGGCCAGTCGACATCCCGCAACGGCGGCTCAGTTCAATCGCCGTCAGCTCTTCGACAGAAATGGACCGGAAAATTTCCAAGGCCTCAGGATCCAGGAGTGAGTGTGCGAGCTTCAGGTGGTCCCAGGCGAACGTACGGTTGTTTCCGTTCCAGGCAGTTTGATTGACGTGGGGGGTTTGCATAGAGGCACCTCTCTCAGAGAAGTTCTTCGTATCGGCGCCGGCGCCGCTCACAGGGACTCTGCGCCTCGCGGCGCGGCGGACCAGGTGGGTCATGTCCGACCCAGTGTATCGCGCGTGGCGACATAGCCATCACGTTTGCAGCGCATCACACTGTGCGCGACATGGTGCGGCTGTTCGAAAGTGATAATCGGACACAAACATTCTTGAATCTCTCAGACCCCCTCCCGGTTTCCGCGGGAGATTCCGAATTGCAAGGTCGAAAGACTACGACACGAGCGTTTCGGATCGACGAAACGGTCGACCGCCAGCTCCGCGAGTGGGCGGAGCGGGAAGGAGTCAGCGTCAGTTTCCTGGCGAATAAGGCCCTCCGCCGACTCGTCGAGTGGGACATGTACGCCGACCGGTTCGGTTTCATCGCGATGCCGAGAGAGGCGCTCTCACGAATGATCGAGCTCCTCTCCGAGGACGAGGTGCGAGACTTGGGCCGATGGGCAGGAGAGGACGTCTATCGAGCCTTCACGACGTTCATGTTCAAGCATCTGGACCTGGAGACGGTACTGCAGGTCATCCCCAGGCTCACCTCGAGATACACGAAGGCCTTTGAGTACGAAGAAAAGCGAGACGGTTCGCGGACCGTCATCGTCCTGAGACACGGCAGCGGCCACAAGTACTCCTTGTTCTACGAGGAGGTGGCGCGCGCCCTCTTCGCGGACCTCGGCGGCCGAGGCATCCGGACAGAACCTCAGGAGAACGCGGTGGTACTCGAGTTCGCCAACCCACCGCAGACGGTCGCGGCCGGAGGCGTGTCGGTTGGATCCAAGCACGGTCTTCCGTCTACCGAGAAGGCCACACGCGCCCGAAACGTCTCGACATAGCCGGATGCGTGACTGTCCGACCCGCCTCTTGTGTCCTCGTGGAGCGGCAGCCCGGTCACCGTTTCCGCCGCTTTCCGATCGCCTCGACGCGAGCCTCGATCGCGGTGATGCGTGACCGGAGCTCCTTGTTTTCGTCCTTCAACTTGTCCAGCTCGGCCTGTTGTTCGACTTTCTTCGCTGCTTCGGCGTGTTTCTCTCGGAGCGTCGCGATCGCCTTCCGGGCGTTCGTCCGAAGGTTGCTCATCGGCTCGGCTTCCGATATTCGCTGGAGCTCGTCCTCGGCCTTCGCATACCCGAGCTCTCCGAGTCCCAACGTCGCCCCCAGCCGGGTTCGGTAGTTCGTGTCCCGAACGAGCATCGACAGGTGCTCGAGGACCTCATCCCTCCGTGATTCGTGGAACGAGCCGAGCTTACCGAGTGCCAGTGTGGCCCCGTAGCGCACCATCTCGAGGTATTCGTCCGAGGTTCGTTTCTCCAGCTCTAGGAAACCCCGTTCGTCTCGCAGGTTCGCGAGGGCCATGCACGCCCCCCGAGCGAGGATCTCTCCCTGCGAACGCCGGTCCATGCCCCTCACGATCGTTTCGAACGCTTGCTCGTGCCGGCTCTCCGCGAGCGCAAGGGCCGCCGCGTTCATCGGGTAATACCAGCCGTCTTCCCGATATCTCTTCGCGAGGGCCCGAAATGCGACTTCATCTTTGCGGAAATTACCGAGGGCGCGGTACACGCCCCGGCGCACCCGACTGTCTTTGTCGTTCGTCCCGCTCAGGAGCGCGTCTCGCGCGGGCGTCGTCCCGACCTCCCCGAGGGCCACGGCAGCCTCTCGTCGGACCCCCCAGAATTTGTCTTTCTTGAGGGCGTCCTCGAGGCCTTCGATCGCCTTGGCGTCTCCGACCAACTTGCCGAGATCCCGGCACGCTTCGATTCGCGGCCACATGGAGCCCGAGTTCGCGAGTTGCCACAGGAGTTCGTCCCGCGGCTTCTTGAACGTCGCTTTCTTCAGGAGCGTGTCATCGGGGTCGAACAAGACCGCCCGAGGCCGTCGAGGCGCGTCGAACCGGAATACCTGGTCCGCCTTCTCGATGCGAATCGATTCCCTCTGGGTCCGATCCGGCCACGCGAGCTCCACGGATGCCGACACCTTGAACAAGGGCACCGGGTCCTTGACTTCCTGCGTCTGCTTCGTGCGCAACTCAACCTGCTTGGCTGATTCGTCCCACGACCAGGAAAGTTCGAACTCCGGGTGTCCGGCATGGTAGAGCCATTGGTCGAAGAAGACGTCGAGGTTGCGTCCGGTCGCCTCCTCGATCGCCTCCTTGAAATCATTCGTTTCGACGTTCTGGCCCGCGAACTTCTTCACGTACTGGCGGATCGCCTTCCACCAGAGGTCGTCGCCGAGTTCGTTCCGCATCATGTGCAGCACGTTCGCGCCCTTCTCGTAGGTGTGGCGATCGAACATGTCGGATGGTTCGAGGAACTTCATCGTGACGATCGGCCGCTTGTAGTTCTTGCTCGCTTCCTCATGGTAGCTGTCCCGCTCCGCCTCGAGTTCCATGAGCGCGGCGTCTTTGCCGAAGAAGTGTTCCCACCACAGGACTTGGAAGTACGTGGCGAAGGATTCGTTCAACCAGATGTGGCCCCACGCGCGGCAGGTGAGGAAATCACCGAACCACTGATGGGCGAGCTCGTGGGAGAGGAGCCCTTCCGGTCGATAGTCCTCGTACGCCTTCTCGTCCGTGAGGCAGTACTCGGTCAGGGTCGTCATCGACGTGTTCTCCATTCCGCCGACGACGAACTCGGGGACGCAGACCTGCGCGTACCGCGGCCACGGATATTTCTGGCCGGTGACCTCGCCGAAGTAGCGGACCATGTCGGGCACGTTCTGGAAGGTCCGATCCAGGAACGCACCGAGACCTTTCGGCACATGCGCATGGACCGGCACCCCGTTCGCGTCCCATTCCTTCGACTCGAACTCGCCGACCGCCAGGGCGATCAAGTAGTTTGAATGCGGCTGGTCGAGGGACCAGTGGTAGGTCTTCGTCTTGCGGCGCTTATCGGCGGACACGCTCACCAGGCGGCCGTTGCTCAGGACTTCGTACTTCTCGTCGACCGTCGCGAGGACTTCGGACGTAAAGCGCTGGTTCGGGTAATCGTACGAGGGGAACCAGTACCGGTTGTCGGTGTCTTCTCCCTGGGTCCAGGTAATGCGGGGCCGCTTCGGATTCGCCTTGTCTGGCCCGGTGAAGAAGATCCCCTTCCGAGGCTTCGCGTCGTACGAGATCCGAAGTTCGAAGGACTGGCCCGCTTTGCGCGCCTTCGGAAGATGGATCGAGAGGGTTTCTCCATGGAGGTCCCACTCCAGCTCGTGGGCTCCGTCGTCGAGGACCTTCCGGATGTTCAGGTCCCCGGCGTCGAGGGCAACCTCGGTGAGGCCGTCGTTAATCGGCGCGAGGCGATGGGTTACCGTGCCGGAGATCATGCGCTCCCGGTCATCGACGCTGATCTCGAGGCGGACGTGCTGAAGGAGGAAGGTCCGGTCGCGCGGGGGCTGCTCGGGCGCATCCGGCGGCGCGAAGGTCTTCTCCCCCGCCGTGAGACCGAGTCGCCGGCACGATTCCGAAAATTCGCTCACCGAAAACCCCGGGCCATCCAGCGCGCGGCGGAACGGTCGAGGCCTATTTAGGCTTGCCCCGCGCTGTGTCGATCCGGATACACCGCCGGCCCGTCCGGCCGGAGTTCTTATGGGTTGCAACGATTTCCCGACGACAGATGGACGGAGACCGCAGCGCCGAAATCGCTGCGACGTTCGAACGAATACGCCGGCCTTTGCGGTGGCCGATGGAAAACTTTCGGCGGAAGCACGTCGCGAACCGCCAATTCGTCGGCTACCGGTTCTCGCGCGTTCGACTCCATTCGGTCGCGGGATTCAGCTTCGGGTTCGCCCTTCGAAATGACTCCCTGCCTGGGATCATTGAGGCACCAGAGGTCGTCGGCTATGCGTTCGTGGAACCCGCGAACTCGGCTCTCCATCGGGACCTCGTCGAACGACCGAACGGCGCGGTGCACCGGCTGGCCTCCATGAGTCGGCGCATGGGCTGCCCGTTCGAGTTCCACGCCGATGGCGCGGTCGCTGCGGTCCGCCACCGATCTGTGCGCCACGTGCCGAACGAACTCTTCGCCCTCGTGGCGTCGGACTTCCTCATGCTTTGTTACCAGCCGCTGCGGGCGGCCGGGTTCTTGGAGCGGGTGACGAAGGCCACGACCGGCCCCGGATAGATCATGCGGCGAGCTCGAGGGCGATGGCGGCGGGCACATGGGGGCGGTCGACGACCTCGAA
>Ga0209802_1000218_pt1 | contig 42871 bp, 37 predicted proteins | sample GraSoiAngelo_129_FD_185886 | JGI IMG/M metagenome (GOLD analysis project Ga0209802, IMG submission 185886) | Grasslands soil microbial communities from the Angelo Coastal Reserve, California, USA - 14_0927_12_40cm (SPAdes) (version 2) | ecosystem: Environmental > Terrestrial > Soil > Grasslands ...
GCTGATGCGTATCTAGGCGATTGCTCGGGATCTCGGCTTGGCCCACGGGGGCGTGCGGCCAGACGGCCGGCACCATCCACAGCTCGGCGGTCGGCCTAGTGGTCAAAATGGTGGTAAGAATGTTGTTGTATCCCGCTGAGAGAACTTGCCGCGACCAAGATCCCTATTCGAAAAGCTGGAGGCGAGTGCGGGACTCGAACCCGCGGTGGAGGTTTTGCAGACCTCTGCCGCTTCGTATTCGGAACGCTGACCTGAGCCTGTTCCGTATTCGATTCGCGGCCACCGCTGACGACCGGCGACGACGCTCAGCGACTGGCAAATGGTGGTAAGAATGGTGGTACCAGACCCGGTCCATCGCGTCGGCCGCGTTGGCGTCAACGTTGCCGTCAAGCGCGGCTTGATGTCGACCATCATCTGGACAGGTGCAACCAAGAAATCTAAGATCGTTGGCCCCGCACCGAATCGCCGGGTTCGCCGTGCGGTAGGTTCACCGCGATGGCTGGATCGACAGGTCAAAGTTGGCCATAATCCTTGGTTCCCTTGGCGATTCGTTTTACCTTAGCGGTAAACAGCCTCCGCCGATCCAGCGCGCGGGCGCCGGTGCAGTCCCCGCCCGTTGCACATTAGGACGACGCTGATCCGGAGGAGCGGGCCCGCGATGGCTAGCACGCCTGGCACCGCTCCACGAGCGTCTGAGACAGATACTGGTACGACGAGGTGGGTTGGTAGTACTCCCCTACGGCCCAGACATCACCGGTGCTCGGGACGGCCGTGGCTGCCTCGAACGTGTTGTTTGAGGTCCCCACATTCGGGCTTGACTGCCGCGTCCACTGCGTCCCGTCCCACTTTTCGACAAAGCTCAGCCCTCCACTAACACCCACGGCCCAGACGCCGGTGGCGGAGAGCGCGGTTACCCCATAGAGGCTGTCACCGCCGGCAGACCCGCCAAGCTGCCACGACGAGCCGTCCCAGTGCTCGATCAGGGGACCATAGATGTAGCCCTCGCCCGATGCAATCTGCGCATAACCGACAGCCCAGATGTTGCTGGCCGAGACCGCGGCCACGGCGCGGAGATCGTAGCCGTTTCCACAGCAGGGCGGCTGTGGGCTCGGGACAACACTCCAGGCGGTGCCATCCCAGTGCAGGAGCTGCGAGCCGCCGACGGCCCAAACGTTGTTGCCAGCAAGGGCGGTGACTCCATAGAGGGGGTAAGTGCCCGGATTAGAGACCTTCTTCCAAGTCGTGCCATTCCAATGAGCGATTAGGGCTCCGTAGCTGGACGGGTTGTAGTTGAAGTACTGGCCCACGGCCCAGATGTCGCTAGCAGACACGGCCGCGATGCCATACAGGTGCTGGCTCGTGTAGCGGTTCGGACTGGACACGATCTTCCACTGCGTCCCGTCCCAGTGCTCGATCAGACTCTGGTCGCCAAGGACATTGGCATTGCCCGAGTAGCCCACCGCCCAGACGTTGTCCGAGGAGACGGCTGCGATTCCCCGCAGCCAGTTGTAGTCCGCAGCGCCCGTCGCGACGTTGGGAGTGGAGACAACGCTCCAGCCGCTACCGTCCCAGTGTTCTGCCAGGGTGCGCAAGCTGTTCGCAGTGAGGCCGGCGTTGTAGTATCCAACGGACCACAGGTCGCTCGAGGAGATGGGGGCGACGCCGAGAAGTTGATTGTTGCTCGTGCCCTGGTTAGGGCTGGAGATCATCGTCCACACGCCTCCTGACTGCTCCGTGGCGTCCGTGAGAGCAAGGCCTGCGCTGCTAAAGACGCCGAGCATTGCCGTCGTCGCCACCGCCGCCAGCGCTCCCCGCCGGACTCTAGTTTTCCTCGGTTTCTTTGTTTCCATTGGACCCCGCCCTTGAGTGTCGGTTCCAGAAAACGGCTTGCCTCCCAGGTCTGGCTTCCCATTTCCAGACCGGAAGACATGCAGCCGGTGCCGAAGATGACCCATGCCAGGGTTCGATGCCGGCGAACAGCAAGATGCTGGCCGCGATTTCCAGCGCGCCGAGCGCGTACACGAATCCCTTGAAGGCCAGGAACGGAAGCGACGCATGCAGCAACCCGACCACCGGGCTAAGGATCGGCAAATTTCAGCCCCCCAATCCAGAGCAGGACCAGACCGAGGCTGATCCACAGGAGCGGGCCCGCGATCCGCTCGGCCAGTCCGAATAACCTATTCACGCTCTTCTCCTCTATTTGAGATCGCCGGCCGCCTATGGCTGGACGGGGCAGCGGAAATCTGCGGCCGGGACCCGGGTCACCGTCACGTCGCCGGCTGCGGCTGCCGTTTGAACCGCCGTAGCGCCAGCGAGTAAGTAGGGCGCGACTCCGTCATTGAAGGTGACGAGGTTGACTGCCCAGGCGCCTCCGTGATAGCCAGCAGTCCCAGGTGCAACCCCAGCGATCCCAAGCTGGCCGGCGGCCCCGTTGGTCACCTTGTAGAACGGGTCCGTGCCGCTGTTCGGGAAGGCAGCCGGAGGAATGACGGTGTGAATGGTTCCCCCGTTGTAGAAGAGGGTGCCGAACCCCACCGCCGCGTTCGAGCTGTCGGCGAACGCCGAGAGGGCGGTGCCGAGAAGCAGAGCGCCCCCAAGGATCGAGCTGGCGATCAGTCGTTTCATGGTTGACCTCCTCGAGTTGGTATGGCAGCCATGCTGGCAGGGGTGTATGACGAGCACATAACGGACCGTCATGCGAGCTTCACAAACGAAAATCCAGTCATCCTTCATATGAATGTCATGAAGTCGGGCTAGGCTCGAAGGGACGATGGGCGCTTCAATCCTGGTGGTAGACGACGACACGAAGATCGTCAACCTGGTCCGGACCTACCTCGAACGAGAAGGCTTTGCCGTGGTGAAGGCAGCCAACGGCCGGGCGGCGCTTGAGGTCTTCCGGCAGCAACAGCCCCGCCTGTTGGTCCTGGACCTGATGCTCCCAGAGCTCGATGGATTTGCCCTACTCCGGATCCTGCGCGAGGACACGGACGTGCCAGTCCTGATCCTCTCGGCGCGCGGGTCTGCAGCCGACCGCGTGTACGGAATGAACGAGGGCGCTGACGATTACCTCCCCAAGCCGTTTTCTCCCGCCGAGCTTGTGGTGCGCGTCAAGGCCATCCTGCGCCGCGCCGACGGGACCACTCGGCAGGCACCCCGCGAACAGCGGCAGCTGGAATTCCTAGACCTGGCCATCGACCTCGACCGGCACGAAGTCCTTCGGGCCGGGAAGCTGCTGCCGGTGACTCCCGCCGAGTTCCGTCTACTTGTCGCGCTCGTGCGGGCAGAGGGCCGTGTTCTCTCTCGGGATGTCCTCCTCGACGCAATGTACGGCCATGCCGCGGGCGACACGCTTGACCGAACCATCGACGTTCACATTGGCCGTCTGCGAGAGAAACTCAACGACGACCCAGAGCGACCGCGCTATATCGCCACCGTTCGCAGCGCCGGCTATCGGGTCATCCGGCCGGTGACGGCATGATTCGGCGCCGGCTCACCGGCACCCTCGCCGTTCGAATCGCGATCGCGTCGCTGGTGGTCACCTCAGCCGCGGTTCTGGTCATCGCCGTCGGCGTTCTGGTCGTCAGTCAATCGCTCTTCCAGCATCTGATAGAGGCGCACGGTGCCACCGCTGCGGCGGCGAAAGACATGTTCGACCAGACGGTGGGCGCCGTCTTCCTCGCTGTATTGGTGCTGGCGGCAGCCCTCAGCCTCGCCCTATCTGCTCTGCTAGCCCGTCATCTGTCGCGACCACTCGAGCGGATCGGGCGAACGTCACGGCGAATCGCCCAGGGGGAGTATCACGCCCGCGCCCCTCGTCAGGGGCCGGAGGAAGCCATCTCGCTGGCTGACTCCTTCAACCAGATGGCAGAGAGCCTGGAGGAACAGGAGCGCCTGCGTCGCGAGTTCATCATCAATGCGGCCCACGAGTTGCGCACGCCACTCACGAACCTCCAGGGCTACCTCGAAGCCCTGCGCGACGCTGTCATTGCTCCCGGTCCGGAGATCTTTGCTTCGTTGCACGAGGAGGTTGATCGCCTGGTGCGCCTGTCCCATTCGCTTGATGCGCTGGGGATGGGTGACGCACCGACGGAGCCAGGTCCGCTCACATCCATCGATCTGGTCGCAGCAATCCGTTCGGCAGTCGACTTGGCCCGGCCGGCCTTAGATCGGCGGCGGATCTCGGTCGAAACGCGGCTGCCCGTGGGCCTCCTGGCGCACACCCATCCCGACCTGCTCGCCCAGGTGCTCGCGAACCTATTCCAGAATGCCTCCCGCTATACGCCGGAAGGCGGCCAAGTTACAGTGTCGGCCGAGGCGCGCCCGGTGGACGTCCTGGTCAGTGTCGCGAATACCGGTAACGGTATCCCGGGCCCCGACCTGCCCCACGTCTTCGAGCGCTTCTACCGGGTCGAGAAATCCCGAGACCGAGCTCGGGGCGGGGCCGGAATTGGACTGGCGATCGTGAAGCAACTGGTGGAGTCGTCGGGCGGTCGAGTCGGCGTGGAGTCGGAGTTCGGCCTCACGCGATTCTGGTTCACCGTCCCCACTTAATCGGACCGCGCAGCTAGTCCACGCCTCTACCAATAAGCGATCGCGGACGCGACGCCCAGAAGTTGGCTGGGCTGATTGTTTTCGAACCGGGTGATCACGACGACCGTGGTCATCGCCGAATCGACCCCGACGGCAACCAGCTCGCCATCTCCATCGTCGTGTCCAACACCGCTGGCGGCGCTACCTTCGCCAGCTGCCAGCCTTGGCAACGCCGAATTCTCAGTTCCTACGCCAACCGCAATCCTGGGCATCGCGGTTGGACCCGATGGCAGTGCCTGGTTCACCGAACAAAACGCCAATCAGATCGGCCGGGTCACACCTGAGGGAAGGGTTGTCGAGTATCCGGTCGGACGCAATGGCCCACCCCGAGGAATCACCCGCGGTGCTGACGGAGCCATGTGGTTCACGGAGGACACCAGCAGCATAGGAAGAATTGGACCAGACGGAGCCATCTCTGAGTATCCGCTGCCGTCTCCCGGACGGCCCTGGGAAATCGCGACCGGCCCCGACGGAAACGTATGGTTCACCGACCTTGCTACGAACCAGGTCGGCAAAGTCACTCCATGCGGAGTCGTGATTGAGTACAGCGTATCGGGGCCGCCAAGTTTCATCACCTCAGCCACGGACGGGAACATGTGGTTTTCCATCCCGTCGATCCGAATTGGACGGATTACTCCGGCCGGCTCTGTTCGCGAGTTCCCAGTCGACGTCCGCGCGGAATTTCTGGTTGGGGCACCAGATGGAAACGTTTGGTTCCTCACGAACAAGGGCGCTGACTTCCCGCCTGACGTGGGATGGATATCTCCTGATGGCGTAGTCTAGAGCTACCCGCTGGGGGGTCAGGCTAGATTTCTGAGCGGTCTGACTGTGGGCGCGGGCAATACGTTGTGGTTTTCCGATGGCAAGCTGTCTCGGGTTGGGCGAGTTTCCCTGAATGGAACCATCACTGAGTATGCCCTCCCGTGGGGGGACGTTGTCCCCAGCTCGCTCACGGCAGGATCCGATGGTCGTCTCTGGATCGTCGACGCAAACGGTAAGCGGATCGTGCATCTCATCCCGCCAGCCTAAGGAGCCGTTTCCCAGCAAGTCGGACCCGGATGTCGCTTGGGTGACAAGAAGAGCTGTGGCGAATCGGCTGATCAGCTAGGGCATCGATGAAGGCCCGAGGCGGTGGCTCGACTCAGCACGAGATCCATCGTCCGCGCTGCCTGTCGATGAAGAGCGGGCGTGACATGGCTGTAGGTGTCGAGTGTCAACTGGATCGTGCTATGGCCAAGCAGGTCCTGTACGACTTTGGGGTGCGTTCCGGCTTCCAACAGGAGGCTGGCCGTGGTGTGTCGAAGGTCGTGCACTCGGATACGAGGAAGGCCCGCATCATGCAACGCTCGCGTAAGCGCGCGATTGACCGCTCCTGGGCCGACCGCCTGACCGTGCCGGTTTGTGAAGACGAAGGAGGTCTCCTGCCTACGCTTGCTGTTCACCCGGTCCCCGCACTGACGCTGACGCTGCTGCTCAAGCGCGCCCTGCTCCAGCCGCGAGAGATAGATCGTCCGTCGACTCTTTTCGGTCTTCGGTGGTCCAAGCACGAAGCCGCTTCCCGGCTGCCGCTGCAGCGTGTTCCGCACAGCCAGCCAGCCTGCGTTGAGATCGACGTCCTGCCACTGCAGCCCAAGCGCCTCCCCGACCCGCAAGCCGCTGCTGCCCAGCAGCACCCAGAGCGGGTTCCATCTGCTGCTGTCCGTGAGACGCAGCAACTCCTGAAACTGGGGGCCGGTCAGGGCGGTCATCTCGCGCCTCACCGGACGTGGGGGACTGACCAGCTCGGTCGGATTGCGTGCCGTGAGGCCCCAGTGCATGGCTTGATCCAGGGCGCGGTGCAGAACGGCGTGGGTTTTCTGCACCGTTCGTTTCGAGAACCCCATCTCGAGCAGCGCGGCGTAGGCGGACTGGATGAGCCCGGGAGTAAGGTGGCGGAGGGGAACATCACCAAGTGCGGCGGTCAGCCGCCTGACGTCGCGCGCATAGGTGACCATCGTGATGGGCCGCAGCCGGCTGCGGCAAACCATCAGCCAGTATTCGAGGTAGGCACGCAACGACTGCGTTCCGACACTGACTGGCAACCCCTCGCACAGCGCCCAGCGCGCGTCGGCCAGCTTGTGGATGAGGTCGCGCCGACTGTGGCCGTAAAACGAGCGCCGTCGTCCGCCTGGAATACGAATCTGGCCTTCCCACCGGCCATCCCGCCGCCGGTAGACCGCCCCAAAGCCCGCCTGCCGCTTGCCCATTCATCCACCTCCTGGATGGAAGCAGAATGAGCGGGTTGCCAGTCGGCATGCCAGTCAATTGTTAGAAGCCGGTCCAGCAGCGGCAGGAAACCGAGTTCGAAAAACTGGAGGCGAGTGCGGGACTCGAACCCGCGGTGGAGGTTTTGCATCGGCCTCGTATTCGGGACGTTGACTTGAACTCGTTCCATATTCGATTCGCGGCCACCTGTGACGACGGGCGACGACGCTCAACGACTGGCAAATGGTGGTAACGATGGTGGTACCAGACCCCGTCCATCGCGCCGGCCGCGTTGGCGTCAACGTTGCCGTCAAGCGCGGCTTGATGTCGACCATCATCTGGATGATCGCGCGACTCGATCTGCAGCCCAGCGGGCTGGCCGTTATTCGGCCAGACTTGCAGTCCGGCGTAGAGATCTAGCACATACAGACCTGGCGCACGCGGCCCGACTCATAGGCAACCACTACGGCCTACATGCGGGAGCGGGCGTCGAGTTTCGACAGGACATGGCCGACGTGCGTTCCGATGGTTGCCTCGCCGACGAATAGCTCCGCTGCGATCTGGCCATTGTCGAGGCCTCGGGCCATAAGGACGAGCACCTTCCGCTCGCGATCACTGAGGGTGCCGACGCGGGTCGTGTCTACGCTCGGTTGAGGCCGGCCTGAGCGCACTCAGCGTTTATGGCTAAGCGGGACAGCTCCGCTCATCACGGCTCCCCCGAACTACCTTCCCGCCATCCATTCTTCGACGCAGTCCGGTGGAAGTAAGGGTCCGCACCTTGCCAGGAGCAGCTGGCTCTGGGCGGCGGCGCTGAGTGGCTGAATCGGGCGCGGCAACACCGTTTCCGCCACACCGGCTGCCGGCAGCGCCGAGGGACGCTTGATCACAATGAGCGCGACGATCGCCGCTACGAAGCTGATGGCGGCGGCGATCACAAACGCCTGGTGGTATCCGGCGATAACGGCACCTGCACCTTGCGGGAGGGACGCCCTCGTGACCGACCCAGCGATGTTGACCAGAATCGCCAGTCCCACGGCCATTCCGACCTGCTGGGCGGTGCCGATGAGACCGGAAGCGATTCCCTGATCCCGATTGGGGACGCCAGCGGTGGCTGCCATGGTAACGCTTACGAAGGCAAGTCCTACGCCGATACCGGTAACCAACATGGCGGGGATGAGGACGGTGACGTAGTCGCTTTCGGGGGCGGTTCTCAGGAACAGGAGCATCCCCGCCCCCAGCACCAGAGTTCCGAGTGCGATCAGGGTTCTGGCCCCCAGCTTCGTGGCAATCCGGGCCCCGATGTTGGAGACGACCATGATCAGTACCGTTTGGGGCAGCCAGGCAAGACCTGCCTGGATCGGTGAATATCCGAGGATCTCCTGCAGATACAGCGAGTTGAAGAACACGGCGCCGATCATCACGACCGACACGAGCGCCGCCACCGAGTTGGCCGCCATCACGGATCTCAGCCTCAGCATCCGACCCGGCAGAAGGGGTTGGCTGCTGCTCATCTCCACCACGACGAATGCAATCAGGAGCGCGGCAGAGAGAGCCAGAGAGATCAGCACGTTCGTGGAGGCAAAGCCTTGCCCGGTCGCCTCGGTCACGCCGTACGCGAGGGCGAGAACTCCGCCGGTCAGGCTCACCGCCCCGGGGAAGTCAAGGCTGACCTTCGCCCCACGGCGAGGAGCATCTGCCGGCAGCACTGCGGATAGCAGAACCGCCGCGAGACCCAGTGGCACATTTACGAAGAGCGTGAAACGCCAGCTCAATTCCTGGGTGAGCAGGCCGCCCAGAATCAAGCCAGCCGATGCTCCGCCGGCAGCCATAGCACTCCACATCCCAAGCGCACGATTACGCTCCCTGCCTTCCTTGAAAGTCGTTGTCAGAAGCGAAAGTGCCGCGGGCGAGACCAAGGCGCCGGCAAAGCCCTGGATTACGCGAGCGGCGATGAGCATTCCGCCGGACTGGCTGAATCCGCCCAGCATCGATGCCCCGATGAAGATGACCAAACCCGTCAAGAACATGCGTCGTCGGCCGACGACGTCCGCCAGCCGACCGCCCAGCATGAGAAAGCCGCCAAAGGTGAGCGCATAGCCGCCGACCACCCATTGGATGTTCTCAGCCGACAAACCTAGAGTGTGCTGCATCGAGGGCAGCGCCACGTTGACGATCGCGATGTCCAGGATCAGCATGAACTGCGCCGCGCAAAGCAGCGCGAGAATCAGATTCGAGCGATGACGTGTGACGTCAACCGCCAGGCTTTTCGTTGGCCAGTTCAGATACGAGAACTTTGTCGAGCGGGTCGGGATTTGAACCCGGGGCCTCACGCCTTCACGCGTCTCCCTGATGCCGCTGACCTCTCGATGGCGGCGATGACCTCGTGGCGCCGGACAGCGTCGGCGAAGTCCGGCACGGTGTGAGTCGCGTTGTCGATGTCTGCCGCGAACCCGGCGTAGGCACGAGCGACGTTGAAGGCAGGCGTTCCTTCCAGGCTTGTGAGCGAGGGCCATTTCTGTCTCGGCGCCGCGGGGATGGCAAGCTCGGCGGGCTCGTTCCGCCCCTGAGCTCCCGCGACGGTCAGCGGAAAGATTTCAGGGAGTGCGGCATCAGCAGTGATCCGGAGCGTTCCGTCGGTTCCGTTGATCTCCCACAGGAACCCGGTACCGCCGGCCACTGCCTCACGGATGTGGATACTGGCAGTCGCCCCGGATGTGAGGGTGCCGATCACGGCGATCTGGTCGGGGGCTGTTTTCACGATCTGCTCCCCGCTCCCTTCAATGGTGATCAACGGCCTACGAAGATCCGAAATCGCCGACAGGTCGGCGAACTCGCCGAGCACGTAGTTGAGGACGTCCAGGCTGTGGCCGAAGGCGACCGTGAGCAAATTGGCCCCGTTTGCCTTGTCGAGCATGTAGGCGTTGGGCTGGACAAGGGTGCCGCCAAGAACCGACAGCCCGACCATGCTGGTAGATAGGACTTCGCCGACGTATCCGTCGCTGAGCAACTGCTGGACGAACTCGATCGCCGGGGCCTGGCGTGCCTGCAACCCGACGACCGTGCGCATCCCTTTTTCGGCGGCGAGCGCGGCCATCGCACGCGCTTCCTCGAGGTCGCGGCCGAGCGGCCACTCGCAGTACACGGCCTTGCCAGCCGCCAGCGCAGCAGTGACCAGCTCTCGATGGTGCGGCACCTTAACGGTGATAGCGACCACGTCGATATCTGGCTGGATCACCAGCTGCTCGTGGTCTGGAAACACCGCCTTGATCCCGAACGCTTCGCCAGCTGCGCGAGCCGATTCGGCGCTGCGCGCGCTCAGCGCCCGTATCTCGTAGTTCGGCAGTGCGCGCAGTGCCGGGATGTGGGCGGTAGCGGCCCAGCCCCGAAGGGGGCTGACCCCGATGATCCCGACACCCAGCGTCGATTTAACCGCTAGGGCTGATGTAGTCTCGCGTGCTTCTGTCCGGGGCATTAAAAACCGAGCACCTCGTCGACCAACACCACGGTGATCCGCCCCGGGGTGATTTCCCGGTTGATTACGAGAACCTTATTCACCGCGCTGCGTACGCCATACGCAGCCTGGGCGCGGGCGTCTTCGAGCCGATACGCGTATTCGTTGATGCGGAGGAGACCTGCCTCGAGGTCGGGCACGATCTTCTGCGTCCCGACGACGAGAATGACTCGTCCAGCGCCGCTGACATAAGGCCCGAGCTGGCTGCCGCTCATGGAAGCCGCGAGCAGCGACCCGGTCTCAGTGACCGCATGGACGCTCCCGAGCATGACATCCGGCGCCGCGCCGAGGCGGCGAATCTCGTGGGCCTCGGTCTCGCGATCCATGCTCCAGATCCGCGGGCGGAGCGCCGCGTAGCGACCAGACTTTTCGATCTCGTAGGTGATGCCCAGCACGTCGAGCGTTTGCGAGGCTCCCTGGTGCACCGGGGAGGCGTCAGGGATGAGGTCCAGGACAATCCGCTTTGCCGCGGCGGCGTCTGACGCCCGGAGGACCGTGATTCCATTCGCCTCGAGGGCGGCCATGGTTCTTTTCACTCGGAGGTCGTCCGCCCTAGTGCCCCACCGCCGGGTCAGCGATCCCTCCGGGTCGAGTTCGACTTCTTTGATCATCCGCCATCTCCTTCCCGGTAATCGATATACTTGCGACTGCAAGTACTATACTCTCTGGTGATTGCATATGCAAGTACCTTCGAAACCGGACGCCGCTGCTCACTTCAATCGGATCGTGGCGAGGGAGGTGCCGGGCAGGCGCGGCTTGCGGGCGTGGGACGCGCTGCTCCGGGCCCACGCCACGCTTTTGCGCCAGCTTGAGACCGATCTCGAAAGCAAGACCGGTCTGGCCCTGGCCGACTTCGACGTACTGGCGCAGCTGGCCATCGCTGGAGGTTCGCTGCGGATGACAGAGCTCGCGGACCACGCCCTCATCTCGCGCTCCGGCATGACTCGGCGCGTCACCCGGCTCGTTCACGAAGGCCTGGTCCGACGTGACCACGCCGATGCCGACGGGCGCGGTGTCGTGGTCCAGTTGACAAAGTCCGGATTGGACCGTCTGACCGTCGCAGCTCCGGTCCACATGCGCGGAGTGTCCGATCTATTCCTCACGAAGCTGGACGACCAGGAGCTCGCCGTTCTCGAGAGCGCCCTCGCCAAGGTCAAACTCGACCGCACCTTTGGCTAAGGCGTAGATGCGGCGCCGACGGCGAGCTAGAGCGTGTCCCGTTAGCGCTGGCCTGTCAACTCGATTTCGGAACTGGGCGGGGGAATGCGCCGGCCTGGCATCCCGAATCATGATTTCAAGCTTGCTGTTGCCGGTCGCCCGTCTTCTAGTCGACCTGTTGAGCGTACGCGATCGGACCAGCTGAGCTCCGAGCCGAAGCTCTGGCCTTGCGGCATCAACTGCGAGTGCTTCAACGGCCTGAACGCCAACCGCGGTGGCGTTCAGGCGATCGGCACGAGATGATCACGGTCGGGGCGATGGCCGACGCCCGCGGCAAAGCCCTATCTTGGCGTTGGCCCGTTCGGGGATCAGGAGAATCTTTGGATTTGACTCGAACCGCCGATCCAACCTCACTGACGAAACGCTAGCCCGCAGGGTCGTGCACTCAGCCGGCTGTTAAGAACGATCAAAACACGACGCCAGACCGCGCAAGTCAGCTCCACCTTGCGCAGTCTCTTACTGGCTATAACCCCGCATAAGTGCCGTCGTGTGGCTCTCGACTAAGCAACCGGTCCATCGTCCGCGCTGCCTGTCGATGAAGAGCGGGCACGACATGGCTGTAGGTGTCGAGTGTCAGCTGGATCGTGCTATGGCCGAGCAGGTCCTGTACGACTTTGGGGTGCGTACCGGCTTCCAACAGGAGGCTGGCAGTGGTGTGTCGAAGGTCGTGCACTCGGATACGAGGCAGGCCCGCGTCATGTAGCGCTCGCGTAAGCGCGCGATTGACCGCTCCTGGGCCGACTGCACGACCGTGCCGGTTTGTGAAGACGAAGGAAGTCTGCTGCCATCGCTTGCTGGTCTCCCGATCCCTGCACTGACGCTCACGCTGCTGCTCAAGCGCGCCCCGCGCCAGCCGCGAGAGATATATCGTCCGCCGACTCTTTTCGGTCTTCGGTGGTCCAAGCAGGAAGCCGATTCCAGGCTGCCGCTGCAGCGTGTTCCGCACGGCCAGCCGTCCTGCGATGAGATCGACGTCCTGCCACTGCAGCCCCAGCGCCTCCCCTACCCGCAAGCCGCTGGTTCCAAGCAGCACCCAGAGCGGGTACCACCGACTGCCGTCCGCTAGACGAAGCAACTCCTGAAACTGGGGGCCGGTCAGGGCGGTCATCTCGCGCCTCACCGGACGCGGGGGACTGACCAGCTCGGTCGGATTGCGTGCCGTGAGGCCCCAGTGCATCGCTTGGTCCAACGCACGGTGCAGAACGGCGTGCGTTTTCTCAACGGTCCGTTTCGAGAACCCGATCTCGAGCAGCGAGGCGTAGGCGGACTGGATGAGCCCGGGAGTCAGGTGGCGGATTGGAACGTCACCAAGTGCGGCGGTCAGCCGCCTGACATCGCGGGCATAGGTGACCAGTGTGATGGGCCGCAACCGCGTGCGACACACGATGAGCCAGTAATCGAGGTAAGCGCGCAGCGACTGCTTTCCGGCACTGACTGGCAGTCCCTCGCCCAGCGCCCAGCGAGCGTCGACCAGCCTGTGGATGAGGTCGCGTCGACTGCGCCCGTAAAACGAGCGCCGTCGTCCGCCTGGAATACGAAATTTGGCCTTCCCACCGCCCATCCCGCCGTCGGTAGACCGCCCCAAGGCCCGCCTGCCGCTTGCCCATTCATCCACCTCCCGGATGGAAGCAGAATGAGCGGGCTGCCAGTCAGCGTGCCAGTCAATTGTTAGAAGCCGGCCCGGCCGCAGCACGAAACTGAGTTCACAAAGCTGGAGGCGAGTGCGGGACTCGAACCCGCGGTGGAGGTTTTGCAGACCTCTGCCTTACCACTTGGCTAACTCGCCTCTGATAGACAATCGGTAAGTCTAGCCTACCCTCGCCGGCGGACGACCTCGTCCATAATCATGTCCGGTGATGGGCCCGCGCTGTCCGGCCTTCCTCCTCCCACTGGCCACCGCGCTCGTAGTGGCCGGCTGTAGCAGCGAGGCGGCGCGGCCTCAGCCGCAAGGAGACCCGATCGTCATCGGCGCCCCGCTGGCGCTGACGGGCAGCCTGTCGGGCGAAGGGCAGATGGCGCAGGAGGGCTACTACTTCTGCCGCAACTGGGTCAACGCCAAAGGTGGCGTCTACGTCGGCGGCGCGTGGCATCCCCTGGTGGTCAACGTGCAGGACGACCAGAGCCGCGCCTCAGTCAGCGCCCAGGTCACGGAGCGGCTCATCAGTCAGGACCATGTCCACCTGTTGTTGGGGCCGGTCGGCAACCTGGCGGCTGATCGCGACGCTGCGGTGGCGGAGGCCCATCAGGTCCCGATCCTGCTCAGCAGCAGCGCCGAAGGTACCTTCAACCGACAGTTCCAGTACGTCTTCGGTGTGGCCAGCCCGGCGAGCCATTACCTGCAAGGCGTGGTCGACATGGCGCTCAGCTTGACGCCCGCACCGCAGTCCGCGGCCATCCTCTTTGCCAGTGATGCATTCTCGTCTGAGGTGGCCAATGACCTCAACGCCTACGCCGCTACGAAGGGATTGAATGTGGTCTATTTCGACTCGTTTCCAGGAGGGACCAATGATCTCCGCGGAAAATTGGGGGCAATCGCCGCCACCGCGCCCGACCTGGTCCTCGGCGTGGGCGGGCCCTCTGACACGGTGGTGACCATGGAGGCGGCTCGTCAGCTCGACGTCCATCCGCGGCTGTTCGCCTTCACGAGTGGGCCGGGGGATCCGGGGTTCCTCTCGGACATGAAGCAGTCGGCCGAGTATGTGTACGACTCAACCCAGTGGGCGGCGGGCGCTCGTCTGCCGATCGGATACTTCCTCGACGGCAAGACCTACGCGGCGCAGTACCTGGCGGCCTACGGGCACCGTCCGGACCCGTACAGCGCGGCTGGCACGGCAGGCTGCCTGGCCCTGGAGGTGGCGACGGAGCGCGCCGGAACCACCGAGCCACAGGCGGTGCGCTCGGCCCTGGCCGCCCTGGACCTCCAGACGTTTTACGGCGAGATCCGCTTCGATAGCCGCGGGCTTAACGTCTTCAAACCCATGGAGGTGGAGCAGGTCCAGGATGGCCTGGCGGTGGTTGTCTGGCCACCCGCCGCCGCCACTGGGCGGCCGCGCTACCCAATGCCGGCCTGGGACCAGCGATAGGCGACACCTCTCCCTGGCCTCCCCGTGAGATGGAGGAGAAGTAGGGGCCTCCTCTTCCCCTGAGGGGGAACGAGTTAGGTCTTCTCTATTGCGAGCAGGTGTGCCAGATGCGCGAGCAGCCGCACGGCTGATCCCGTCGGCCCCTTGGGGACGGCCTTCAGTTCGCTGGAATCCTGCCAGGCGCTGCCGGCAATGTCCAGGTGCACCCAGGGTCGGCCGTCGACGAACTCCCGCAGGAAGAGCGCCGCGGTGGTGGCACCGGCCCACAGGACCGCCGTGTTCTTGATGTCCGCGATGTCGCTGTCGATCAACCCGTCGTAGTCTGCCCAGGTGGGCATCTCCCAGACCCGTTCACCGGCCAGGTCCGCCGCCCGGCGAACGAGCCCCATCAGCTGGTTGTTGTTGGTGAACGCGCCCATGGCCACGGGACCGAGCGAGCGGGCGATCGACCCGGTCAGGGTGGCCACGTCCACGATATGCGTCGCACCCTCCTTGACCGCGTAGGTGATGCCATCGGCCAGGATCAGGCGTCCCTCGGCGTCGGTGTTGATGATTTCGATGGTCTTGCCGTTCGACGCGGTGACCACATCGCCCGGCCTGGTCGCCTTGCCGGAGGGCATGTTCTCCGTGGTCGGCACGACGGCGATGACATTGACCGCCGGTTTCAGATCGGCAATGGCCCGCATGGCACCCACAACGGCCGCGCCGCCGCCCATGTCCGATTTCATGTATTCCATGTGGTCCGCCGGCTTGAGCGAGATCCCGCCGCTGTCGAAGGTGATCCCCTTCCCCACCAGTGCCAGCGTGGGCCCGCCGGGCTTGCCGCCGCGGTAGCGGAGCACGATCATTTTGGCCGGCTCGTCCGATCCTTTGGCCACTGCCAGCAGCGCGCCCATCCGCAACCGCCGCATGTCCTCCATCTCCAGCACCTGCATCTCTAGCCCGCTCCCCTTGGTGAACTCGCGCACCTTCTCCACGAAGACACTCGGGGTGAAGGCATTCGCCGGAAGGTTCACCCACTCCCGCACCTGGTTGGTGGCATTGGCCAGGGTCAGCCCGGCGGCGACCGCCTCGGCGGCGCCGCGATCGGAGTCCAGGCCGACAATCGTGATGTCCTCAATATCGACTTGCGGTTCGTCGGAGCGCGTGCGCAACGACCGCTGCTCAAAGTTGCCCAACGCGACCGCCTCGGTCAGGGTGCGGGCGACGTCGGCCGGAGCCCAGCGCTGGAGGGCCGCCGCCGGGACCAGCACGGCCAGCCGGCGATTCCCCTTCTTGCGCAGGAATCGGGCGCCCGCCTGCACGGCATTGCGCACCCGCACCGGGTCGAGCGCCTCAGCCTTGCCGAGGCCGAGCAGGAGGGTCCAGGTGCTCGGCAGCTTGCCCAGGTTCCGAAGATAGACCTGGTCCATGAGCTTGCCGGTGAACTGGCGATCGCGGACGACCTCCTGGATGGCGCCCCCCAGCTTCTGATCGACGCCCGCCACCTCGGCCGGCAGGGTGGCCTCTCCCTGGAGTAGCAGCACCATCAACGCATCGGCCTGGACGCTCTCGGGCGTCGCTTTCAGCAATCGAGCTTGCATTGACCCTCCATTTATTCTGGGACGGAGGTGCGGCCCGCTCGCTTGCGAGCCTGCCGCTCCTGGAAGCGCTGCCGCATGCGCTCCAGGTCAGCCTCCGTCCAACGGTTCCGGCCCAGTTCGTCCTGGCGGCTGGCTTCGCCGATCCCCAGTCGGATCCACGTGGCGATGGTCGCCGGTGACACGCCCAGCTTCTCGGCCGCCTCCGTGATCGAGTACAGGCGCTCCGCCATGGCCCGGATATATTAGGGCAATGGAATCCCTGCGAGCCCCGGTGCGCTGCCCGCGCTGCAACGGGCAGCCGTCATGGAAGGAAGTCCGCGACCCCACTCGAGGGGTCGAGACCCTGGGCAAGCTGGGAACCCATCCCCTCGTGGGCTGGCGCTGCAACCTCTGCGGCTACTTCCTGGCTGTCTCGCAGTACGAGAGTTAACCGGGCTCCGGACCTACCGAATGGTCCGGGCGATCTCCGGGTCGAGGCCCGGGTACTTGGCCAGTTCGGCTACCCGCTCCTGCTTGAGGCGCTGCACGAAGGCCAGGTACTCGTCCGCCCGCCCGGTGCGCTGGTACAGGCGCCGCGGCTGGAGGAGCTCGAGATCGTCGATGCCGGGCACGCCCTCCGCCACGTCGTAACCGAAGTCCGGGTCGCGCGTCCAGCTGATGGTGCCCTCGGCCACCGCCTTCACGATAGCCCCGGAGTCTTCGATGGTCACTTTCTTACTGCCCGGCTCGGCCTCGGCGCCCCCCACCCGCCCGGTGTTCATCAGGTAGACCTCGAACGGCCGCGCGGCCCGCAACTCGAGGAAGCGGTTGCCCTGCTGCTCGTGGCGCAGTGGGAAGAAGGGGTTGGTGCCGGGTACCCGTAGGGCCTTTCCCATCTCGTCCTTGCCGCCGGCCGAGGTTCCCTGGGTTTCGCCAAGCATGAAATAGGCGGCCGCCTGTTCGGCACCGAGCCTGGCCACGGCGGGGATGATGTTCTCGTTGCGGTTCAGGATCAGCAGCACGTCGGCCGGCCCGATGTTCCGCGCATCTTCGTACCAGCCGAGGTCGTCCATCTCAAAGACGGCGCGCCCATTCTGCGTATAGCTGGTATCGAAGAAGTCCACCGGCCCGCCGTCCGCTCTCTGGGACACGTTCTCCAGATAGGCGTGCGGCTTGGTGACCGCCCCGTAAATGGTTGGCTCGTGCTTGGGGTCCAGGGCGAAGGTCTTGGCGAAGCAACCGTTCTCGCTGGCGTAGATGATGCCGCCGGGCATGAGCGCCACGAAGTCGTCCTGGACCGGCTTGGAGTCGTTCTGGGTGGTGAAGGTGGTGGTCGTCTTGCCCGTGCCCGACAGTCCCACGATCAAGAACGCGCGCTGGCCGCGGGGGGTGGGCACCACTTTGCAGCCGGCGTGGAGCGCCAGGCCGCCCAGGTCGTAGACCTTCTTGTTCCACATCCGCAAGCCGCCCTTCTTGGATTCGCCGAAGTAGTCGGAGTTCAGGACCCGGGTAATCCCGGCCTCCAGGTCGACGAAGATCGCCCGGTCATTCGGATAGCCGGGGGCCGGCAAATTTGGCGTGTAGATGATCGTGATCTCCGGCTCCGCGGCGCTGGTCTCGCGTGGGTAATACAGCATGCGCTGCATGCCGGCGACGTTGGCGTTGCGCGCCTCGATGATCAGCCGGGCGGGCGTGGTGAACCCGGGGGCGTTCCCGATGAGGCCATCTACCAGCACCATCTCCTGGTCGCGGATGTAGGCATCCTGGATACGCGCCCACTTCTCCCCTTCCGCCCGGCTCACGGCTTGCATTGTGTGCTCCTGGGGCCGGTCGGTCACCACGTAGGAACTGCGCGTGCTGCGCGAATCAACCCGGGTGTGCACGTTGTAGTTGTCGAAGATGGTGCGGCGGGCATTGGGCATCCGGGCGGTCAGCTCGCGCAGGGTGCCCGCCGACGGGTTCTCGATGAGGCGGCGGGCCTCGGGCACGGTGCCCTTGCGGATCTCAATCGTCATGGATCAAGAATACAGAGGCACGCTTACAACGCCATCACGGCGAGGAGCTCCTTGACGCTCTCCGCCGACCGCCGGACGGCGGCCTGTTCGTCCGGCGTCAGCTCGAGCTGGACGACCTCTTCCGCCCCGCGCGCGCCCAGCTTGACCGGCACGCCCACGAACAGGCCGTTGATGCCGTACTCGCCCTGCAGGTGGACCGCGCAGGGAAGGATCTGCTTGCGGTCGAGCAAGATGGCATCGATCATCTGGGCCACGGCCGCCGACGGCGCGTAGTAGGCGCTCCCGGTCTTCAGCAGGTTGACGATCTCGGCCCCGCCATCGCGGGTGCGCTCGACGATGGCGTCGACGCGATCGGGGGGCAGCAGCTTGGTGATCGGGATGCCGGCCACCGTGCACATCCGCGCCAGCGGCACCATGGTGTCCCCGTGGCCGCCCAGCACGTAGGCCTGCACGTCGCCGACCGCGACCTGCAGCTCCTGGGCAATGAATGTTCGAAACCGCGCCGTATCCAGGACCCCGGCCATGCCGATGACGCGCTCGCGCGGGAACCGGCTGACCGAGAACGCGAGCTGGGCCATGGCATCGAGCGGGTTGCTCACCACAATCAGGATGGCCTGGGGCGAGCGGCGGACCAGCTCCTCGGTGACGCCACGGACAATCTTCATGTTGGTCAGCACCAGGTCGTCTCGGGTCATGCCCGGCTTGCGCGGCACACCCGAGGTGATCACGCAGATATCGGATCCCCCGGTCTCCTCATAGCCGTTGGTGCCCACCACCCGGGAGTCGTAGCCCAGCACCGGGCCGGCTTCGAGGAGGTCGAGCGCCTTCCCCTGGGGCAGGCCCTCCACGATGTCGACCAGCACCACATCGGCATCGCCACGCTCGGCCAATCGCTGCGCCAGGGTCGCCCCCACATTGCCCGCGCCGACCACGGTGATCTTCTTGCGCACCGGACTGAACCGTACCAAATTGGTAGCACCGTTCGTTACACTGCCGCCATGCCCACGGCAACTGGCGCCCGCGGCTTCCTCTCCAGGCTGCCAGTGCGACTCGATTCCGATCCGAAGCAGCGGTTATCATGGCGCGGACTGTTGACGCTCAGCGCCTTCTGGTTCGCGATCGCTTACGTCATGCAGCCGCTCGGTGGGAACATCCTTCCGATTCTCGTCGCGCGGTTCACGCATCCCACGACAGTCAACCTGGGCCTCGGGTCAATCTCCCTCGACGTCAACACCTACCTCGCCGTACTCGACACGGTCGGGGCGGCGTTCGCCGTCGTGTGGCAGCCCGCCATCGGAGCACTCAGTGATGCCAGCCATTTTTCTATTGGGCGAAGGCGACCATTCATCGCCATCGGCGTCGTGGGCGACATTATTTTCCTTACCTTGATCGGGCTCGTGACTTCCTACTGGGCGCTCCTTGTCGCCTACGCGTTCTTCCAGATGGCGTCGAACACAGCCCAGGGTCCGTACCAGGGGATGCTCCCCGACCAGATCAAGGACGACCAGCGGGCAGAAGCTTCGGGCTATTACGGCATGATGAACCTGGTCGGAACCATCTTCGGGTTTGTCGTCGTGGGCGCCCTGTTGATACCCACCCATCACTTGCGGATCGCTATCTTCACGCTGCCGGTCGTCGTGGCGATCGCTGGAGCCCTGGTGTTCTTTCGAGTGCCCGATGTGCGGACCATGCGACGGCAGGATCGACCGCTGGGTCGATCGATTTTCCTGAGCTTCGCCATCGATGCCAAGACCTACCGCGACTTCGCCTGGCTGATGGTTTCCCGACTGTTCTTCCTCATGGCGCCGGTTGGCATCGGCACCTTCGCCTTGAATTTCATCCGGTACACCTTCCACTACTCGGAGGGCAAGGCGTCACTCTACTCAAGCGCGTTGCAGGCCATCGTGGTGGTGTTCGCCGCGGTGCTGGCGCTCACCGCAGGGTTCCTCGCGGAGCGATACGGAAAGAAGCGTCTCGTGGCGGCCGCCTGCGTGATCGGGGCAGTTGGGTCGGCGTTGCTCATTTTCGCCCCCAATCTCCCACTCATCCTTCTCTTCGGCATCATCGTCGGGATCTCGCTGGGCATTTTCCTGTCTGTCGACTGGGCGTTCATGACCGACCTCATCCCGAAAGTGGAGGCCGGGCGCTACATGGGCGTTTCGAACATCGCCACCGCGAGCGCCGGATTGATCGCGCGACCTATTCTGGCGCCCATTATCGACGCCTTCAATCAAGGCCGCACCAGTTCGGTCGGCTACCGCATCATGTTCGGGATCGTGACAGCCTTCTACCTGGTGGCCCTGGCCACGCTGCTGCCGGTGCGAGAGATCAAGGTCGAGTAAGCCGGGCTACTTCAATACGGGAAACGTGACAGTGACCGTGGTCCCCGCACCGGGGGCACTGCGCACGTCGATGTCGCCCTTGTGGACCTCCGCGATCCACTTGGCGATGGCGAGGCCGAGTCCGCTGCCGCCGCTCTCCCGGCTGCGAGCCTTGTCGGCCCGGTAAAAGCGCTCGAAAATGTGAGGCAGGTCCTTGCTCGAGATGCCGATCCCGCGGTCAACCACCGTCACGGCGACCCGCCCATTGTGGCGGGCGACGCCGACCGTGACCGCCCCGCCGGCGGGCGAGTAGCGGACCGCATTGTCCAGCAGGATCAGGAAGAGCTGCCGCAGGCGGCTTGGATCCGCTTGCACCGTCACCCCGCCGTCCAGGTCCGGCTGGATGGTCACCCCCCGTTGCTCGGCCACCGGCTGGAACTGGTCGATCAGCCCGCGGAGGGTGGAACTGACTTCAACCGGCTTGCGATCGATGCGTAGCTGGCGGGCGTCGGACAGGGCGAGCGTCGTCAGATCTCGCACGATCGCGCTCAGCTGATCGGTCTCGTCCACCACGTTCCGGGCATAGACGGCGCCCGACCCGCCGTCGCTACGCCGCAACCACGCCTCCGCGTTGGTCCGGATCAGGGTCAGCGGCGTGCGCAGCTCATGCGAGGCGTCGGCCACGAAGTCGCGCTGTTTCTGGAACGCGGCCCGGATGGGGCCCAACGACTTATTCGCCATGAGCAGGGCCACCAGGGCGCCCAGCACCATGGCGACCGCTGACGCGATCGCCAGCAACCGCTTCAGACGGTCCAGGGTGTCGCCGATCCAGGAGATCGGCTTGGCCACCTGGACTGCGCCGACCAGCTGGTGCTCGTGGTTCCGCAGCGGTTCGGTGCGGACTGCGAAGGTTTCATTCGCGGTCGTGACCTCGATGTACTTGCTGACGATGCCCTGACGCGCCAGCGCGATGGAGGTGCGCTCTGGCAGTTCCTTCACGCCGTAGAGGCTGCAGCCGTTGACCACCTGCTCCCCGGTCTGGCCGGCAGTGAACTGCTCGATGACGACGCAGACGTCGGCGTAGTTCGGCCCCACGATGAGCTTGGTCGGGTCCTGGTCGATGGTGTTGCCCGTCACCTTCAGGTTGTTATCGATGGCAACCTTCGCCTTGTTCTGCAGATCGTTGAACACGCTGGCTTGCAGCGCCTGCGAGAGCGAGACATAGACGATGAGGTTGAAGCAGGCGACGATCAGCGCGAACAGCAGCAGGTACCACAGCGCCAGCCGAACCAGGGTGCCCCGGAACATCAGCCCGACAGCCGGTAGCCGACCCCGTAAATGGTCTGGATCAGCTTGGGCGACCGGCCCTCATCGATCTTGTTGCGCAGGTACGAGATGTAGACCGCGACCCGGTTGGTCGTGCCCTCGAAGTTGGTGTCCCAGACATGCTCGGCGATCTGCTGCTGGGTCAGGACCTGGTTGGCGTTCCGCATCAGGTATTCGAGGAGAGAGAACTCGCGCGCGGTGAGGTCAATGGCGGCATCGGCGCGCCGCACCTGGTGGGTCTTGAGGTCGATGCTCAGGTCCGCCACCTGGAGACGCGTCCCGTCGCCATTGCGGTCTTCGCGACGCATCACTGCCCGCAGCCGAGCCAGGAGTTCCTCGAACGCGAACGGTTTGGGCAGGTAGTCGTCGGCGCCGGCGTCCAGCCCGGCGACCCGATCGTGCACCTGGCCGCGGGCCGTCAGCATGATCACCGGGGTCCGCACCTGGTTCTGGCGCAGCCAGCGGCAGACCTCGATCCCGTTCTTCTTGGGCAGCATCACGTCCAGGATGATGGCGTCGTAGCGGGAGGTCTCGGCCAGCTCCTGGCCCCGTTCCCCATCTGCGGCCAGGTCGACGGAGTAGCGCTCCTCTTCGAGCAGCTGCTTGAGCAAGACGGCCAGTTTGCGCTCGTCCTCGACCAGGAGCAGGTTCATGGGATCAGCCTGCTAGAAGTCTAGCCATCCCCTCGCCAAGCCCGAATTCGGGCTGGGCCCGGACTCGGGCTGGGTCAGGCGAACTCCTACAGCCCCACGCCGGCCAGCGGCTGGCGCAGCTTGCCCAGGATCTCGGCCACGATCTGCTGGACCCGCTGGCGGGTTAGGCCCAGGCGCCGGCCGATCTGCTCCAGGGTCTCCGGTGGCCCGCCCCCCAGACCGAAGCGCCGCCAGATGACCGTGCGCTCGCGTTCGGAGAGGATCTCAAGGGCCCGAAACAGCTCCTCGCGCACCGCGGCCCGCTGCAGCGGCTCGAAGGGGTCGGGCATCTGCGGATCCTCGACGGTGGCGTGCAGGGTCGGCCCATCCGGATCGTCGCCCGGCGTCATCTCGAGGGAGTAGGGCACCTGGGCCCAGGCCATGATGTCGCGCACCCGGTCTTCGGACAGCCCAACGGCCTGCGCGACGTCGGCCATACACGCCTCCCGGCCGAGCTGCGCGGGTAGGGCGGCAAACGCCTTGCGGATCCGGACGTGGGCATCGTGGAGCTGCGCGGGGATGCGGATGGTCCGCGACTGGTCAACCAGCGCCCGCCCGATGCCTTGCCGGATCCACCAGGTCGCGTAGGTTGAGAACCGGACGTTGCGACCTGGGTCGAACCGGGCGGCGGCGCGCATCAACCCCACGTTGCCTTCCTGGATGAGATCCGCCAGCGGCACGCCGTAGCCCGTCGCCCGCCGGGCCAGGGCCACCACCAGCCGCAGGTTGGCGCGCACCAGCTTCTGGTAGGCGTCGGGGCTCCCGGCGACCAGTTCCAGCGCCAGGGCGCGCTCCTCGCTAGCTGTCAACAAGGGACAGGCCGCAATCTCGCGCAGATACAGCTGGAGGGACTCGGTGCCAAAGTCGGTCCAGTCGCGCACATCCCGGTTACGCCGAGATGGGACCGTCCGATCGTCGGAGAGCAACGCGGGCGCGACGCTCATAACGCCTCCACGTTCAGAAATCCGAACGGGAAGGACCGTAGCAGGGGAATGTTAGAAAGTCGTTAACCGCGAAAAGCTGTGAGGGCCGAGAAGGCCCTCCCACCAAGCGGGACCCGATTCGAATTATTGGTTACGCGGGGCCGTTTGCCACCAGTGTAGCCCTTGGATTCGCGCCAACCTTGGTCCCGCGCAGGCCTGAATTTGTGAAGCCGGTCCTCAGATCCGGCTGAGCAAATTCCCCTGGCCGGGTAGGCGAGTCCTCCTCAGCTTGAACGGATGCGCTTTGTTTATCCGAACGCTGGCTGGCTGAGGACGATCTCCGGCAGGAGAGTCTGCTTGCGAGCCGGTCGCCGATTGCTGGTATTGGGGAAGAGCGGCTGCCCCGACCGATCGGTCGGCAGCAGGTGATTGCCGGAAATCCGGCCGCCGCGATTGACGAAGTTGCGGAGGCTGTCGCGGGCTCGGCGTACGTTCCAGCCCAGGATGTCGCAGTACTCGGCGAACGTCTCGCTGTCAAAGAACTGCTCCGCTTCGCGACGGTACCCGGGCGTGCTCAGGTCGGCTACCGCTTGCCAGATCACCCGGGTCAGGAGGGATTGGACGACCTCCAGAGGAACGTCGGGCCCCTTGGGCTGTGGGGCTTTGCCCGCGGTCGCTATCGCCATTCAGTGTCCTCCCTTAGAGCTGTCAGGAACCTGATACTTGGCAAGGGTAACAAGTGGTAGTAATAATGTCAATAATCTGAAGGCGGCAGGCCTATCGAGGATAGCCGAGCAGCCCGGCGGACTTCAGCCGGCGATCGACTCGATGCAGGCCGCGGGCGCCAGCCGGACCGAGCAAGGACACGTGATGCCGGCGATCCAGGGCGTCGGCCAGCGGCCACAGGTCCTCCTCGGACGTCCGCCACCGGAGCGCGTCGAAGCGGCGCAGGTCGATGGGGATCCCATAGCCACGCAGGGTCAGCTGCCCAGCCAGGCTGAAGTACGGCTCGAAGTAGGACATGGCGAGCTCGCGCAGGCTCCGGTAAACGGGCGAGCGAAAGCGGAGCCCGGAGAATTTGCTGGTGGCCACCGCGCCCCACAGGCCGCGGCACTGGAACGGCGCGATGACGTGGTCATCGTCGTCGACGGCCGTCAGGTCCATGATCAGGGGAGGCCCGCCGGCGGCCTCGAGCGCGGCCGCCGCCAGGAGCGCGCCCTCCATGCAGTGGGCGGTGCCGTCCGTGAGGACACGCCGGGGCGAGCGGAGTGTCTCGCCGTGCTTCTCGGTGTTGTAGGGGATGCGGTCGAGGTACTCCTGGATCTTGACCGGAGTGGACAGCTGCCGCAGCCGGCGCCGCTCGGCCGGCGTCCATCCCGCCCCCCGGGAGGGCTGTGCGGCTGAGAGGACTTGAACCTCCAAGGGCTTGCGCCCACCAGGCCCTGAACCTGGCGTGTTTACCGATTTCACCACAGCCGCAAGGGCAGCTTTAGATTGTACGGGACGCGGCACTTAGCCCGGATCCACCGGTCGGGCGAAGCAGATCGGGATGCGGGGCGTGCCGAACCGAAGGAGGCGACGAGCACGCGAGGGAGCGCATCCGTCGATGCGTGACCGAGCGCCCGCAGGAGACGACGCCCGGATCGGCCGCATCCGCGCCCGAGATGCAAGCTCAATCCGGTGGTTCGGGCTTAACGGCCCACCTCGACGTACCAGTCGCTCACATGCGCGTAGCGGTCCGAGGGTTCCACGGCGGCATCGAGGCGGACGCCCCGGATCCGCCGGCTGACGGCGAAGCTGAAGTTCGGACTGTACAGGTAGACGGCCGGCACCTCCTGGGCGAAGACCTGCTGCAGGTCCTTGTAGTCGAGCGCTCGCGCCGCCAGGTCCGTGTCGGCCCGCCCCTTCTCGAGGTCGAGGTCGATGAAGACGTTCCGTTTCCCGCCCGCGAAGTTAAAGCCCCCGGGGCGCGCCTCCGACGAATGCCAGAAGGCGTAGACGTCCGGGTCGGGACCGTTGTCGAAGGCGGTCAGAGCCAGCTGGAACGTGCGGGGATTGAGGTAGACCCGGATCAGGTCGTCCGCGCTGACCGCCCTGACGTCGACCCCGATCCCGACGACGCCAAGATCGCTGGCCACCTGGCGACCCACCTGCTCGAATGGGGCGACGTCTCGCGCCACCACCAGCGTGACGTGCATCGCCGCCCCGGCCTTGGTGCGCACCCCGTCCTGCACCTTCCAGCCCGCCTGGTCGAGCAGTTGAGCCGCAGCGAGCGGATCGTACCCGGGACCCTTGATGGTTGGATCTGTCGCCCAGGTGATCGCGGAGGGAATCGGCCCGTCCGCCAGGCGCGCCTGGCCGCCTGCCAGGGTGTCGATGATGGCCTGCCGATTGATGGCCATGGCGAAGGCGCGCCGCACCTGGGCATCCTTGAAGTACGGAACATCCGCGTTGAGGTTGAAGAGCAACTCGAGGTATCGATACGTCGCTGCCTGATAGACAGCCACCTGGCCCAGGCCACGGGCCCGCGCGACCCCGGCGGCGGAGAGGTTGGCCAGGGCGTCGATCTCGTGCCGGTCCAGCGCGGTCAACGCCGACGCCTCGTCCGGAAACGTGCGCACCGCGATCCGGTCGAGCCACGGGCGCAGCCGGCTGAAGGGGTTACGTTCCAGGACCACCCCATCCGGCAGCCGGTCTCGCACCCGGAACGGCCCGGTCCCCACGGGGTGAGTCCCGAACGGGCTGCTGGCAATCTGGCTTACCGGGAGGCCGGCCAGCGCGTGCGCCGGAAGGATATCCAACTGCGCCAGCGTGGCCAGGAAGCTGGCGTTCTTGCCGGGCAGCGTGAAGCGCACGTGCAGTGGATCAATGGCGGTGGCCACAATGTCCTTCCAGCTGGTTCCCAGGAACACGCCCGGGTAGTCCGGATCCTGCACCGTGCGAACCGTGAACAGGACATCGTCGGCTGTGACCGGCGCGCCGTCCGACCAGCGGGCATCGGGACGCAACGCGAAGGTATAGCTGCGCTGGTCGGGACTGATGTCCCAACTCCCGGCCAGCACCCGGTCCACCTGTCCGGTCGATTGCAGTCGGACCAGCGGCTCGAAGAGCAGCGCGTCCAGGTCGAGGGCGTTGGCCTGGCCCTGGGCAAACAGGGGGTTGAAGGATCCCAACTGGCCCACTACCCCCTCGGTGTACTGGCCGCCCGCCCGCGGTTTTTCCGGCGCCACCAGTTCCAGCCGAAAAATGTAGACGAGAATGGCCGCCACGACCAGGAGGCCGCCCGCCCCTGCGGCGAGCAGCGCCCGCCGAATCACGCTCCCGGCGACACCCGCACGTAGATCAGCGAGACGACGACGAACAGGACCACCAGGCCGATGGTGGTGTAGAAGAGGTTGCGTTCCAGCCCGCGCTTGGTCCGGTACCCACCGCCCGAATCACCACCGCCGCCGATGGTGCCGCCCAGGCCGCTGGCCTTGGGCGTTTGGAGGAGGACGCCGCCAACCACCAGCACGGCAAGTGCCATTTCCACGACGCCCAGAAAGGTGCGCATTGGCCGCTGAATTATACGTGATCGCGAGTTCAGGCGAGCCCTTCTTTATGCTCTATCAGATACACTTCTATGTGTTACAATGCCGGCGTGGGCGGGTCGGGCCGGCGGGTGGGGTTGGCGATCGGGCTGCTGGTCCTGTTGGGGGCGTGCGGACCCGGCCGGGTCGACGCGATGGATCCTGGCGCCAGTCCCGGGCCGGCTCCGGTTGCGACCGTCCCGGGGGTCGCTGCGGGTGATGACCGGCTCGTCCCCCTTCCGGATGGACCCAGCGCATTCAGCGCGATCCGCGCCTTACTGGTCGGGGCGCAGACGGCTATTGAGGTCGAGATGTATGAGTTCCAGCGCGCCGACCTGAAGAGGCTCCTGGTCAAAGCCCAGCAGCGGCAGGTCGCGGTCACCGCCATCATGGACCCATCCGAACGGCAGAGCCAGGCGAGTTGGGCGGATCTAGAAGCCGCCGGCGTCCGCGTCCTGGCGTTCCCGATCGAGACGCGGAGCATTGACCACGTCAAGCTGCTGATCGTTGACCGCCGGATCGCGATCGTCGGCGGCATCAATTGGGGACGCCACTCGGAGCTGAACCGCGACTACGATCTGCTGGCCGAGGGGCCGGTCGCCGCCAACCTGGAACGGATCTTCGACCAGGACCGAACCCTGGCTGGCGATCCGGTGGCGCTCCCGCCCGCCGTCCCGGACGCGCTGGTCCGCGTGGTCGCCACCCGCCCGGGCCACGACATCCGCGACGCGGTCCTGAGCGCCATCGCCAGCGCCCACCGCACGATCGACGTCGAGATGTATGTGCTGTCCGATCCCCTCGTGATCGACGAGCTCCGCCAGGCCGCCGAGCGGGGCACCCGCGTCCGCGTGCTCCTCGATCCCGGGCAGCTCCAGAACCTCCAGGCGCTGGCCACGCTGCGCGCCGCGTCGGTCCAGGCGCGCCTGTATCGCGCGCCCCCGGGGACCAAATTGCACGCCAAGCTCGGGATCTTCGACCAGACGCTGGTCGTGTTCGGGAGCTGCAACTGGTCGCGGTCCGGGTTCACCCGCAACCACGAACTCGATCTCGTCATCCAGGACGCGGAGCTGGCGGCCGCCTTCGGGGCGCGCCTGGACCAGGATTGGGCCGCTTAGGACTCTGCCAGGTTATCGCCGGTCATAGCCGCTGGCACCCGCAACCCCACCAGGGGCAGCATGGTGGGCGCCACGTCGCCGAGCTTGCCGCCGTCGCCTAGCGCGCGCAGGCCGCTGGCGCCGGCGATGATCATCGGCACCGGGCTGGTGGTGTGAGCGGTCAACGGCGTCCCGGTCGGCCGGTCGATCTTCAGCTCGGCATTGCCATGGTCGGCCGTGACCACCAGCACCCCGCCGCGCGCCAGGGTAGCCTCCGCGATCCGACCCAGCTGGGTGTCGACGACCTCCACCGCCGTCACAGTGGCCGGAAAGACCCCGGTGTGGCCCACCATGTCGGCATTGGCGAAGTTGACCACGATCAAGGCATCCGTCCCCTGGGCGATCCGATCCAGCACGGCCTGGGCGACCCCTGCCGCGCTCATCGCAGGTTGGAGATCGTAAGTGGCGACTTTCGGCGAGGGCACCAGCAGCCGGTCTTCGCCCTCGAACGGTTGCTCGCGCCCGCCATTCAGAAAGTAGGTCACGTGCGCGTATTTCTCCGTCTCGGCCGTGTGGAACTGACGCAGACCCGCCCGCGACACCACCTCGGCCACCACCTCGGCCAGGGGCTCATCGGTGAAGGCCGCCTCCGCTGAGAGGCCTTTCTCGTACTCGGTGAAAGTGACGAAGTGGGACAGCGCCACCCGCGACCGGGGAAAGTGATCCCAGGTTGGATCGACGATCGCGTGGGTCAGCTGGCGAGCCCGGTCGGGCCGGAAATTGAAGAAGATCACACTATCGCCGTTGCGCATGGGTGGCGATGGATCGGCGGCCACCGGCACGATGCCGGTGGGAATCAGGAATTCGTCCGTGACCCCCTGGCGGTAGCTGTCGGTGATGAAGGCCACGGCGTCCGCCGCGGTCGGCCCGGCGCCCTCGACGATCGTTCGGTAGGCTCGCTCGGTCCGGTCCCAGCGCCGGTCGCGGTCCATGGCGTAATAGCGACCGCTCACCGATGCGATGCGGCCAATTCCGATGGCCTGCATTTCCGCCGACAGGTCCGCCACGTAGCGGGCGCCACTCGTCGGAGGCTCATCGCGGCCGTCGGTGATGGCATGGACATGGACGGTGGGGACCCCAACCTGCCGGGCCATTCGTAAGAGGGCGTAGAGGTGACCGGTCGAGCTGTGCACGCCCCCCGGCGAGACGAGGCCGATTAGATGGAGGGCCCGGCGGGCGGCCCGCGCCGCCCCCAGGGCCTCCAGCAGCACGCCGTTCCGGAAGAAGCTGCCGTCCCGGATGGCCAGGTCGATCCGAGTCAGATCCTGGTACACGATGCGGCCGGCCCCGATGTTGAGGTGGCCGACTTCGGAGTTGCCTTGCTGGCCCGCCGGGAGACCGACCGGCTCGCCGGCGGCCGCCAGCGTGGTGTGCGGCCAGCGCGCCCACAGGCCATCCCAGTTCGGCTTGCGCGCAGCGGCGATGGCGTTGCCAAAGGGATCCGGGTTGTAGCCCCAGCCGTCGATCACGACCAGGACCAGCCTTGGATCCGGCACGCTCAGACCGGCGAGGCCGTCGCGGCCGCCGCGGCCACGATGGCGGTGAAGGCGTCGGGCTTCAGGCTGGCCCCGCCAACCAGGGCCCCGTCGATCTCGGGCTGGGCCATCAAGTCGGCCGCATTCTCGGCCGTCACGCTCCCGCCGTAGAGGACCCGGATGCCGGCCGCGGCACTCGCGAACTCCTCACGGAGCAGCCGGCGGATCCGCGCCATCACCCCGTTGGCGTACTCGGGTGTCGCCGCCCGGCCGGTCCCGATGGCCCACACCGGCTCGTAGGCGACGCTCAGGCTTTCCGCCCAGTCCCGATGGCTCCCGTCGAGGGCGGCGGTGACCTGGCCCGTCACCACCCGATCGGTCTGTCCGGCGTCGTGTTCCTCGAGGGTCTCCCCTACGGCCAGGATCGGCTTGAGCCCGTGGCGCACGGCGGCCCGCAGCTTGAGGTTGATCCACTGGTCGGGCTCGTGGAAGAGCTGCCGCCGCTCGGAATGGCCGATCAACACGTACGGGCACCATCCGGCCAGCATGCCCGGAGAAATCTCCCCGGTGAACGGACCTTCGTCCTCCCAGCCCGTGTTCTGGGCGCCCAGCTGGATCGGGCTGCCGCGCAGGACGGCGGCGGCCGGCCACAGCGTCACCGCCGGTGGCAGGACGACGATGTCGACGCGGGCGGCCAGCGGCTCGAGCCTGGCGCGGTAGACCTGCAGCAGTTGGAGGCCCTCCTCGACCGTGAGATGCATCTTCCAGTTTCCGGCGACCAGCGGGCGCAGCATCACCCCGTCTTGTCCCGCAGAGCGGCCAGCCCGGGAAGGGTCTTGCCTTCCAGGAATTCGAGGGTCGCCCCGCCACCTGTCGACACGAAGGACATGTGCCCGGCCAGGCCGAGCTCCTGGAGGGCCGCCACCAGGTCGCCGCCGCCCACGATCGTTTGCGCGGCCGTCCCGGCCAGACCGCGGGCCAGCGAAGCCGTTCCCTGGTCAAAGGGTGGGACCTCGTAAACGCCCAGCGGACCGTTCCAGACCACGGCTCCGGCGCCGTCGGCGATCATCAGAAAGCGTTCGACCGTCATCGGGCCGATATCGAGGACGCGCTGGTCGGCTGGGATCGCCCTCACATTTACGACCCGGGTGGCGACTCCGGGCTTGGCCCCAGCCGCGACCACGGCGTCCAGCGGAAGGTGAATCGGATGCCGGAGCGAAGCCGCCAGCGCCGTGAGCTCCTTCGCCGTCCCCAGGTGATCGTCCTCCACCAGGGACCGCCCGACTTCCAGACCGTCCGCTTTAAAGAAGGTGCAGGCCATCGCCCCGCCGATGCAGAGGTGGTCCACCCGCGGCAGCAAGTTGCGGATCACGCCGATCTTGGTCGAGATCTTGGAGCCGCCCAGGATGGCGACCAGCGGGTGAGGCGGATCGGTCAGGATCCGTCCCAGGGTCGAAATCTCTCGCTCCATCAGCAGGCCGGCGACGGCCGGGAGATAAGCCGCTACGCCGACCGTGGAGGCGTGGGCCCGGTGGGCGGTCCCAAACGCATCGTTGACAAACACGTCTCCCAGCGATGCCAGCTGCTTGGCGAACTCGGGGTCATTGCGTGTTTCGCCTGGATGGAAGCGAACATTCTCGAGCATGACCACGTCGCCATCCCGCATCTGGCTGATTGCCTGCTCGACCGGCGGTCCGACGCTGTCATCCAGGTGTCGTACGGGCCGGCCCAGCAGTTCGGCCAGCCTGGCGGCCAGGGGTGTGGTCCGGAAGCCCTCGTCGACCGTCCCGTCGGGCCGGCCCAGGTGGGTCATCAGGATGACCCGGGCGCCCTGGTCGACGAGGGCGCGGATGGTGGGCAACGCCTCGCGGATCCGGGTATCGTCAACGATCCGCGACCCTTCCAGCGGCACGTTGAAGTCCACGCGCACAAGGACGCGTTTTCCTCGAAGGTCGAGATCCCGAATGGTGGCCTTCTGAAAACCGGTGGCCGGGATCAGTTCAGGCGCTCGCCCATGAAGGCGGCGAGGTCGACCACCCGGCAGGAGTATCCCCACTCGTTGTCGTACCAGGACAGCACCTTGCCGTGCCGGTCGCCCACCACCATGGTGGACAGGGCGTCCACGATCGAGGAGTAGGCATTGCCGCGAAAGTCGGTCGAGACCAGCGCCTCCTCGGTGACGGTGAGGATCCCTTTCATCTCACTGGCCGCGGCTTCCCGGAGGGCTTCGTTGATGGTCTCGGCCGAGACCTTGTCGCGGAACATGGCGGTCAGGTCCACCAGGGAGACGTTGGGGGTCGGGACGCGGAGCGACATGCCGTGCAGCTTGCCCTTCAATTCCGGCATCACCAGGCCCATCGCCTTGGCCGCCCCCGTGCTGGTCGGCACGATGTTCAGCGCCGCGGCGCGGGCTCGGCGCAGGTCGTCGTGGGGCGCATCCAGCAAGCGCTGGTCGCTGGTGTACGAGTGGATGGTCGTCATGATCCCGGATTCGATGCCGAAGCTCTCGTGGAGGACCCGGGCCAGCGGCGCCAAGCAGTTGGTGGTGCAGGAGGCGTTGCTCACCACGTGGTGTTGGTTCGGGTCGTAGCGCTTCTCGTTGACGCCCAGCACCAGCGTGACGTCCTCGTTCTTCGCTGGCGCCGAGATGATGACCTTCCGGGCGCCGCCCTTGTCGATATGCGCGCGCGCCTTGGTGGCATCGGTGAACAGGCCGGTCGACTCGATCACGATGCTGACCCCCAGATCGCGCCAGGGGAGCGCACCGGGATCTCGCTCGGCAAAGACTTTTACCGGCTTGCCGTCCACCAGAAGGTGGTCTCCGTCAGCCGCGACCGTCCCGCCGTAATTGCCGAGGATGGAGTCGTACCTGAGCAGGTGGGCCAGCGTGGCCGGGCTGGTGATGTCGTTGACGGCGACAATTTCGAACTCTGAGCGCCCCTGCGCCGCGCGGAAAACGTTGCGCCCGATGCGCCCGAAGCCGTTGATCCCGACCTTCAGCCCCATCGGCGGTCAGTCTAACAAACCGTTCTCGCGAGCCAGTGCGAGCAATCGATGCAGGCGATGGGCGATCGCCGATTTGCTGACCTGGGCGTGCCCGGCCAGCGTCTGCAGGCTGGCATGCGGGTGGGCCAGGCGGAGCTCGGCCGTCGCCCGGAGCGCCGGCGACAGGGATTGCAGGGATCGTTCGTGGTGCTGGAGCTTGCGGACCGCCTCGACCTGCGCATACGCGACCCGCAGCCGCTTGTCCAGGTTGGCGGTTTCACTGTTCGCCCGGCGGTTGGCGTTGCCCCGCATGTCCCGCACGATCCGATCGTGCTCGAAGCGCACCACCGCCCGGTTGGCACCCATCAAGCCCAGCGACCGGGTGATGGCCTCGGCGCCCTTGAGATAGAAGACCGCCCGGCCCCGCCGTTGGAGGCGGGTGGTGGGCAGGCGCAGCCGATCGAGCACCGAGGCCGTGGCCGCCTGCTCCGCCGGTGGGACGGCGATCTCCAGGTGGTATGCGCTGCCGGGCTCCGCAATCACCCCACGGGCAAGGAACAGGCCGCGCAAGGCCGCCCGGGCGCAGCACATCCCCTCGGTCCGCGCCGCCGGGCCCGGGGAGAGCTCCACCGTATAGCTCGGACGGCGCTCGGTCGTGCCTTTGCGGACGCCATGAACCTGGCCGCCGGTATCCCGGGCCAGCTGGACCACCGCCCGCGCAATCGGATTGCGGGGGAGGCGAAGCCGAACGCGGCCGTTCCGGCTGGCCGCCAGGACCCGAATCAGGGCGTCGAGCTCGGCGTCCTTGCAGCAGGGCTTGGCGGGCTGCAGGCCGGCTAGCTCGGCCTTGATCTCATCGGTGAACGACGGCCGGTCGCGGCGCATGGCTCTTCAAGGGTACTGGCGAGGGCCCTCCGTATACTGGGAACTCATGCTGATCAAGATCGGAATCGATCCCGTCGCGTTCACCATCGGGACCCTTAAGGTCCACTGGTACGGGATCATGATCGCGATCGGCCTCTACGCCGGCATCCAAGTCGGGTTGCGAGAGGCAGCCCGGCGCGGGCTGGACCCGGACCGCTTGATGAACGTGGCGCTGATCATCGCCGCCTTCGGGGTGCTCGGCGGCCGCCTCTACTACGTGGCCCAGAACCAGCCGGGCTTCTACCTCGCCCACCCTGGCCAGATCCTGGCGGTCTGGCAGGGCGGCATGGCCTTCTACGGCGCCATCTTCGCGGGCGGACTGGCCCTCCTCGCGTCGGCGTGGGTGTTCAAACTGCCGTTCTGGAAGCTCGCCGACGTGGGGGTGCTGGGCTTAACCCTGGGACAGGCCATCGGCCGCATAGGGAACATCATCAATGGCGACATCGTCGGCTATCCGACCAATGGCAAATGGGGGTTCGTGTACACCAACCCCAACACCTTCGGCCCCCGCAATGTCGCCGTCCAGCCCGCCAGCCTGTACGAATTGCTGATCGCGCTGGGGTTATTCATTCTCTTATGGACAATTCGCAAGCGGGTGCAGCCCGACGGGGTGCTGGGCCTGCTCTACGTGGCCCTGTACTCCGTCAGCCAGTTCTTCATCTTCTTCCTGCGCGACAACATCGTCATCCTGGGCGGCCTCAAGCAGGCCCAGGTCACGGCCATCCTCGTGCTCGCGGTCAGCCTCCCACTCATGGCCTATCTGTTGCGGCGGCAGCAGGCGATGGCGCAAGCGCAAGCCGTCGCGGCCGATTCGGCGATCGCTTCAGAACCCACGGTCATCGCCGAACCGCCGAAGGCCGACGCGACCGATCCGGCAGTCGCTGCAGAACCCTCGGTCAGTGCCGAACCGCCGAAGATCGAAGACACGCCCGTCCCGACGTCGCGGGCCGAGTCGCAGCCAGGCTAGCTGGCTCAGGCCGGCGCGCCGGGCAGCTTCGGTCCGAAGATCCGGCGGATCCAGGGAACCGAACCCCGTGCGTCGGTCGGCGGCGGGAGGTGTGAGGCATCCTGAGCAAGGACCTCAGTGCATAGGGCGACGCACAGGTTGCAGATGTAGACGCCGCCGGGGCCGCCGACCAGCCGGCGTTCCTGGTCCTGGGGCTTGCCGCAGAACGAACAGCGAGCGTCGCGCGATGAGCCTTCCATGGTCGGATTCTAGCCTCCGACTCAAAGCATTTCTTTAATGGCGACGGCGACCTGGCGCGTAATGCCTTTCACCGTCTTCAGGTCGTCGACGCTGGCATTGCGAATGCTGTCGATGCTGCCAAAGGCACGCAGCAGCGCCCGCTTCCGCACTGGTCCGAGCCCGGTGATCCCGTCGAGGACGGAGGCGAAGGCATCTTTCCGGCGAACCACCCGATGGAACGTGATGGCGAAGCGATGGGCCTCATCCCGGATCCGCTGCACCAGAAAGAGCGCTTCGGAGTCGAGCGGCAGCCGGATTGGATCGGACCGGCCTGATTCAAACAGTTCCTCCTGTTCTTTGGCTAGTCCAAACGTCGGGATCTGTCCAAGTCCGATCGATTCCAGGACCTCGCGGGCCGCCGAGAGCTGCCCCTTGCCGCCGTCGATCAGGACAACATCCGGCAGCGAGCTGAAGCTCGGCTCCTCGGGCATGCCTCCGTCGGGCCGCGTGTAGCGGGTGAAACGCCGGCGCAGGACCTCCTGTAACATCGCGTAGTCGTTAGCTCCGACAACGGACCTAATCCGGAAGTGCCGGTAGTGGGCCGGCTTCGGCCGGCCGTGCTCGAAGACGACCATCGACCCCACCGGGTGCTTGCCCTGGATGTTCGAGATGTCGTAGCACTCGATCCGGGAGGGCACGGCCGGCAGCCGCAGCTGGCGCCGCAGGTCGCTGAGCAGGGCGCCGGTGCGCTGCTCGTCGTAGTCCAGCTTGATCCGCAGCTGGCGCATGGCTTCCTGCGCGTTGGCCGCAGCCTGGGCGAGCAGTTCGCGGTGCCGGCCGCGCTGCGGAACGCGAATACTGACGTGGGAGCCGCGACGTTCGGAGAGCCATTGCTCAATCACCGGCCCGTCCGGCAGGCTGGCCGGCACGAAGACTTCCTTAGGGATGTGGGTGGCGCTGGCGTAGTACTGGCTGACGAAGGCATTCACGGCCTCGGCCTCGGTCTGCTCTCCGCCCAAGCCGACTAGCTCGAAGTTCTCGGACCCGGAGAGCTTGCCCTCCCGAACTGAGAAGACCGTCACCATCGCCTGCCCATCGGCCCGGGCCAGGCCGAACAGGTCCTGGTCGAACCGGCCGAGCGCCAGCATCCGCTGCCGCTGCGCCATGGTCTCGATCGCCTGCAGCCGGTCGCGGATGCGGGCAGCCGCCTCGAACTTGGTCGCGTCCGACGCATCGGTCATCTGCTGTTTGAGCTGCTTGACCAGGTCGTCGGACTTTCCTTCCAGGAATAGGGCGATCTGGTCGAGCTGCTGATGGTACTCGTCCCGGGTCTGAAAGCCGGCGCAGGGGGCCGTGCACAGCTTGAGGTGGTAGTAGAAGCACGGGCGGTGCAGCGCGAACTCGTGGTCGGTGCAGGTCCGATAGGGCACAACCCGGCGGACCGTCTTGAGGGTGCTCCGAAGTGCGATGGCGTTGGTGTACGGCCCGTAGTACTTGGCGCCATCGGACCCCGCCCGCCGGACCGTGTATACACGAGGGAAGTCTTCGTTGACGGGCAGTTTGATATAGAGGTAGTTCTTGTCGTCCCGCAGCCGGATGTTGAACCGCGGCTTGTGCCGCTTGATGAGCGTGTTCTCGAGGACGAGCGCTTCCTTTTCATTGGCCGTCGTGATCACGTCGAAGTCGTAGACCCGGTCGACCATGGCCGCGATGTGCTCGGGCAGCACGCTGGCGGCGTGGAAGTAGTTGGGGACGCGGTTGTACAGGCTGAGGGCTTTGCCGACGTAGATGACCCGGGTCTTGATGTCGCGCATGAGGTAGACACCGGGGCCCTCGGGCAGGGCCTTCAGCCGCTCGCGCAGATACTCTGGCCGGTCCAGGATTCGGCTGGGAGCGCTCACCCTTTATCTATACCCGCTCACGGCCGAGGCGATCGCCAGCAACCCGAAGGCCAGGATGGCCAGCCCCGACAGGAGGCCGATGCCGCGCACCACGGCCGGCGTGATCCGCCGGCGGAGGGACGCCACCAGGCTGGCCAGCACCACCCACCACAGCGTGGATCCGAGCAGGACGCCCGCGACCAGCAGGATCGCGCCCGGCCCGCCGGTCCGCCCCAGTCCGAACCCGGCAAAGACGCCGGCGAAGGCCACAATGGTAGCCGGGTTGGTGAGCGTCAGACCCAGCGTGGAGAGATAGCCAGCACCCAGCCCGGTGTTCGCCGGAACGGGGTCGGGCTCGGACTTCGCCGGGGCGGCCAGCAGCGACCGGAGCCCGAGCACGAGCAGGGCCCCGCCGCCCAGCAGCGCCAGACCGCGACGCTGGGCAACCAGGGCGCCGGTGACCGCCGCCACGCCGAAGGCCGCCAGCGCCGCGTAAATACCGTCGCCGGTAGCTACCCCGAGCCCGGCGGCGATGCCGCTGGACCAACCGCGGGTGAGTGTCCGTCTAAGGCACAGGAAGAAGATCGGCCCCGGCAAGGCGGCGATGGCAAAGCCGAGGACGAGACCTCGGAGGAGGTTGCTGGCCATCCGGACTCTTCATCGCGCGATATTCTAGCGGGCCGCGGTCAGGCGCTGACCGGTGGCCCGACTCACCAGAACGCGCCGGAGGTATTGCCCGGTGTACGACTTGGGGTTCCTCGCAATCTCCTCCGGGGTGCCGGTCGCCACCACCTCCCCGCCACGATCGCCGCCGTCGGGGCCCAGGTCGATGATGTGGTCGGCCGTCTTCAAGACGTCCAGGTTGTGCTCGATGACCACCACCGTGTTGCCGGCGTCGACCAGGCGGTGCAGGACGTTCAGCAAGCGTTCGATGTCGGCAAAGTGCAGACCCGTCGTCGGCTCGTCCAGGATGTAGAACGTCCGTCCGGTGTCCCGCCGGCTCAGCTCCTCGGTGAGCTTCACCCGTTGGGCTTCGCCGCCGGACAGCTGGGTGGCCGGCTGGCCCAGCCGGATGTACCCGAGTCCGACATCGCACAGGGTTTGCAGCTTGCGCTTGATCCGCGGGATCTTGTCGAAGAGCTCGGTAGCTTCCTCCACGGACATGTCCAGGACGTCGGCAATGCTGTGGCCGCGGTACTTGACCTCGAGCGCTTCGTTGTTGTAGCGCTTGCCCTTGCACACCTCGCACGGCACGTAGACATCAGGGAGGAAGTGCATCTCGATCTTGATGATGCCGTCGCCCTCGCACGCCTCGCAGCGGCCGCCCTTGACGTTGAAGCTGAAGCGGCCGGGCGAATAGCCTCGAACCTTCGCTTCGGGCAGCTGGGCAAAGAGCTCGCGGATGTAGGTGAACACCCCGGTGTAGGTCGCCGGGTTCGACCGCGGCGTCCGCCCGATGGGCGACTGGTCGACGTTGATCACCTTGTCGATGAACCCCAGCCCGGAGATCTCCCGGTGGGCGCCGGGCCGGTCCTTGGCCCGGAAGAAGTGCTGGGCCAGCCGCCGGTAGACAATGTCGCTGACCAGCGTGCTCTTGCCCGAGCCGCTCACTCCCGCCACGCAGATCAACTCGCCCAGCGGAAAGTACACGTCGATGTTCTTCAGGTTGTTCTCGGTCGCGCCCCGCACGACCAGCATCGAGCCGTTCCCGGTCCGCCGGCCGCTGGGCAGCGGGATGCTCCGCTCGCCCCGCAGGTACGCCCCCGTGATCGACTCGGTGGACTCGAGGATGTCGTCGAGCGTGCCGGCCGCCACGATCTTGCCGCCGTGCTCCCCAGCGCCCGGGCCAATGTCGACCACGTAGTCCGCCGTGCGGATGGTTTCCTCGTCGTGTTCGATGACGATCAGCGTGTTACCGATATCGCGCAGGGTGAGAAGGGTATTGATCAGCTTGCGGTTGTCGCGCTGGTGGAGCCCGATGGACGGCTCATCCAGGATGTACAGGACTCCCATCAGCTTCGATCCGATCTGGGTCGCCAGCCGGATCCGCTGCGCCTCACCCCCCGACAGCGAGTCGGCCGCCCGGGCCAGCGTCAGGTACTCGAGCCCCACGTCGACCAGGAATTGCAGCCGCTCCCGGATCTCTTTCAGGATGCCGCGCGCGATGAGGGTCTCCCGCTCGGGTAGCCGCAGGCGCGCGAACCACGCCTGGGCGGCGGCGATGGACAGGTCCGACACGTCCATGATCGACCGGTCCGTGACGGTGACCGCCAGGTACTCGGGCTTCAATCGCTTGCCCTTGCACACCGGGCAGGGCCGGGTGGTCATCAACCGCTCGATCTCGCCGCGAATGTAGTCCGACTCGGTCTCCCGAAAGCGCCGCTCCAGGTTGGGCACCAGCCCCTCGTAACTGGTCTCGTACCAGCGCCGGTGGCCCTCGTTATCCGAGTAGCGCACCCGGAGGGGGTCGCCGTTGTTGCCGTACAGAATGATCTTCTGTTCCTTCACGGTCAGCTTTCCGAAGGGCTTGTCCATCGGAATCCGATACCGGAGCGCGACCGCCTCGACCAGGTCGCTGTAGAAGTAGGCGGTCCGCCCCCAGGTCTTGATCGCGCCGTCGCCCAGCGATCGGCTCTTGTCCGGAATCACGAGGTCGGGGTCGACCTCGAGCTTGCTGCCCAGCCCGGTGCAGGCCGGGCAGGCGCCGTGCGGGTTGTTGAACGAGAAGTTGCGCGGCGCCGGCTCCTCCATGGAGAAGCCGTCGTAGGGGCAGACGAAATGCTGGCTGAACATCAGCTCTTCGCCTTTACCTTCGGCCGGCACTACCAGCACCAGCCCACCGGCCATCTTGGCCGCGGTCTCAACGGATTCACGTAACCGGCTGACGCCCGCCGGGTCGATCACCAGCCGGTCGACCACGATCTCGATGTCGTGCTTCTTGTTCTTGTCGAGGGGGATGCGCTCGGTCAGCTCGTACAGGCTGCCGTCCACCCGGGCGCGCACGAAGCCGGCCTTGCGGGCATCCGCCAGGATCTCGTGGTGCTCACCCTTGCGCTCGCGGACCACCGGCGCCAAGATCATCACCCGCGCGCCCTTGGGCAGCGCCATGACCCGGTCCGCAATCTGCTCCGTGGTCTGCCGGCTGAGCTCGTGGCCGCTGATCGGGCAATGGGCGTGCCCGATCCGCGCGAACATCAGGCGCAAATAGTCATAGATCTCCGTCACCGTGCCCACCGTCGACCGCGGGTTGTGGCTGGATCCTTTCTGGTCGATCGAGATGGCCGGCGAGAGCCCGTCGATCTGGTCCACGTCGGGTTTGTCCATCTGCCCCAGGAACTGCCGGGCATACGAAGAGAGGGACTCCACGTACCGGCGCTGGCCTTCGGCATAGATCGTGTCAAACGCCAGCGAGGACTTGCCCGACCCGGACAGGCCGGTGAAGACCACCAGCCTGTCGCGCGGGATGGTCAGGTCAACGTCCTTCAGGTTGTGCTCGCGCGCTCCCCGAATGACGATCTGGGTGTGGGGCGAGCCAATCTCAGGCATGGACTCTCCGTCGTACCCGTCCGCGGGGCCGGGCCAAACCCGCCTCGGCCGCCGCGGCCGGCGGCAGCCCCTCGCGGTATTCCAGGGCGTCCCGGCGGAGGGCGACGAGCCGGTCCCGGAGCTCGGCGGCCCGCTCGAACTGCAGGTCACGCGCCGCCTTTTTCATTTGCCGTTCCAGGTCCTTGACCAGCCGCTGGATCTCGTCCGGCGGCAAGCCCGACGCGATGGTCGCGATCGTATCCTCCACGGCCTGCGCCTGGTGGCGCTCCAGGTTGTAGACGGCCTTGACGATGGTGGCCGGCGTGATCCCGTGCTCCTCGTTGTACGCCGTCTGCAGCGCTCGCCGCCGGTTGGTCTCCTCGATGGCCTTCTGCATCGACCCGGTGACCGTGTCCCCATACAGGATCACGTGCCCCTCCACATTGCGCGCCGCGCGGCCGATGGTCTGGATCAGCGACCGGTAGTCGCGCAGGTAGCTTTCCTTATCGGCATCGAGGATGGCGATGAAGGCCACCTCGGGCAGGTCCAGGCCTTCGCGGAGGAGGTTGATCCCCACCAGCACGTCGAACGTGCCCAGCCGGAGGTCGCGCAGGATCTCAACCCGCTCCAGGGTGTCGACCTCCGAGTGCAGGTACTGGACCTTGACGCCCATCTCTCGCAAATAGTCCGTCAGGTCCTCGGCCATCTTTTTGGTGAGCACGGTGACCAGCGTGCGCTGCTTCTTCTCGACTCGCTTGTTGAGCTCGGTCAGCAGGTCGTCGATCTGGCCCCGGGTCGGCCGGACCTCGACGGTCGGATCCACCAGCCCGGTGGGCCGGATGACGACCTCGACGGTCTGCTGGGACTTCTGCTCTTCGTAGGGACCCGGGGTGGCCGTCACGTAGACCACCTGCTCGACCTTTCGTTCCCACTCGGCAAACGTCAGCGGCCGGTTGTCCAGCGCGGAGGGCAGCCGGAACCCGTAGTCGACGAGCGGGATTTTGCGGGACCGGTCGCCCCCATACATGCCCCCGATCTGGGGAACCGCGACGTGGGATTCGTCGACCACGACCAGGGTGTCGGCGGGCAGGAAGTCCATCAGCGTGTAGGGCTCCTGGCCCGCCCGGCGGCCGGTGAGATGGCGCGAGTAGTTCTCGATGCCGGCGCAGCTGCCGGTCTCCCGCATCATCTCCATGTCGAACTGCGTGCGCTGGCGCAACCGCTGCGCCTCGAGCAACTTGCCCTGGCTCTCGAACCAGGCCACCCGCTCGTCCAGTTCCACCTGGATCGCCTCGATGGCCCGCAACAGCTTCTCGCGCGGGGTCACGTAGTGGGTGGCCGGAAAGACCTGGAATGTCTCCACGTCGCCGATGATCTCCCCGGTCAGCGGATCCAGCTGCACGATCCGCTCGACCTCATCGCCGTTGAACTGGACCCGGGTGGCGATCTGGTCATACGACGGTTGCACGTCCACCGTGTCGCCCCGGACCCGAAACCGGGCCCGCCCGAAATCGACATCGTTGCGCTGGTACTGGAGGTTGGTCAGCTTGCGCAAGAAAATGTCGCGGCGAAACCCCTCGCCGGCGTGGATCTCGATCGACTCGCCCAGGTAGTCCTCCGGCGAGCCCACACCGTAGATGCACGACACGCTGGCGACAACGATGACGTCCCGCCGGGTGAGCAGCGCCCGCGTGGCTGACTGGCGCAGCCGATCGATCTCATCGTTCTTCGATGAGTCCTTCTCGATGTAAGTGTCGCTTCGCGGAATGTAGGCCTCCGGCTGATAATAGTCGTAATAGCTGACGAAGTATTCGACCGCGTTGGTGGGAAAGAACTGCCGGAACTCGCTGCAGAGCTGGGCCGCCAACGTCTTGTTTGGTGACATCACCAGGGTCGGCCGCTGGATCTCCTGGATCATCTGGGCCACGACCATGGTCTTGCCGGAGCCGGTCACGCCCATCAGAACCTGGTGCTTGCGGCCTTCCCCGAGCCCGGCGGCCAGCCTGGAAATGGCTTCGGGCTGGCCACCGGCAGGCTGAAAAGCCGCCGTAAAGGCAAATCTGGGCATCTCCCGATTATATGGCCGCGCTCTGGCGAATTGAAACGGGTCTAGTCGCTCTAATGGGTTACGGGGCAGCCCCTCCCGAGGGGAGGGTTGCTCAGTAGTCCAGCGTCTCCTCGACGGTGACCTGGCGCTTCCGTTCCATGTAGGCGATGGTGGCGACCAGGATGGACAGGCCCAATAGCGTGCCCCCCAGCACGTCCGAAAACCAGTGGGCCCCAACATAGCAGAGGGCGTAGCCGAGCAGGAGGACCACCCCCACCAGGATCGGGCTAAGGCGCGAGCTATCGCGGCCGAACAGCTGCCAGCGCTCGGCCAAATACAGGCACAGGCCATACAGAAACGTCGCCCGGATCATGTGGCCGCTGGGAAACCCATTGGCGTCGGCGTGCCGCGACAAATGGGGCACCCACGAGGGGAAGCGATCATAGAAATTGGGGGGCGGGGCGTTGGCGATGAGATGCTTGAACACCCACTCGATAACGGAGGCAGCCAGCACCAGCACGGTCGGCCCAATGGCCAGCAGGCGAAGCCCTTTGAACAACGGGAAGGTGAGCAACAGCGCGATTAGGAGCGTCACCTCGATCGATCCGATGTAGGCCAGGATGGCCAGGCCGATATCCTGG
>Ga0209802_1000219_pt1 | contig 42717 bp, 36 predicted proteins | sample GraSoiAngelo_129_FD_185886 | JGI IMG/M metagenome (GOLD analysis project Ga0209802, IMG submission 185886) | Grasslands soil microbial communities from the Angelo Coastal Reserve, California, USA - 14_0927_12_40cm (SPAdes) (version 2) | ecosystem: Environmental > Terrestrial > Soil > Grasslands ...
GTTTCCCGAAAGGAACAAGAAGCGCTTCTCGGAGATCAGGTTGTCCAGCTCGAACTTCCCCACTTTGAAGTTGATCCATCGCTTACCCCCCAGATTGTCGAACCGGACGAACGCGGCCTCGAAGTGGAAAAAGCCGTTTTCGTCAGCCGATGGGAGCAGCACGAAGGAAATGTTCTTGTACAACGTTCCCGCGGTCCACAGGTCCATACCCGAGAGATCGAAACCCGACTGCGTGAAGGTCTTCGCCACACAGCCAGCGCCCGTCGAGGAAGCACAGATGGGAACGCCGGACGCGGAGTCAAACGGCTGCTTGGTGGCGCTCTCCCGATGCCAGCTCGGCGTCATCCGAAACGTGACGGGGATATAGGACGGGTTCTGCCAGATGGGCGAGTCGCGATCGTTCATCAGCTGGTAGCCGTTATCGCGGAACCGCTGCCCGAAGGCGTTCAACTCGGGCCACGCGGTGTGACACGCCGAGCACGGCAGGTTGTACTTGCGGGCGAACGCGGGGATGGCCGTTCGCTTGTGCACCTCGAGGGAGTACGCCGTGTAGGCTGGTTGGCGGCCACTCAGCACTGTGGCCGCGGCCACGCAGGCGCCGGTGAGAAACCAGGACCACTGTGCGCCGCCCGGGCCCTTCAGGAACCACTTGACCATTCCCGCCTCCTCTGTAGCGCGGTACCCGGCAACAGACTGCGTACGACCGGAATGGGGTGCTCCTGCGACTGCGAAGCTGCGCCGACTGGGCCATTGTACGCCCCGACCTATTCTTGTCAAGATCTTGTCAGGGTGGTGTCAGCGATTCGCGAGAGGTTTCGATTGGAGACGTCGAGCGCGACGGTCGCGGTGTCGTGGATGGGGGTGGCGACGCCCCCTTCCTCCGCGAAGCGGGCCACGGCCCCGCTCAGGGTTTCGAGCTCCGTGGGCCCCCCGGCCTCGAGATCGACCAGAAAGCTTGGCTTCATCACCGCCGGCAAGCCGTCGATGAGGCCCAACACCCGCGCCGCCTCATTGGCCGGCAGGGCGATCCCACGCGCGCGGGCAACGGCCACGACCTCGGCGATCGCCCGCTCCAGGAGGCGCCGCCCCAACCGCTGGGCGCGGAGCGCCCCCACCGGTGAGCGGGCCAACCCACATGCGGCGGCGAGCGCCGCGATGAACACGAACTTCTGCCACAGCTCGACCCGGATGTGATCGGAGGCGCGGGCGTCCACGCCGGCCTCCCGGAACGCCGCGACGATGCGACCGACGCGCTCCGTGATCCGCCCGGCGAATTCCCCCACCACGACGATCTGCAGGGGGCCGCGCCGCTCCACGACGCCCGGCGCCGCGCGCACGACGCTGATCGTCGTAAGGCCCCCGATGACGGCCGCGGGCGGCACGCCGAGCTGCACCAGGCGCTCGAGCGTCTCGACGCCGTTCAGCAGTGGCACGACCGCCGTTCCCTGCTGGGCGCAGTGTCGCACGGCCGGGGCTATTGGCTCGAGCGAGTAACTCTTGACGGCGAGGATGGCGAAGTCGGCGGATCCGAGTGCCTCCACCCGGTCCGTCGCGGCCACCCGGGCCGGGAACGCACCCTCGGGCGTCCGGATCTCGAGGCCGCGCTCGCGCAGCGCGGCGAGCGTCGCTCCGCGGGCGAAGCACGTGACCTCGTGGCCGGCGCGCGCCAGCTGTCCGCCGTAGTAGGCGCCCACCGCCCCGGCGCCCAAGACGACGACTTTCATGGGGTCACGCTATTTCTTTGAGGGCGTGATATCGGTCACGGGAAGGTCCCAATGCGCCAGCAGGATCTCGAACCGCCGCTGCTCCTCGCGCTTGTAGGTCTCCTGGTCGGGCCACAGCTGAGTGATCCAGGCATCCTCCTGGGGATTCGCCGTCGTCGCCACAGTCGAGTTCTTGAACTTGATGGTGACGCGATAATCCCAGCGGGCGTCTTCCGTCATGTGGTTGGCGGGGGTCTCAATCTTTACCGAGATCATGCGGCCACTCTCCACGCCTTTCTTGAGGAGCGGGTAGTGGTTCTTGAGGAACAGCTGCAGGAACTCCTGCTGGTGTCCCCATGGCACCTTGTAGTAATACTCCATCGTGTACGGCTGGTCGGCGGCGACTTGCGGCGGAGCACCCTGGGCGAGCACGGAGTGCGCGAGCACTGACAACAACAGCGCAGGCAGAAGCTTCCTCATCTGATCCTCCAGACGGGTCAACAGCTGAATCGACGCCCGTAAAGACGAAGCCCGCTCGTGGCGTGACACCGAGCGGGGCTTCCGAGTTCGCTCCAATGGGCCTGAGTGGAGTTGAACCACTGACCTCACGCTTATCAGGCGTGCGCTCTAACCACCTGAGCTACAGGCCCTGCCGTGCTCATTCCCAGTCCCGGCGCGGTCCCTTGCGCGGCCGGAACTCCTCGTCCTCTTCGTCGTCGAACTCGTCGTCCAGGTCGTCGTACTCGTCGAGATCGTCCAGCTCCTCCTCGTCAAGCTCGTCCTCGTCCAGCTCGTCGTCGAAGTCCTCGTCCAGGTCCTTGTCCTCTTCGAAGTCTCCGAACTCTTCGTCGAGACTGTCGCCGCGGCGCTTGAGCGACGAATCCGACGTCTCACGGGACAACATTGTCACCCCCAGCTAGGGTTGCGATTGATGGTGAACGAGCCTTCCGGTTACGCCCCCGTCCCCCCTTACGACTCCTCAGCCGCCCGCGCGCTCCGGGCCAGCTTGCGACGCTCGGTGGCGCCCAGCGCGCGTTTGCGCAGCCGAATGGACGACGGCGTCACCTCGATCAGCTCGTCGTCCTCGATGTACTCGAGCGCCAGCTCCAGCGTCACCTGCCGCGGCGGCTCCAAGATAATCATCTCGTCCGACGCGGTCGTCCGCATGTTCGTCAGCTTCTTCTCCTTCGTGGCGTTGACGTCCATGTCGCCCGTCCGGGCGCTCTCGCCCACGATCATCCCCTCGTACACCGCCTCACCCGGCTTCACGAACATGGTTCCCCGCTCCTGCAGGTTGAAGAGCGCGTACGCCACCGCCGTCCCCTCGCGGTCCGCCACCATCACCCCGCGGCTCCGCCCCGACAACGGACCCGCCCAGGGGCCGTACTGGAAGAAGCGGTGATGCATGATTCCCGTACCCCGCGTGTCCGTCAAGAACTCCGACCGGTAGCCCAGCAGCCCCCGGGCGGGGATCTTGAAGCGCATCCGCACCGTCCCCACCCCGGGGTTCCGCATGTCGAGCAGCTCGGCCCGCCGCGGCCCGAGCTTTTCCATCACCACGCCCAGATAGCCCTCCGGGCAGTCGATCATCAGCTCCTCGTACGGCTCGAGCCGCTCCCCCTGCGGACCCTCGCGCGGAATGATGCGCGGCCGGCTCACCTGAAACTCGAACCCCTCGCGCCGCATCGTCTCCATCAGGATGCCGAGATGCAGCTCCCCCCGCCCCGACACGGTGAACGTCTGGGGGTCGTCCGTCTCCTCGACCCGCAGCGCGACGTTACGTTCGAGCTCCCGAAACAGCCGCTCCCGGAGCTGCCGCCCGGTGACGAATTTCCCCTCCCGTCCCGCGAACGGCGCGTCGTTCACCTTGAAGTCGACCGAGATCGTCGGCTCCTCGACCGCGATCCCCGCCAGGCGCTCGAGATAGTCCGGCGCCGTCACCGTCTTTCCGATCTCCACCCCGGCGAGCCCCGTGAGCGCCACGATGTCTCCCGCCGCCGCCGCCTCGAGCTCCACCCGCTGGAGGCCGTCGAAGCCGAACAGCTTCACCACCCGGGCCTGCTCGTACAGCCCATCTCCCACAGGACCGGGCTCGCCCAGGGGAAGTAACGCGACGGTGTCGCCCACCCGCACGCGGCCGCGCTCGATCCGCCCGATCGCGATCCGCCCCAGATAAGAGGAATAGTCGAGCGTGGACACGAGCATCTGGAACGGCCCCGCAGGGTCCGCCTGGGGCGCCGGAATGGTGTCCAGGATCGTCTCAAACAGGGGCGTCAGGTCCGTGCCCGGCGTCTTCAGGTCGAACGTCGCGGTGCCGGCGCGGCTCGACGTATAGAGGAACGGGCAATTGAATTGCTCCGGCGTCGCCTCGAGATCGAGGAACAGCTCCAACACCTCGTCGTGTACCCGCAAGGGCTCGGCGTCCTGCCGGTCGATCTTGTTCACCAGCACGATCGGCTTCAGGCCTAAGGCCAGCGCCTTCCCCGCCACGAAGCGCGTCTGCGGCATCGGTCCCTCGGCGGCATCCACGAGCAACAGGAAGCCGTCCACCATGCGGAGAATCCGTTCCACCTCGCCGCCGAAATCGGCGTGTCCCGGGGTGTCCACGATGTTGATCTTGGTGTCGCCCCAGCGGACCGCCGTGTTCTTCGACAGGATCGTGATCCCGCGCTCACGCTCCAGCGGGTTCGAGTCGAGCACGCGGTCGCCCACCTGTTGGTTGGCGCGAAACACCCCCGCCTGGCGGAGCATCTGGTCCACCAGCGTGGTCTTCCCGTGGTCCACGTGGGCGATGATGGCGATGTTGCGGATCTGCAAGGGGCTACGTCCTGACGGCGCCTAGAGTGCCTATGATGAGGGCCGCAGTATAGGAAGGTGCCCCGGAAAACACAAGCGGCGGTGTCACCGCATTAATCGCAGGTCGGGTCCCGCTCCATCTGAACCGTCACGTGCCGGATCCCCATGCCCCCGAGGCGCTGCTGCACGGCCTCGAGCACGCGCTGGTTGTCGGCCGGGTTCTGCACGACGAGATGCCCGCTCATCGCGATCACATCGCTCGTCACGGTCCAGACGTGGAGGTCGTGCACCGACGCCACCCCGGGAACTGAAGCAATGCGGTCGTGCACCTGCGAGAGGGGGATGTGCGCGGGCGCCGCTTCCAACAGGACGTCGGTGCTCTCCCGCACGAGCCGCCACGCGCCGCCCAGGATCAGGACGGCGATGAACAGCGAGATGAGCGGGTCCGCCTGGACCCAGCCGGTCGTCAGGATGATCACGCCGGCCACCAGGGCGCCGAGCGAGCCCAACAGGTCGCTCAGGATGTGGAGATAGGCGCCGCGCTGGTTGAGCGAGTGATCGTGCCCGCGATGCAGGATGGCGGCGCCGGCGGCGTTGGCGGCGAGGCCGATCGCCGCCACGATCACGAGCAGCGCACCGTGCACCTCGGCGGGCGTGCGGAACCGGTGGTACGCCTCGAGTGCGATGCCGAGCGAGATCACGATGAGCACCGCCCCGTTCACGAGCGCCGCGAGGATCTCGAGCCGCAGCAGGCCAAAGGTGCGCTCTGCCGTGGCGGGCCGCTGCGCGAGATAGGCGACGACGAGCGACAGGCCGATCGCGGCCACGTCCGCGAGCATGTGCCCCGCGTCGGCGAGCAGCGCGAGGGAGTGGGCGAGCCAGCCGCCGAGCGCCTCCGCGACCATCACGCCGGCCGCAATGCCGAGCACGGTCCGCATGCGGTGCCGGCTCTCGAGCCGCGACGGCCCGCGATGGGTGCATTGGACGTCGAGCGGGACGGTCGTCATCCGTGGTCCCTCATCCGTGCTCGGACGGCTTCCGCATGCCCGAACAACCCCTCGGCTTCGGCGAGGGCAATGATGTGCTCCGCATCCCGGGCGAGCCGGTCCGGCGAGTAAGCGATCACGCTGATCCGTTTCACGAAGTCGTACACCCCCAACGGCGAAACATATCGGGCCGTTCCCACGGTGGGCAACACGTGCGACGGCCCGGCGACGTAGTCGCCCACGGGCTCGGGGCTCGCGCCGCCCACGAAGATCGCACCCGCGTGACGGATTCGCTCGACCACGGGCCACGGGTCCCCCGCCATCAACAGCTCGACGTGCTCGGGCGCCCGCCGGTTCACGACCTCCACCGCGGCGTCCAGATCTGGCACGACGACGACCACGCCGTGATCGGCGAGCGACCGCTCGACGATCGCCCGCCGGGGCGAGCGCGCCGCCTGGCGGGCCAGCTCTCCCGGCAGCGCGTCCGCGAGCCGCGGACTCGTGGTGACGCACCAAGCGCTCGCGTCCTCGTCGTGCTCCGCCTGGGCGATGAGATCGGCGGCGACCGCCCGCAGGTCGGCGGCGTCGTCCGCAACCACCAGCACCTCGGTCGGCCCGGCGAGCATGTCGATCCCCACGATGCCCGCCCCTGCCACCTGGCGCTTCGCCTCCGTCACGAATCGGTTCCCGGGTCCCACGATCTTGTCCACCTGCGGCACGGTGCGCGTCCCGAACGCGAGGGCCGCGACGGCCTGCGCGCCGCCCACGCGGAACAGCCGCGTCACGCCGGCAAGTCGGGCCGCCGCGAGCACCACGTCCGGCGTGCCCCCGGGAGGAGTGACCATAACGATCTCCGGCACACCCGCCACGACGGCCGGCACCGTATTCATTATTACCGTGGAGGGGTAGGCGGCCTTGCCGCCCGGCACATACACGCCCACCCGGTCCAGCGACACGACGCGCATCCCGACCGCCGTGCCATCGGGGTCGCGCTCCAGGAACCCCCGATCGATTTGCTGTGCGTGATAGGCCCGCACGCGCGTGACGGCGAGCTCGAGAGCGGCGCGCACTGCGGCGGGAACGCGGTCCAACGCATCCTGACACCTGGCACCCGACACCTCCCAGTCTGCCGGCGCCAGGTCCACCCCGTCCAGTCGTCGCGTGTGCTCCGCGACCGCGGCATCGCCCCGGGCCCGGACGTCCTCGAGGATCGCGCGCACCACGATCGCCGTCTCGGGATCCGCGGCGGCGCCGCGCGTCGGCAGGTACGGCGCGAGCGCGTCGAACGGCGGCGCTTGAAGTCGAGTTACCACTGGGTATGTTCCGGCCTCTGTGTCCGGATCCGCCACGGAATCGCTCGGGCTGCGCCTCGCGGCGCTGGTGGCGCTCGTGCTCGCGAACGCGTTCTTCGTCGCGGCGGAATTCGCGCTCGTGGCGGCGCGCCGCACGCGCATCGAGGCGCTGGTGCGACGCGGCGACCGGAAGGCTAAGACCGTGCAGACGGCGCTGCAAGATCTCTATCGCCAGCTCTCGGCGGCGCAGCTCGGCATCACCGTCGCCTCGATTCTCCTGGGCTACGTCGCCGAGGACACCGTGGCCCATGCGTTCCGCGATTGGTTCGCCGCGCTCCCGCCGGCGCTCGACTTCCTCGCCCGCGGCGGCCTCGCCTCGGTGCTCGCCGTCGCAGTAATCTCATTCCTGCACGTCGTGTTCGGCGAGCAAGCGCCGAAGGCGTGGGCCATCACCTATCCCGAGCGGACGAGCCGCTGGATCGCGGCCCCGTTGATCGTGTTCTCGTGGATCACGCGGCCCTTCACCGAACTGTTGAACCGCAGCGCCAACCGGGTGGTCCGACTGCTGGGCGTGAAGGGCACAACCGCGGAGCTCGACCGCATTCATTCCCCGGAGGAGCTGCGGATGCTGGTGGAGCAGAGTCAGAAGCGCGGCAAGCTCGACGCCGACGACGCGCGGCTGCTCCAGGGCGTCTTCGAATTCAGTGAGAAGACCGCCCGGGAGGTGATGACCCCCCGCACCGAGACGGTGGCGCTGCCGGCCGACCTCACCCTCGAAGAGGCCGCGGACCAGGTGGCCGTCGCCGGACGCTCGCGCTATCCCGTCTACGGCGAAACGCTCGATGACATCCTCGGGGTGGTACACGCGAAGGACATCCTGGCCGGCGTGCGGTCCGCGAAAGGGGGTGGCCTGCGGGCCGTGCTGCGGCCCGCGATGTTCGTGCCGGGGACGCGCGAGGTGGAGGACGTGCTGGCGGACATGAAGCGGCAGAAGAGCCATCTCGCCATCGTGCTCGACGAGTTCGGCGGCACCGCGGGCCTCGTGACGATGGAAGACCTGCTCGAGGAGATCGTCGGCCAGATCTACGACGAGTACGACCGCCCCACGGGCGATCTGGTGCGGGCCGCGTCCCCGGGCGAAGCCCCGCTCGTCTCGGGCTCGACGCCCATCCGGGACGTGAACGGCGCCTTCGGGCTGCAGCTCGACGAAGGGGACTACACCACCATCGGCGGCTACCTGTTCGGCATGCTCGGCCGCCTTCCCAAGGTCGGGGACCAGGTCGCCGTGAAGGGCGCCGTCTTCGAGATCGTCGAGATGGACAGCCGGCGCGTGGGCGCCGTGCGGGTGGTGCGGTGAAGCCGCGCCCGGCGATCGCGCCAATTCCGCCCGGCGCGCTCGACCTCGCGGGCGAGGCGGTGCGACGGCGACGCCGCCTGCAGACCGGCATGCTCGAGCGGCTCGAGGCGGCGGGCTACGAGGAGATCATCCCGCCCACGTTCGAGTACGCCGAGGTGTTCGTGCGCGCCGGCGGGGAGGCGCCCGACGTGGCCGACCGGCTGATTCGCTTCCTCGATCTCGACGGCCGGCTGCTCGCATTGCGGTACGACTTCACGGCGAGCGTGGCGCGCCTCGCAGCCACAAAGCTCGTCGGTCGGGCCGCGCCGCTGCGCCTGTCGTACGCCGGCAAGGTGTTCCGCCAGGACCCGGCGCGCGAAGGGCGCCGGCCCCGCGAGATCCTCCAGGTCGGCGGCGAGCTGCTCGGCGAGGCGGCGACCGAAGCCGACGTCGAGGTGCTGCGACTGGCGCTCGCGCTGGTGCGAGCCTCCGGCGCCCCGGAGTTCCAGGTAAACCTGGGGCACGTCGGTGCGCTCGGGCCGGCGCTGGCGCGGCTCCCGCCCCAAGAGCGCGCCGTCGTACGCCGCCTGATCGATCGCAAGGACGCCGCGGGCCTCGCAGCCGCCGCGCCCGGCGCGCTCACGGAGCTGCCGTTCATCATCGGCCGGCGCGACGCGCTGGACCGCGCGGCGCGTGTCGCGCGCGACTCGCCCCAGGCGCGCGACGCCATCGATCGGTTGCGAGGGATCGACGCCGCGCTCACGGACGACGACCGCCGGCACGTGGTGTACGACTTCGGCGAGGTGCGTGGGCTCGATTACTACACAGGGATGCATTTCGAGGTGTTTGTCGCGGGCGCCGGGGCCGCGGTCGGCGCGGGCGGCCGCTACGACGAGCTCATGGGCCGGTTCGGCCGGCCCCTCCCGGCCGTCGGGCTCGCCCTCGACCTCGACGCGCTCGCGGAAGCCGCGCCGTGAGCTCGCCGTTCAAGGTCGCGCTCGCCAAGGGACGGCTGCTCGAGCCAACCCTTCAGCTGTTCCGGAACATGGGCGCGCCCGTGGCGGACGACGTCACCAGCCGCCGGCTCGTCGTGCCATCCGCGGACGGCACCCTCGCGTTCCTGTTCGTCAAGCCCGCCGACGTGCCCGTGTACGTCGAGTCGGGCGCCGCGGACCTGGGCATCACCGGCACTGACGTGCTGCGCGAGAGCCAGGCCGACGTGCTCGAGCCCCTCGCCCTCGGCTTCGGCGCCTGCCGCATGGTGGTCGCGAGCCCGCGGGAGGTGCCGTTTCCCTCGCTGCCGAGCGGGGTGACGCCCCGGGTCGCGACGAAGTACCCGCGGCTCACGCGCAGCTTCTTCGCGGACGCAGGGCTCGGTGTCGAGGTCATCACCGTGGCGGGATCGGTCGAAGTCGCGCCGTTGCTCGGCCTGGCGCATTGGATCGTGGATCTCGTGGACACGGGACGCACGCTGCGCGAGAACGGCCTCGTGGAGCGGGTGAACATCCTGGACGTGGCCGCGGTGGTGGTGGTCAATCGGGCGAGCCAGAAGCTACGACTCGAGGAGCACCAGCGCCTGTTGCAGGCGCTGCACGACGCCACGACGGCTGGTTCCCCGTAACATCCCTCCCGCGCGTTTCGGGCGTGCCGTCATGCCGCCGTGTGACGTGCTTTCCGCGCCAGCTCCACCGCCAGCTCCAGCGCCGCCCGCATCGAGCCGGGATCGGCGAGCCCCTTCCCCGCGATGTCGAGCGCAGTGCCGTGATCGGGCGCCACGCGGGGAAACGGCAGTCCCAGGGTCACGTTCACGCCCGTACCGAAGCCCGCCACCTTGACGGCCGTCATCCCCACGTCGTGGTACGGCGCGAGCACCGCGTCGAACTCGCCCTTGAGCGCCCGCACGAACACGGTGTCGGCAGGGAGCGGCCCCGCGGCACCGAGCTCCCGGGCGGCAGGGCGCAGCACCCGGTCGTCCTCGTCGCCGAACAACCCCGATTCACCGGCGTGCGGGTTCAACGCGCACACGGCGAGGCGCGGCCGGGCGATCCCCCACCACGCGACGAGCGCCCGCTCGGTGACCCGGCCACAGCGCAGCACGCGCTCCATCGTCAGCTGCGCGGGTACGTCCTTGAGCGCGATGTGCGTGGTCACGAGGACGACACGCAGCCTCCCCGTCGCAAGCATCATCGCCGCGTCCTGCTCCCCGCCCGCGAGGTGCGCCACGAGCTCGGTCAGGCCGGGATAGCGGAACCCCGCCACGTGGAGGGCGTGCTTATTCACCGGGCCAGTGACGATCGCATCCACCTCGCCGGCTCGAGCGAGCGCCACGGCCTGCTCGACCGCGACCCCGGCGAGGCGCCCTGCTCCCTGCTCCCCGCTCCCTGCGCCCCGCGCCCACGCTCCCACCCCGATCTTCCGTTGCGCCGGGATGTCCGCGACCTGCTCGTCCGCGCCGATCAGCGTGATTCCCGCGTCGAGGCCCACAGCGAGCGCCTTGGCCACGACCTCCGGTCCGATCCCCCGCGGGTCGCCGAGCGTGACGGCGAGACGAGGGAGGAGACGGGTCACGGCCTCACAACCGGACGTCGACGTAGGTGGTACGACGCAGGATCTCGAGGTAGTGCTTGATGGCGAGCTGCTGCGACAGCCCATCGCGAATCCGGTCCTTCACGTCGTCGAAGCCCAGCTCGCCCTCGGGCAGACGCTTCAGGAGCTCGAACACGACGAACCGGGGCCGCGGCGTCGCGGCGCCGGCGACAAACACCGGCTTCAGGCCCGGCACCGTATCGTCCCCCACCGCTTTGGCGTAATCGGGCGGCAGCTGCGCGACGGGCAGCCCGTCGGCGAGCTTGGGCTCGTTCGGGTCGGAATAGCGCCGCGCCAGCGTGTCGAACGATGCCCCTCGTCCCGCGGCGAGGGCGTCGTGCACCGAGTCCGCCGCGCGCTTCGCCAGGGCGATCTGCGCCGGCGAGAGCTGCGGCTGGATCAGCACGTGACGGGCAAGGATCTCCGCGGGCTGGGCGCGCTCCACCTGGATAATGTGGTAGCCGAACTCCGTCTCCACCGGGGGCGAGATCTCACCGGGCTTGAGCCGGAACGCGACGTCCTCGAACTCCTTGACCATCAGCCCGCGTCGGAACCACCCCAGCTCGCCGCCCTGCTCGCGGGAGGCGCTGTCCCCCGAATACCGCTTCGCCACCTCGGCGAAGCTCGCCCCATGGCGCAGCGCCACGACGAGCGACTCCGCAAGCTGCAGCGCGCGCGCGCGCGCCGCGGAGTCGGGCTTCGGAACGATCACGATTTGTCGGAACGAGATCGCCGGTGGTCGCTTGGGCTGCTGCCCCTTGTTCGCCTCCCAGAACGCGTGCATCTGCGCCTCGGTCGGTGGGATCGGCCGCAACTTGCCCTTGCCTTTCAGCTCTTCGACCAATCGCTGCTGCAGGATCGACCGCCGCTGCTGGTCCGCGAGCCAGCGGCGCCATTCTTCTTCGGACACGAATCCCGCGGCCTGGAGCTGCGCCCGGAACTCCGGGATCGACGCGAACTGCTTGCGCACGTTCTGGACCGTCTGCTCCACCGCTTCCTGGACTTCCTGCTCCGTCACCTTGATGGTCGTGTCGCGCTCCGCCTGCTGCACCATCAGCTCCTCGTCCACCATTTGGGAGAGGATCTGACGCCGCGCGGCGTCGCGTCCGGCCGAATCCTCGGGGATCTTCGCGCCCTGGGACTGCGCCAGCGCGAGCTGCTCCTCGACTTGCGAAGCGAGGATCGGCTTCGAGCCCACGATCGCCAGAATGCGGTCCACCGGGCGGGGGCCAGCGAGCGACGCAGTGTCGGCCTTCCCTTGCGCCGCGATCGACCGGGCCCCGAGGGCGGCGACGGCGCCGAGGCACTGCAGCACCAGCACGGCGGACCGTGTCCGCATCTTAGCGCGGCGGTGCGTGGCCACTCTCCGGGGGAATCGGCGGCGGGCCGGGCGCGCGCTTTAGGCCGGTGGGCGGAGTTGACGGACCGCCCGGCGAGGCACCGGAGTCCGCCGTCGCGCGGATGGCCTGCGCGCGCTCGAGCGCGCGGGTAATCCCGGCTTCGTTGAGCGACCACGGCTCGCCTTGGCGCAACGCGCCCGCCAGGAACGGCGGCACCGGGAAGAGCTGGGCTTTCCCGTCCTTGAACGCCCGATCCAAGTAGGCGTCGAGCCGCCCCAGCGCGAGCCGAACCCGCGCCGTGTCGCCGGCGGCGGAGTCTTTCAGCAGCTGCCGCGAGACGCCGATCTGGCTCTCCAGCAGCTTCAGCGCGGAATCGTACTCGGCGCGAATCTGCCGCCAGTCATCGGCGTTGAGCGCGGCGCCCGCGGAGTCGACCTGTCGCAGCAGCATATCGCGCTGCGCCAGGATCCGCACGAATTGCGTGAGCTGCGCGTCGCTCGCGACCGTGATGCCGCGCACGTCGTTCGGATCCAGTGCCAGGAGCCAGCGCGACAGATCCTTCACCCGGAAGACGCCGCCGCGGTAGGTCGCAAGCTTGCGGTTGTCGTCGCGCGCCGCGACGATCTGGGGGATCGCCTGGCGCACCAGCGCCGGCGCCGAAGACGCAATTTCGAGCCGTCGCTCCTGCGCGAGACTGTCGAGGTACAGCGAGTCGAAGTGCAGCGTCCGTCCGTTCACGAGCTGCGCCTGGAACGAGTCGTGCACCTCGGCGAGCGGCGGCCGCCGGATGATGTGGTACCCGAACGGCGAGCGCACCACGTCGCTCATCGCACCCGGCTCCAGCTTCCAGGCCGCGCTGTCGAAGGCCGGCACGAATTGGCCGCGGCCCGTCGCCGGGAGGTAGCCGCCCCGGGCTTTCGAGCCCGGATCGTCGGAGTAGCGCTGCGCGAGCTGCGCGAAGTTGGCGCCGTGACCCGCCACGGCCTGCCGCCGCAGCCCTTCGGCCTGTTTCCGCTGCTTCTCCTGCTGGGGCGGTGCCGCATTGGGCGGCACCCGGATCAGAATGTGCTGGAACAGCCGCACCGTGCCCGCCCGGTAGGCGGAGTCCGCCTGTGCCGGCGTCACCTTCACCCGCGCCGACACGAGCGCCTCGTGAAACCGCTCCCACCGGATCTGCGACACCGACGGCCATTCGGCGACGAGCACCAGCGCCGAGTCTTCCAGGTCGCGGCCGCGCGCCAGATCCACCACGAACACGACGTAGTCGAGGTACGCCGCGGCGACGCTGGTCAACACATCGGCGCGGAGCGGGATCCGCCGCGCGTGTCCCGCCAGGTCGGCCAGGCGCTCGACCGTCAGGGTCTGCCCTGCCGCCGTGCCCGCGGCCTCGGGATGCGCCGAGAACGCATCCCGCAGCGCCGTGCAGCCGGCGAGCACCAGCACGACGAGAACGAGACCCGACCGCCTCATGCCGTCTCCTTTAGGTACGAGAATCCTGCAGGACCGCCGTGAGAGCCCGCACCAACCCGGGGCCCACCGCTTCGCCCCCGAGCCGGCGGAGCCGCAAGGACAACGGGGCCGCGCGCCGCACGTCGGCCTCGAACTGCACCGCGTCCAGCGCCGCCGTCAACCCGGCGAGGCGCGGGCGCGCGTCCCGGCGGAACGCGAGCCGCGCCTCGTCGCCCTTCACCAGCACCGTCTCGAGTCCGACCCGGGCGCCGAGCGCCCGCAGTTCGGACACGAGGAGCAGCCGCTCGGCGGCGTCGGGCAACGGCCCGAACCGGTCGCGTAACTCCTCGCGCACGGCTTGAATCTCGCCAGGCTCCGAGGCCCGCGCCAGCCGCCGGTACAGGTCGAGCTTCGCGGCCTCGTCCGGCACGTAGGTGTCCGCGAGATGGGCGGGCTGGTCGAGGATGACTTCAGGCGGCGCGAAGCTCCTGGTCCCCGTAGTCTGCTCTCCGTTCTTGAGGGCGTCGACCGTCTCCTGGAGCCACCGGAGATAGGTGTCGAACCCGACGGCCTGCGCGTGGCCCGATTGCGCCGCCCCAAGCAGGTTGCCCGCGCCCCGCAGCTCGAGATCGCGTAGCGCGATGCGGTATCCGGAGCCCAGGTCCGTGTGATGCTCGAGCACCTGCAGCCGCTCCTCGGCATCCGGGTCGACCGCGTCCGGCACCAGCAGGTAGCAGTAGGCGCGCCGGTGGCTTCGCCCCACGCGGCCCCGCAGCTGGTACAGCTGCGCCAGCCCGAACTGGTCGGCGCGGTTCACCAGCATCGTGTTGGCGTTGGGGACGTCGAGGCCGGACTCGACGATCATCGTCGAGACGAGCACGTCCACTTCGCCCCGCCCGAAGCGCGCCATCACCGCGTCGAGCGCCGCCTCCTTCAGCTTGCCGTGCGCGACGGCGATGCGGGCCCGCGGCGGCGCCAGGGCGCGCACCCGCTCCGCGATGGTGTCGATCGTCTCGATGCGGTTGTGGACGAAGAACACCTGACCGGCGCGGTCCAGCTCGCGCGCCAGCGCCTCCTCGATGAGGGCATCGTCCCACGGCTCGATGAACGTCAGGACCGGCGAGCGGTCTTTGGGCGGTGTCTCGAGCAGCGTCAGGTCGCGCAGCCCCGCGAGCGACAGATGCAGCGTGCGTGGGATCGGGGTGGCCGTGAGGGTCAGCACGTCCACCGCCAGCTTGAGCGCCTTGAGCCGCTCCTTGTGCCCCACCCCGAAGCGATGCTCCTCGTCCACGATCAGGAGGCCGAGATCGTGGAAGGTCACGTCGCGCGACAGCAGGCGGTGCGTCCCGATCAGAATGTCCACCTCGCCCCGCGTCATGCGCCGCGTCACGGCGGCACTCTCCTTCGCACTGCGGAACCGCGACAGGACCTCGATCCGCACGGGATAGTCGGCGAGGCGCTCGCGGAAGGTGCGGCCGTGCTGCTCCGCCAGAATCGTCGTGGGGACGAGCACGGCGACCTGCTTCCCGGCCTGCACGGCCTTGAACGCGGCCCGCACCGCGACCTCGGTCTTCCCGTAGCCCACGTCGCCTACGAGCAGTCGGTCCATGGGGCGCGGGCGTTCCATGTCGCGCTTCACCTCCTCCGATGCGCGCCGTTGGTCCGGCGTGTCCTCGTACAGGAACGCCGACTCGAGCTCGCGCTGCCACGGGGTATCGGGTGGGAAAGCGAACCCCGACGCCAGCTGGCGCCGCGCGTACAGGTCGAGGAGCTCAACCGCCATCCGCCGGATCGCGGCGCGTGTCTTCTCCCGTTGGCGCTGCCAGGTGGTGGTGCCGAGGTGATGCAGCCGCGGCGGCGGCGCGTCGCCGTCCCCGGCCGCGCGGTACGGCTCGAGCTGGTCCAGCCGGTACAGCGGCACGTTCAACCGGTCGCCGCCCGCGTACTCGACTACGGCGACCTCGAGCGACCCGCCCGCTGCGCCCACGGCGATCGTCTGGATGCCCCGATAGATCCCGATGCCGTGCTCGAGGTGCACGACGAAGTCTCCCGACGCGAGCGCGCGCGTCGCCGCGCTCGGCGCGGCTGAGCGGTAGCGCCGCGGCCGTCGCAACCGGCGCGCCCGACGGAAGATCTCGTGATCCGTGAGCACCCGGAGCCCGGGCAGGACGAATCCGCCATCGAGCGCACCCACGGCGAGCGTCGCCCGCTCCGTGTCCAGCAACTCGTCGAGGCGCTCGAGCTGCCCTTCGTTGTCACACAGGATCACTGTGGGCGGCTCGCCGGCGACGATGCGTCGCAGCTGTCGGATGTCGCGGTCCACAGCGTCCGGCGGGGCCAAGGGGAACCGCGCGGTCGCGTCACCCGCGTTCAGCGCCAGCCGGCCGAATCGGGTGAGCTGCCGGCGCCACGCTCCCGGCTCCACGAACAGGGCCTCGCGCACCGGGGGCTCCTCGCCCAGCCGGCGGGCCACCTCCAGGTGGTGCGCAGCCTCCGCCCAGGCGCGGTCGACCTCCTGCTCCAACGCGGACTCCTGCTCCAGCACCACGAGCGCGTCGGTTGGAAGCAGGTCCAGCAGCGATTCACGTTGCAGAGCCGCCGCGGGCTGCGTCGCTCCGGCGCGCGTCCCCCTCCCCTCGGTCGTGACCGGCAGGATCGTCACCCGCTCGATGGCCTGCCCCGAGCGCTGCGAGTCGAGATCGAAGTTGCGGAGCGACACGATCTCGTCTCCCCACCATTCGATCCGCGTCGGCGCGGCCATCCCGAACCCGTACGCGTCCAGGATGCCGCCGCGCACGCTGAATTGCGCTACTTCCGTTACGGTGGGCACGCGGGCGTAACCCATCGCCTCGAGACGCTGAACGATGCCGCTGAGCGTACTGCGCCCAGCTTCCTGCTCCCTCGCGGTCAGGACGAGCCGCATCGACGCAAGGGCCGCGGGCACAGCGGTGCGCTCGGCCGTGGCGCGCGCGGTCGTCACCACGATTCTCACGGCGCCCGACAGCAGCCGCTCCAGCGTTTCGATCCGCTCGCCCGCGATCTCGAAGTGCGGCTCCTCCGCGCCGAGGGCCTCGCGCTGTGGGTACAGCACCGCCGACTCACCCACGAGGGTTTGCCCATCGGCGAGCCAGCGCTCGGCGTCGGTGGGGGTCGGCGTGACGACGACGAAGACCCGTTGCGGCAACCGGCGGGCCAGCGCGGCGAGGAGTACGATGGCGCTCGAGCCCGGAAGCCCCGTGACGCCGAGCCGGGCGCCAGGCACCGGGAGCTGCTCGGCCAGCCCGCGCGTGGCGGGCAGCTCGTCGAGGCGATCGATCAGGAAGTCGAGCGCCATCAGCGTGTGAGCGTGGCGACCCCCAGCTCGAGGGCCGCCACCATCAGGGCTAGAGCCAGCAAGAGCCAGGTCCCGTCCACGCGCCGCGTGCCGGCGAAGCGCGCGGCAGCGAAGCCGGGCTCGTCGAGCACCTCCGCCGCCAACACGCGGCGCACCAGCGCCGGCGGCGCCGGCGTGAGGTCCGATTCCCGAGCATCGATGCCATAGACAGTCGCGCCTGCGGTGTCCGTGCCGCGCGTGCGAAACTCCACGCGGGGCGCGCCTTCGGCTTCCGCGACGGGCGCTTCGCCCCGCGCCAGCCGGTTCACCAGCGCATCCACGAACGGCACGAACGCCGGCGCCGCCGGCAGCGCCGTCCAGGCGGTGTCGAGCCGGCTGCCCACGAGCAACACGCCCCGGCTCAGGTCGCGCACGAGCCACGGCTCGCCGTTCACGCTCGCGACGACGGCGCTGTCCTCACCCCCGGCGAGCCGATACCTCCGCGTCACCTGAATCCCGTCGATCCCCGGCACAGTCGACGTCGCGATCGGACCCGGAGTTCCCGGCCCGCCCAACCGCCAGGGGCACCCCGCGGCCGCCAGCGTTCGATTGACCTGGCCGACGAGCGCCGGGTCCGCCGGGGGAATAAGGATGTTCGTCCGTGTCCCCCCCCTTGCGTCAAGCCGCTCGCCGATCGAGACGTCGCTGCCACGTCCCGTCCCTCCCACCTTCCCGCCGTCCCCGAGCACGGCGAGCGCGGCAGCCAGGAACGGGCCCGCGTCGTCGCGGGCCGTCACCCGCGCGGGGGGGGCCACACGCCAAGCGAACAGGCGCCGATCGTCCGCGCGCAGCTCGTCGGGATCGAGTGTCGCCTCCCCGACCACCCAGCCGGGCGCGAGCGGTGGCAGGGAGATGGACACCGCCGCCCCCGGTGCGGCGAGCGCGCGACCAATCTCGCGGCCGCGCACGCGCACGGTCACGGCCGCCGCTGCGGCGCCCGGCGTGCCGACGACGCCGACTGCCACGGCTCCGTCCGTGACGCGCGCGGTCCCGATGCCCCGATTCGGGGGCACTTGCGGCGGTGGCGCGAGCGCCAGCACCCGGACGCCGCGCGGCACCTCGGCGCGCCCAGCCCCGAGGGCGGTGCGCTGCAGGTCGCTCACGACGTGCACCTCTCGCGCCGTGAGGGGCTCGGCATCTACGAGACGCGCGGCCTGCTGCACCGCGGCCGTGAGCTCGAGACGCTGCGCCGACACCGTCACGCTGTCCACCGTCGCCAGCAATCGCTCACGCGTTCCCCCGCGGGCGACCCCGTCCGCGAGGATGAGCCACACCCGATCGTCCGCCGCGGCGCGAGCGAGCGACCCGCGGGCCACCGCCCGGAGGTGATCGAGCAGCGGCCGCCCATCTACGACCACGCCGGAGGAGGCGGAGTTGTCGAGGATCACCGCGAGCGCCGTGGGCGCGTGCAGGGTCGCGCCGCCACCGCGGGCGGAGATGAGGGGCCGCGCCGCGCCGAGCACGATGACCACGATCAAAGCAGTGCGCAGGATCAAAAGCAGCAGATGGCGCAGCTTGAGGCGACGCGCGCTCTGACGCTCCGCTTCGCTCAGGTAGCGGAGCGGGGGAAAATCGGCCTCGGGCGGAACACGGCGCTCCAGCAGGTGGAGCAGCGCGGGGATCGCGGCCGCCGCCAGCCCCAGCAACGCCAGGGGGTGCAGGAACGTCACGCCAAGAGTCGCAGCGCCATGCCGAACGGTAGGTCGGTCAAGACATGATGGTAGGCGATTCCGTGGCGCCGGCATGCGGTGCGCCATGCCGCGATCTCGCGCCGCACGGTCTCGCCGTACGCCCGGGCCAGCTCGCGCGGCCGCACCACGACGCTCGCCGCGGACTCGGGATCGCGGAACCGCACCTCGGCAGGTCCCGAAAGCTCGGCCTCCGCCGGATCCATGAGATGCACGACGATCACTTGATGGCCGCGGTGGCGCAGGTAGCGCAGCGCGGTGAGCGCCAGCTCCCGGTCGAACAACAGGTCGGAAACGAGGACGACGAGGCCGCGCCGCGGTAGCAGCGCGGTCAGTCGGACCAGCGCCGCCTGCGCCGCAGTGCCCCGTCCGTCCGGCGTCCTCACGAGTCCCCGGACCAATCGGGTCCACTGCCCCGACTTCACCCGCGCCGGCACCACCTCGCGTACCACTTCGTCGAAGGTGACGAGGCCCGTCGCATCTCGCTGGCGCAGCAGGATGAGGGCGAGGGCCGCCGCGAGACGATCGGCGTATGCGCGCTTCGTGAGGCGCGCGGGCGCCCCGCGCCATGCCATCGAGCGGCTCGCGTCGACCAGAATCATCGCCCGCAGATTCGTCTCCTCCTCGAACTGCTTGACGAACAAGCGGTCGGAGCGGGCGAGCATCTTCCAGTCGAGGTAGCGTGGCTCGTCGCCGGGCTGATAGGCACGGTGTTCGGTGAATTCGACCGAGAACCCGCGGAACGGCGAGCGGTGGATGCCGGCGAGGAACCCCTCCACGACACCCTGCGCCACGATCTCGATCCCACCGAGTCGGGCGACCTCGGCGGGATCCAGCAGATCGACGCGCGGCGCGTCAGCCATGGCTCGCGGAAGCTAACGGCCGGCGGTTTGTCCCGGGTAGAGGACACCAGGTGCCAGGTGACGTCCGACCCATGATGACAAGAGTAATCACCCCAATTGGTTATCTCACCCGTCGGGCCGCGTGCCACCTGGCATGTAACCTGCCCCCGCCACGACGACGGGAGGGGGTCCCATGCTCACGACCTTCGGCTTGCTCAGTCTACTCACCCTCGCGGACGCCGTGCCGGCGCGCGCGCCGACGTCCGGTGACTCTCGCTCGCACATCGAGGTGTGGACCAACCGGGGCGACGACCCCTACGCTTCGGGGCAGGCCGCCCGCGTCTACTTCCGCGCCGATCAGGACGCCTACGTCACGGTACTGCGCGTCGACACCGACGGGCGGGTGCGGGTGCTGTTTCCTCGCGAGCCCGGGGAAGACAATTTCGCCCGCGGCGGTCGCGACTACGAGGTCCTGAACGGTTCGAACGGAGCCGCCTTCTACGTCGACGATTATCCCGGCGAAGGGTATGTCTTCGCGGTCACGGCACCCGACCCGTTCGTCTACGACGCTGTGGAAAGCGGCGACCATTGGGACTATCGCGTGATCGCCGACGGTCGCATCCGCGGCGATCCGTACCTCGCCCTCACCGATCTGGCCCGGCGCATCGTACCGGATGGCTACAACGATTGGGACTACGACCTCGTCCCCTACTATGTCCAGCAGCGCTACGACTACCCGCGGTTTCTGTGCTACGACTGCCACAGCTATGTGGGATATCCGTTCTGGGTTCCCTACGATTACACCTGCACCCGCTTCCGGATCGTCGTCTTCGACGATCCGTACTACTACCCCTATCGCTACTACGGCGGCACGCGGGTCGTGTTCACGCGGCCGCTGCGGCCGGAGCCGCGCTTCATTTTCAAGGATCGCAAGGGCTCAGAGGCCTTCGTCACGCGCGTACGGGAGCGGCCGGCGAACGAGGACCGGCGGCGTGACGTGGGAGTCCGGGGGCGGGATCTCGGCGGCGTCGGGATCATCCCCCCGCCGGGCGTCAGGGAACGCGAGCAACGCCCTTCCGGCGGCGAGGAGGGGCGACGGCGGCGGCCCGACCGCCCGGACCACCCCGATCATCCCGATCATCCCGATCGTCCTGATCGCCCGGATCATCCCGACCACCCCGACCGACCGGACCGTCGTGGTCGGTCGGATCAGCCGGATCGCCCAGATCGACCGGACCACGGCGACCGGCCGGGGCGCGACGCCGCGCCGGCGCCGCGGAGCGAGCCACGCGCCCCACCCCGGAACGAGCCACGCGCCCAACCGCGGAGCGAGCCGCGCGCCGCACCGCAGCGGGACGCCGCGCGCGAGAAACCCCGCGGCGAGCCGGAGCTCAAACGCCGCAAGCCGTGAACGATCGCGCTATCCGAGCACGCGTCCGACCGTAGTCCCCCACGGCCGGGCGCGTTAGCTTTCCCTCCCTTCGTTCCCCACGAGGTTTTCGAGTTGTGCGTCACCTCCCGCTCGTCTCGCTGCTCGTCGCTCCGTGCGCCCTCGCCGCGCAGACTCCGGCATCGATCAGAGACGCGGTGGAGTCCATCACGCCCGCCGACGTGCAGACGCGCATCGGCATCTTGGCGGACGATTCGATGCTGGGGCGGGCGACGCCCAGCCCGCAGCTCGAGCTCGTCGCGAGCTACATCGCGCGCGAGTTCCGCCGGCTGGGCCTGACGCCTGGGGGCGACAAGGGTACGTACCTGCAGCGCTATCCCATCGAGCGGTTCGAGCTTGTGGCCGAGAGCTCGTTCGTGTCGCTCGCCGGTCCTGTTGCGGCGACCTGGCGGCTGGGCAAGGAGGTGCTACTCCTGGGCGGCGGCCCGCCGCCGGAACAGATCACCGGGCCGGCGGTCTTCGTGACTGGCACCCCCGCGCCCGGTGGGGGGGGCGGGGGGGGCGGGGCGATCGATCCGGCAGCGATCTCCGGCAAGGTGGTCTTCCTGCTGATCGACCGCGGGCAGACGCCGCTCGCCCGGCAGGTCGCCCGGCTGCACGCGATGGCGATCGTCGGCATCAGTCCGATCGCGGATTCCCTCTGGTCGCTGATCGCCAGTCGCCAGTCGGGTGTCATCACGAGCAACCCCTCGCAGAGCGCGCTCGGCGCACCCGCGTTCCGGACGCGTGAAGCGACGGCGCGGGTCTTCTTCGCCCGGGTGGGAATCGACCTCGATTCGGCGCGCGCCGCGATGGCTGGACCGGTGGTGGTGCGCGCGCTACCCGGTGTGAGCGTGCGGATCGCCGTCCGCCAGCGAGTGCTCGACCGTGCCTCCGCTCCCAACGTGATCGGGATCCTCGAGGGGAGCGATCCCCGGCTGCGGAGCGAGTACCTCTTTTTCACCGGTCACATGGATCACATCGGGACCCCCGGCGCCGGTGAAGGGTGCAGCGCGCGCGGCGGGGACTCGATTTGCAACGGAGCGGACGACGACGCCTCCGGCACGACGGCCGTGATCGAGGCGGCCGCGGCGTTCTCGCGGCTCGCCCCGCGCCCCAGGCGCTCGCTGGTGTTCATGACCGTGAGCGGCGAGGAACGAGGCCTGTGGGGCAGCCAGTATTTCTCGGAGCACCCCACGGTGCCGCTCGAGGACGTGGTGGCGGACCTGAACATCGACATGATCGGCCGCAACTGGAAGGATACGATCGTCGCGATCGGGAAGGAGCACTCGGACCTGGGCGCGACGCTCAACCGGGTGGGCGCGGCGCACCCCGAGCTGCACATGACCCCGATCGACGACATCTGGCCCCAGGAGAACTTCTACTTCCGCTCGGATCACTACAACTTCGCCCGCAAGGGCGTGCCGATCCTCTTCTTCTTCAACGGCACGCACCCCGACTATCACCAAGTCGGTGATTCGCCCGACAAGATCGACGCCGAGAAGGAGTCCCGCATCATCAAGCTGGTGTTCTACCTCGGCCTCGACATCGCGAACGCGGCGGAGCGGCCGAAGTGGAATCCCGAGAGCTATAAGCGGATCGTAGGGCCCTAAGGCGTCGCTTTGAGCAAGTCGGCGTTCGTCTTGACGCGGCGCAGCAGCGCCAGCAGTGCTTCCATGCCCTTCTCCGGCGGCAGCCCGACGAGGCCGCGCCGCAGGTTCTGCTTCGCCGCCACGGTGGCGGGCTCCGCGAGCAGCTCCTCGCGTCGCGTGCCGCTCGCCGCGATGTCGACGGCCGGGTAGATCCGCCGGTCGGCGAGGGCGCGCACCAGCCGTAGCTCCGCGTTGCCCGTCCCTTTGAACTCCTCGAAGATGACGTCGTCCATCCGACTCTCCGTTTCCACGAGCGCCGTGGCGATCACGCTGAGCGAGCCTCCCGTCGGCACGGCGCGCGCCGCGCCGAACAGCGTCTTGGGCTTGGCGAGCGCGTTGGCGTCGAGGCCGCCCGTCATCGTGCGGCCGCTCGCCCGCCCCGTGGTGTTGTGCGAACGCGCCAGCCGGGTGAGCGAGTCGAGCACGATCACGGCATCCCTGCCGAGCTCGACCTGGCGACGCGCGTGCTCGAACACCATGTCGGCCACCGCCACGTGCCGCTCGTGCGGCAGGTCGAAGCTCGACGCGATCACCTCGCCGCGTCCCCAGTCGATCATCTCGCTCACCTCCTCGGGCCGCTCGTCGACGAGCAGGATGAGGAGGATCGCCGTGGGATGGTTGAGGGCGATCCCTTCGGCGATCGCCTGCAGCATCACCGTCTTCCCGGCCTTGGGCGGGGACACGATCAAGGCGCGCTGACCGAACCCGAAGGGGCAGACGAGATCCACGACGCGCTGGATCTCGGCGGTGCGCGGGCTCGAGGCCTGTGCGGTCTCGAGCAGCAACGGCCGCGATGGATGCACGGCACCGAGCTTGGCGAACTCGGGGCGCTCCGCGAGCCGCTCCGGGGGCGCGGGGGGCGCTCCGTTCACGCGCGTCACCCGACCGTTCTCGAGCGTCACCAGGTCGCCGCGGCGCAGCCCGGCCAGCCGCACGGCGGGGTCGCCCTTGGCTGGGAGGTAGCTGTTCGCCGCGAGGCGCAGCGCGCCGCCCTTCGGTGCGGGGTCGAACCAACCGGTGATGGGGGGCATCGGAGATGTGAAAGATAGGTGTCAGGTGCCGGGTGTCAGCTATGAGGTGGGTGACCCTCGCTGACACCAGACACCTGACACCCGGCACCTCTATATTTCCCTCCCGAATGCGCCAGGACCACATCCGCAACTTCTGCATCGTAGCCCACATCGACCACGGCAAGTCCACCCTCGCCGACCGGCTGATCGAGCTCACCGGCACGCTCGACAAGCGGCTGATGCGTGACCAGGTGCTCGACACGATGGACCTGGAGCGCGAGCGCGGCATCACCATCAAGCTCAATGCCGTCCGCATGAACTACCACGCGCGGGACGGCGGGCTGTACGAGTTGAACCTCATCGACACGCCGGGGCACGTAGACTTCACCTACGAGGTATCGCGCTCGCTCGCCGCATGCGAGGGGGCCATCCTCGTGGTGGACGCGTCGCAGGGGATCCAGGCGCAAACGATCTCCAACCTGTTCCTCGCCCTCGACGCGGGGCTCGAGATCCTCCCCGTCCTCAACAAGATCGACCTTCCCGGCGCCGAGCCCGACCGCCGGGCGCAGGAGATCCACGATCTGATCGGCGCCAAGCCGGACGAGATCCTGCGGATCTCCGCGAAGGAGGGGACGAACGTCCCCGAGCTGCTCGACGCCGTGGTACGGCGCGTCCCACCGCCGCGCGGCGGCCACGACGCTCCCCTGCGCGCCCTGATCTTCGATTCCTATTACGACCGCTATCGCGGCGCGATCCCCAGCATCCGGGTGGTGGACGGGGTGATCCGTCCCGGCATAAAGATCGCGTTCGGGGCCCACAGGGACGACCTCTACGAGGTGGATGAAGTCGGCTACCTGCAGCTCGGCCACAAGCCGACCGAGCAGCTCGAAGCGGGCGAGGTCGGCTACTTCGTCGCGAACGTCCGGGGGGTGCGGGAGACGCGCCCGGGCGACACGGTGCTCGACGGCGAGCACCGCGACGTCGCGCTGCTCCCGGGGTATCGCGACATCAAGTCGATGGTGTTCGCCGGGCTCTACCCGACCGAGCCGAACCAGTTCGAAGAGCTGCGCGACGCGCTCGCGAAGCTGCAGTTGAACGACGCATCGCTGCATTACGAGCCCGAATCGTCCGTGGCGCTGGGATTCGGCTTTCGCTGCGGCTTCCTGGGCCTCCTGCACATGGAGATCGTGCGGGAGCGGCTCGAGCGCGAGTTCAACCTCGACCTCATCAGCACCGTGCCGAACGTGGAGTACCACGTCCACAAGACCGACGGCGCGGTCGAGGTGGTGGAGAATCCCAGTCTCATGCCGCACGGGTCGACCGTGGACCACGTCGAGGAGCCCTACGTCAAGGCGCGGATCGTGGCGCCGGCCGAGTACATCGGGGCGATCATGAAGCTCGGCCAGGAGCGCCGGGGCGTGTACGAGGCAATGCACTACGTGGACCCGACCCGCGTCGACTTCACATGGGAGTTCCCGCTCGCCGAGATCATCCTCGATTTCTACGACAAGCTGAAAACCATCTCGCGCGGCTACGCCTCGCTCGACTACGAGTTCCTCGAGTACCGGCCGTCGGAGCTGGTGAAGCTCGACCTGCTCCTGAACGGCGACGCGGTCGACGCGTTTTCCGTCATCATCCATCGCGACAAGGCGTACGAGTGGGGCAAGAAGATCGCCGAGAAGCTGAAGGAGCTGATCCCGCGACAGCTGTTCGAGGTCGTGATCCAAGCGGCGATCGGGACCAAGGTGATCGCGCGCGAGTCGATCCGGCCGCTGCGCAAGAACGTGACCGCCAAGTGCTACGGCGGCGACGTCACGCGCAAACGCAAGCTGCTCGAGAAACAGCGGGAAGGAAAGAAGCGGATGAAGCAGGTGGGCACAGTCGAGATTCCGCAGGAAGCGTTCCTGGCGGTGCTGCAGGTTGACTAGCCTCGTCGTGCAGACCGCGTTCTTGGGTGACGTCGTCCTCACGACACCGCTGCTCGAGGCGCTCGCCCGCCGCCACGGGCCGGTGGACGTCGTCGCGACACCGGCGGCCGCGCCCCTGCTCGAGCCGCACCCCGCGGTGCGCCGCGTGATTCCCTACGACAAGCGCGGCGCCGACCGGGGGCTCGCCGGATTGCGCGCGCTCGCCCGGCGGCTCCGGGCGGAGCGCTACGAGGCGGCGTATCTTCCCCACCGTTCACTCCGCACGGCGGCGCTGGCCTGGCTCGCGCGGATTCCCCGGCGCGTCGGCTTCCGCGACGGATGGCCGCTGCTCTACACCGAGGTGCGGGCGCGGCCGGCGAGCGGCCATGAGATCGAGCGGTTGCTGGCACTGGCTGACCCCACCCTGACGGGTGGGACCATGGGGCGCCCGATGCCGACGCTCGCGATCACGGTCGAGGATCGCGCCGCGGCGGAGGGGTTCCTCCAGGAGCACGGGGTCCCGCCGGGAGGACTGCCGTTCGTGGCCCTCGCCCCAGGATCGATCTGGGGCACGAAACGGTGGCCCTACTTTAAGGAACTGGCAGAGCGGCTCGCGCAGCGGGTAGCGATCGTCGTGGTCGGGGGACCGGAGGATGCGGGTCTGGCGGAGGAGATTGTGCGGGCGGTGGAGGCCGGTCGAGGGCGGCGGAGGGCCGCGAATGGATGCGGCGCGCTCACGCTGCGCCAATCCGCCGACGTCATCCGCCGGGCCGCCTTGCTAGTGACCAACGACAGCGCGCCGCTGCATTTCGCCCAGGCGGTCGAGACCGCGACGGTGGCGATCTTCGGCTCCACGGTGCCGGCGTTCGGCTTCGGGCCCCGGGGCGCGCGCGATCGGGTCGTCGAGCTCAGCGGGTTGTCGTGTCGCCCCTGCTCGGCGCACGGCCCGCCGAGCTGCCCGCTGGGGCATCATCGCTGCATGAAGGCGCTCACGGTCGAGGACGTGCTCCGCGCCATCGGGGAGACGGGTGCGCTACGTCGTCGGGATTGACATCGGCGGGACGAACATCGTCGCCGGCACCGTGGCCGAGGACGGCTCCGAGGTGCTGGGCCTCGTCTCGGAGCCCACGCTCGCGGAGCAGGGAGCCGAGGGAGTGCTCACGCGTCTCATGAAGCTGGCGCGCGCCTCGATGGCCGCGGCGAGCGGCAAGGAGATCGCGGGGCTGGGTATCGGATCGCCTGGGCCGCTCGACACGACCACCGGCATCGTGCTACTCACGCCCAACCTCGGCTGGGTCAACTTTCCGCTGCGGGACCGAGTGGCCGGCGCGCTGGGGCTGCCCGCGACGCTCGACAACGACGCCAATTGCGCGATCTTCGGCGAGTGGTGGCGCGGCGCCGCCCGCGGCGCGAACCACGTCGTCGGCCTCACGATCGGCACGGGGATCGGCGGCGGGATCGTGCTCGCCGGGCAGGTGTACCGCGGCAAGTCCGATATCGCCGGCGAGATCGGGCACATGACCATCGACTTGAACGGGCGGCGCTGCAAGTGCGGCAACTACGGCTGCCTCGAAGCGTACGCGTCGGGGCCCGCCATCGCGGCACGCGCGATCGAAGGGATCGAGGCCGGCGCGGACACGGCCCTGCCCCGCTACGTGAACGGCGACCTCGCGCGGATCACGGCGCAGATCGTGTACGAGGCGGCGCACGACGGCGACGGCTACGCCCTCGAAGTCGTGCACGACACGGCGAAGTTCCTCGGGGCCGGGGTGGCGAACGTCGTCAACATCTTCAATCCGGAGGTCGTGGTCATCTGCGGCGGGGTGACGCTCGCCGGCGACAAACTGTTCCTGCCGCTCCGGAGCGAGGTGAAGCGCCGGGCCTTCAAGCCGGCCGTCGAGGCCTGCCGCATCGTGCCGGGCGAGCTCACCGGAACGGCGGGCGTGTACGGTGCCGCGGCGGTCTTCATGCAGCGCACCTGGCGAGCGGTGTGAAACGCCTCGGCGTCGTAGGCTCGATGGTGTGGGACACCATCTACGGCCGGGACCCCGCCCAGCCGGCGGTCGAGGAGTGGGGCGGGATCTCCTATTCGCTCGCCGCGCTCGACGCCGCCCTCCCGGACGATTGGGTCGTCGTCCCGATCGTGAAGGTGGGCCGGGACCTGGCACCGCGCGCCAACCACTTCCTGCGCACCCTGCGTCACCTGACGCCCGGCGCCCGCTTTATCGAAGTCCCCGAGCCGAATAACCGCGTCACGCTGCGCTACTACCAGCTCGAGCGCCGCTGCGAGCAGATGGCGGGCGGCGTCCCGCCGTGGACCTGGCCCGAGCTGGGGCCCCTCGTCGCGGACCTGGACGCCCTGTACGTGAACTTCATCTCGGGCTACGAGATGGACTTGGCGACCGCCCAGCTGCTCCGCCGCGGCTTCCCGCGCTTCCGCTACGCCGACTTGCACAGCCTGTTTCTCGGCAAGGAGCCCGACGGCACCCGCGTGCCGCAGCCGCTCCCCAATGCCCCGGCGTGGCTCGGCTGCTTCGACATCGTGCAGCTCAACGAGGAGGAGATGCGGCAGCTCGGCGACGATCCCCTGGCGGCCGCGGCGGGCGCGCTCGACCAGGGGTGCCGCACGCTCGTCGTCACGCTGGGCGCTCGGGGCGCGACCTACTTCACCGGGCGACCGGTCCGCACCGCGCTGCTCCCGGCGGAGGGAAGCCCGGTTCGCGACGGCGACCCGACGGGCTGCGGAGACGTGTTCGGCGCCACGGTGGTGGCGTCGCTGCTGGCCGGGGCGAGCCTCGACGATGCGCTGCGGCTCGGCACGCGGATGGGCGCCCGCAACGTGACGCACCGCGGCGCGACCGGGCTACGGGACCACCTGCTCGGCCGACTCTCCACCGTATGACTCGGCTGGTCGAGGTGCCGGCGCAATTCGACGACCGCTCGTTCGATCAGTTCGCGGGCGCGTTCGCCGAGGCCACCAAGGACGGCGAGCGGCTGCTGTTCGACGCCCACGCCGCCGAGTGGGCGTCGCCCTACGGACTCGTGGGGCTGCTCGTCGCAGGCCAGGCGGGACGCGGCGGGGGGGGTGCCGGGGGCGGGGGGCGCGCGGAGGGCGGGGGGGCGCCCGAGAAGCCGCTGCTGACGGCACCCACGCAAGCGGAGGTCCTGAGCTATTGGTCGCGCGCCGGCTTCTTTGCTGAAGCGGCGGCGCTGTTCGAGATTCACGGTCGGGTCCCAAAGATCAAGGCGCAGGACGAGAGCGACGTGTTGCTGCCGGTGACGCCCGTGCGCGCCGCGGAGGACGTGCACGCCGTGGTCAGCAAGATTCAGCAGCGCGCGTCTGCCATCCTGGCGTCCGAGCTGGGACTCGAAGCGAAGGCGACGATGGGCTTCGCTATGGCGCTTTCGGAGGCGTGTCAGAATATTGTAGAACACGCCGGTACCGGTGGCTGGGTCGCGGTGCAGCGGTACCATTGGCGCCAGAAGCTCGGCCGGCGGGTGGTCGTGATCGCGGTCGCGGACGCGGGGGTGGGATTCCGCCACTCGCTCGAGCCGACGCAGAGCAAGCGCTTCGGCGCGCGCTGGGGTGACGCGGCGGCGCTCGAAGCAGCGCTGATACAGGGCGTGAGCCGCTTCCGCGATCCGGGGCGCGGCCAGGGCCTTGCGGGGATCCGGCGCTATCTCGCGCGCTGGGACGGCAAGATCGCCATTCGCAGCGGCACGGCGCGCATCGCGATCGTGCCCAAGTGGGACGACGACGTGCCTCTGAAGGACGGCCTGCCGCCGTTCCCCGGCGCCCAGGTGCTCATCATCATTCCGGAGCAGGAGTCCGCCAGGCGGTGATACAGCACATCGACGTGCACGCGGTGCTCCAGGAATCGGTCCCCGGGGGCGGGGTCTATGGGGACCTGGTGACCCGGCCGACGGGTCGCGTGGTGCGGGAGCGGATCGAGCGGGCGATCGCGACGGCGGCGGTCGCCCGCGTGGATTTCGCGGGCGTCGGGTGCATCGACTACTCCTGCGCGGACGAGATCGTGGCCAAGCTGCTGCGCGAGCGGCCCGCGGTGCTGGTGCTGTCGGGGATCTCGGACGCCCATCGCGAGGCGATCGAACCGGTGCTCGCGGGACACGGGCTCGCGGCGCTCATCGAGGGGCCGGGCGGCGCGCTCGAGACCTTGGGCGCTCCCGAAGCCGCCGCCGTCCTGCTCGAGGAGCTCGTGGCGCGGCGGCTCGCCGCACGCACCCCCGGAGGGACCTTCGCGCTGACCCTGGCGTGACCGGAGAGGTCCCCTGAAGCGCCGCCTCGGCTTCTCGACCCGCGCGGTACACGGCGACCCGGAAGCCCGTCCCGACTGGGCACCGGTCGTCAACCCCCTGTACCAAAGCGCCACCTTCACCAACCCGATCGGGTCCAGCCAGGAAGTCGTCTACACCCGCTACGGAAACAATCCCAATCAGGTCGCGATCGCGAAGCGTCTGGCCCTGCTCGAGGGCGCGGAGGCGGCGATCTTCGTGGGCAGCGGGATGGGCGCCGTGGCCCTCGCGCACCTCGCGGTGCTGCGGCCCGGAGACCACCTGGTGTCGAGCGAGTGGATCTACGGGGGCGTGCACCGCCTGTTCAGCCAGGAGTTCGGGCGCCTCGGCATCGACGTGGCCTTCGTGAACCCGCTCGAGTCCCGCACCTGGAAGCGTGGCCTGAAGAAGAACACGCGCGCCATCTTCATCGAGACGCCGACCAATCCGTTGCTGCGCGTGATCGACCTGGAGCCGGTGGCGGCCGTGTGCAAGGCCGAAGGCCTCGCGTTGCTGGTGGACTCGACCTTCGCCACGCCCCTGAACCTGCGGCCGCTCGAGCAGGGGGCCGACGTGGTGATCCACAGCGCCACCAAGTATCTGAACGGGCACTCCGACGTGATCGCCGGCGCGGTGGCGGGCACCGAGTCGGTGATCGAGGAAGTGCGCAAGCTGATGCAGGTGTGGGGCCAAGCGCTCGACCCGATGGCGGCCTGGCTCATCGACCGCGGGATGAAGACGCTCGCGGTCCGGGTGGAGCGCCAGAACGCGACGGCGCTCGCGGTGGCGCAGTGGTGCAGCCGCCAGCCGCAGTTCGCGGCGGTGCATTATCCCGGGCTCCCGTCACACCTCGATCACGAGGTCGCGAAGCGGACCCTGAACGGCTTCGGGGGTATGCTCGGGGTGGAGCTGAAGGGCGGCGCGCGTGCCGCCGAGCGCTTCCTGCGGGCGATCACGATCGCGGCGCACGCGCCCAGCCTGGGCGGCGTCGAGACGCTCGTGTCCGAGCCGCGCCTCACGTCGCACGCCATGCTCGCGCCGGAAGCGCGGGCCCGGGCTGGCATTCCCGATGGGTTCCTGAGATTTTCCATCGGACTGGAGGACGCCGACGACATCATTGCCGACCTGGCCCAGGCCCTGGCGCAGCTGTAAGTGATCAAGCTCACGAATGTCTTCAAGGCCTTCCCCAAGGGGGGGCTCGCCCTGAAGGACGTTTCCTTCCACATCGCGAAGGGCGAGTTCGTCTTCCTCACCGGCCACTCCGGCGCCGGCAAGTCCACCGTCCTGAAGTTGATCTACGCGGAAGAGCCGGTGACGAGCGGCGAGGTGCGGGTGTCCGGTTTCAACCTGGCCGAGCTGCGCCGGCGCGACGTGCCGATGCTGCGGCGGCGCCTCGGCATCGTGTTCCAGGACTTCCGGCTGCTCGAGGAGCGGACCGCCGAGGAGAACGTCGCGTTCGCGCTGGAAGTGACGGGCGCGCGGCGCGCGTCGATCCCCGCGCGGGTGATGCGCGTGCTCACCCAGGTGGGGCTCGCCGCCAAGGCTCAGGCCTCCCCGCGCGAACTGTCGGGCGGTGAGCAGCAGCGGGTCGCCATCGCGCGCGCCCTCGTGAACGAGCCCACCGTGCTGCTCGCGGACGAGCCGACCGGCAACCTCGACGAGCGGGCCACGCGCGGGGTGTTCCAGCTGTTGCGGGACATCAACGCCAGCGGGACCGCAGTCGTGATGGCCACCCACGACCTCGACCTGGTGCGCCAGGCGCCCTACCGCGTGATCGAGCTGCAGGAGGGCGCGCTCGTGTACGACTCTGAGGTGGACGAGCCGCGCGACCAGGCGGTGACGCCGTGAACCTGGTGATCCGCGAGGCGCTGCTCACGTTCCGCCGGGCGCCGCTCCTGTCCACGCTCTCGGTGACGACGATCGCCTTCTCGTTGTTCGTGGTCGGACTGTTCGGGCTGGTGGCGGTGAACCTGCAGGACGCCCTGCGGGGCGTCGCCGAGCGCGTGGAAATCGTGGCGTACCTGCTCCCGGGAACGCCGATCGAGACGATCACCCTCGCCGAGAAGGACATCGAGGCCTTCCCCGAGGTGCAGTCCGCGACGTATGTGAGCGAGGACTCGGCCCTGGGGCGGGCGCGCGGTGAACTGGTGGAGTTCCGCGACGTGCTTCAGGAGCTGGAGCGCAATCCGCTGCCGGCCTCGATCGAGGTGAAGCTCACGCCCCGGTTCCGCGACGCCGAGCACGTGAACGAGGTGGCCGAGCGACTGCGCGGGTTCGGGTTCGTGGACGACGTGCGGTTCGGGCGCGACTGGGTGGAGAAGCTCGACCGGCTGCGCCAGATCGCCGCGGCGGTGGGGCTCGTCGTGGGTGCCGCGTTCGCGGTGGTCGCCATCATCATCATCGGCACCACGATCCGGATGGCCGTGCTGCAACGCAGCCGCGAGATCGCCATCATGCGACTCGTCGGCGCCACCGACGGGTTCATCCGCCGGCCGTTCCTGCTGCAGGGCGCGATCAAAGGGATGCTGGGCGGCCTGGCGGCGATCGGCCTGTCGTACGGCGCCTACGTCCTCATCAACCGCTGGCTGCTCCAGGTGGCGTTCTTCTCGCGCGAGCAGGCGCTGGCCATCGTCGGGTTCGGGATGCTGATCGGGCTGTTCGGGAGCGCGGCGTCGGTGGGAAGGCACCTGCGACGGGTATGAAACGACGTCGAGGAACGACGTCGAGGGACTTCGTCGAGGACAACCGTGGAGCGCGGCACGCCTCCCCTCGACGCCGCTCCTCGACGTTCTTCCGAGACGCCGTGCTGGCTCTGGCGCTTCCCGCCGTCCTCGCCGCTCAACGGCCCCAGCCTTTCGATCAACAACTGCGTGACAACCAGCAGCGATTAGAAGGCATCCGGCGCGAGCGCTCGGAGGTGGAACAGGAGCTCGAGCGGCTCCGCACCCAAGCCCACTCGCTCTCCGACGAGCTCGCGAACATCGAGCGACAGAAGGAGACCACGAACCGCATCGTGAACGAGTTGGACCGCCAGATCAATTCGCTCTCCGATCAGATCGACCACACCACCGTAGACCTGCTGCTGGCGCAGGACGCGCTCAGCGAGAAGCGCGCCGTGCTCGAGCGGCGGCTCGTAGACATCTACAAGCGCGGGCCGCTCTACACCTACCAGGTGCTGCTCGCCGCCGAGAGCTTCGGGGACCTGCTGTCGCGCTACAAGTATCTCTACCTCGTGACGCGCCAGGACCGCCTGCTCGCGAACGACATGTCGAAGCTGCAGCGGCGCATCGCGCGCGAGCGGCAGACGCTGGTGGACGGCCGGGACGCGCTGGGACGGCGCAAGACCGAGCGCACCGAGGAGCTCGACCGCTATCTCCAGCTGGAACACGAGCGGCAGGCATCGCTCCGGGAGACGCGGCGCAGCACGCGTGAGGCGCAGCAGCGCCTGTCGGAGCTCGAGCGCGACGAGAAGACCTTGAACGACCGCATCGCGGCGCTCGAGCGCGCGCGGCGCGAAGCCGAGGCCCGCGGCATCGCCCCCGGCACGGCCGCGATCACCACCGCCGACCTGGGACAGCTCGACTGGCCGGTGGACGGGCGCATCCTGTACCAGTTCGGGACGGCCACCGGCCCCAACAACACCCGCATCCCGTGGCACGGGATCGGCATCGCGGCGCCGGTGGGCACGCCGGTGCGGGCGATCGCGGCCGGGATCGTGAGCCTCGCGGGACCGCTCGGCACCTACCTCACGTCGGTCCTGCTCGACCACGGCGGCGGCTACTACACGTTCTACGGTTACTTGAACGACGCCAGCGTCACACAGGGCGAGCGGGTCTTCAAGGGCCAAGTGATCGGCCACGTGGGGGGCCAAGCGAGCGACCAGGGACCGCATCTGCACTTCGAGATCCGGGGCCAGGGCGGGATCGCGCTCGATCCGGTCAACTGGTTGAAGAGCAAGCGCTGACGGTCTGCCTACGTCTTCTCCCCCGCGACGCCGATGCGGTCGGCCTCGTGCTGCTTGCCGCGCTCCAGCGCCGCTTCCACCTGCGTGAACAGATCCTCGGGCCGCAGCACCTCGGAGTGGGGGAAGGCGACCACCCCCGCCGACAGGGTCGGCCCCTGGCCGGGCCCCAAATCGGGGAAGGTGTGGCGCGCCACGACCTGGCGCAGTCGCTCCACGAACTGCCGGCCCGCCTGGGCATCGGTCTCGGGGAGGATCAGCGCGAACTCGTCGCCGCCGTAGCGCGCCACGAAGTCCGGCGCGCGGATCTCGCGCTGCATGATCGCGCCGATCTCGGCGAGCACGCGGTCGCCGGCCTGCTGTCCCAGCCGCTCGTTCACCTCGCGCAGCCGGTCCACGTCGATCACGACCAGCGCGAAGCGCAGCGAGTAACGGCGCGCCCGCTCGAACTCGTCGCGCACGCGGCGGTCGAGCGCGTCCAGGCTGGCGCAGCCCGTCAGCACGTCGGTCACGCCGGCGCTGATCTGGCGGCGGTAAATCGCGGCCCGGCGCTCCTCGTTCTCGAGCACGCGCGCCGCGGCCTGCGCGATCGTGTTCGCGAACCCCACGTCCTGCGAGCGCAGCTGCGGGTCGCCCTGCACGGTCCGCAGGAAAAACACGCCGGCGGCGCGCCCCTGCACGAACACCGGGAGCGCGACAGCCGACTGCACGTTCACCTCGAGCTGCTGTTGTACCCAGCGGTGGCGGATCGACTCGAACAGCGGGTGCTCGTGCACGTCGTGGACGATCACGGGACGCTCGGTGCGGATCGCCTCCTGGATCTCGGGGTAGCGCGCCAGCTCGACGCGGAGGTCGCGGATGGCGGGGTTCTCGTACACGGCCACGACGCGGCCCTTGTCCTCGCCCGGGGTGGTGAGCACGAACGAGCAGTGGGTGAGCCCGAACGCCTGCCCCACCCGTCGCACCAGCGTCTGGAAGACCTCGTCCGCGCGGAGCGCCACCGACACTTCCTGGAAGATGTCGAACAGCAGGTCGCGCGAGCGCAGCGCGTCGCGCGCCTCCGCCAGCTCGCGCCGCAGCTGCAGGTCCACGTCAATGCGGGCGCGCAGCTCACCGAAGTGAACTGGGCTCGCCATGGCGTCGAGCGCTCCCGCCTGGAGGGCCTCCGCCACGGCGTCCGCGCCCTCGTCCGCCACCAGCACGATCACCGGCGCCCCGCCGAACCGCGGCGCGCTCGCGAGATCCCGCACCGCGTCGGCGAGCCGGGCCTGCTTCGTGCCGACGGCGAAGATCACGAGATCGGGCGGATGGGTCTCCACTCGGTCCAGGGCGGGTGGAGGAAAGGGCGCCTCGGTGACCTGGAAGCCGCCGCGGACGAGGAACCGCTCCAGGCCGTCGGGCCGCGCGGCGGCGTCGCCGACGAGGAGGATCTTGGGCTGGGTCTGGTCGGGCAAGGCTCCTGGCCGCACCTTGGAGGGGGTCAAGGTATAGTTCACCCCATGGCTCGGCAACCGGCGCCCGAGACGCGGCGCAAGCGGCGTCGCATGGTGGCGAGCCAACTCGCCCCGCGGGGCATCCGCGACCGCCGGGTGCTCGCCGCGATGGCGTGGGCGCCACGCGAGTGGTTCCTGCCGCCCCACCTCGCTCGAGAGGCGTACGACGACGCGCCGCTGCCGATCGGCAACGGCCAGACCATCTCGCAGCCGTTCATCGTGGCGCTGATGACCGAGGCACTCGCTCCCCGGCGCGGCGACCGCGTGCTCGAGATCGGCACCGGCTCGGGCTATCAGACGGCCGTGCTCGCGCACCTCGGCGCGCGGGTCTACACAGTCGAACGGCTTCCCGACCTGCTAGTGGAGGCCGAGGAGCGGTTCCGCCGGCTGGGCCTCACCGGCATCGAGACGCGCCTGGGTGACGGCGCCGCGGGTTGGCCGGAGCGCGCGCCGTTCCAGGGCATCATCGTCACGGCGGCGGCGCCCGCTGTGCCGCCCCCGCTCCCGGAACAGCTCGCGGTGGGTGGCCGGCTCGTGATCCCGGTGGGTGACCTCGCGACGCAGGAGCTGCTCGTGCTTGAGCGGAAGCCCGCCCCCGCCGGTCTGGTCGCGCGGCGTGCCGGGGGTGTGCGGTTCGTGCCTTTGATCTCGCGCCTCGGCTTCACCGAAGAGCCGTGGACCTGACCCCGGCGCGCCCGCCGGGCGGCCTGCTCGGCGCGCACGTGTCCACACAGGGCGGCGTCGCGGCCGCGCCGGCGCGGGGCACGGCGATTCGCGCCACCGCGATCCAGCTGTTCACCAAGACGCCGAACCAGTGGCGGGAGCCTGCGCTCGAGGACGCGGAGATTGCCGGGTTTCGCGCCGCGCTCGCGACGAGCGGGATCCACGCCGTCGTTGCCCACGACAGTTACCTCATCAACCTCGCCTCGCCGGACGCGGCACTGCGGGCGAAGAGCATGGTCGCGTTCACGGCCGAACTGCGGCGCTGCCGCGCGCTCGGCATCCCCTGGGTCGTGTCGCACCCCGGGAATTACATCGACGAGCGCGCCACCGGGCTGGAGCGCAATGCGCGCGGCTACGCCGACTGCCTCGCCCTGGTCCCGGGCGGCGTGGGCGTACTCATCGAGGGGACGGCGGGCGCGGGCACGGCGCTCGGGTCGACGTTCGAGGAGCTGCGGGCGCTGCGCGACGCCCTGCCCGCCGCTGCCCGCGGTCGTGTGGCCTTCTGTCTCGACACGGCGCATCTGCACGCCGCGGGGTATGACGTCACCGGCGGGCTGGACGAGGTGTGGGAGCGGTTCGATCGCGAGATCGGGCTCGCGCTCCTCAAGTGCTTGCATCTGAACGACTCCAAGGGCGCGCCCGGGTCGCATCTCGACCGCCACCAGTGGATCGGCGAAGGGGCGATCGGCCCGGAGCCGTTCCGGCGCATCATGCGCGAGCCGCGCTTCGCGGGAGTGATTAAGATCATCGAAACGCCGAAGGGCGACGACCCGGTCCTCCACGACCGGCGGATGCTGCGGCGGCTGCGCGCCTACGCGCGCGGACCGCGCGATACCATCCGGATGACTGCTACCGTAGGCGGGGCGGGGGCGTGATCGCACCAACGACACAGCGCAATCGTGGCACCGTGCCGCTCGCGGCGGCGCTGCTGGTGATTCAGGGGCTCGCCGGGGGATTGGTGCCGCTGGTGCACGCGTCGGAGCGGCTCAGCGCGCCGGCCCATGTCGAGGCGCGGCACGACGCCGGCTGCCTCGCACTGCACGACGAGCTGCGCTGCGCGCTGTGCCACTACGCGAGCTCCCGCGTGCAGCCGCAGCAGGCCCGCCGGTTCGACCCGACCGCGGCACACTCAGAGCGTCCGGTTGCGGCGCCGGCGGTCGCGCCGGCGCCGCGTCTCGCCCGCCTCACCTCCCCACCCCGAGCGCCTCCCAGCTCCCGGCTGTAGCAAGACCGGCGGCCCCGCGCTCCCGCTCGGCGGGGGGCGGGTCGCCAGCCGTGGAACGTTGGAACAGGAGACGCTCGAAGATGACCCGACATCGATACGCCGTGATCGCCGCGCTCGCGGGGCTCGTCGCGCTGCCGAGCGCCGGCGCGGCGCAGCAACCCACCCAGCGCCAGATGGATTCCCTCGCGGCCCAAGTGCGCGCGCTCAAGGCGCAGCTCGACAGCTTGCGCGCGGCGCTCGGTCGCAGGCCGGCGGCCATCGCGCCCGCAGCGGCGGAGGACACGTCGCTCGCGGCGCTGCGCGCCGCCGCGGCGGCCGCCGCCGGGACCGACACCTTGCGCGCGGCGCTCGGTCGCAGGCCGGCGGCCATCGCGCCCGCAGCGGCGGAGGACACGTCGCTCGCGGCGCTGCGCGCCGCCGCGGCGGCCGCCGCCGGGACCGACACGACCAAGCTCAAGGCGGACACGGCGGGCTCGACCAAGTTCGTCGGCCGCGAGCGCAGCCAACCGCAGCTCAACCCCGAGATCAGCGTAACCGGGGACGTGCGCGCCTACGGGCAGCAGCCGGGAATCCAGCGGGACAACTTCGATGCAAGGGAGTTCGAGGTCGGCTTCCAGTCGCCGCTCGATCCCTACTCAAGCACCAAGATCTTCGTGAGCCTTGAGAACGGTGACGTGAGCATCGAGGAGGGGTACGCCTATTGGACGGGCCTGCCCGGACACATCCGGTTCGACATCGGAAAGTTCCGGCAGCAGTTCGGCGAACTGAACCGCTGGCACCTGCACGCGCTCCCCGAGACCGAATACCCGCTCGCACTCCGCAGCTACCTCGGTGCTGACGGCCTCGCCGGAACGGGGATCTCGCTGTACCGCGCGTTCGGCGGCCTGGGCACGCACGAGGTCACCGCCCAGGCGACGCGCAGCGAGACGGACTCCCTGTTCGGCGGCAGCGGGCGGCCGAGCTATCTCGTGCATTTGCTGAATTTCTGGCAGCTCACCCGGTCCACCTACATGCAGCTCGGCGGCACCGGTCTGTACGGCACGAACCCGGGCCAGAGCCTGCGCACCGAGGTGGGCGGGGTCGACTTCCGGCTGACGTGGCGACCGCCCGCGCAAGCGCTGTACCGCGAATGGACGCTGCGAGGTGAGCTGTATGCGCTCCGAAAGGAATTCGCGGGGGCCGGCGGGACTCACCTCGGGTACTACGTCGGCACCACCTACAAGCTCGGGCAACGCTGGATCGCCGGCTTACGCTACGACTACGTGGAGCGGCCCGATTCCGCTTTGATCATTCGGCAGGTGATTCCGTCGCTGACCCTGTGGGAGAGCGAGTGGGTCGAGCTGCGGGCGCAGTACACTTGGGCCAAGACCACCGGATTCGACGCGACGAACCAGTTCGCCCTGCAAGCGGTCTGGGCGATCGGACCACACAAACACGAGACCTACTGACATGCTGCCATTTATTCCCCTGCTCGTCGCGCTGCACGGCACCCCCGTGCCGCCCCCGGACAAGGTCAAGGTGGTCACCTCCCTCACCACGTACGCGGCGATTGCGCGCGAGATCGTGGGTGAGCGCGGCACCGTATCGTCGATCGCCAATGGCGACGAGAACCCCCACTACGTCCAGCCCAAGCCGAGCTTCGTGCCAACGCTGTCCCAGGCGGATCTGTTCGTGACGACGGGCCTCGACCTCGAGCTGTGGGTGCCGGCGCTGCTCGATAAGGCCAACAACCCCAAGGTGACAGAGGGCGGACCTGGCTACGTCGCCGCCTACGCCGGCATCGACCTGCTCGACGTGCCGACGAGCTTCTCGCGGGCCCAGGGCGACATCCACGTGTACGGCAACCCCCACATCTGGACCGGCCCGCTCAACGCGGTGCAGATCGCGCGCAACGTCCTCACGGGGCTAAAGCGTGTGTCCCCCGAAAACGCCGATTACTTCACGCAGCGGGAGAAGGACTTCGAGGATCGAATGTACCGGGCCCTGTTCGGCGATGAGCTGGTGAAGCTGCTCGGCGGGCCGACACTCGCCGACCTGGACCGGCAGGGCAAGCTGTTCGACTTCCTCACGTCCAAGTCATACCAGGGTACGACGCTCGTCACCCGGCTGGGCGGGTGGCTCAAGGAGGCGGGGTCATTCCGCGGCAAGGCGGTGGCCTGCTACCACAAGGAGTGGGACTACTTCTCCCGGGAGTACGGACTCCCCTGCGTCGATTACATCGAGCCCAAGCCCGGCATCCCGCCGACGCCGGGCCACGTGCTGGAGGTGATCAACGAGATGCGGGCGCAGCACATCCAGGTGCTCTTCTCCACGAACTACTACGACCGGAGCCAGGTACTGGAAGTGGCGCAGCGAACCGGGGCCAAGGCGGTGATCGTGCCGTCCAACACGAACGGCGCCCCAGGCGTCAACAGCTACTTCGATCTCATGAACCTGTGGATCTCGGAGCTCGTCCGCGCCTTCGGCGGCGGCGGCCCCGCGGCCAACTGACGCCCGGAGGGTGTGATGACTGGTTTGCAGTTGATGATCCCGCCGTTCGTGGCCTGCATGGTGCTCGTCGCCATGCTGTCGTACCTAGGGCTGCACGTGATCGCGCGGGAGGTGATCTTCGTCGATCTCTCGCTCGCCCAGATGGCGGCGCTCGGCAGCCTGACGGCGCTGCTCATCCATGTGGAGGCCGACTCGACCTGGGCCTATGTATTCGCGCTCGTGGCCACTGCGGTAGGCGCCTTGCTCTTCGCCCTCACGCGGACGTCGCATCGTGAGGGGCGGAGAGTACCGCAGGAGGCATTCATCGGCATCGTGTACGTCGTGGCCTCCGCCGCCGCCGTGCTCGTGGCGAACAAGGTGCCGGGCGGCGGGGAGGCGATCGAGAAGACGCTCACCGGCAGCATCCTCTGGGTCACGTTCAAGCCAACGATCCTGAAGCTCGCCCTTGCGTATGCCGCGCTTGGGGTGTTCCACTACGCGCTGCGCCACCGCTTCCTCACCATCTCGTTTCAGCCCGAGGAGGCGGAGCGCCAGGGGTGGAAGATCAAATGGTGGGACTTCCTGTTCTATCTCTCGTTCGGCGTCGTCATCACGCTCGCGGTGCCCGTGGCGGGGGTGTTGATGGTCTTCAGCTTCCTCGTCGTGCCGGCGGCGGTCGCGTTCTTATTTACGCGCGACATGCGGCGGCTCGCCTATATCTCGTGGGGCTCGGGCGCTCTTGCCTCCATCCTTGGCCTGTGGATCTCGCTCGAGGGCGACCTGCCGACCGGCCCGCTGATCGTCTGCATGTACGGGCTGGTGCTGGTCGGCGCGCTGGTGCTGCGGAAGCTAGTGCGCGCATCCGCGTGAGCGACGGCGGGCCCAACCAATGACCCAGCGCCCCGTCGCCGTGCGCGGCCTCTGGCTCTTCGCGGCCGCCCTGCAGCTCCTGCTGCCGGGGTCCGCCGCGTGGGCGGATGCGCAGCTCGACGCGGCAGGCGCGCACGCCACGGCGCACATCGAGTCGCACAGCACCGGCAGCTGCGCCCGGGTCCATCCCCCGGACTGCGCTCTGTGTCACTTCCTCACCGCGCCGCTCACCCCGCGCCGGCCAGCCACACTCCGTCTCGCCAGCGCCGGCGCTCGCGTGGCGCCTCCCGCCGAGCCGGCGCGGCGGTTGCGCACGCTCGCCCGGCTCCAGCCACCACCCCGAGCCCCTCCCGCGCTCTCCTAGCGACGCCGCGCGTCGCGCGCGTCGCCGGCATGTGAACAGATCCGTCCAGCCGTTGCGGCCCGCGCCGCGGCGCCCGGATCCGCGTGACTCACACACGTCAAGGAGAGCAGATGACTGCGATAACTTTCTCGAGGACCACCCGAGTGCTGCTGGGGCTCGCCGCCGCGGCCTGCCTGGCAGGCCCAGTCGCCGCCGCCCCGCGCGTCGACGGCGACGTCGGCGGTTCGGTGGTCGACAGCACGAGCGGAACGCCGTTATCGGGCGGCGAGGTACGGCTCACGCGGGCGGGGAGCACCGTCGCGGTCGCCACCACCGACGCCTTCGGTCGCTACGTGATCCATAACCTCCCCGCGGGCGCGTACCGCGTCGAGGTCCGCTATCTTGGATATCGCGCCTTAACACGGGACGTCACGGTCGGGCCGGGCGACGAGACCGTCGCCGCCGACTTTCGGCTGGTACCCCTGCCGCTCAACCTGTCGGCAGTAGAGGTGAAGGCCGCCGTGCCGCTGGCCGTGGACACCCGGAGCGGCAACCAGGTTTTCAAGCAGAACGACTATCACGGCGCGCCGACGAACACGACGTCCCAGATCCTGCAGCAGTCGATCGCCGGCGCCGCGCGGGCGCCGACCGGCGAAGTGCACATCCGCGGCCAGCACGCCGAGTACACCTACTACGTGGACGGCGTCCCGGTCCCGTCGGGCATCTCCGCGAGCTTGAACGAGCTGTTCGACCCACAAGTCGTGAACCAGATCGATTTCCAAACGGGCGGGTGGGACGCCGAGTACGGGGGCAAGATTGCGGCGGTGGTGAACGTCAACACGCGGATCCCGTCGGGTGGGTTCCACCTCGACGCCTCGGGCTATGGCGGCTCGTTCAACGCGAACGGCCAGGCGCTGAACGCGAGCACCAACGCGGGGAAGTGGGGATTCTTCTTCTCCGGTGCCCGCCAGGGGACCGACATGCGGCGCGAGCCCGTCGTGTTCGACACGCTGCACAATGCCGTCGAGAACTTTCATAACGACGGCACCGACGTCTTCGGGTTCGGGAAGGCGCAGTACGTCCCCTCGGACCGCGACGTCGTCACGCTGGACCTGAACCGCTCGCGCACCCGCTTCGCCGTCCCGTTCGACTCGGTCGAGGGAATCATCGACGATCACCAGCAGGACGTGAACGGCTTCGTCAACTTCGGCTGGCACCATCGGTTCGCGGAGCGCACATCGGGGAGCGGGGGTTCGTCCGAGCTCTTCACGGGCGCGTTCTTCCGGGACGGCAGCCTGCTCTATACGCCCGGGGTGACGGACTCAGCGACCTTCGTCTTCTCTCCCGACACGACACACTACATCCTCGCCGAGGACCGCAACTTCCACTCAGCAGGCGTCAAGGTGGACTACACGCTGCGACCGCATCACGGGCTCGAGTTCAAGTCGGGCGTGCTCGCCTCGTTTACGGGCGGGCACGAAAACTTCTCGACGCTCACCAAGGCCGGAAACCCCGGGCCTGCGTCGAACTCCGACCTGAACGGAAGCGACGTGGGCGTCTATGCTCAGACGGCGATCGCGCCCTCGGACAAGTGGGAGCTCCGGACCGGGGTACGATTCGACAACCACAACGCCCCGTTCGCGGGGAACCAGCACCAGGTCAGCCCACGTGTGAAGCTGAGCTTCTTCCCGAGCCCGGCGAATACGTTCTGGGTGTATTACGGGCGCCTGTTCGTCCCCACGAACGTCGAAGACCTGCGCGCCATCACCAGCATAGCCGACAGCGGCGTCGTGACCGCCCCGACCCTGCCCGAGCGTGACAACTTCTACGAAGTGGGGTACGTGCATCGGTTTCCCTGCGGCGTCGTCACCAAGCTCTCGGGCTACTACAAGCGCAGCGCCCCGGGGATCGACGACAATACCGTGCCGGGGTCTGCGATCGTCACGTCGGT
>Ga0209802_1000223_pt1 | contig 42466 bp, 37 predicted proteins | sample GraSoiAngelo_129_FD_185886 | JGI IMG/M metagenome (GOLD analysis project Ga0209802, IMG submission 185886) | Grasslands soil microbial communities from the Angelo Coastal Reserve, California, USA - 14_0927_12_40cm (SPAdes) (version 2) | ecosystem: Environmental > Terrestrial > Soil > Grasslands ...
CACCTCCGCAGCCTACGGATCCGCGCGTGTGGGTCCGCTGCAGGCCTTGGTCGTGCAAGATGCCCCCCAGCCGACGGTGCCTGCGGGCCAGTTCGCGATCCGCGTAGTGAACCTCGCGCCGTCCTTTGCGGGCGCCGTGCCTACCCTCCCAGACACAACGGTTCATCCCGACGCATTCGTTCGACCCATGAGCGCGTTGGTCGCCGGCGTGCCGGAAGCCGCCAATATCGGTTATCTCGGAAATTCAGCGTATGTGACGCTGGACACAGGTGTCTATCGGGTGGCGCTGGCCCCGACGGGCACCACCGGCCCCGTGATCGTCCAAGCAACGGTGCCGACGGGCATCCTGGGTACGACGACGGCCAATCCGATCGCCGGCTCGTTGGTTCCCGGGTCGGTGCTCACGGCTGTGATCGTGCCTCGGTCGGTCGCCGGGAGCACCGCGCCTCAGGGCGGCAGGCCCACTGCGAAGGCGACGGAGGTGCTCACTCGCAGCAACGACACGGTCACGGTGCAGAGTGGGTCCATCATGATCCTGACGAACCGCTCCGGCGGGAAGGCGGACAGCACCCTCGCGCAGACCGGCACGCACGCGAGCACGGGCGTCAGCGTCACTGACAATGTCTTGGTGACCGGCGCGAACGAACCCGAATACAATGGCTGGCAGATCGTGATCCAGCTCGCCGATTCGCTTTCCTGCAACCCAGTCAATGCGGGGGACACACGCACGAAGTGCGCCGCAGCGAATGACACGGCTACCACGCGTTTCCGGTTTAGGTATCTGATCACGGGCGCCCCGACGTCTCCCGCGACCGGAACCATCGTCTATCGGATCTATCCGCCGGCGACGGCGTCCGACTACACGATCCCGTTCCTCTTCTATCTCGTCGACCAGCGGCCGCCGAACACGGTGCCGTAGCGGCAGCGGCGACGGGAGGACGGAAAGTTGCAAAGGGGATGAGAAGCTGGCTTCTCATCCCCTTTCCGTTGTTCCGTCCTTGCGCCGGCGCTCAGTCCACAATCGCGTCTGGCATCACGTACTTGAACGGATCGACCGGCTTCCCGTTCACCCACACCTCGTAGTGCAGGTGCGGGCCGGTCGAGAGCCCGGTCGAGCCGACGAGGGCGATCTTCTGACCGCGCTGCACCCGCTGGCCGCGCACCACGAGAATCTTGGAGCAGTGCGCGTAGCGCGTGACCAGCCCGAAGCCGTGATCGACCGTCAGGAAGTTGCCGTAGCCTTCCTCCCACCGCACGTCGGTGACCCGGCCGGCGGCCGGCGCCTCGATCTCCGCCCCCATCGGGGCGCTCACGTCGATCCCTTCGTGCGGCCGCGCGAGGTGCAGGATGGGATGGACCCGCTCGAGCGCGAACGCGCTCGAGAGCCAGCCCTTGGTCGGCATGATGGACGGCGTGGCGGCCATGCGCTCGCGCTGCTTCGAGAGCGAGTCGTACGCCTGGTTCAGGGAGCGCGTCAGGATGCTGGCGCGCCGCGTGAGCTGATCGAGGTCCACTCGGGCGGCGAGGGCCTGCTGCCCGTTCGCGCCCAGGGTGGCGAGGCTGTCACGCTCCGACCACGTGCCGGCGGGCCCGCCGATCCCGGCCTGTTGCACCGTTTTGTCGGTGGGATTGAGCCCCGCCAAGAGGCGCAGCTCCTGCTCCCGCTCGCTGAACTGGTTGAGCGTATCGCGCAGCCCGACCATGCGCTCGCGCATCCGTTGAATCTCGTCCGCCAGCAACCGGTTCTCGTTCTCGAGCGCGCGGCTGCGCGTGATGCTCACGCCGCGGGAGATGGCGGCGGTCCCCAACACGAGAAACGTCAGCGCGACCACGCTGCCGATACCGACGAGCGCCTTGACGAACGTCTGCGACACCTCCACGGCGCGGGAGGCTCCCGAGCCGTGAGGCACCAACATGACGGTCCAGCGTCGATCCGCTTTCTTGCGCATCGGCCTGCGGTGACCTCGTCTCAAACGTTCACGCCGGCGCCAAGCGGCGCCGGTGCGACAACCAGCCTAAGGAGAACCCGGACAGGGCGTCAGGGTCAGGTTCCCGAGTGGAAGACTAAAGTACGGGTCGGCCCCGGAGGCGTCAACACGAGCGAGCGTGAGCCAGGTCACGCTCGTCCGGGCATCACGCTGGCGCGGCCTTGGGCTTGGGGAAAAGGATGGGCGGTTTCGCCACTTCCCGGCCCCCCGGGTCGAAGCTCGCGAGCTCCCCCAGGCCGACGCCCTCCACCGTCTCGCTGCCGCCCCCCCCCAACAGGCCCCAGATGGTCGCGGCGGTCGCGGGGATGAAGGGAAGGGCGAGGACGGCGAGGCGCCCGACGGCGCGGGCCAGACTCGCGAGCACGCGATCGAGCTCGGCGTCCTTGCCCGCCTTCGCGAGCTCCCACGGCATGGTCTCCTGGATGTAGCCGTTGGCGCGCGCGGCGAGCTGCATCCATTGGGCCGCCCCCTCGTCCAGGTGGGCGGCGTCCATCGCGCGCTGGTAGGCGTCGAGCGTCGCGCGCGCCGCCTCGTCGAGCGGTTCGGGGCGTCCGGCCCCGTGCCGTGGCACGGTGCCCGCGCGGTAGCGGTGGATCATGTCGAGCGAGCGCTTCACGAGGTTGCCGAGGGTGTCGGCGAGCTCGCTCGTGTAGCGCGCATCGAACCGCTCCCAGGTGAACTCGCCGTCGCTCTCGAAGCCGACTTCCCGCAGCAGGAAATAGCGCAGCGCGTCGGCGCCGTGGCGGTCGATCGCTTCTCCCAAGGTGACCGCGGTGCCGGCGGTCTTGCTCATCTTCGTCCCTTCCCACAAGACGAACCCGTGCGCTCGTACGGCGCGCGGCAGGGGAAGGTCAGCCGCGAGCAGCATCGCCGGCCAGATGATGCAATGGAAGCGCGTGATGTTCTTGCCGACGACATGCAGATCGGCGGGCCACAGGCGCTCGTACCCCGCGTCCGGGAATCCCGTCGCGGAGAGATAGTTGATCAGGGCGTCAAACCACACGTACACGGTCTGCTGCGCGTCGCCCGGAAACGGGATCCCCCACGCCTGCCGCTGGCGTGAGATGGAGATGTCCTGCAGCCCGTCCTCGAGCAGCCGCACGACCTCGTTGCGCCGGATCTGCGGCTCGACCGCCAGTGCGCCTGCCTGGATCCGCTCGAGCACCACGTCGCGGTACGCGCTCAACCGGAAGAAGTGATTGCGCTCCCGCGTGCGGATCAGCTCCAGCGTGGGGTGCTCGATGCAGCGCCCGTTGACGATCTGGGCTTCGGTCTTGAACTCCTCGCAGCCCGTGCAGTACAACCCCTCGTAGTCCGCCACGAACAGGTCGTCGGGCCGGCGCTGCTGGATGCGCTCGAGCAGCGCGGTGACGCCGCGGATGTGCCGCGGCTCCGTAGTGCGGATCCAGTCGTCGTTGCTGCAGTGCAGGCGGCGCCAGTACGCGGCGAACGTGTCGGCCATCCGGCCCACCCATTGCGCCGGGGTGACGCCCGCCCGCGCCGCCGCCTGGATCACCGACTGGCTGTGCTCGTCCATCCCCATCAGGAAATGGACCGCGTCGCCGCGGAGCCGGCGGTAGCGCGCGATGCAGTCGGCGCCGATCTTCTCGAGCGCCTGCCCCAGGTGCGGGTCGCCGTTCGAGTAGTCGATCGCCGTCGTGAGGTAGAACTTAGGCAACCGGCTCCACTTCCGCCTTGAGCTTCTCCAGCGTCACGACGCGCGTGTCCCCGGCCTCGCTGCGGAGGGTCACCGTCTCCCGAAAGATGTCCACCGCCAGGACCTGCTCGAGTCCGACGCGGGTGCGCAGCGCCTTGCCTTCCTTCGGGAACCGCTTGCGCGTCTGCACGTAGAAGTCGTGCTCGTACCGGAGGCAGCACAGCAGGCGACCGCACCCGCCCGAGATCTGCGAGGGGTTGAGCGACAGGTGCTGGTCCTTGGCGAGCGCCAGGCTCACCGGCCGCAGCTCGGGCAGCCAGCTCGAGCAGCAGAACTGGCGCCCGCACCGGCCGACGCCGTCGAGCCGCTTGGCTTCGTCGCGCGCGCCGATCTGACGCAGCTCGATCCGGGTGTGGAACACGCTCGCGAGGTCGCGCACCAGGACGCGGAAGTCCACGCGCTGCTCGGCCGTGAAGTACACCGTGAGCTTCTTCTTGTCCCACTGCCACTCGGCGTCGGAGACTTTCATGGCGAGGGCGTGCTTCCCGACCCGCTCCATCACCCGCCGCCGCACGTCTGCTTCCTCTCCGTGCAGCCGGTCGGCCCGCGTCGCGTCGTCGGGCGTGGCGCGGCGCACGATGCGACGCTCGGGAGAGGGGGGGGGAGAAGGGGCGGCGAGGCTGCAGCCGTTGCACCCGCCGCCGCACTTGCGGGCGGCCACGGGCCCCACCGCCGACACGCGGCCGAAATCCTGCCCCCGCTCCACCTCCACGATCACCGGATCGTGCAGCGCGAGCGGCTCATCGGACGGCCAGGTAAAGAACTCTTTCCGGTTCCCCTTGAACCGGACTTCGATGACTTCCGTCAACTCGTCATTTCTCGGTCAGCGCACCCATCGAAAGATACTTCTCCTCACGACGTTTCAAGACCTTCTCGACCTTCGTCTTCCGCAGCTGCCGCACGTGGCGGCGCAGCGCTTCGCCCAACACCTCGGCGGCGGCGTCCGGGTCGGCGTGGGCGCCCCCCGGGGGCTCCGGGATGATCTCGTCGATCACCCCCAACGTCAGGAGATCCTCGGCGGTGATCTTGAGCGCCTCGGCGGCGCGCTCCCGCTGGCTGGCGTCTTTCCAGAGGATCGCCGCGCAGCCTTCCGGGGAGATCACCGAGTACACCGAGTTTTCGAGCATCAACACCCGGTCGGCGAGCCCGACCGCGAGCGCCCCGCCCGAGCCGCCCTCGCCGACGACCGCCGTGATGATCGGCGTGCGCAGCGTCGCCATCTCGACCAGGTTACGGGCGATCGCCTCCGCCTGGCCCCGCTCTTCGGCGCCGAGGCCGGGGTACGCCCCCGGCGTGTCCACGAGCGTGATCACGGGCGCGTGGAACTTCTCGGCCAGGTGCATCAGGCGCATCGCCTTGCGGTACCCTTCCGGGTGGGCCATGCCGAAGTTGCGGCGCAGGTTTTCCTTCGTGTCGCGCCCCTTCTGATGGCCGATCACCATCACGCTCAGCCCGTCGAGTCGCGCCCAGCCGGCTACGATCGCGGGGTCGTCCCGGAACAGGCGATCACCGTGCAGCTCCACGAAGTCCGTGAACACGGTGTTCAGGTAGTCGAGCGTGTAGGGGCGCTTCGGGTGCCGCGCGACCTGGACCCGCTGCATCGGCGTCAGGTTCTTGTAGATCTCGGCGCGGAGCTCGGCCAGCTTCTTCTCGAGCGGGGCCAGCTCCTTCGAGACGTCCATCGCCGTCTCGCTCGCGACGCGCTTCATCTCCTCGATCTGGCGCTCCAGCTCGAGCAGCGGCCGTTCGAAGTCCAGCGTGTGGGTCGCCATCGGTCAAGGTGCGCGCGACGGTTTGAACCGTCTCGCGTCTTCCAGGCCCACGTGCTCCGGCCCGACGAGCTCCCGCAGCGCGGCGAGCAGCTCGTCGTCGAGCTCCACCTTGAGCGAGCGGCTGCGGAGCCGCTCCGTGGCGCCGTTGCCGCCGTATTCCACCAGCACCGGCGCGGCGCCAGGGTGCGAGGCGCACAACGCGGCGGCGGCGCGCGCCGCCTCGGGCGCCGGGGGCGCACCGGTCGACCACCGTAACGTCAGGCCGATCGCCCCGGCCGCCTTGAGGTCGGCGAGCGGCTGCGCTGCCTCTACGATGAACGGCACCTGCTCCTCGCCGCGGTCGCGGGCGCTGTAGCTGCCGGTCAGCAGCAGCGCCTGGTCCGGGCGGATGACGTCGTTGAGCTTCGCCCAGGCCTCGGGAAACACCAGCGCTTCGGCGGTGCCGTGGAAATCCTCGAGTGTGAGCCGCGCGTATTCGGCGCCCGTCTTCTTGGAGATCTGGCGCTTCACCACGGTGACCACCGCCGCCACGCGTACCTTCTGATCGCTCCACTGACCCAGCGTGGCCGTGGTGCGGGTCCCGAACAGCTCCGCCTCCATGCGGTAGCGCGCGAGGGGGTGGCCGGAGATGAAGAAGCCGAGGACCGCCTTCTCACGCGCCAGCCGCTCGTGCTCGGTCCAGGAGGCGACATCCGGGAGGGGGGACGAGGGACGGGGGACGGGGGTCGCCTCGCCGAACAACGCGTGCTGCCCCGACACGCGGTCCTGCTGGCGCGCCTGGGCCTCCACAAATGCCGTGTCGAGCGCCGCGACGAGCCGGGCCCGGTGGTCGCCACCGAGCGAGTCGCACGCACCGGCGTCGATCAACGCCTCGATCACGCGCTTGTTGCAGAGGCGCAGGTCGATGCGGTCGCACAGGTCCACGAGCGAGCGGTACGGGCCCCCGGCCTGCCGGCCCGCGATGATGGATTCGATCGCGCCGGCGCCCACGTTCTTGATCGCGCCAAGGCCGAACCGGATGCGTCGGTCGCCGACGACGGTGAACTTGAATCCCGATTCGTTCACGTCCGGCGGCAGCACCTCGAGTCCCAGCTCGCGCGCTTCGTTGATGTACTGCACCACCTTGTCGGTGTTGCCGATTTCGGAGGACAACAGCGCGGCCATGAACTCGGCGGGGTAGTACGCCTTGAGCCACGCGGTCCGGTAGGAGAGGACCGAGTACGCCACCGCATGCGACTTGTTGAACCCGTAGCGGCCGAACGTCTCGATCTGCGCGGCGATGTCCTCGATCACCCGCCGGTCGTGGCCGCGCTCCACGGCGCGCTGCACGAACCGGCCGAGCTCCTGCTGGATCAGCTCCTTGTCCTTCTTCCCGACCGCCTTGCGCAGCACGTCGGCTTCCGCGAGCGAGAAGCCCGCGAGCACGTTGGCGATCCGCATCACCTGCTCCTGATAGGTGATGACGCCGTACGTCGGCGCGAGGATCTCCTCGAGGGCGGCGTGCGGGTAGCGCACCCGGTCCCGGCCCAGCTTGCGGTTGATGAACACGAGGTGCATCCCCGTGTCGAGCGGCCCGGGGCGGAGCAGCGCGTTGGCCGCGACCAGGTCGTCGAACCGGTCACACTTCATGTTCCGCAGGCAGTCCGTCGCGAGCGGCGACTCGAACTGGAAGACGCCCGCCGTGCGCCCCGCGCCGAGCAGCTTGTAGACGTTTGCGTCCTCGAGGTCGAGCGCGTCCAGGTCGAGGGAGACGCCGTGCCGCTCCGCGATCATGCGCCGCGCGTCGTAGATCACCGTCAGCGTCTTGAGGCCGAGGACGTCGATCTTCAGCATGCCGACCTGTTCGAGCGCCACCATGTCGTACTGCGTGATGATCGCATCCGCCTCCTGGGGCGCGAGGCAGACCGGCACATAGTCGGTGAGGGGGCCCGGCGCGATCACCACGCCCGCCGCGTGCACCGACGCGTGGCGGGCGAGCCCCTCGATGCGCGCGCCCAGCTCCAGCACCTTGCGCACCCGCTCGTCCTGGCGGACCAGTTGCTTCAGCTCGGGCGACCGCTCCGGGGCATCGGCCAGCGTGACCGCGAGGCCCGGGCCCGCGGGAATGAGCTTTGTGAAGCGATCCACCTCGCCGGGCTCGATGCGCAGCGTGCGCGCCACGTCGCGGAACGCGGCGCGCGCCTTCAGGGTCCCGAAGGTGATGATCTGCCCCACCGAGTCGCGGCCGTAGCGCTCCCGCACGTACTGGATGACCTCACCGCGTCGCTCGAAGCAGAAGTCGAGATCGATGTCGGGCATCGAGACACGCTCGGGATTGAGGAATCGCTCGAACAGCAGGTCGAACTTGAGCGGGTCGATGTCCGTGATGCCGAGCGCGTACGCCACGAGCGAGCCGGCGGCGGAGCCGCGCCCGGGGCCCACGGGAATGCCGCGGTCCTTTGCCGCCTTCACGATGTCGTAGACGATGAGGAAGTAGCCCGCGTACCCGGTGTGCGAAATGACGCCCAGCTCGTAGTCGAGCCGCTCCTGGACGGCAGGAGCCAGCGGCTCGCCGTAGCGCGCCGCCGCTCCGGCGCGCGCCAGGTGCACCAGGAGGTCGTTGTCGGATGCGAACTCCGGCGCCCGGGGGTACTGCGGCAGGAAGTAGCGCTTCTCGAAGTCGAACTCGCACCGCTCGGCCACGCGCGCCGTCTCGGTCAGGACCTCGGGGTGGTCCGGAAACAGCGCCGCCATTTCCGGCTCCGACTTGACGTAGCTCTCCTGGCCGAAGAACCGGAACCGGTTGGGGTCGTCCAGGTCCTTTCCCGTGCCGATGGCCAGCAGGACGTCGTGCGCCTCGGCGTCCTCTTTCCTGAGATAATGGGCGTCGTTGGTCGCCGCCACGGGCAGGCCCAGCTCGGCGGCGAGCTGGAACATGCCGGCCGTGACGACGCGCTCGTCGGCGAGGCCGTGGCTCTGCACCTCGAGCCAGAAGCCGTTCGGCCCGAAGGCGCGGGCGAAGTACTGGGCGCTCGCCTTCGCCGCCTCGTAGTTGCCCTGCCGCAGGTACAGCGCGATTTCGCCCGATAGGCAGGCGGCGAGGCCGATCAAGCCCTCATGATGCTGCTCCAGCACCTCGCGGTCGATGCGCGGCCGCCGGTAGTAACCCTCGAGGAACCCGATGGAAGAGAGCTTGATCAGGTTCTGGTAGCCTTGGCGGCTGCGCGCGAGCAGGACGAGGTGCGAATACGCGCCCGGAGCGTCCGCCGGCCGCTCGCGCTTCAAGCGGCTGCCGAACGCGAGGTAGGCCTCGAACCCCAGGATCGGCCTGATATTGCGGGCCTTGGCCTCGGCGTAGAACTGCCAGGCGCCGTGCAGGTTACCGTGGTCGGTGATCGCGAGCGAGTCCATCCCCAGTGCCTGGACCCGATCGAGCAGGTCGGGGATGCGGTTCGCGCCGTCGAGAAGAGAGTATTCGCTGTGGGTGTGAAGGTGGACGAACGTCATGTCGACTAGCGGGCCCGGCGCTCGAGCTCCTCGAGCACGCGATCGAGCGGGAGCTGCTTCGCCTCGAGCAAGACGACGAGATGATAGAGGAGGTCCGCCGCCTCGCTCGCGAGCCGGGCGTCGTCCTCGGCGGTCGCGGCCACCACGGTTTCCACCGCCTCCTCGCCCACCTTCTGGGCGATCTTCGCCACGCCCGCCGCGAGCAACTGCGCCGTGTACGAGCCGGCCGGGCGCGTGCGGGCGCGCGCCGCTACGGTGCTGGCGAGCCGGGCGAGCGCCCCACCCGCAGGCTCGCCAAAGCAGGTGGCCGAGCCGGTGTGGCACGCCGGGCCGTGCTGGCGCACCACATACAGCACGGCGTCGCCGTCACAATCCACGCGCACCTCGGCGATCGTCTGCGCGTGACCCGACGTCTCGCCCTTGCGCCACAGGGCGGCGCGCGAGCGGCTGTGATAGTGTGCCTGACCGGTCGCGCGCGTCCGCTCGAGCGCTTCGCGGTCCGCATAGCCGACCATGAGCACTTCGCCTGCGAGCGCGCTCTGAGCGACGACGGGGACGAGTCCATCGTCCCCGAAGCGCACGGCGTCGATCCAATTTTCGGTTGGCGGGGGGGGCACCGGGGGCACCAGCGGAAAATACCGGCGCTTACGTGCATTGTCAAAATGCCCGCCCGTCTCGATATTTTGCGCCGCATGCGGTGGGTCGCGAGCCTGTTCGCGCTGGGCCTGATGATGGCCCTTTTTCATCGGGTGACGGCGGGCGGGGCGCTCGAGGCGCGTGCGACGCTCGCCCTGGGATTCCTGCTGCTCGCGGCACACGTCGCGGGAGACATCGTCCGGCGCGCACGCCTGCCCCGTCTCACGGGCTACCTGCTCGTGGCGTTCGCCGTCGGTCCGGCGTGGCTCGGCCTCGTGCGGCGCGACGAGGTCGATGCGCTGCGCTTCGTCGCGGACGCGGGCCTGGCGCTGATCGCGCTCGCCGCGGGCGCCGAGCTGAAACTCGAGACGCTGCGCCGGAGGGAGGGGCGCGTGGAGCTCGCGCGTCTCACGACCGGCGCGATCGCCGTTCCGTTCGCCGCCGTCACGCTCGTCACGCTCTCCGTGACACCGTGGCTGCCGCTCACCGTGCACCAGTCGCTCGGCGACGGTGTCGCCGTGGCGCTCGTGCTCGGAACCGTTGCCGCCGCGTCCTCCCCCGCGTTCACGCTGGCCGTGATGAGCGAGCTCGACGCTCGGGGACCGGTCGCCCGCACCCTGCTCGGTGTGGCGATCGCGCAGGACGTCGTGGTGGTCGGGCTGTTCGCGCTCGTGCTCGCCGTGGCGAAGCCGCTCACCAGCGCCGGCGCGGTCAACCTGGCCGCCGCCGGCACGGCCCTGGCCGGCCTCGCGGGCTCCGTTGTGGTCGGCGCCGCGCTCGGGGTCGCGCTGGAGCGCTACCTGCGACTGGTGCGGCGCGAGACGGTGTTGCTCCTCGTGGCCGCGGCGTTCCTGGCGAGCGAGGTGGCCCGATTCCTCGGCCTCGACATCCTGCTCATTGCGCTCGCCACGGGGTTCTATCTCGAGAACTTCGCGCCGGGTGCGGGCGAGCGGCTGCGTTCCGCGCTGAAACCGTGCATCGGGCCCGCGACGGTCGTGTTCGTCGCGGTGACCGGCGCCGGGGTACGCCTCGGCGTGCTGGCGGATCTCTGGGGTTGGGCGGTGTTGTTCGCCGGGCTGCGGGTCGTGGGCTTGCGCTACGGCTGCCTCTGGGCGGGGCGCGTGGCGGAGGTGACCCCCGTCCTGGCGCGGGAGGGGTGGTGGGGGCTCATATCGCAGGGGGGAACGGTCCTTGCGCTGGCGGGACTCGCCCGCCGGGCGTTCCCGGAGTGGGGGGTCTCGCTCGAGGCGCTGATCGTCGCGATGGTCGGAGTGCACGAAATCGCGGGTCCGATCTGCCTGCGCCGGGCGCTCGACCGGGTCAGGGAACTGACGGAGGAAGCGTATCATGCCGAAGCGCCGGTGGCTCGTGGGGGTGTCGTCGCTGCTCGTGGTGGGGTGCGCTAAGGACCCCCGGCTGGGGCCGGCGCTTCCGCCCTGTATGGCGAGCGTCGATTCCATCAACCTGGCGGTGGGGGCCTACGTCGCGATCGACCCTGCGTCCAACGCCGGGTGCGTGACGATCGCCGCCAATCTTTCCACCACCGACTCCGTCGAGTACCTCCTCGTCCCGCAATCCGCCGCGGAGACCTTCGGTTACTCCGCCCGGTTTCTGCTCCAGACCGCCGCGCTCGCAGCGGCCCCGGCGCTGGCGGAGCGAGTGGCAGCGCCTTCTGCGCTGGGCGTGGCCGCCGTGCAGTTTGACGGGTTCCTGCGGCACCTGGCACGGAGCGGCTCCGCCGGGGTGGCGAAGCTGGCGCGGTCGGCAGGCCCCTCACCGTCCGCCACGGTAGCGCCGCAGCCGGCTGGTCCTCCGAGCGTCGGCAGCCTGAGGACCTTCCGGGTGTGTCCGAACCTCACCTGCGCAGGCACCTTCCCGAGCGTCACGGCGCGGGCCTCGACCGTGGGTGCGCACATCGCCATTTATGTGGACACCTTGGCGCCCAAACCCGGCCTCGACTCGGCCGATCTCGACACCCTCAAACAGCTGTTCGACTCGCGCCTCTACCCGCTCGATACGGCGACCTTTGGCGCCGTGTCGGACCTCGATGCGAACTCGGTCGTGATCGTCCTCATGACGGGTGTCGTGAACCAGCTGGTGGTCGACCCGACGTGCCAGTCGTTCATTTCCGGGTTTTTTTTCTCCCCGGACTTGGAGGCCACGGCCTCCACATCCATCTCCAATCATGGCGAGGTGTTCTACTCGATCGTGGCCGACTCAGCCGGCACCTTGGGCTGTCTCCATAGCCGGGCCCAGGTGAAACTCGTCCTGCCCGGCGTCTTCACGCACGAGCTCCAGCACATGATCAACTACGTCCAGCATGTGGTGGTGCGGAAGGGACAGGCGGAAGAGGGCTGGCTCGACGAAGGGCTGTCGAAGTACGCCGAGGAGCTGGCGGGCCGGAGCTACCTGCCGGGGGACACCGCCACGTTCTTGCGGTACGTGAGCAATAACGTGTACGATGCGCAGCAATACCTCAGCGCCCCCGGCAACTCGCCTCTGTTGATCGAGTTCGACCAGGGCACCTTGGCGGAGATTGGGGCGAGCTGGCTGTTCGTGCGGTATCTCGTAGACCAATACGGCGACACCCTCGCCGGGAAGCTCGACCAGACGCCCCTCAGCGGCGCGGCGAACGTCGCCGCGCAAACCCGGCACCCCTGGGACACCACGGTCACGCGCTGGGCGCTCGCCAATTGGGTATCCGACCTGCCGGGGTTCACCGCCCCGCCCGAGCTCACGTACACGTCGTGGCGTTTTCGCGCCGAGTACCCGTTCTATCCGCTCGTGCCCAGCGCCAGCGCCGGCAGCGCGGTCGACCGCAGCGGCCGGCTTCGCTCCGGCTCGGGCGTGTATCACCGGGCCTTCCAGGGCCCGAGCGAGCCCGCCTACACCGTCTTGTTTCGGAGCACGGCGACGACGCCGTTCCCCGCTGGTCTGAGGGCGCGGTTGAACGTCCTCCGAATCCGTTGATCGAAAGGCGTCGAGGAAATGCGTCGAGGAGAAGCGTCGAGGGGGGACGTAGCGGTGGGCCACGCAGTCCCTCGACGTCTTCCCTGGACGATTCTCCTTGACGCCTTTCTTGTCTCGTCTCTCGCCGCCCAGTCCGCGCTCCCCGCATTTCCCGGGTCCACCCGTGCCGCTGGACTCGGCGGAGCGGGCGCGGCGCTGGTCGGAGACGCCGGCGCAGTGTTTGCGAACCCCGCGGCGATCGCCACCGTTCACCGGTTGGCGCTGGACGGTTCCTACGAGCAATATCTGGGCGGCACGACCTTCGGCGCCGGGGCGCTGGCGCTGCGGCTGGGGCGGTTCGACTGGGGGGTGGGGGCGCAGGCACTGGCGGACGCCTCCTTCTCGCGGGCGGATCTGCTGGGGGTGTCGTCCTTCGTGCTCCGCGCGGGCGTGATCGCCCTGGGCGCGTCGGCCAAGTACGCGCGTCAGCAGCTCGGCGGTGTCACGGCGGACGCCTGGGCGGGCGACGCCGGGCTCGCTCTCGCGGTGTTCGACATCATGGCGCTGGGGGTGAGCGTGCAGAACATCGGCGGTGACTTGGGTGGGAGGGCGGGGGGGGCGCACCTGCCGCGTCGTACGCGCGCCGGGTTCACGATGAACTACGTGGATCCGCAGGGGACCTACCGCCTGCTCACGACGGTGGAAGGGCAGTGGCCCGACACGGGGAGCGCGTTCGTCGTCGTGGGCCTCGAAGCCGGTGTGGTGACGCACCGGGTGGGGCTGCTCGGGCGGACGGGCTACGTCGGCCATTCACTCGCCACGGCGGCATCGCCGTTCACGTTCGGCGGCACGGTGGAGCTGGGCCGCTTCCACCTCGATTACGCCCACCGCGCGCTGGGTGGCGCGGCCGGCGACACGCACCGCTTCGGGTTGCGATGGACGCCGTGACGGAGCGCCGCGGGGGGCCGCCCAACTGGGGCCGCGTGGCGCGCCGGCTCGGCGTGTGGGTGCTGATCGCGGTGCCCACCCTGCTGGCGCTCGCGCTGCTCTTCAGCGCCGACGCGCGGTACCTGGCGCGCGCCGGCAAAGAAGAGGCCCGCATCCTGCTCAAGCGACGGTCCATGGCGCGACTCGTCGCCGACGCCACGACGCCGGCGCCCGTGGCTCAGCGGTTGCGCCTCGTGCTCGCCGCGCGCGCCTACGCCGCCGACTCCCTCAAGCTGATCGTGGGCGACACGTACACGACCTACGTGGACGTGGGCCGGGACACGCTGCTCCTCGTGCTGTCGGCCTCCCCGCGCGACCGGTTGCGGGAGTACACCTGGCACTATCCGATCGTCGGGACGGTGCCGTACAAGGGCTTCTTCGACTTCCGGGAGGCGCGGCAGGTCGCGGCGGACTTCGAGCGCGAGGGGTACGACGCCTACTTGCGGCCCGCCGGCGCCTTCTCCACGCTGGGGTACTTTTCCGACCCGCTGCTCTCGACGGCGCTGGAGCGGGACACCATGGAGCTCGTGGCGACGGTGATCCATGAGCTGGCGCACAACACGCTGTACGTGAAGAGCCAGACACCGTTCAACGAGAGCTTCGCGAGCTTCGTGGGCTACCGCGGCGCGGAGGCGTTCTTCCGCTCCCGCGGCGACCTGCTCGACGCGAAGCGCGCGGCGGCGCGCTGGCGCGACGAACGAATCCTCGACCTGCTGTGGGCCGAGCTGGCGCGCCGTCTCGATTCGGCGTATGCGCAGAATCCCGCCGGGGGGGCCCTGGAACAGGCTCGCGGCGTGCTGTTCGGGTGGGCGCGGGCCCAGCTCACCGGTGCCGTGGGGCAGTCGCTCGAGACGTACGACTGGCGCTGGTTCGCCACCGCGCCGCTCAACAACGCCGTGGTGATCGCCCAGCGGCTCTACCGGATGAATCTCAACCTGTTCGAGGAGATCTACGTGCACTCCAACGCGGACCTGAAGGAGACCATCCGCGCGATCCAGGTCCGCGTATTCACGCAGCCGGGGAAGGATCCGTATCAGGCGCTGTACTCGCGGCCGGGGCTGCCGGCCGACGATTGAAAGAAAGCCCCGGAGGCCGATCCGGCACTCCGGGGCTCCCAGCAGTCAGGAGGCGCTATCTCACTGCTTCGTCGCGGTCCAGGTTCCGAGCAGCGTCGCGGTAGCCTTGTTGGGACGCGCTTTCAGTTTCATGGTCCAGCCAGTCGTTCCGGACATGGCGGTGGCGCCGGCGTGGACGGTGCCCTGCAGGAGCTGTCGGGCAGTGAGGGTGAACACCTTCGACCTGAGATTCACCACTACCGTGTCTCTGACGTAGGTGTGAGTGGAGTCGGTCGTGCTGTCCGTCTGGAACACCGTGTCCCGACGGAAGATGCTGTCACGAGTGCCGATGACGGTCTGTCGGTGGCTATCAGTAAAGAGCAGACTGATTGCGCTGTTCGGAGCGAGGGCACCATCAATCTGCGCCCTCGTTGTGTCGACAGTCGTGTCGGCCGTTGTCCCGACCGTGGTGATCGTCGTGTCGATCGTCCACCGGACCGTGTCGGTGATCCCGTCGCATGTCCTGATCAGGTACGAAAGCCCGGAGAGCCTGGCGGCCCCCGTGGCTTGCGTAATGGTGTCCGACATGGTCGCCACGCAAGCGTCCGCAACCGACCTACTCGCCGTCGCGTCCTTCCTCAACACCGTGTCCTTGATCACGACGCTGCTGGGAGGGCCGGTCAGCGTGTTCACAGTGGTCGTCGTGTCCACGAAGGACAGTGTGTCGAGGAAGGTGTTGCTGTCCGCCATGGTCAACTGAATCGTCCATATACCGGTGACGTTGCTCGGCGCGGTGGAATTGATCACGATCGCGCTCGGCACGTCGTTGCTGCTGCAAGCGGCGACCACGGCTGCGAGTAGCACGAACAAGGTCATTCCGAGTCGCATAGCCTGCCTCTGACCGGGGTGAGCCGCCAGAATATCACCTATCGCGCGCCCCCGCTAGAGAGGTTCGGCCGAGGGCCCGCGCTTGCCCCGCCATCATGGGGCGTTTCTTCTTGTAACGTACTGGCGTCAGTTGCCGCGTAGCCGCTCCGCCTCCGCCACCCGCTGCAGCGCGATCGCATACGCTGCTGTCCGGAACGTCACGCCCTTCTGCTTCGCCAGGTCTCGCACGCCCGTGTAGGCCTTGGTCAGGGTCGCCTGCAGCTCCCGGTTCACCTGCTCGTGGGTCCAGCGGTACTGCTGCAGGTTCTGCGCCCACTCGTAGTAGCTGACCGTCACGCCGCCCGCGTTCGCGAGGAAGTCGGGGATCACGGGGATGCCGCGCTCCTCGAGGATCAGATCGGCGATCGGCGTCGTCGGCTCGTTGGCGCCTTCCACGACGACTTTGCAGTCGAGGGTGCGCGCGTTCGTCTCGCGCGTGATGACGCCGCCCAACGCCGCCGGGACGAGCCAGTCGCACGGGACCGTCCAGATCTCGGCGTTGGAAATCGCCCGGCCCCCCCCGCCGCCCCCGCTCCCTTGCCACTCCCGTACGGGCTTGCCGGCGGCGGTATGGGCGAGGAGCGCGGGAATGTCGAGGCCCTTTTCGTTCACGACGCCGCCCGAGACGTCCGACACGGCGATGACCTTCGCCCCTGCCTCCGTGTGGAGCAAGCGCGCCAGGTGTCCGCCCACGTTGCCGAATCCTTGGATGACTACGCGACTGTCCTTGAGCGGGATCCCGAAATCGCGAGCGTACTCCATCATCACGTACATCACGCCACGCCCCGTCGCCTCCTCGCGCCCGAGCGATCCCCCGAGGGAGATTGGCTTGCCGGTGACGGCGGCCGGGGTGTAGCCGTGGCGGCTCGAGAACTCGTCGAGGATCCAGGCCATGACTTGGGCGTTGGTGTTGACGTCGGGGGCGGGAATGTCGCGGTACGGGCCCAGCACGATCGAGATGCGCTGGGTGAAGCGCCGCGTCAGGCGCTCGAGCTCGAGCTTGGATAACTTCTTGGGGTCCACGGTGACGCCGCCCTTCGCGCCGCCGAATGGGATGTCCATGAGCGCCGTTTTCCACGTCATGATGGCGGCAAGCCCCAGCACCTCGTCGTGGTCCGCCTCGGGGTGGTAGCGGATGCCCCCCTTGCAGGGGCCGCGCGCGCCGTTGTGCTGGATGCGGTACCCGGTGAAAACCTCGATGCGGCCGTCGTCCATGCGCACCGGCACCTCCACCTGCACCTCGCGGAATGGCCGCATCAGGATGCGCCGCATGTACTGGTCGAGGCCAATGAGGTTGGCGGCGCGCTCGAACTGGCTCTCGACGATCGACTTGCCCGACATCGTCGTGCGCTGCGTGGCAGGGACGGGGCCGGGCGCGGGGGCGGCGGGGCTCGAGCCGGAGCGGCCGGTTGTGGTCACAGGACCTCCGGTGGCAATCAGTCCGACGTCAGGCGACGACCGGCGAGGCGTCCCGCCGGATGTTGCGCCTCGGACAGGGCGTGTGCCGCGTTGGTGCGACGCGCGCGTCGCCCGCCGTCGTCCGTGAGCACGCCGATCACGTCGACGCCGTCGGCGGCGAGCGACTCTGCGGGCGCCTCGGCAGGATGCTCGAGCACGAACACCAGCCCGCGCGCGTGCTCCCAGACGGCGCTCGTGAGGGTGGACCAGCCGGCGTCCGCAGGCTGCGGGCGCTGGGCGACCACCAGGGGGCAAGCGCGCGGGTCGAACCCGGTGCGCGTCACGAGGGGCGCGCCCAGCGTCCGGGCCATCGTCTGCCACACCGGAAGCGCAGGGCCGAGGGCCACGACCTGCCTGAAGCGCCAGCCCGAGTCCCGCGTGAGGCCGAGAAAGGCGGTCGCGAGCGTCGCGTCGTCGGGGGGGTCCGCTCCCTCGTCGGACGCGAGCACCACCGTTCCCGTCTCCGCGAACCAGCGCTCGGCCGCGGTCAGGTCGTCGGGACGACGCGGGGCATAGAAGGCGTAGCGCCGCGTGACGGCGATTTCGCGCTCCGCCGCCGCACGCTGCTCCCGGTGCTCCGCCGCTTGGGCGGCACCTTCGTAGGCGACCTCGGCCGCTTGGTAGCGCCCTGCGTCGCGCAGGATGCGACCCCGCAGCCGCAGCGTCTCGGTGTGGGGCTCGAGCGCGAAGGCGCGGTCGAGCGCCAGCAGGGCGCGATTGCGGTCGCCCAGCCGAAACGCGGCGTAGCCCAGCTCGTGCCACACGACGCCGAGGTCGGGATCCGACTCGACGGCCTGCTCCAGCGTGCCGAGCGCCTCGCGGTACCGCTCCAGCTCGAGCAGCGCCGCGCCCTTCAGGGCCAGGGCGAACGCGGAGTCGCCGAACTGGGCACGCGCGCCCTCGGCCAGCCGGAGCGCGTCCTCCTTGCGCCCCTGGCCGCGCAGCAGCTCGAAGCATTCGGCCCATGCCAGCTTGAGATCGGGATGCGCCGCCAGGACTTCGCGGTAGGCGGCTTCAGCGTCTGCGACGCGTCCTTCCCGCACGAGATACCGGGCGCGGGCCATCGCCCGCTCGCTCGGCGCGTCCGGGAACAGCTCGTAAGACGCCGTCGTCCGCATGCGCGCGAATATATCCGCTCTGGCTTCGCTGGCTAGGCGCACTCGGCGCGTCTACATTTCCCGCGCCATGGATCACGACCGGCTGCTCCGCGAGCTCACCGACTTCCTCCGCATCCCGTCAGTGTCGACGAGCCCGGCACACAACGCCGACTGCCGCGCGGCCGCCGAATGGGTCGCGGGGGAGTTGCGTCGCCTGGGTTGTCGCGAGGTCCAGTTTCTTGCGAGCGGCACGCACCCGGTGGTGTGGGGCGTGGGGCCGGACGTGCCCGGCGCGCCGACGCTGCTCCTCTACGGGCATTATGACGTGCAGCCGCCCGACCCTCTGGACGAGTGGACCACACCGCCGTTCGAGCCCACGGTGCGCGACGGCAAGCTGTTCGCCCGCGGCTCCGCCGACGACAAGGGCCAGGTCTTCTGTCTGCTCAAGGCGATCGAGGCCGCCGGTGGCCGCCCGCCCGTCAATTTCCGGTTTCTCATCGAGGGCGAGGAGGAGTACGGCAGCCGCGTGCTGTTCCAGCTGCTGCGGCGGGAGCCGGAGCGCACCCGCGCCGACGTGGTGCTCATCGCGGACATGGCGTACGTCGCCCCGCGCTGGCCCGCCGTGTACACGACGCTGCGCGGGTTGTGCTACGCCGAGATCACGGTGCGCACCGCGAAGTCGGACCTCCATTCCGGGGAGTTCGGCGGTGCGGCGCCCAACGCGCACGAGGAGCTGGTGCGCCTGCTCGACCGTCTCAAGACCCCCGACGGGAAGATCCACCTTCCGGGCCTGTACTCGGCCGTGCGCCGGCCCACCAAGGCCGAGCTCGCTACCTGGCGCAGCCTCCCCTTCAAGGAGAGCGCCTTCCTGACGCACCGCGTCCAGGCGAAGGCGCTCACCGGGCTGAAAGCGTACTCAGTGCTCGAGCGCCTCTGGGCGCTGCCGACCTTCGAGATTCACGGCATCACGGGCGGCTTCACGGAGGACGGTGCGAAGACCGTGATCCCGGCCGTCGCGACCGCGAAGGTCAGCCTGCGGCTCGTCCCCGATCAGAAGCTCAAGACCGTCGAGCGCCAGCTCGCCGCTGCGGTGAAACGACTTGTGCCCAAGTACGTGCAGGCGAGCGTGACCTTCCTGCACGGCGCGGACCCGGCGACGGTGAAGGTCACCCACCCGGCGTTCAAGCTGCTCGATCAGGCGTTCCGCGAAGTGGTGGGGCGGGGAACGATCGCCGCGCGCGCCGGCGGCTCGATTCCGGTGGTGCCCGCCCTCGGTCGAGGGGGGGCGCCGGTGATTCTCACCGGCATCGGGCTGCCCGATGACCGGTTGCACGCGCCCAACGAGAAGCTGGACTTGAAGCAGCTGTGGGACGGGATCAACGTATTTCGGAGGTTCTATGAGCTGCTCGGCTCCAAAGGCGTCTAGGCGCCCTTCTTGCTCAGATTTCTCAGTCTGTTGATATCGTGCTTCGTCAGACCTCTACCGCCGTATCGCTCTTCCGTCCACGGATCGCCCCGCATGTGATACCCGTTCTGCTCCCAGAACCCGGGCACGTCGGCATCGAGCAGCGTGAAGCCCCGGACCCACTTGGCGCTTTTCCAGAAGTAGAGGTGCGGCACCAGCAGCCGGGCGGGCCAGCCGTGCTCCGGCATGAGCCACTCGCCGCCCCACTTCACGGCGATCAGGTTGTCCGGACGATCGAGGTCCCCGAGCGGCAGGTTGGTCGTGAACCCCTGCTCGGCCCCCACGAGGCAGTACTTTGCCTCCGGCTTCACACCGGCGCGCTTGAGCAGCAGCTGGACCGACACTCCCTCGAACGCGTTGTCGAGCCGGCTCCACCGCGTCACGCAGTGGATGTCACAGTTCACCGTCGTGCGCGGCAGCGCGAGCAGCTCGTCGTAGGTGAGCGTCAACGGCCGCTCGACGAGCCCCGCGACCTCGAATGTCCAGCGGTGGGTATCGACCTGCGGGACGTTACCGTAGTGCAGCACCGGCCATTTCTTGGTGAGGACTTGGCCGGGGGGAAGGCGATCGGTCATGAAGGCGTCGAGGAAAACCGTCGAGGGGAGACGTCTAGGGCAGACGTACCCCCCGTTTCTCCTCGACGCCTCTCCTCGACGTCGCCCCTTGACGCAACTCGTGCTTCGACGCCAAACGCGCCCTCGAACCCGCGAATCACCGCGGCGACGGTCCGGTCCCAGAGGTCCTGCTCCCCGCTCCCTGCTCCCTGCTCCCGTTCGACGGACGTCATGACCACTCCCGGAATGCCGCACGGCACGATGCGCTCGAAGGCGGTGAGATCGGTCGTGACGTTCAGCGCGAAGCCATGCCACGTGACCCACTGTTTCACATGGACCCCGATGCTGGCGATCTTGCTACCACGCGTCCACACGCCAGTGAAGCCGGGGTTCCGCCCGGCGGGGATGCCGAGCTGGGCGAGGGCGTCGATCAGCGCCTGCTCGAGCGCGCGCAGATACCAGTGGAGATCCCGGCGGTAGCCCGCCCCTCCCAGGTCGAGGATCGGATATCCGACGAGCTGGCCCGGTCCGTGGTAGGTGACGTCGCCGCCCCGCTCCACCTCGAATACCTCGACGTCGCCAGAGTACAGCACGTGCGCCCGGTGGGAATTGCGTCCCAGCGTCACCGTAGGCGGATGCTCGACCAAGAGCAGCACGTCGCGCGACAGCCGTCGCTCGATCCGGGCCTGAGCCAGGGTGCGTTGCCACTCGAGCGCCGCGGCGTACGGCACGACGCCTGCCTGCACCACGTCGACCACGGTCTCGCTCATGCCTTCCCGCTCCCCGCTCCCGGCTCCCCGCTCCCCGCGATGGCCCAACGGCTGCCCGCGACACCCACCGTGATGCTCAACGCGCCCCACAGGACCAAGCCGGATAGTCCGAGAAAGCGATCGGCCACGGCGGCGAGGAAGCCGACGAGCAGCGCGCCGACCGCGGCGAGCACGGCGATCACGCCGCTCTGCCACAGGTTCTCGAGCTGCGCGCTGCGACGCCCTCCGAACAGGGCGGCGACGGCCACGCCCGCGAGCAGGCCGGCGAGCAGCGGGTCGGCGGCGGCCTCGCGGTAGCGCGCGGCGTCGAGCCGTCCCTGCAGCAGCTTGACGAGGACCTGGGCGAGCGTGATGGTGGCGCCGCCCAGTCCCGCGCCGCAGGCGAGGGCGCCCAAGCCGATCGGAACCGGGTCCTTCCGGATCTCGCTCACATGTCCACCACGCGGCCGAGCGAGTCGAGCGCCGCTTGGGCCACCGCTTCCGACATCGTGGGATGCGCGTGGATCGCCAGCTCGACCTCCTCCACCGTGTACTCGTTCTCGCGCGCCACGGTGAGCTCGTGGATCAGCTCGGACGCGTGGGCGCCCACGATGTGCGCTCCCAGGATCTCGCCGTATCGCTTCTCCCGGATGATCTTCACGAACCCCTCCGTCTCACCTGAGCCCCGCGCCCGGCCGTTGGCGGAGAACGGAAAGCGCCCCACCACGTAGTCGAGCTTGCGCTGCTTGCACTGTTCCTCGGTCAGACCGATGCTCGCGACCTCGGGGTGACAGTACGTCACGCTCGGCACGTTGTCGTACTTGAGCGGGTGCGGTTTCTTCCCGGCGACGAGCTCCACGACGTTCACGCCCTCCCGCATGCCCTTGTGGGCTAGCATCGGCGGGCCGGCGACGTCGCCCACGGCGAAGTAGCCCGGGGCGCTGGTCTGGAGGCTCTGGTCCACCTTGATGTAGCCGCGGTCCGTGAGCTGGATGCCGCACTCCTTGAGGCCGATGTCCTCGGTGTTCACGGCGCGTCCCGCCGCCATCAGCACCACGGCCGCCTCGACTTTCTGCTTGGCACCGGCCGCCTCGACGTCCAGCACGACCTTGTCCTTCCCGACGCTCGCCTTCGTCACCTTCGCCCCTGCCAGCACCTCGATGCCGCGCTTCTTGTAGCTCTTCGCGAGCGCGTCAGACGCTTCGGCGTCCTCGAGCGGCAGGATGCGGGGCAGCACCTCGATGAGCGTCAGCTTGGACCCGAAGGCGTGGAAGATGTCGGCGAACTCCATGCCCACCGCGCCCGCGCCGACGACGGCCAGCGAGGGCGGCGCCTGTTCCAGGAACAGCGCCTCGTCCGACGAGATCACCGTCGTCTTGTTGATGTCGAGCCCGATCTGGGGCAGGCCTTTCACACGCGAGCCGGTCGCGATCACCACCGCCTTCTTGGCCTCGTACACGTCGCTCGCCACCTTCACCTTGCGGCCCAGTTGGAGTGTGCCGCTGCCCTTCACGACGGTGATCTTGTTCTTCTTCATCAGGAACTCGACGCCCTTCGAGTTCTGGTCGCTCACCCGGCGCGAGCGTTGCATCGCCACGCCATAGTCGGTCTTCACCGCGCCGACGTCGACGCCGAACTCTTTCGACTCCCGCAGCAGGCTCGCGACGTACGCCGAGTGCAGTAATGCCTTGGTGGGGATGCAGCCGATGTTCACGCATACCCCGCCGAGCTTCTCCTTCTCGATGACCGCGGTGCTCATACCGAGCTGGGCGGAGCGGATCGCCGCGACGTAGCCGGCGGGCCCTCCGCCCAGGATGATCACGTCAAATTGGTTCGGCAAAGACCCCTCCCCCCAGTGCGGAGTGCGGAATGCGGAATGCGGAATGCGGAATGCGGAATTCATGGAGTGGCGTCCGGGCGTGAACTCGGGCTTCGACCCTGGCACTGACATGCCGCACTCCACACTCCGCATTCCACACTTTACAAGAGCATCGCCAACGGGTTTTCCAGCATCAGTTTCAGCGTCTTCAGGAATGCCGCTCCCGTCGCCCCGTCGATCACCCGATGATCGCAGCTCATGGTGAGGCGCAGGCGGCGTCGCGGTACGACCTGGCCGTCGACGGCCACGGGCTTCGGCGTGATCGTGCCCACCGCGAGGATCCCCGCTTCGGGAGGGTTGATCACCGCGGTGAATTGATCGATGTCGAACATCCCCAGATTCGAGACGGAAAACGTCGCGCCCGTGTACTCCGCGGGCTGGAGCCGCCGGCTGCGCGCCTTGTCGGCCAGCTCGCGCGCCTCGCGGTTGATCTCGGCGAGGGACTTCGTGTCCGCGTAGCGGAGCACCGGCGTGATCAGCCCATCCTCGACGGCGACCGCCATGCCGAGGTGCACTTCGTGCCAGTAGCGGATGTGATCGTCCTGGAACCAGGCGTTGCAGGGGCGGTGCTTCGTGAGCGCGAGCGCCGTGGCCTTGAGGATGACGTCGTTGAACGAGACCTTGCCGTTGTCCCCCAGCTGACGATTGAGGGCGTCGCGTGCCTCGGCTGCTCGCTCCATGTCCACTTCCGTCGTCAGAAAGAAGTGGGGCACGGGGCCGAGCGAGGTCACCAGACGCTTGGCGATGGTCTTGCGGATCTGGGTGAGCGGGACGTCTTCGTAGGCCGCCCCACCGCGAGAGACTGGGACGGGGGACGAGGGAGAGGGGACGGGTGCGACCGGTGCCGAAGCCGACGCCGCCGCGACCGGTCGGGCGGTGGCCGCTTCGAGATCCCGCCGCACGACGCGCCCACCCGGCCCCGACCCCGTGAGCAGCTTCAGATCGACGCCCGTCTCTTTGGCAATGCGCTTGGCGAGCGGAGACGCCTTGACGCGCGTGGCATCGGCGGGGGCCGGGGACGGGGGACGAGGGAGGGGCGACGAGGCGGACGGGGCTGCGGGCTGCGGGATCACCCGTCCCTCGTCCCCCGTCCCCCGTCCCGCTGGTGCGACCGCCTCTCCCGATGCCGCGATCACGGCGACCACCTTCCCGACGGGCACCGTCTCCCCTGCGGCGACCGCGACCTGGCGCAGCACTCCGTCGGCACGGGCGACCAGGTCCATCACGGCCTTGTCGGTCTCGATCTCCGCCAGCGTCTCCCCCGTCTTCACCGGGTCCCCTTCATGCTTAAGCCACTGCACGACCCGGCCTTCCTCCATCGTCGGGGAGAGGGCTTCCATGTAGACGTTCGTGGCCATACGGGGAGCGGAGGTAGGGCTCAATCGAGGTACAGCACGCGGCGGACGGCGGCGACCACGCGCTCAGGGCTGGGCTTCGCGAGGCGCTCCAGGTGCTTGTTGTAGGGCATCGGCACGTCGGCCTGGGTGACCCGCAGCACCGGGGCGTCGAGCTGGTCGAACGCGTCGCGCTGGATCACGTCCACGACCTGCGCGCCGATGCCGCAGTGCGGCCAGCCCTCCTCCACCACTACGGCGCGATTGGTGCGCGCGACCGAGCCGACGATCGCCGCCTCGTCGAGCGGGCGGAGCGAGCGCAGGTCGAGCACCTCGGCGGAGACGCCTTCCTGCTCGGCGAGCTGCTCCGCGGCCCGCAGCGCGACGGCGACCGTCTTCGAGTGGCAGATCACGGTGACATCGCGCCCCGGCCGCTTCACCTCGGCCTGACCGATCGGGACGAGATGCTCCCCGTCGGGCACGTCCCCCTTGACGTTGTAGAGCATTTCGCCCTCGAGCACGATGACGGGGTTGGCGTCGCGGATCGCGGACTTGAGCAACCCCTTCGCGTCCGCCGGCGTCGCCGGCGCGACCACCTTGAGCCCGGGGATGTGCGACAGCCACGCGTCCCATGCCTGCGAGTGCTGCGCGGCGAGCTGCAAGGCGGCGCCGTTCGGGCCGCGGAACACGATGGGGATCGGCACCTGCCCCCCCGATTCGTACAGGATCTTGGCGGCCGAGTTGACGATCTGGTCGAGGGCGAGCACGGCGAAGTTCCACGTCATGAACTCGATCACCGGCCGCAAGCCGGCCATCGCCGCCCCCACCCCGATCCCCGCGAACCCGAGCTCGGCGATCGGAGTGTCCACGACCCGCAACGGCCCGAATTCTTCGAGTAGTCCACGGCTCACCTTGTACGCGCCCTGGTACACACCGACTTCTTCCCCCATCAGGAACACGTCGGGGTCACGTTGCATCTCCTCCCGCAGCGCCTGGTTCAGCGCATCGCGGTACGTGAGCGTGGGCATCAGTCGGCGAGCACGTGGGTGATGAGCTCGGCGGGATCGGGGTCCGGACTCTCGTCGGCGAAGTGCACCGCTTCTTCCACCTCGGCCCGCACGGCCGCGTCGAGCGCGTCGAGCGCCCCCTGGTCGAGCGCGCCGTCTTCCGTGAGCTTGAGCGCGAGCTGGGAGATCGGATCGCGCTTCTTCTGCTCCTCGACCTCCTCCTTGGTGCGGTACACGCCGTGCAGCGGGTCGGACATCGAGTGTCCCATGTAGCGATAGGTGCGCGCTTCGAGCAGTGTGGGGTGCCCACCTATGCGCGCGCGCTCCACCGCCCGCTCGGTCGCGGCGTAGACCGCCAGTGCGTCCATGCCGTTCACGAGCTCCGCGGCCATGTCGTAGCTGCACGCATGCTCGACGACGTCGGTCACCGCCGCGACCCGCTCGAACGCCGTGCCCATGCCGTAGCGGTTGTTCTCGCAACAAAAGATGACGGGGAGCTTGTACACGGAGGCCATGTTCAAGGCCTCGTGAAACGCGCCGATGTTGACGGCCGCCTCGCCGAAGTAGCACAGGCAGACTTGATCTCCACCCTTGTACTTGATCGCGAAGCCGATCCCGGCCGCGAGCGGCACGTGGCCGCCGACGATCCCGTGACCGCCCATGAATCGCCGGCCCGCGTCGAACAAATGCATCGAGCCACCCTTGCCCTTCGAGCATCCCGTTGCCTTGCCGAACAGCTCGGCCATCACGGCGTTGGCGGAGACGCCGCGCGCCAGCGCCTGCCCGTGCTCGCGATACGAGGAGATGACGTAGTCGTCGTCTCGCAGCGCCGCCAGCGACCCGACGGCGACCGCCTCCTGACCGATGTAGAGGTGACAGAACCCGCCGATCTTGCCGAGTGCGTACGCCTCGGCGGCTTTCTCCTCGAAGTGGCGGATCAGCAGCATCTGGCGCAGCATGCGCCGCGCGAGCTCGGTGTCGGCGTGGCCGGGGGCGGTCTGGGCAGTGGCGGTGGCCATTGACGTTACACGGCGGCGGTGGCGCGCGCGACCTGCTCCCACGCGTGGTAGCTCGAGCGCACCAACGGCCCCGCCTCCACGTGACGATACCCCATCGCGCGCCCCAGCCGGCGCAGCTCCGCGAACTCGGGCGGCGTGTAGTAACGCGCGATCGGCAGGTGCTGGCCGGACGGCCGCAGATACTGGCCCAGCGTGAGGATGTCCGTGCCCTGGGCCCGCACGTGCCGCATCGCCCCGAGCAACTCGTCCCATTCCTCGCCCAATCCGCAGATGATCCCCGACTTGGTCAACGTGGCGGGATCCATCTCCTTCGCCCGGCGCAACAACTCGAGGGCGCGGGAGTAGCGGCCCCCGGGACGCGCCAATCGGTACAAGCGCTCGATCGTCTCGAGGTTGTGATTGAGGATGTCGGGCCGCGCCGCGACCACGATGCGCAGCGCCTGCTCGCTTCCCTTGAAGTCGGGAATCAAGACCTCGATCGACGTCTCCGGCAGGCGCCGGCGGATCTCGACGATCGCGGCGGCGAAGATCTCCGCGCCGCCGTTCGGCAGGTCGTCCCGGTCCACGCTCGTGATCACGACGTGCTTCAGGCCCATCCGCTCGACCGCGGCGGCGAGCCGGACGGGCTCGTCCCGATCGAGCGGGGCGGGGGTGCCGTGCGCGACGGCGCAGTAGGCGCAGTTCCGCGTGCACACGTCGCCCAGGATCATGAAGGTGGCGGCCTTGTGCTCCCAGCACTCCCCGATGTTCGGGCAGTGGGCCTCCTCGCACACCGTGTGGAGCCGGAGGTCCCGCATCAGGTGTTTCAGGGCCAGGTAGTTAGGCCCTCCCGGGGCGGGGACCTTGAGCCACGCCGGCTTGCGGGTGGTGAGCTGGGTGAGCGCGGTGGCCATGAGGCTTGGGGAAGATAGCGGTGCTCGAAGGGGTGGAAAAGCCCAAAATTCAACTAGACGGTTGATCGCGCTTCCGAGTGTCGCGGTTCTTCAAGCGCCGCAGTTCGGCGTCCAGTGCCGCGTCGGTGGAGAGCATACCGTCGGCGATCTCGGCGATCTCCTCGGCGTCCCGCCACTGCCGTTCCAGCTCCGTGACTTCGGCCTGCTCGTCCACGGCCATCTCGAGTGCGAGGCGCCGCTCCGGTCCGAGACTGCGCAGCGTCAGCTCACGCTTCGCCACGTCATGAATCAACTGACCCGGTCCGCCGGCTCCTTCCACGAGCCGCGCGGCATCTGCAGCGCGCTGGTGGTCGCGCCGCGCCAGCGCCAGGTAGGTGAGGCCCTGGCGCAAGGCCGCGTGCGCGTCGGAGCCCACGAGCAACGCGCCTTCCGAACGGCAATTGGGGCAGGAGAGCAGCAAGGCGAGGTCGGCCTGCGCCTGCGGGACGATCCGCGCGTACGCCACATGCCGGGCGCGCAGCTGCAGCACGGCGCCGCAACGCTCACACACCGGCGGCTCGACCAGACCGATCCGCCGCCGGCCCACCATGCCGCGGTACAGCGCACGCGCCACGTTCGGCACGTTCCATACGAACACTCCGACGGAGCCGCCGGCGGCGACGTTGACCGCGACGGCGAGCCCCACCGCCGCGACGGTCACGGGTACGACGAACCTCAGCTGCTCCCGACGGCGCGCCCGCAGCCGCTCGCCGTAGCGCCACGTGGCGAACTCGAGGCGTGGCGGCTTGCCGACGCGCACCAGGTCGTACCCCTGCCACCGGATCAGCGCGACCTGCTCGCTCGCCGCGGCGACGCGACCGTCGCGCGCGGCTCGTGCCAGGGCGTCGATCCGCTCGAGGCGGTCGTCGAGCGGGGCGAGGTTCCAGCGTGAGCACCTGGGGCAGATCACCCACAGCCGGCCCTTCCACTCATCGAACGCGAGACGCCGCCCGACCCCCAGTCCCGAGGGCCCGCCGTCGCCGTCGAGCTTGCCGTTGCAGAAGGCGCAGGTCCTATACATCAGTCACCAGTCTTGAATCTGTCGACGCGCAACGCACTGATGTCGACCTCAGTTTCACCGGTGGTCAAGAGCTCGGCGATGATCGCGCCTGTGAGGGCGGCGAGCAGGATGCCGTTCCGCCCATGCCCCGTCGCATACCACAGCCCCGCCACGTCGGGGTCGCGCCCGAGGATGGGGCGTCCATCGGGAGTGACCGGGCGAAGACCGGCCCATGTGCGCGTGACCGCTTGAGTCAGCAACGTCGGCAACAGTCTCACGGCTCCCCGGAAAATCTGGGCCAGGCCCTCGTTCGTGACGGTGGCGCTATACCCGGCGCGCTCCATCGTCGAGCCGAGCACCGCGCCCGCGCCGCGGGCGAGCACGTAGCCGTGCTCGTGATACAGGATCGCGGGCGGCGTGCCGTCGGGCCACGCGGTTGCCGCCATCTGCCCGCGCAGCGGCTCCACGGCGAGCGGGCGAGGAAGGCCGGCGATCTGCGGCGACCAGACGCCGGCGGCGATCACCACATGCTCGGCCGCCGTGACGCCGCGCGGCGAGATCACCCCGGTGGCGCGCCCGTTCGCGACCTCGATGCGCTCGACCTGCTCCGGCTGGAGCGCGGCGCCGAGGCGGCGCGCGTCGGCCAGGCAGGCCCGGGCCAGGGCTTGCGGGTCCACGGCGCCGTCCTCGGGTGCGAACAGGGCGCCGAGGCAGTCGGGCGCCGCCCCCGGCCAGCGCTCCCGCACTTCGTCGCCGTCCAGCCAATCGCAGCGGAGCCCGGCCTGGCGCTGGCTCGCGACGTCCTGCTTGAGCCGGTCTGCCGCCTCCGCGTCGAAGGCCACGGAAGCGATCCCCGGGCGCCAGAACCCGATGTCGATGCCCGTCGTCTCGTGGAGCGCGGGCCCGAGCGGCTCGTACAGGTCGCGCGCGCGGACCGAGAGGGCGATGAGCACGTCGTCCGGGGGCTCGATCTGGGCCGCGAGCATGCCAGCCGACGCCGGGGACGCCGCCGCGGGGTCCGGCCCGGGCTCGAAGATCGCGACTTCGAGCCCGCGCAGCGCGGCGGCGCGAGCGCACGCGGCCCCAACCGCGCCCCCGCCGACGATCGCGACGTCCACGGCGGTCACGCGGTGGCGCCCCTCTGAAACCCGCTGCTACATTTCACCGTACGCCCCTGCGCCATCGGGGTCTCTCGGAGGTATCCCCCATGTTCCGGAGTATTCTCGGCTTCGCCCTGTTCGCTGTCGTGGCGTGGCTCGCCCTGAAGCTCGTGTTCGGCATCCTGGGCGGGCTCATCGGTCTGGCGATGACCGTGCTGTGGCTCGCCGCCATCGGGTTCCTGTTCTATCTCGTGCTGCGGGTCGTCAGCCCCAGCACCGCGGATAAGATCCGTGAGATGATCAAGGGTCGCCCTGCCGACGCCTGACGGCTCGAGCGCTAGCGCGCATCGAGCTGGTGAAGCACCGCCCAGCAGAGGAGCGGGATCAGGATCTCGTGGTGCCCGGTGAGCTGCACGCCGCGCCCGCCGGCGAGGGTGGGGCGTTCCACGACGTTGACGCGCGGCCGGTAGTGCCGCTGCATGTCGCAATCGCACGCCGTGAATCTCGTCGGTTTTCCCCCGTTGAGGTTGCGCGCCACCGTGAGTGCCTTGAGGAACACCTCGGGCATCACGACGGCGCTCCCGAGATTGAGGACGACGCCGCCGTCGTCGAGCGCCGGGAGCGAGGCGGCGAGGCGCTTGAAGTCGCGGTGACTCGTCGCGCCGAGCGCCGCGCCGTCGGCCGACGGGTGCTGGTGAATGATGTCGGCACCCACGGTGGCGTGCACCGTCACCGGGATGCCGCGCTCCGCCGCGGCGACCAGCAGGGAGACCTCCCGCGCCGCGAGCGTGCCGCGCCGTTGTAGATATTCCGCCAAGGCCTCGCCCATGCCGCGCCCCGCCCCGGCGCCGGCCGCGAGGGCCGCGTTCATCTCGCGCCCCGTCTCCTCCGCCATCCCGAACGTGCCGTCGCTCAGCCCCGCCGCGACGTCCTCGCTCGTGCCGCCGTAGGCCGCCAGCTCGAAGTCGTGGATCGCGGCGCTGCCGTTCAGCGCGAGATGCGTGACGACACCGCGGTGCATCAGCTCGCGCAGCAGCGGTCCCAGCCCGACCTTGACCACGTGCCCCCCGAGCATGAGCACGACGCCGCGGCGTCCCGTCGCATCGGCGAGCTGCGCGGCCACGAGACGCAGATCTCGGGCGGCGAGGATGTCGGGGAGCGAATCCCAGAAGGCGGCGAAGCTCGCATCGCCCCCCGGATGGGGTGGGTGGGCGAGGAGGGACGGATCGACTTTGTTGGAACGCTGCGCGATGGGGACGGTTCGCAACCGCGAGAAGTCCGCCTCGCGATAGTCGGTCATGGATGGCCCGCCCGGGGGTCGGAGTACTCCTTGAGCTTGAGCTGCACCGTCCCGAACGAGAAATTCGACTGCAGCGCGATCATGACCCGTGTGCTGTCGTCCGAGAGCCACATGCGCGCGTCGGCCTTCTCGGCGAAGATGCCGCCGCCGTTGGGGATCCGCGGGCGCACCACGATCGCGTCCCACTTTCTTCCCGCCGCGCCGACGCGCTCGCGTCCCAGCACCTCCACGATCACCGGATTGCGCTCGGGCCGGAAGTAGCGGTGGTACTCGTAGCGCTTCCCCTTCTCGAGCGGCACGGTGCGGATCCAGTAGAGGAAGGCGGCGTCGTCCAGCGGATCGGCGACCGTGGGGAACGTGCTGTCACGGCCGGCTTCACGGTAGAACCCGGAATCGGGGTAGATGTCGAACCTGCGCTCCCACGATTTCCCCTTTTCCTCCGTCTGGTTCACGAAGCGGCGCGAATGGAAGTCGGCGCGGCCGACCCACGACTCGAGATCCTGGTGGATGTGATACCACAGCGCACCACCGTCGATCAAGAACGCGAAATGGACCGTCTCGACCCCGCGGATCGTATCGATCCCCGCGACCTGCATGGTGGCGGTGCCGACGCTGAACGGCCCGTAGCGCGCCCCGTACACCAGGCGCTCGCCCACGGGGAAGGGCACTGCAGCCGGGGGTGCCACGAGCGCGCCGATCGGGGCCGGCACATCGACGCGGGCGCGCGCGGTGTCCGTGCGGCCAGTGTCGGATTGGGCGCCCAGGATCGCGCCGCCGGTCAGGGCGGGGACGACCGCGAGCAGCAGCGCGGTGGCCGTGATGCGGGCCGCCCGAATGATGGGGCGGGCGCGCCACGCGTCGAGCAGCTGGTGCCACGGCTTTACCCGGGAGGGCCGCTGGGCGAGGTCGTAGCGCGCCGCCGCCCGCACGGCTTCGGTGCGCCGCGCATGCGGCCCGAGCCGGGCGAGCAGCTCGGCATTGGCGCACCAGCCGTTCGTCCGCAACAGCGGCGCGTCCTCGCGCCCGAGCGCCTGCCGCAGCACGATGAGCCGCACCGCCACGAACCCCGACACGGTGTCTTTGAGGCCCGGCAGCGGCAGCAGGCGGGGCGTCCAGCGGCGCGCGAGGCGCAAGGTGCGAGGGGCCGAGCCGCGCTGCTCCACCAGCTCCGCGACCACGAGGTCGGCCCCGGACTCGAGGTGCTTTACCATCTCGTCCATGATCTCGGGCGAATGCACGAAGTCGGCATGGAGCGTGATCGCGCAGTCACGCTTCGGGCGGTCGGTGCGTTGCAGCGCCAGCCGGAGCAGCTCCTCGAGGCTGGCGGCATACCCGCGGCGCTCCCGGTGCGTCACGACGGTCATGGGCAACACCTTGGCGTAGGACGCGAGCACCTCGCCCGTATCGTCCGTCGAGGCGTCGTCCAGCACCAGCAGCTGGTACTCCCGCGAGAAGGTGGTGAACACTTGACGCACCTTCCAGAGCACCAGCCCCGCCGTGCGGGCCTCGTTGTGCACGGGAACGCACACGTAGATCATGGACCTGCAATCTAGACGAGCGAGCGATACACGGCCAAGACGCCGCGCGCCATGGCGGGGGCGGTGAAGCGCGCGGGCAGGGGAAACGGGGAAGGGTGGTCGAGTGCCTGCACCACCTTCCGAGCGAGCGCCGCGGCGTCGCCGATCGGCACGGTCCACTGGGCAGGGACGATCTCGGGCAGACCGCCGCCCCGGGTCGCCACCACCGGCTTGCCGAGCGCGAGGGCGTTCAGCACGACGCTGCCCAGACCCTCTTCCTTGGACGACATCACGAACACGTCCGCCTCGCCGATGAGCGCGTCCGCTTCCGGAACGTGCCCCAGCAGATGGACGCGATCCCCGACCCCGAGTCGGGCGATCTCAGCCATGAGGGCGCGCCGCCGCTCGCCCTCCCCGGCGATCGCCCAGTGGAGCGTGGAGCAGGCCGTCCGGGCGGCCGCTGCGGCTCGGATCAACGTGGCGTGGTCCTTGTGGTCCACCAGCGCGGCGACGTTGACGGCGAGACGCGTGCCCGGGGCCGGGGCGAGTCCCAACCGAGCGCGGATGTCGAGCGGGCGCGTTGCGGCGTGGCGCACTTCGTCGGGATCGATGCCCGAGGGGACGACGGTGATGTCTCGCGTCGCCAGGCCGTCCGCCGCGAGCACGGCTTTGACGGCGTCCGAAATGGCGATCACGCGGTCTACGTGGAGCCATACGCTGCGGCGGCGCACGTGGAAGTCGACACGGCGGGTCGCGACGAGCGACGGCTTCCCCGGCTGGCCCCCGGCCAGGCGGCGCGCCCAGGAGGCGAGCTGGAGGGCGTGGCTGTCGTGGGCGTGCAGCAGCTCCGGTTCGAAATCCGCGATCTCGAGGTAGAGGCGCCACAGCGCCCGCGGGTCGAGCGACGGGCCCCACGGCACGCCGCGCAGCGTCGCGCCGTGCGCGGCGACGCGCCGGGCGAGCTCGCTGCCGCGCCGTGTGACGAGCCGCTGCTCCACCGCGGGCTCGCGCGCCAGCTCGCGCAGCAGCAGGCGCACTTGATTCTGGCCGCCTCGGTACTCGCGTCCGGCGTCGACGTGGAGGACGCGCACCGGCGGGGCTCAGGCCGGCTGCTGCGCGGCGTGGCCGAGGGCGCTGCGCAGCTCGGCGAGCGTAAACGGCTTGTGGAGGTAGGGGCGGCGCAGTGTTTCCAGGAACTGCAGCGTATCGCCCCGCACCGTGTCGCCCGTGGCGAAAATGATGCGCTCGGCCGCGCGGGGGTCCTGGCGGGCGAGCTTCGAGTACATGTCGCGCCCCGAGAGATGGGGCATCCGGAGGTCGCAGATGATCACGTCGAACGCCTCGGCCAGCGCGCGCTCGAGCGCATAAGCGCCGTCACTCGCCACCTCGACGGTGTGCCCCCAGCTCTCGAGCGTGGCCCGCATGTAGTGCAGGATGTGCGGCTCGTCGTCCACCACGAGAATGTGCAGCGACCGTCCCGTCGCGACCGCCGCGGGCTCGACCTCTGCGCGGGGAACCGACGCTCCGACCGGTAGCTCGACCGTGAACGTGGCGCCGGACCCGGGCTTGGTCACGAGCGAGATGCGGCCGCCGTGCTCCTTGACGATCCCCTGGCAGATCGACAATCCCAGGCCCGTTCCCTCACCCTCTCCTTTGGTGGTGAAGAACGGCTCGAACACCCGGGCGGCGATCTCCTCCGGGATGCCGGGCCCCGAGTCGGTGACGCTGACCGCGATGCCGTCGCGCGCGCGGCGTGCCGTGATCCAGATCCGTCCCGACGCGGCGTCGCTCGCGACGGCCTGACTCGCGTTGTTGATCACGTTCACGAATACCTGCTTGATCTGGTTTCCGTTCACCTCGACTTCGGGCAGGCCGGCCTCCACCTCGAGCGTCGCCTCCACCTTGTGCGCCATCAGCTGATTGCGGAGCAGCACCAGGGTCGACTCGAGGATCGGCTTGATGTGCTGGAGCTTGCGCTCGCCCTCCTGGCTGCGGGCGAAGGACAGCAGGTTTTTCACGATGTTCGCGGCGCGCTCCGCCTCCTGGCGGATCACCTGCAGCGGCTCGGCGAGCGAGGATGGCACTTCTTCCGCCTCGGCGAGGAAGTCGCTGAACCCCACGACCGAGGCGAGCGGGTTGTTCAGGTCGTGCGCCACGCCGGCGATCAGTTGACCTATCGCCGACATTTTCTCAGACTGTATGAGCTGCTCCTGCAGCCGGCGCCGCTCCGTTTGGTCCTCGAACACGAGCACCGCGGACCCGGGCTCGGCCATGGGGATCGTGGCGAGCAGCAGGATGCGCTCGCCGAATCGGATCTCCACGGTCGTCGGCGCGGCTTCGGCGACGGCGCGGGCCACGGGGTCCGCCCAGGCCGGGGGCACGAGGCCGAGCCAGGGCCGACCGGGGATGGCCGTGACGGGCACCTGAATCAGCTCGGCGAACACGCGGTTCGCGCGGCGCACGGTGCCGTGCGCGTCCACGATGCAGATGGCCTGGCTGATGGCGTCGACTGTCTTCTCCCACTCGCGCTTTGCGGAGGAGAGGAGCTCCACCAGGCGCGCGTTCTCGAGCGCGATCGCCGCCTCGGCGAGCACCGCCGACACCAGCGTCAGCTCGGCCTTGCCGAGGGCGCCGGGCCGCTCGCTCCCGAGGGAGACGGCGCCCATGGTCCGGCCGCCCGCCACGAGCGGCGCGCCGATCCAGGAGCCGGGCGGCTCGTCGATCAGCGTCGCGCCGCGGCGACGGGCTTCTTCCTTCACGTCCTTCGCGAAGGCGAGGGGGCCGCGGCGCAACGCGAGCTGCAGCAGGGGGTCGTCGGTGCGGGCCGGCGCGGGGTCGGTGTCGTAGGTCACCGCCAGCCGGTTCGTTTCGACGTCAAGTAGAACGACGGCCAGCCGGTCGGGCCTGAGCAGCTCGAGCAGCGCCCGGGCCAGCAGCTCGACCACGGTCGCGGGACGGAACGCCCCGGCGAGCTCCTGCGCGAGCGTGGTGAGGCGCGTGAGGAGATCCGACGCGACCGGAGGCCCCGGGGCAGCCGCGGCCGGAGCGGGGGCGGCGCGGCGGGGGTGGGGGCGGGCGGCCTTAGAAGGAGGCTTGCGCATGATCTTGGCCAATGTCCGCAGTCGTCTGCGGGCATCCGATTTTCGCCTGGTGGCGGTCGCCCTCGCGCGCGGCGATGCGAGCGGACGCGCTCGCTACGAGCGGCTGCTGCTCGAGGACGGCCCCGACACGCTGTTGGACGAGCCCCGCCTGCTCGAGGCGCTCCTGGCCCTGCGGACGCTGGCGGTGCCGTCGCCGCCGCTGTTCGCCTATGTGGCGGTCCGCCACGCCCTGCTGGCTGCGGGCGTCGACGACCGCGAGCTCGCGGAGTACCTCGCCGCGCTCGTGCTCGAGTTCGGCGATCACGATCGCCACACGCGGATCCGCCGTACCGACGACGAGAGCTACGGCTACCTCGTCGACATGGTGGCGGATCTCACCGGCCTGGACGACACCGGCGAGCGCGGCTTCCTGCTGCGGGTGCATCTGGGCAATTACAGCCTCTGGCTCGCGGGGCTGTTCCCCGACTACGTCGCAGCCCGGCGCTCGCGCCGCGGCGGGCCCGACCTGCCGTACTACGACGAGTTGGGACGGCAGGGCTATCAGCTCGCGTCCGAGCATCGGCTCGCGGAGCGCTTCGGCGTCGCGGGCATCTACCGCGCCGCGGCCGAGCGGTTTCCCACGCTGCGCGTGGCCTTCAATCGGCTCTCGGACACCGTGTTCTTCCCCAACGTGAGTACCCCGGACAAGATACTTCGGAATCTCTAGATCACTCGTCCAAGAACCGCGTCGGCACCGTCGTCGCGGCTTCGACGAGCTGTTCCGCCGACCTGACGAAACGCACCACGATCGGAAGCGAGCCCTTGAGGCTGAGCTTGCGCTGCATGATGCCGGCGATGGGGCCGAGCTCCTTCCGGATCACGCGCTTCCAGTGCGCGTAGTCGGCGGAGATCACGAACGGCGCCTGCTCCGCCTCGCTCTGCGACACGACCTTGGCCTCACGGCAGGCGCCCCGCTCCAGGTCGAGCCAGATCCCCACGGGCTGCGGCAAGCCGATCGCCGGCTGGGGATTCACGACCAGCGCCACCGCGCCGTGCGTCCATTCCGTGGACGCGGTGCGATAGCCGTCGCTCGCATTGATGGCCTTGCCGTAGGCGCTCACCCACTCCGCCGACGGGAACGGGAGGGGGGCGGGACTCAGGCGACCGCCCCGGCGAAGCCGCGGAACAGCGCGTCTTCCACGTCGTCCTCCGGATGCCACTGCACGGCGAGCGTCCACGACTCGCCCGAGGCCTCGGGCTCGGCGCCTTCGATCACTCCGTCCTCCGCCCACGCCGTCGCTCGCAATCCCGGGGCGAGGTCGCGGATCGCCTGGTGGTGCCGCGTGTTCACGGTCGTCGCGACGGTCGCGATGGTGCGATGCAGCAGCGAGCCGGCCTGGACCGCGAGCCCGTGGCGCGCCGCCGTGTCGGCGTGGTCGATCTTGCCCGGCCGCTCGGTCGCGAGGTCCTGGTACAGCGTGCCGCCGAGCGCCACGTTGAGCACCTGAATGCCGCGACAGATCGCGAGGATGGGAAGGCGGCGGCGCCGCGCGCCGGCGATCAAGGCGAGCTCGACCGCGTCGCGGGCGGCGTCGGTTTCTCCCAGCCTGGGATGCGGTGCGGTGTGGTAACGCGCGGGATCGACGTCCTCGCCGCCGGTGAGCACCAGACCCTGCACGCGGTCGAGCGCGGCGCACGCGGCCTCGGGGTCGAGGATCGGCGGCACGATCAGCGGCACGAGCCCCGCACCGGCGAGCGCCCGCACGTAGGCCGTGTTCAGGGCCACGCGCTCGCGCCCGGCGTCGGTGCGCCGGGTGGCGCTGACGGCGACGATCTTGGTCACCGGCGCGGCGTCGGCGCGGCCGGCGAGCCGAGCAACGGGCACCGCGGGTTGGAAACGCTCGCCCAGTCCACCCGGACGCCGTACAGGGGGATTGTCCGGCCGCCCCCGGTCACGGTCCCGAGCTCGGGATAGGTCTTGGGGGGTCGCTGCCCTTCATACAGCAGGACGCCTTCGGCCCGCTGGCTCGAGTCGTCCACGACGAGGAGACCGTACACGGTCGTATCCGTCGGGAACGGCGGGAAGTTCTGGCCTTGATAGGCCAGTGCGAGCCGCCGCCCGGCGGACGTGATCACGACGGTATTGAGCTGGGCCGTGCCGGCGACGCGCGCCGGAAGGGAGCCAGGAAGCCCGCGCGGCGCCTCGGTGAGGACGTACGGCAAGCTGCGCAGCTGGTCCTGGATCAGCGAGGGTCCGATGAGCTGCGCCATCCCGCACGTGGGCGAGCGCGACCGATCGCCGCCGCAAGAAAAGACGAGGGGCGTCACGAGAAACGACGTCCCGCGAAGAACCGTCGCGCGGAGTCGTGTCATCGGCCGGTGACGACTTCCGTGATGGACACGGGATACGGGGCGTCGGGGTGCACGCGGCGCAGCTCGATCGAGTCGGCGTCGGGAACGAGCGAGGTGCCGAACCGCAGCGTGTCCCCCACGAGCCACGCCGCGGTGCGGGCCCGCTGCCACGCTGGCTTCTCGATCTCCACCCCGATGATCCAACGTCCCGTGCCGCGCAGCGGGCCCGCTTCGACCTTGCTCTTGTCGGGCTCGCCGTGGTAGCGGCGATACAGCGACCCGGACATCCAATCCCCGGGATGCGACTGCAGCGTGATCCGGATGTAGACGGTGGAGTCGATCGCGACGGCGCGGGTCGCGCCCGGCGGAGTGCCGGAACGAAAGACGCGCGTCAGCTCCCACGTGCCGTCGATCGGGGCGCCCTGCAGAGCGCACAGCGCGGCCACGGTGGCGAGGGTTCTGGGGACGGGCATCGCCCCAATCTAATACTTCCAGGCGAACGTCACGGACACGGTACGCACCGGCTCGAGCGTCCCGGGCGTCAGACTATAGATGTAGTTGAGGACGTTGTTGACGAGTAGCCGCGCCGAGACCGGCCCGCGCTCCCAGCCCGCGCGCAGGTCGACGACCTTGGTGGCGACGCGGGGGTCGCCGGCGTAGGGTCCTGCGAGCTCGATCTGCTCGATGCGGCTCACCACGCGGAAGTCCGCGCCCACGCTGAGCGAGTGCCAGCCGTAATCGGCGCTCAGGGTGGCGAGATGCTTGGGCCGGAAGGCGAGCACCGAGTCGGTGGCCACGTCGCGCGCGTCGAGGAACGTGTAGGAGAGGGATGTCGTGAGATTCCACGGGAACGGGATCGCGACGAGCGACATGTCGAGTCCGCGCAGCCGGGCCCGAGCGACGTTCTGGAATTGGATGACCGGATTGCCCGCCTGCAGGGTGAACACGGGCTCGATCAGCCGGCGCGCCTCGGTCCAGAACAGGGCGGCGTCGAGGTGCACCCGCGACCCGAGCGCGGTCGAGTTGCCCAGCTCGAACGACCACGCCGTTTCGCGCTGCAAATCGGGGTTCGGGATCACGCGATAGCCGAACGCGATGGTCGAGACGAAGAGCTCGGCCAGCGAGGGCGCCCGAAACCCGCCTCCCAGGGACGCGCGCCACGTTCCCGCCCGCGTTGGCAGGACCGCGCCGATACGCGGGCTGAGCACACTCGAGACCGATCCGCCGTCCAGCGCGATGAAATCCATGCGGGCGCCCGCCGTGAGCCGCACGGGACCCGCTTGGTGCTCGCCCTCGCCGTAGGCGGCGAACTCGCTCTGGTCGTGTGACCGGATCGTGTCGCTCGTGGCGGTCGTGTCGCCGGTGAAAATGTTCGAGGTGACGTCGGAATAGCTGCCTTCGGCGCCGACCGTTACCACGCCACCGCCGGGCGCGTGTACCTCGCCGCGGAGCTCGGCGCCGAATCGGTTGGCGACGCCGAAGTCGTCCGGGCCCGGGTGAAGGTCCGTGAAGTGCGTGCGCAGCCAGGAGCCCCGGGCGTGCCACGAGAACCGTGCCGACGGCGTGCGCTCGAGCGTCGCGGCGACATAGCCCTTGTCGGACCGGGTGAACGCCCCGTGATTCGCCGTGTCGATCAGGAACGGTTGAAACGCGAGCCCGTGATCGTCGCAGTGACCCCGCTCGCACCACGGCGGCCCGACCTCGTACTGGTGGCTGGTCCAGGAGCCGGACGCGGTGACGCGGGTGTCGGGCGCCGGATGCCATTCGGCCTTTCCCGCGGTCTCCCACTGATCGCTCTTGTCCTGCTCGCGGTAGCCGTCGGAGTGACGGCCGCCCAAGGTGACGCTGCCGCGCAGCGCCTCGGTGCCGTACGAGCCGGTCACGTCGAGGCCGCCGAGGCCGCCCGTGTAGTCACGGAAGCTCCAGAGCTGCTCCGGCGGGTTGGCGTACCCGCCAGCCGTGGCCCGTACGCGGCCATGAAAGCCGATCGGGATGTCGTGGGTGATGAGGTTCACCACGCCACCCAGCGCCGCGGAGCCATAGAGCGAGGAGCCGGCCCCCTTCACGACCTCGACGCGGTCGACCTGCTCGAGCGGCACTATGTCCCAGTCGATGCCGCCGCGGTCACCTTCGTTCGCCGGCACGCCATCCACCAGCAGCAGCACCCGCGAGCCGAGGCCTTCCACGAAGCCGCTCGAGCCGCGGATGTTCACCTGCCCGTTGAGGAACAGCACGCCCGGCGCTTTGTTCACGGCTTCGTCCACGGTGCTCACGGCGCGGCGCGCGATGTCCGAGTCCGATACTAGGGCGACGCTCGTCACGGCTTGGTCGAGCAGCTGGGAGCGTTTGGCGGCCGTCACGATGACCGGCTCGACGTCGAGCGGGCTGGGACGCAGGCTGAGGTCCAGGTTGGCGGACTCACCAGCGGCCACGTCGAGCGTTCGCAAGGAAGCGCGATACCCGATATGCCGTGCGAGCACCCTGACTTGGCCCGCCGGGACTCCGGCGAGCCGGTAGCGGCCCGACGTGTCCGCGAGCGTCTCAAGGTTTGTTCCCACCAGGATGATCTGAGCTTGTGGTACGGGCCTGCCAGTCGTGGAGTCGCGCACCGTGCCGTACACCACGCCGCTGCTCTGCGCACCGGCCCCAGCGAGCGGCGCCGCCAGCAGCGATGCAAGCACGACGAGGCGCTTTAGGGGGGGCACGGCGGGAAGTACGTGCAGATCCGGTGCATGTTGCCGAAATCGATGACGAAATCGATCGAGTCCCTGGCCGTGCCGTTGACGGTCACGATGCCGCTGCCGTGGGTGGTCGTGTCGCCGTCGTCCTTGTAAAAGCCGACTTCCCGGAGCAGGCTGTCCGCGCTCTGCGTAGTGAGCGTGCCTTTCTTTTTCCACACCGCCAGGACCCACTGGTATCGACCGTTGGGGAGTTGCAGGCTGTACGGGTAGGTGGAGTTGTTCGTCGGGACGGTGGGCGGCGGCAGCGGCAGGAAGTTGAACAGGCTCTCGGGCGCCGTCGGGAAGTTCTTGTATGCGACGATGAACACCGCGTCGGTGCTGTCCCTGAGGCTGTCAGGCAACGGAACCTGGAAGGTCACTAATCCGCAGATCCCCACGAAGCCGGAGGGGCAGGTCGGGGTCGGCTGGAGGCCCTCGTTACACGCCGCGGTCGCGGCAGTGGCGAGTGCGAGTCGCCACATGCGGCTCGGCATGGGTCCAATCTTCGGGACGCGGGGCCGGACCGTCAACTTGACCCCTCTCTGGGCGGGGAATATCGTACAGCCCGCCATGCCGATCTACGAGTATCGCTGCACGAAGTGCCGCACCCGCTTCACGCAGCAACAGGGGATTGAGGAGCACGGTCGCCGGCGGCCCGCCTGCCCCAAGTGCAAGTCGCGCGCGGTACAGCAGGTGTTCTCGCCGTTCTTCGCGAAGACGGTTCGCAAGAGCTAGCCTCGACCGTGTTCGAGCGCCTGCGCGACGCGCTCCGCGCCGCCCTCGACGCGGCGACGCCGCCGCGGGACCTGCGCGACCTGGTGCGCCAGATGCGCGAGGCGGTGGTGGAGGCGAAGCTCGCCGTCGCGGACACGCGCGAGGCGACGGCGCGCGCCGAGCGCGAGCTCGCGGCCGAGCGGCAGCGGCTCGCCGACGCGGAGCGGCGCGGCCGGCTCGCGGCCGAGATCCAGGATGCGGAGACGGTAGAGGTCGCGCACCGCTTCGCGGCGAAGCATCGTGACCGCGTCGGCGTGCTCGAGCACAAGTGTGCCGCGCTGGCCGAGGAGGTGGCGCTGTACGAGCGGGAGCTCGCGGAGATGCAAGCGCAGCTCGTCCGCGCGGAGCGTGACCGGCCGGTCACCGAGGCCGAACGTTCCGCGGAGCGTGCCTGGCGCGATCTGCAAGCGGCGGGAGGCGCGCGGCCCGGCACGGACGTCCGAGAGGAGCTGCTCAAGGCCGAGCTGGACCGCGCGGCGCGGGAAGCCGCGGCGGACCGCCAGCTGAAGGAGCTCAAGAAAAAGATGAAGAAGGACTAGCGCGTGCTCTCCCTGCTCCTCGCGATCACGCTGCAGCAGCCCAACGTTCGTCCGTCCGATCTTCACAAGCGCGTCCACACCTACAGCATCGTGGCCTACGACTCCGCCACCGGCGACCTGGGCGTGGCGGTGCAGTCCAAGTTCCCGAACGTGGGCGGCATCGTGCCGTGGGCCAAGGCGGGCGTCGGGGCGGTCGCGACCCAGTCGCTCGGCAACACCGACTACGGCGAGAAGGGGCTCGAGCTGATGCTGCTGGGGGCCGCGGCGCCCGAAGCGATACGCGTCGTGATGCGTTCGGACCCACGACCGGCGCAACGCCAGGTGGGGATGATCGACGCGCAGGGCCATGCCGCGAGCTGGACCGGGGATTCCTGCTTCGATTGGGCCGGCGGCAGAGTCGGCGGTCCGGCGGAGCGACGGTTAGGCGGAAAGGGAGACCTGATCGTCGGTCGGGGCTATGCCGCCCAGGCCAACATCATGGTGTCCGACCAGACGGTGAAGAACATGGCCGAGGCGTTCGAGCACACGCCCGGCGCGCTCGCCGACCGGCTGCTGGCTGCGCTGGTCGCGGGGCAGGCGGGGGGAGGAGACAAGCGGGGGATGGAGTCGGCGGCGCTGCTCGTGGTCCGGAAGAACGCGGGATACTTGGGCCTGAACGACCGCTACATCGACATCCGCGTGTACGACGACACCAACCCGATCCGCGAGCTCGAACGACTGTACGGGCTCCACCGGTTGTACTTCTTCACGAGCCGGCCCGAAGACCTGATCCCGATCACGCCCGACGTGGTGAAGCGGCTCGAGCCGATCCTGTTGCGCGAGCCGGTCAACCAGCAAGAGAAATGGCTCGACGCCCCACAGCGGGTGGCGAACCGGAAATTCCTCGAGGCGCTCGCGAACTTCATGTACTGGGAGAATTACGACGTGCGCGTGCGGATGGACGGAAAGATCGACCGGGTCGTTCTCGATGACATCCTGCAGCGGCGGAAGCCATGAGCGTGCTCCGTCGGGTGCTCGCCTGGTTTCGTGAGGCCTTCGAGGCCGCACGGCCGGCGCGCGATGGACGACGCTCC